>OBYR01000224.1_pt1 | contig 58442 bp, 43 predicted proteins | sample 1495491 | NCBI WGS metagenome assembly OBYR01 (sample SAMEA2580206, study PRJEB22360) | human gut metagenome | biome: human gut; feature: human-associated habitat; material: faeces | place: Denmark | collected 2008/2010 | reverse complement strand
CTCTGTAATTGTTTCTTTTATTTATACTCTGTGAGGGTGTTTCTTTTGTTTAAATTCATTTTAGTTCTAAGCCTGCTTTTTTAGAAGTGATCTTATTTTCATGTCAGAGCAAACAAAAATTGGCAAAGAAAAAGGAGGCACCATTTATGTTCTTCCGGTAAGTTTTTACATACGATGATGAATTTGAAAATGAAGTTTTATTGTTAAGAAATTATTTATACTTTAGTGCTGCGAATTGTAGTATTATTTTAAGAAAGAAGAAATGGCATTATTCGGATTATTCGGGAAAAATAAAAAGGAAAGCTTGGATAAGGGATTAGAGAAGACTAAGGAAAGTGTATTCAAGAAATTGGCCAGAGTTGTTGTCGGGAAATCGAAAGTAGACGACGAAGTTTTGGATAATCTGGAAGAAGTGTTGATCTCTTCTGATGTAGGGGTGGAAACAACCGTTCGCATCATTCAGCGTATCGAGGAACGTGTGGAGCGTGACAAATACATGGGGGTGGAGGAATTGAATAAGGTGTTAAAAGAGGAAATCGCCGGCTTGTTACAGGAAAATACGGTTAATGATGCTGTTTCCTTTGATCTTCCGAATAATGGATTGCCTTATGTTATTATGGTGGTTGGCGTAAATGGAGTGGGTAAAACGACTACAATCGGAAAATTAGCTTATAAATTCAAAGGAGCCGGGAAAAAAGTGGTGTTAGGAGCTGCCGATACCTTCCGGGCTGCTGCTGTCGATCAGTTAGTGATTTGGGCGGAACGGGTAGGTGTGCCTATTGTGAAACAGGGGATGGGAGCCGATCCCGCTTCTGTGGCTTACGATACTTTGAGTAAGGCTAAAGCCGAAAATGCCGATGTTGTTATTATCGATACGGCAGGACGCCTGCATAATAAAGTCAATTTGATGAACGAACTGACAAAGATCAAGAATGTGATGAAAAAAATCCTTCCTGATGCTCCTAATGAGGTGCTATTGGTCTTAGACGGTTCCACGGGTCAAAATGCTTATGAACAGGCAAAACAGTTTACATTGGCGACGGAGGTAAATGCATTGGCAATTACAAAGTTAGATGGAACTGCGAAAGGTGGTGTCGTTATCGGAATTTCGGATCAATTTAAAATCCCGGTGAAGTATATTGGTGTGGGAGAAAAAATCGATGACCTGCAAGTTTTCGACCGGGTGGAATTTGTCGACTCCTTATTTAATTGATTCGAGGAATAAATGGCCGATTTCAATATGAAAAAGATTCTTTTTGTGTGTTTGGGAAATATATGCCGTTCCCCCGGAGCTGAAGCTGTAATGAAGGCTTTTGTCAAAGAAAGGGGAATGGAGCACGAGTTTTTCATTGATTCTGCCGGAATTTATGGAGGACATAGCGGTGCTTTACCGGACGAAAGAATGCGGAAGCATGCGCAGAAGCGAGGCTATATTTTAGATAGTCGGGCAAGGCAATTTTACGCATCGGCGGATTTTGTCGAATTTGATATGATTATTGGTATGGATAATCAGAACATTGCCGATTTGAAACGTATGGCAATAACCGATGAAGAATCGGGAAAAATATATCGTATGACCGATTTTTGCCAGAAACATACTGCTTATAAAGAAGTTCCTGACCCTTATTATGGTGGATTCGATGGATTTGAGCTTGTTTTGGATTTATTGGAAGATGCTGTTGCCGGGATATTTCAGTTTTGTACAGCCCGCTGATTCGTGATTTTATATTTTCTTTAGCTTTTCTTTAAAATTTCATAATGTATTCTTTAGCTTTTCTAGGTTTTCATAAGAAAAGCGTCTTTATTGTGTATAATAGTGTTATATAATCTTGCTTTTCTTTTGTATATTTTAATACATTTTTGTGGCATGGCATATTTTTTGTTGCTTTTTTCTGATTGTTGGAGGATGAAAATGAGCCATTATAAATATGCCTTGGGGAAGGGAGAAAGAGGATGGTAGAGAGATAGGTGAATTTTTTTTTATGATTGTTAATTTTGACACTCGGCAAACGAACCCTGGAAAGGGAGCGTATAACGGAGTTGTAATAGATGTATCATACTAATAATAACGTAGATGAAATTACGAAAGATCAAATTTGCATTTCTATCTTGTCTGACACTATTTCTTTTAGGGTGTCATAAAGATAAGGTAGATAGTATTATTGGAGGAGACGACGAAACTTGTGCCGTTTCTTTTAGACTGCAAACAGACGAGACATTGACGGTTGTTCCTTTAACCCGTAGCGGAAGTGTTCCTGCGGACGAAGAATTCTTGGTGAGGATCGAAAACACCCGGGGAGAAATTCTGAAAAATTGGAAATATGATGAATTACCTTCATTAATCAAAGTAGTTCCGGGAAGCTATAAATTGGTGGCTTATTATGGGACGGATTCTATTTTGCCGGCTTTTGAAAAGCCCTATTATTATGGTGAAACGAAAGTAACCTTGAAAGAAGGCGATAATTTGGATACGCTGGTGAATTGCTCTATGGGGGCGGTGAAGGTGGCTGTTGAGTTCGACAAGAGCTTTGGATATGAGTATGATGATTTTTGGGTCGATATAAAAACTGTGGGCGATTCATTGAGTTTTGCAAAAGACGAATCTAGAGTGGCCTATTTTAAACCGGGTAATTTGCGGATGCGTTTTGTGTTGAAACCTATCGGCTCCACCACCTATTATCAATTTTATCCGCAGGCCATCGGGACCGTGAAAGCGAAAGAATTTTATAAAATGAAGTTAAGGGCGAATACGGATAAGGGGGATTTAAAATCGATCACGATTACGACCGATTCTTCAACGATAGACATTCCTGTGGATGTGGAGTTACCTCCTTTTTATTTGCCGAAGCCGGTTCCTAAAGTGACTCTGAAAGGGTTTACCTCCGGGGAGACCGTTGAAACTACCGAGGGCTTGTCTAAGCAGGCAACAGTTATGATCGCTTCTTCTGCCGGATTAACGGAATTAAAAATCAAAACCATTTCAGATACACTGATTGCCCGGGGATGGCCGGAAGAGCTCGATTTAATGCGGGCAACTCCAGAGCAAATCGCTGTCTTAAAAGCAAGTGGTTTGGATTGGAGTAGTGAGCTGGATACGAAAGATACCATAAAAACAACGGTTTGGGTGAAATTCGATAATGTGGTGCAGTTGTTAAACACGGCTCCTGGCCAGATCAGCCATTCGGCCTTCGAGTTAGTAGCTAAAGACCGTTTCGGTCAATTCGGTGATTCTGAATGTAAGCTGAATGTGGCTGTCGCCCCTCCGGTGTTCGAGTTCGCTTCTGCTCCAGGGGTTGGCAATGTTTACGCCAGAAAAGCGATATACAATATAAAATACGAATCGGAAGTGAAAACTCCGGTGGTAGAATATAAAACAGCGGACGGAGAGTGGAAAGTGGCTCCGACGACATTAAATTCATTGTCTGAAAATAATTACGATTGTATAGGAACAGGATTGAGTCCTGAAATAAATTATTCTTTTAGAATTCGACTGGGGGAACATATCTTAGATGCTGGTTCTTATCTGACGGAGGCAGAATTACAAGTGCCTAATGCCGGAATGGAGAATTGGTATAATGAAAAAGTATATGAAAGTAAAACACTATGGGTGGGTATTGCAATTTATAATTACTATCCCTATAATCAGGGCGAAAGCTCTGCCTGGTGGAGTACCCGGAATGCTATGACGACCTTCCAGAGAAGTGGGACATCATATTACTACACCTCTTTCCCTGCCACTCGTGACGTTTCTCCGGGACATTCGGGAAGTAAGGCGGCAGAAATATCTACGGTAGGGTATGGTATTGATAACTGGTGGACAAATGCTTCGTCGGCTACTTATCCTGCTCAGTATGTTACTCCGGGAATGTTGTTCATTGGTGATTATGTATATTCTCCGAAAGCGAATAACGATAGAGGTGATGAAGGAACTGAAGTTTTTGGACGTTCCTTTGATGTCCGGCCGGATAAATTATCATTTTGGTATAAATTCAAACCTTATAATTCCGAATCTTTTAAAGCATACATCGTGCTTGAAAACAGAGAGAATGGAACTGTGGAAATCGGAAGAGGGGAATTGCCGTCGGAATATACAGGAAAAGAGCAAAGTGAGTTCGCCAAAGCTACTGTTAATATCACCTATTCTAATAAATATTTGAAGGCGACACATATCTATATCGTATTTTTATCCAGTACGGCGGAAACCCCGACAACGGATAGAGTTCAGGGAAGTATAGGGACATTTAATGGAAATTCCGATTCCCGCTATATTGGAAATGTGCTCACAGTGGATGATCTTGAATTAATATATGAATAATCACAAAATAGATATAACAATGAAAAGAGTATTAAACCTAAACAGTTTATTGCTGATACTGATTCTTTTGGCAGTTGGCTGTGGAAAAGACCCAAAGATTGAAAATGAATTCATGAACGATTCTAAAGGACGTTTTTCTCTGAAATTGGGGACAATCGGGAGTTTCGAGGTTGTTTCGAAGGCTTCGGGGGTTGCTGTTGAGGACTTCTCCGTAAGAATTAAAGGAACTACACTGAAAGAAACGGCTTATGATTCCATTTGGACGCGTTACGGGGATATGCCTTCGATTGTAACTATTCCTGCAGGTTCATATACCATAGAAGCTTATAACGGCGAACAACGTTCCGGTTTCGACTCTCCGTATTATTACGGGAGTAAAGAATTTTCGGTGGGAATACAGGAACTGACCGATGCGCAGGTCACTTGCCAGTTGGCTTGTGTGAAAGTGTCTGTTGAGTTTACATCCTTGTTCCTGAATAATGTGACAGACCCTGTTTGTATTGTTCACCAGACCAATGGTGCAGCCCTGGAATTTGCCCCGGATGATCAGAACATGACCGGTTATCTGGCTACGCCTGCCGATTCTACGCTGGCTGTGACGATACGTGGAAAATATGTAGAGGATAATGCCGAAGTAAACAGAACTTATTATATTAATTCTGTTGCTTCTAAGCAATGGCATAAAATCGCTTTGAGTGTAAATACTTCTGCCGGCATCGAGAATGGAGGAGGAATGATTCAGATCGACCATAGTGTGGATGAAAAAGAATCTACGGTTTTAGTGCCGGGAGCAGGCGATATTATTGAAAACAATGGGGATTCCGGGAGTTGGGACGATGACGATTCCGGGGATGGCGATGATAATCCGGGAGGAGAAGAAAATCCGAACGCTCCGGCAGTGGAAGGTATCGGTTTTAATATCGAAAATCCGCTTAGTTTCTCGGCTTCTACACCCGATCCCAAAGTGGATGTCAAGATCACGGCGGTGGAAGGCATCGATAGCCTTGTGGTAACGATCGATTCTCCGGCGTTGGATGAATCTGCATTGGTTATGGTAGGCTTAGCGAAGAAATTCGATATTGCGAATGTCGAATCGGGCATGCAGAGTTCTTTAACAGATTTAGGATTGATTACGGAGGGAGATCCGATTAAAGGCAAAACAGAACACACTTTTTCAGTAGGTGGTTTTATGCCTATGTTGGGAATGTTGGATAATGGGATTGGAAAAACACATAAATTTCATCTTAGAATTGTTGATAGCAAGAAGAATGTAACAGTGAAATCATTGATCGTGAATTTAACGGAGTAGAACTTTAAATTGTATAGAATGAAGAATATATTATTGTATATACTCCTGTTATTTCTGTTTGCAGCTTGTCAGAAAGAGGCGGAGAAAGGTGACCGGGGCGGATCGGGTTGGCTTGCCGTAGATTTTTTTACGGACAACTCGGTGCAGAGCCGGGGAAGTGAACCTGTGTATGCCTTGGAGATTCAAAAGGCTGATGGAACGATTGTTTCCAGATTTGAAGACTGTAATGATATTTCAGAGCGTATCTTATTGCCGGTTGGGACTTATAAGCTGGTTGCCACCAACGGTGAAGATGTTGTGGCTGGCTTTGAATCGCCTTTTTACAAATGTGAACAGGAGGTTAAGATCGAAGCTGCCGTTACAAAGGATATTTCAATGATCTGTACTCAGGCAAATGTGAAAGTATCTGTTGAATATTCAGACCTGATTAAAGAAAAATTCGCGGATTATTCTTTAGAGGTAACGAATGGCGAAGGCTCTCTGGTATTTGGAAAAGGAGAAAGCCGGGCGGGTTTTTTGAAAGTGGTCGACGGTACATTGGTTTGGAACCTGAATTTGGATAACAGGCAGGAAACTTTTCAGATTACGAAGACCATTACAGGCGTAGAGCCCCGCCAATACTATCGTTTCCGGTTCGACATCAAAGAGTCGGGAGATGAGAATGAAGGAGCTTTTATTCCGGGAATCGTAGTCGATACGACGACCGATGTATTCAATTGGTTGTGTGAGATCGTTTTGAAGGACTCTATTGCAAAACCGGAAATACAGGGACAGAATTTTGACCTGAACGACAGGATTCTGGTGCTGAACGAGACCAGAGGAGCCGATGCGAAAGTGAATATAACCGCTCTGGCGAAGATACAGGAGCTGAAACTGCGCCACAATTCTCCCGAAGTTAAAGCCTTGGGGGTTCCGGAGGCCATAACGATCAGTAATATTACGCCTGAATTGAAAAATACGGTCAATGCGGCAGGTATTACCTGGGGGAACGAAAATGTGCTGGATGCTCAGCAGGTAACGGTCGATTTCAGTGGTATTCTGAATAATTTGCCTTTGGGTGAATATGAATTCTATTTAAGCGTTTACGATGCCCGTAAAAGACTGGTTGTAGATACGTTGCGCGCTTCCATCATTCCGGATATGGACCATATTGCCCAAAATGCCGTGCGTTATGAGATATGGGCTAAATGTGCAACGGTGTCGGGACTTTGGTATACGATCGACAAACCGGAAGGACTTACTTTGGAATATAGTTCCGACCAGGTTAACTGGACTCCGGTTCCTTCGGATCAAATTGCATTCAACAATGCAGGAAAGTCGTTCCGGGCAAGGATAACGGGATTGAATTCCGCGACGACCTATTATTATCGTACCGTTTCTAATGACTTTGTTTCCGACGATATAAAATCGTTCACGACAGAAGCCGAAGCACAGGTTCCTTATTTGAACTTCGATGCCTGGTTTAAGGCAGGCAAGAATGGAAGCGGAAGCGGAAAGAACTGGTATTTGGGTGAATCGGGGAATAAGGTATGGGATTCCGGTAACGAGGGAGCCAATACGGTGAGTGAAAAGAATCCAACGGCTCCTGACTATGACACGAAAGTGGCCATAGAGGGCAATCAGGCATCGGCTTATCTGGAAACGAAAGTTGTGTTTGGGGTTATGGCTGCCGGGAATATTTATACGGGCGATTTTGTGGAGGCAGTGGTAAACCTGTCGAATCCGGGAGCTCAATTGGATTTCGGTATTCCGTACAATAGCCGTCCCACGTCTTTGACAGGTTATTACAAATACCAGCCGGTGAATGTAACCCAAACGTCAAAACCGAATGTAAGTAAGGGCGATTTAGACAGTTGCCATGTTTATGTGGCTCTTTTTGCCGACTGGACAAGTGCCTTCCGGGTAAATACCCAGACAGGGACTTTTGTTAACCTGAACGATGCAATTGCATTCGGGGAGATGAAAGATAGCCGTACGATGTCGGATTTCGAGAAGTTTGAATTTGAAATTAAATACCGGGACGAAACCCGTATTCCAACTTACATCCTGATTGTTGCTACTGCCAGCAAATATGGTGATTATTTCACTGGTGGAGAAGGTAGTAAATTGTGGTTGGATGAATTTAGTTTAGGATTTGAGCCACCTAAAAAATAGTATGATTAAAATATATTAGACCAGTCTGCCATTTTAAACAAAAGGGAAAATACGTCTCCATTTTGTTTAAAGTGGCAGTTTTGGGTCTGAAATAAATGTTAAATTCAGGAAAGTTAGTGTTGTGTTTGCTGGATCAGAAGTTTATGAAAAGAATAATTTGTTTATGGTTATTGTGTTGTATCTCCGCTATTGCGTGCATGGGCAGGGAGAGGTTCGAACGGGGAATCGTTAAGCGGACATTCGTTCCGAAAGGTCAGTGGTTTTTTGGTGGAACTTGTTCTTATTCGGAATACAATCAGGATAATTATAAGTTCCTGGTTTTAAAAAATTGGAACGGGAGCGGATACCAATTAAGTGTGAAGCCTTTCGTGGGATATATGGTGAAAGATGATCTGGGAGTCGGAGCCACTTTAGCCTATGAGCGTTCTTTGTTTAAGGTGGATAATCTCGATATTAACGTTTCGGAAGATTTTCAATTTTCGATTTCGGACTACTATATTCTGGAGCATATTTATACAGGCTCCATTTTCATGAGGCTTTTCATGAATATCGAGGATAGTAAACGTTTCGGGTTATTTAATGACGTGAAACTCATGTTCGGGGGCGGACAGGGGAAATATATCAACGGGCAGGGGGATGCTTTGGAAGGAACTTACCAGAATATTTTTAAGATGGGGTTGATATACTCTCCGGGCTTATCGGTATTTATTAACGATTATGCAGCCGTGGAAGCTTCTGTCGGTGTGTTGGGTTTACAAATGAAGCATACCGATCAGAAAACGAATCAGGTGTATACCGGATCGTTTAAAAAGAGTTCCGCCAATTTTAAAATTGATTTGTTTTCAATCGGATTAGGAGTAGCTATATATCTTTAATATGTGATGAGAATAGTAGTATTTTTATTATTAGCGCTAAGTATTGCCGGATGTATAAAGAATGATGTTCCTCTTCCGGTGATTTATGGAAATGTACAGAAAATAGAATTCGAAGGGCAGCAGAAATGTGTGGTGAATACCAAGACCAGAACCATTGAGTTGACCTTATCGGATACGGTAGATATTAAACGGGTGAAGTTGACGAAGTTGGAAATTACAGCCGATCCTGCCACTATGCATGAGGTGTCGGTTGAGCCTGTGTCTACATTGAAGCAGGATTCTGTGCTCGATTTATCACAAACGCTGAAATTCATCGTGTCTACCTATCAGGATTATGAGTGGACGTTGATAACGGAGCAGCCTATTGATTACTATTTGGAGGTGGACGGACAGGATAAGGTGGTGATTAATGCGCAGGAACGGAGCGTATTGGTGTATATGCCGGAAGGAACTAAGCTTTCCGAACTAAAAATCACAAGGGCTAAATTGGGGCCGTCTATTGCGGAATATACTCCCAACCCTACTACGCTGACCAATTTTACCCGCTCGCAAACGGTGCTGGTCAGTTGTTTCGGCAGGATTGAGAAGTGGACTATTTTTGCTTTCCATACGCCGGAAGGGGAAGGGCCTGTGACAATGATTACGGGCGAAGCGAATGCGTGGGCGAAATCGGCAACTTTGAGCGGAACTGTGCCCGCAGGAAATTCCGGGAATGCCGCTTTCGAATACCGGAAGTCGAGAGAGTCTACCTGGACTAAAGTGGCTGCAGTTATTTCCGGTAAGACCTTTTCAGCAAAAATAACTGGATTGGAAGCGGGGACATCTTATGTTTTCCGGGGAATTGTGGGAGAGGAGACCGGAGAGGAAAAAGAATTTACCACCGAAGCGATGGAGCAGGTTCCCTATATGAATTTTGATTCGTGGTACTTGTCGGGCAAGGCTGTTTGTCCCGGAGTGGAGGGTATCACCGTTTGGGACACCGGAAACAAGGGTGGGGCGAGCTTCGGTTTTAACCCGACTACCGAGGAAAAGACAGATGTAAAAAGTGGTTCAGCAGCCAGATTGGCTTCTGTGTATGCTGCCGTGAAATTTGCTGCCGGGAGCATTTATACCGGGACTTTTGGCGGATTAGACGGGCTGAATGCTAAACTTAATTTCGGCATTCCCTATACTTGCCGTCCTACTACATTGACGGGATATTATAAGTATACCCCGGGGGTAATCGACCGGGTGAAAGAGCCTTATGAATATTTAAGCGGGCGAACGGATAGCTGCCATATTTATGTGGCTTTGTGTGACTGGTCGGAACCGTTCCAGGCCAATTCCAAGACGTCGACTTTCGTGGATTATAGTGAACACAACTCTACGATATTGGCTTACGGTGAGCTTAAAACGAGCCGGAAAGTGGAACAATATGAAAAATTCACGATAGATATTAAATACCGGGACACGGAACGTAAACCTAAGTATATTGTGATCGTTGCAACTTCCAGTAAATATGGAGATTACTTTTCCGGCAGCACCAGTAGTGTGTTGTTAATCGATGAGTTTGAATTAGGTTTCGATTAAAAGCCGGGTTTATTGGTGCTTTCAGGGAACTGTTGTAACTTTAGGGCAAGATTTGAAAGCAGATGAACTTTAAAAGACAGATAAATCAGGGACTCGGGAGAATCATGTTTTGCTCCGGAGTCCTTTTTTTTATCTGTTTTTTAGGTTGGTGGTTTCTTCTGCCCGTCCCGCTTTTCCACTCCTCTTATTCAACGGTGGTGTTAGACCGTGACCAGCGGGTGTTGGGTGTCCGGGTGTCCGATGATGAACAACTACGCTTTCGGGGAGCCGGCAGGTTGCCTGCCAAATACGCTGCGGCTGTGATGGTTTTTGAAGACAAACGCTTCATGCTGCACAATGGAGTAGATTGGCTGGCTTTGGGAAGGGCTTTGGGGCAAAACCTGTCTTCCCGGCGAATTGTCAGCGGGGGAAGCACGCTTTCGATGCAGGTGATCCGGCTTTCGCGCGGGAATCCTCCCCGTACGTTATGGGAAAAAGCCAAAGAGGTGTTGCTCACATTAAGGTTAGAGCAAAGCTATACAAAAAGGCAGATATTGGAAATGTATGCTTCCCATGCTCCGTTCGGCGGGAATGTCGTGGGAATAAAAGCCGCTTCTTTGAAATATTTTAACCGCCAGCCTGAACAGCTTAGCTGGGCAGAAGCTGCGTTGCTGGCCGTTTTGCCGAATGCTCCGGCATTGATCTTCCCAGGGAAAAACAATGCTCTTTTAAAACAAAAGCGGGATGGGCTATTGAAAAAAATGAATGCCGAAGGATTATTGTCTGCCGATGATTTTCAATTGGCTTTGTCGGAGCCTTTACCTGAAAAGTTATACGATATACCCTGTGTAGCTCCTCATTTGCTGGCACTCGCCGGGCAGGAAAGGAAGGGACGGGAGAGCCATTCTTATATCGACCGGAATTTGCAGCAACGGGTGAGTGCGATTGTCGATCGGCACTGCAAACTGTTGGCTCATAATTATATCTACAATGCTGCTGTTTTAGTGGCCCATATCCCGACGGGGGAAGTGCGGGCTTATGTGGGAAATAGCGTAGCCTTGCCGGGTAGCCGGGGAAACGAGGTCGATATTATCCGTTCGGTGCGTAGTTCCGGCAGCATATTAAAACCGGCTTTATATGCTTTTATGCAACAAAATGGTTTTATTTTACCCCACTCGTTGATTCCCGATATTCCTTCCCGTTTCGGGGGATATGCACCTTCTAATTTCAATCGTGATTTTCAGGGAACTGTGCCGGCATCGAAAGCTTTGGCACAATCGTTGAACATTCCTTTTGTAAGGATGTTGCGGGATTATAATTACAGCCGTTTTTATGAGGATTTGAAACAATTGGGGATCAATTCGCTGAACCGGGAAGCGGATCATTATGGCTTGAGCCTGATTTTGGGAGGGGCGGAAACTTCGTTATGGGATGTATGCAATATGTACGGAGGAATGGCGGCTGTTCTGCGCCGCTATAATGAGAATGACGGACAGTATTTTACGAACGAATACCGGAGGTTGAGCCTATGGCGTGAGCCTGAAATGGGAAAGGATGAAACAGGTATTCCCCTGAAACAAGGGGGGAGCGGGATGTCCATTCGGGCTGCCGGAGTGGCTTGTCCGGCGGCGGATGCCCCGTTGAGGGCTTCGGCTGTTTGGTTAACGCTGAAGGCTTTACAGGATGTGGAACGGCCGGAAATGGAAGCGGGCTGGAAAAATTTTGCGTCGGCGATGAATCTATCTTGGAAAACCGGGACGAGTTTCGGTTTCCGGGATGCCTGGGCGGTTGGGGTGAACGCTGAATATGTCATTGGGGTATGGGTGGGAAATGCCGATGGAGAAGGACGCCCAGGATTGGTGGGGACTCGCGCGGCTGCTCCGATCCTTTTTGAAGTGGCTTCGCTTTTGCGTACTTCACAACGCTTTTATGAGCCGGCAGAAGAATTAATATTGGTAAAAGTATGTCATAAAAGCGGATTCCGAGCTTCGGAATATTGTCCGGAAGTGGATACGATTCAGGCGTGTGAATCCGGCTTGCGGACAGCCATCTGCCCTTATCATCGTTTGGTCAATCTGGATGCTACCGGGCGATGGCAGGTAAATTCCAATTGTGAAACGGTTTATAACATGCAGATCGTCCCTTGGTTTATACTTCCTCCGGTGCAGGAATGGTATTATTGCCGTACCCATACCGATTACCGGAAATTGCCTCCGTTTCGTAAAGATTGCGCCGCTCCGTCCCAGGAAGTGATGGAAATGATTTATCCCCAGCGGGGAACCCGAATCTTTATACCCCGCAGTTTTGGAGGCAAGCCGGAGAAAGTGATTTTGGAAGCGGCTCACCGGGTGCCTTCAGCCGTTATTTATTGGGATGTAGACGGGAATTATCTCGGTCATACCCAGGGGATACACCAAATGGAGGTCGCTCTTCCCGAAGGGCTCCATGCGTTAGTATTGACGGACGAGGATGGGAATATTTTCAGGCAAACCTTCCGTATTGTGGGTAAAGATTCAGATAGAAATACGGGAAACGGGCCTAAAACTGAATAGAGGCGTAAAATCCCGGACAGTTCCCGTTGAATATGGCAGGGGCTAAAGTCAGGTTGTGTTTTTTAGCGAATGGCCGGGTGAATATATAAGTGCTTGCCGTGCCGATAGCTGCTCCGGCAGCCACATCCCACCAATCGTGTTTTTTCGCATAGGTACGCCCCCACCCGACATAGGCCGACAGCAGATAGGCGGGTGCTCCCCATTTCCAGCCATAGCGCCTTTGTATAAAAGAGGCCCCCTGAAAGGCAATCGAGGTATGGGCGGAAGGAAACGAATGCTTGTCGCTATGATCCGGGCGTTCTTTTTTAATGGAGTATTTTAGAATATAGGTCACGGCGAGGCTGGTCGCTCCCGACAGGACGATCTGTTTGGTTCCCTGATAGTCTTTTATCGCCAGCGAGCCGATGAACCCGGCAGCCGGGGCAACTAACATCAATACGTCGGTGGAGGTTTCTATCGCTTTACGGGGTTGGCTCTTAGTGGGAAGGGCAGCATGGAAAGCTATCAGGAAAAACAGGGCGGACAAGACAAATTTTTTCATATTGTTTTCAGTAAAATCCAGAGATATGGAATGAATATAATTCCGCCGATAACAGCTGCGGTCAAGGCTGCCAGCAGCACGGCTCCGGCGGCTAGGTCTTTGGCTTTTCCAATCAGTTCGTGAGGCTCGGTGGTGAAAGCATCGGCCATATATTCAATGGCGGAATTTACGGCTTCGGCAGAGAAAACAAAACCGATCGCAAAAACCACGGCAATCCATTCCCCGGTGCTGATCCCGAAAAAAAGGCCGGCACCGATTGCTAAAATAGCGGCACACAGATGAATGCGGGCATTGTGTTCGTTGCGGATAAGAGTACGTATGCCTTGAATGGCATATTTAAAGCTGCGAACCCTGTCTTTTACCGAGAATTTTTTATCTTTCATATTGAATGCCAGAGAAGGAAACAAATGGTTTATGATTCCTAATCAGAACAAACGTACAAAAATGTAGGGAAGCCTACAAATTTTGATTGGAATGATTTTATTATCACAAAAAAGTATTACTTTTGTATCCGCTAATGCCACTTTAGCTCAGTTGGTAGAGCAACGCATTCGTAATGCGTAGGTCGCGAGTTCAAGTCTCGCAAGTGGCTCGGTGCTTACAAAGGAAAAAGAGATTGAAATACTGTATTTTGATCTCTTTTTTTATGTCAAAAAGTCTGTACTGTTTTATATAGTTCTAAATGGATAAAGACTTGAAAAAAGAATATGGCACGGGGAAAATCCGCCTATAAATCCGGAGAGCCAACAGCCATATTTTCTCTTCCTGAACTTGGATTTTGACCGGATTCCGGAGAATCACACTCTTTTTTGAGGTAAATGGTTTAAAAGCACCTGTAATCCTTATTTCTGCATAGCGCGCCATAGTCCTCTTGGAAAAACTCTTTTTTTATTCAGATATTCGTCTACTGTCTGGCAACGAAACGTATCGGGTTTTAAGTTGTTGTTCGGGATATATTTTCCTTTGTGTGTATTTATTTGATTAACAGAATTTAAGAGCCTACAAGGAACGTAAATATTTTATTACCGATTATTTATTACCGATTCATTTGAAACTCCCTTTGATTTTCACTCGTTTATATGACAACAATAAGTAATGATAAACGAAAATCATATGATTGGAAAAGGGTTGATTTTTTTAGGAAGTGTTTTATTGCTGGCCGGAACTGTTTTCGGGCAGGGAAAAATCACAGTTTCCGGAACAGTGTCGGAAAAAGGAACGGGAGAACCTGTCATCGGTGCAACGATATTGATAAAAGGGTTGCAAGGGGTGGGTACCGTCACTAACATTGATGGAAACTATACATTAGGAAACGTGGCTCCGGATGCAACGCTGGTATTTAGTTTTGTGGGTATGAAAACGGTGGAACAACCGGTGAATGGGAAAAAGATCATCGATGTAGTTATGGAAGAAGATTCCAAGTTAATGGATGAAGTGGTGGTAGTGGGGTATGGCGTACAACGTAAATCCGATTTGACCGGAGCGGTAACCACATTAAAGAGTGACGAACTTTTAAAAAGCCCGGTGGCTAACGTAGCCAACGCTTTACAGGGTAAAGTTTCCGGAGTTTTGGTGTCTGCCAATGGCACGCCGGGAAGCGAGCCGGAAGTGAAAATCCGGGGAATCGGAACAACGAACAACAGCAGCCCGTTGTATGTAGTGGATGGAATGTTGGTGAACGACATCGGCTTTCTGAACAGCCATGATATTGCATCGATGGAAATCCTGAAGGATGCTTCCGCTACGGCAATTTATGGGTCACGGGGCGCGAACGGAGTGATCATTGTCACTACGAAGCAGGGACGTAAGGGAAAGCCTGTATTGTCTATATCCGGGAGTGAAGGATTTCAGGTGGTGAGCGATCGGCTGAAAATGGCGGATGCCTCTCAATATGCCACCCTTTTGAACGAAGCGTTGGTTAATTCGGGAGGCGACCCTTTATATCCCGATCCGGCTTCTATGGGAAAAGGGACGAATTGGTTCGATGAGATTTTTCATATAGCTTCCGTTCGTGATTACCAGGCCAGCCTGAACGGAGGAAGTGAAAATGTGAATTATAATCTGAGCGTGGGGTATTTCCAACAAAAAGGAGTCATTAAAAGAAGTGGTTACCACCGTTTGACCTTGCGTTTGAATAACGATTACAAGATAGGCAATAAAGTGGTGATCGGGCATAATATCTCGGCAGCCTTCAGTGTGAAAAACAATGATGATCCCTCTGTTGTGGGACAGGCATACCGTTTAAGTCCCGTAATCACTCCTTATAATGAAAACGGTGATTTTTCCGATTCGCAGAATTCATCTACCGGAAATCCCCTGGCGACGATTGCTTACCTGAACAATAGTGTCCGGGACGACCGGATGACCGGGAATGCCTTTTTGGATTGGACGATCATCGATGGCCTGAGCTTTCGGACCAGTTTCGGGTTCGATTACCTGAATCGGCGGGAAGAAATATTTCGTCCGAAATACTTCGTTTCTTCCACACAAAAAAATGAAGAGAATGAATTGTCGAAAAACTGGTCGCGGGATTTCACCTGGTTGTGGGAAAATACATTGACCTATAATATGACTTTCAATGATATTCACCGTTTAAATTTGTTGGGAGGTATCACGGCACAGGAAAGGCGTTTTGAATTGCTGGGAGGTTCCGGCAGGGATCTTTTTTCACAAGATAAAAATTATTGGTATTTGGATCAGACTTCTAAGGACACCCGTAATGCGGTGAATAATGGTTACACCGAAGCTATATTTTCTTATTTATTCCGGGCCAACTACACCCTCATGGAGCGTTATCTGTTTACTTTTTCTTTCCGTGCTGACGGGTCGTCGAAGTTTGGACCGGATCATCGCTGGGGATATTTCCCGTCTGTTGCTGCCGGCTGGCGTGTTACGGAGGAAAATTTCTTAAAAGGGAAAGTGGATTGGCTCGATAATTTAAAGATCAGGGGAAGCTGGGGACAGATCGGTAACGACAAAATCAATAACTACCGTTATTTTGCTTTAGTGAACGTCGATCCGAATTTTGACGCAGTATTTAACGGGGTATATTATCCGGGGGCCACGGTTACTTCGCTATATAACCGCTCGATCCATTGGGAGCGCTCGGAACAATACGATGTGGGGTTTGATCTTGGGGTGCTGAATAATCAGCTGACCGTGGAATTCGATTACTATAACCGGAAAACAAAAGATATGCTGGTGACGGTAAATGTGCCGGGAGCGGTAGGGTTGACTCCGGTGGAAACCAATGTAGGCTCGGTGACAAACCGGGGAGCGGATTTTACGGTGACATGGCAACAGAGCATCAGGAACTTCAATTATTCGGTACGTTTTACGGGGACAACCATCAAAAATCGGGTAGGAAACTTGGGAGGCACTCGGATACAAAAAGGTGATATTGGTGGCGGGCGGTTAATCTCGATGACCGAAGAAGGCAAATCAATCGGGTATTTCTATGGTTATCGTACAGCCGGAATTTTTCAATCGCAGGAAGAAATAGACCGCTACAATGCAATGGCTGCCCAGATTAGCGGGAATCCCGATCAGAAATACCAGAACAATGTGGCTCCCGGTGATTTAATCTATCAGGATTTGGACGGAAGCGGATATGTGGACGACAAAGACCGTACGGAAATAGGAAGCCCTATTCCCAAGTTTATCGGAGGGCTCGGTTTCAGTATGGATTGGAAAGGAATTGATTTCTCGTTTGATTTTCAGGGAAACTTTGGGAATAAGATATTCAACGCAAAGCAGATCGAACGCTATTCTGGTTCGGATAACTGGGACACTTCGTTCCTCGACCGTTGGACAGAGAATAACAAGAATACCGGAGTTCCGCGTATGACATTGGAAGGGAACAATTATTTCGTATCCGATCGTTATGTAGAAAACGGTTCGTATGTGAAGTTGCAAAATCTTGAATTGGGTTACACTTTCCCTAAACGGATGATTCAAAAAATACGGCTGACGAAATTAAGGGTGTTCTTTAATGGGAATAATGTATTTTACATTACTAAATATCACGGATTTACACCGGAAATTACAGGCTCTGCCCTGGAAGCCGGGATCGATCGTACGGTGTATCCTGTAACTTCTGCCTATCGGTTTGGATTGAATATAACGTTGTAAAGGATTGAATTTGAAAATTTTGGTTATGAAAAGGCTTATATATATTACGTTACTTGCAGGAATGTTGGGCGGATGCAGCGATTTTCTCAGCCCAACTCCGCAGGGGGAACTCTCCGAAGACCTGTTCTTCGGTGAGGATGAAGGAGAAACAATGGCAGTGAATGCGATGTATGCCCGCTTGCGGGAATGGGATCAGGAAGGTTTTCCCTGGTTTGTGATCACAGAGCTGCCCAGTGATAATAGTAATACCGGTAGCGAACTGTCGGACGGAAGTACGGCACGGTTGAATACGGTGAATAATTTTACTTACGATGCCAGTGTTCCGGAATTGAACAACTGGTGGACGGGAAATTATAATGGAATCGGCGATTGTAATTTAGTGCTTGACCGTTTCGGCGGGCTCGCTAACGGAACGCAATACACCCGTTCGTTGGCTCAGGCTCATTTTTTCCGGGGATTTTTTTACTTTAACCTCGTACGGGCGTTTGGCGGAGTGCCGCTGATGCTGACTATCCCCCAGCCGGGTGAATACAATAAGCCGAGGGCTTCGGCAGATCAGGTATACGATGAAATTGTGAAAGACCTGACTTATGCTGCCGAAAATCTTCCTACCCGTCAGGAATGGGGAACGGAAAATTTAGGTCGGGTAACCAAAGGTACTGCCGAAGGACTATTAGCTAAAGTGTACCTTTTCCGGCAGGATTATGAAAATGCTTTCCGCTATGCCGATTCGGTGATTAGCCGGGAAGAATATGATTTGCACCCTGACTACCGTGATTTATTTAACCCTAATTCTTATTATTCCGACGAAGTGATGCTGGGCGACCAGTTTTATTGGTTGTCTAACCGGGATAATGAGTCGCAATTTGTGATGTGGCAGGGGATTCGGGGATTTTTTGGCTGGGGATTCCTTTCTCCTACCGAAAGTTTGGCGAACAGTTATGAAACAGGCGATCCACGGCGGGAAGCCACCATATTTTTCAATGGAGATTCGGTTGCCGGATTCCAGAAAATAGAGTTTTTGCCGACCACAGAGCCGCGTGCCAATAAAAAAGTGATCTGGCCTGTCAGTTATTGGAATGCCAATAGTTTCACCAAAACGAATGCCCACCTTTACTTTTTACGTTTTGCCGATGTGCTTTTGATTTATGCGGAAGCTGCGAACGAATTGGGTAAAACCGACGAAGCTTTGGCAAAATTGGAAAGAGTGCGCCTGCGTGCCCGCGAATCGGTAGCACAAGGTGTGGAGAATTCCGGTATTTTACCGCAAATCACGGAAAGAGATAAAGACCAGTTACGTTTGTTGATCTGGAAAGAGCGGCGGATAGAACTGGCTTTGGAAGGACATCGCTTTTTCGACCTGATTCGGGCCGACAAGGTGGTTCCCGGCTATGCTCTCGAACAGTTGAAGGCGGACATGCCCGGCACGAATTTTTCAGCGGCCCGCAACAGTGTGTTCCTCATCCCGCAAACACAGATCGATATTTCGAATGGAGTATTACAGCCTAATTGATACATGTAACGCGTTTTCTTAATAAGCATCTATTAATATGATAAATAGGATATTGTGGATCGGATTTTTGTTTTTGGGACTGGCATTTACATTGCAGGCCCAAACGCCCGAGTCCCGGAAGGAGGTTTTAACCGACGAGGAGTTGTTGACCAAAGTGCAACGCCAGACATTTCGCTATTTTTGGGATTTCGCCCATCCGGTCAGTGGTTTGGCGAGAGAACGCACAGACACTTTGCACATCAGTCACGAAGTGGTCACCATCGGTGGCTCCGGCTTTGGCGTTATGGCGATCGTTGTGGGGGTTGAACGGGGATTTATCACCCGGGAACAGGGCGTGGAACGCTTGCTGAAAATGGTGAAATTTCTCGATGAAAAGGCAGAGCGTTATCATGGGGTATGGTCGCATTGGTTGAATGGCACTACGGGGAAAGCGATTGCTTTCAGTAAAAAAGACGATGGAGCGGATTTGGTGGAAACTTCTTTTTTATTTGAAGGATTATTGGCTGCGCACCAATATTTTAACCGGGACACTCCCCAGGAAACAGAGTTGAGGGCGCTGATCGATAAGCTATGGAAAGAGGCGGATTGGAATTGGTTTACGAACGGGCGGGATGTGCTGTTTTGGCATTGGTCACCGAATTATGGCTGGGAAATGGACCATCCTATTCACGGACATAATGAAGCGCAGATTACTTATATTTTAGCAGCAGCCTCACCCACATACCCGATCCGGGATTCCGTTTATCACAAGGGATGGGCGAGTGGGCCTATTTTTAAAAATGGCAAAAAATTTTATGGAATACGTTTGCCTTTGGGAATGGATTACGGTGGGCCTTTGTTTTTCACCCATTATTCTTATTTGGGGTTGGATCCCAGGGGCTTAAAGGATCAGTATGCTAATTATTGGAAACAGAATGTGAACCACACCCTGATCAACCGGAAACATGCTATTGTGAATCCCAACGGCTATAAAGGTTATGGGAAGAATAGCTGGGGATTTACTGCCAGCGATGGGGATCAGGGCTATTCCGCCCACGATCCGTTGATCGACAGAGGGGTTATCACTCCTACGGCAGCTCTTTCGGCCTTTCCCTATACTCCGAAATATTCCATGGAAGCCCTTAAACATTTTTATTATGATTTGGGCGATACTTTGTGGGGGGAATATGGTTTTAAAGATGCTTTCAATCCTACGGCGAATTGGGTGGCCGATTCTTATCTTGCCATTGACCAGGGGCCTATCATCGGAATGATTGAAAACTACCGCACCGGGTTGCTTTGGGAGTTGTTTATGAGCCATCCCGATGTGCAGAACGGACTGAAAAAATTGGGATTCAGCTCTCCCTGGCTAAAAGAGGATCAGACAACAGGTTGGGAAGAAAATTAACCCGGCATAGAGAGAAAAATTAAAATGAACGGGCTTGCTGAAAGAGGAGCTGGCAGGTAAAAAATAGTACAAATTTAAAAATAGGATTTCAGAGTAAAGATAATTCATCATCAGGATGACAGTAGGCTTGAAAGTTCTATGCAATAGTTAAAAACAAAAATATATGAGAAAGGAAATTATTATCGGATTGTTGGCTTGCCTTGCCGTTGGGTGCGGGAAAGTCCCCCACGGGAATTGGAAAAGCTTTAGCGGGGATAAGCATATAGAAAGAAAAGTCGATTCCGTGCTGGCATTGATGACTGTGGAAGAAAAGATCGGGCAAATGACACAATATTCTGCTGACTGGGATATTACCGGGCCTGTTATGAAAAGCGATTGGGAAACCTATCTGAAAAAAGGGCTGGTTGGAAGTATTTTCAATGCAGTCACTGTGGATGGGGTAAGAAAATTGCAGGAAATGGCCCTTTCGGAATCCCGGTTGAAAATTCCGGTTTTGTTTGCGTATGACGTTGTGCATGGTTTTCGCACTATATTCCCGATGCCATTGGCGGAAGCCTGTTCCTGGGATTTAGAACTGATGCGGCAGACCGCTTCCGTGTCGGCCACAGAGGCTGCTGCCGAGGGAATATGCTGGACTTTTGCCCCGATGATCGATGTCACCAGAGATGCCCGATGGGGACGGGTGATGGAAGGTGCCGGGGAAGATCCCTGGTATGGAAGCTTGGTTGCCGTTGCCAAAGTGAAGGGATACCAGGGAAATTCCTGGAAAGACCTGAAGAATACCAATACCGTTCTTGCCTGTGCGAAGCATTTTGCTGCATACGGGGCGGCGGAAGCGGGACGTGACTATAATACCGTGGATGTTTCGGAAAGATCGCTGTATGAAACCTATTTTCCACCTTTCGAGGCAGCGGAAAAAGCCGGAGTCGCAACTTTTATGACGGCTTTTAATGAAGTGGACGGAGTACCTGCCACAGCCAATAAATTCTTATACACGGATGTATTGCGGGATCAATGGAAATTCCGGGGCTTTGTTGTGACAGATTACACGGCAATCAACGAATTGGTTCCTCACGGAGTGGCGAAAAACGAGGAAGAAGCGGCCGAATTGGCCGTAAATGCGGGGATCGACATGGATATGAACGGAAGTGTTTTTATAAAATACCTTCCTGATTTAGTGAAAGAAGGTAAAGTTTCCGAAGCTGCGTTGGATCGGGCTGTGCGTCCTATTTTGGAAATGAAATTTTTATTGGGATTGTTCGATGATCCGTATCGTTACTTGGATAATGAAAGAGAAAAGAAAACGATCATGAAACCTGAATTTCTGCAATTGGCGAGAGAAGCGGGGAAAAAGTCGGTGGTATTGTTGAAAAACGAAAAACAATTTTTCCCGATAGATGCCAATAAATCGCAGACTGTGGCTTTGATCGGGCCTATGGTGAAAGACCGGGCGAATCTCAATGGCGAATGGGCAGGACGGGGAAATCGGGAACAAAGCGTGCCCGTATTCGAAGGATTGACAGATGCCTACAAGGGGAGTAAAGTCAATTTTATTTATGCACAGGGTTGTGACCTTACTACAGAGAATCGACAAGGATTTGCAGAAGCCCTTGCGGTGGCCCGAAAAGCCGACCTTGTTCTGGCTGTTATGGGAGAAGATTTTAACTGGTCAGGGGAAGCCGCTTCCCGGGTAAACATTAAATTGCCCGGAGCACAGCAGGATTTACTGAAAGAATTGGTGAAATTGGGAAAACCTGTGGGATTGATACTCATGAATGGCCGTCCTTTGGATTTATCCTGGGAAGATAAAAATGTGGATGCCATTTTGGAAGCCTGGTATTTGGGAACAATGGCGGGATACTCCATTGCCGATGTCGTTTCCGGGGCTTATAACCCTTCCGGTTGTCTGACCATGTCGTTCCCGCGTTCGGTGGGGCAAATCCCTCTGTATTATAATCATAAGAATACCGGACGCCCCATCGATCCCGCTGCACCGAAAATCGATTACCGCTCTTTTTACCTCGATGAGGAAAATACTCCGCTTTATCCTTTTGGGTATGGGCTTAGTTATACTACTTTTGAGATCGCGAACCTTCGGCTTGACCAAAATGTATTGAAAAAGGACGGAAAGATTCTGGTAACGGCGGATGTGAAGAACACAGGGGATCGTGCAGGGGAGCAGGTCGTGCAGTTGTATATACAGGATTTGGTGGGTAGTGTTACCCGTCCGGTCAAAGAATTGAAAGGTTTTGAGAAAGTGAACCTGCAAAAGGGAGAAACAAAGACCGTACAATTTACAATTACCCCTGAAATGATTAGTTTTTATAATTTAAAAATGAAATTCGGTCCGGAGCCGGGCGACTTTAAAGTGTGGGTAGCAGCGAATGCAGCCGATGAAACGAATGAAGGCTACTTTGCCTATCAACAATAAATCATGAATGCCTTTACAGAGTAAAGTACCGCCAATTTACAGATTCATGATGCCAGTTGCAGGATTTTTCCTGCAACTGTTTTTTTATAATGGGCTTGTAGGTAAATAGGAGGAATGAAAAAGGATTGGCCAGGGAAGCATACGGGGTACAGGCTTGAATCCCTCATAAAAATACCCTAAACTTTAGAGAAAGTTTAGGGTATATATAATGGAAGCTGTTAAATACAATGATTTTGAAACGGCTTTTAATTTTTAGCTACGTTGGTATTGATGAGTAGCAGGTCTTTCATTTTGTGGCCGGGGATAGCGATAGACGTATAGCCGCAGGAATATGGGCCGAGGATATATTGTGCATAGGTGAAATCTATACTATTCCGGGTGAAATTCAGTGCGGTAAAATTCTCAATGGTCGGCACTTCGTTAAAACAGCTATCCGGATTTTGTAAATGCGCTTTTAGCAGTTCATTGATTTGCGGAGCTTTGCCGGTATTGATGATTTCTGTATTATTCAGGAATTTTTTCGTTTTCACATTATAGTTTAGGCCATAAAAATTAGTCATACCATGTGCCCCTCCTGTGTATGAATAAGTCAGTAAGCGTACACTGATATAATTTTCGTCAGCCATATAAACGGAGTCTTTTACGATCAGCTCGAACGGGCCCACCATTTGTTCCCCTAAAGAGTCCATAGCCATTTTAAATTCTTTAGCCTGTGCTTCGATCTCTTTCTTCTGTTGATTGATAAAGTTTGTAATCGAATCGTTAATGACAACACAACTTGCCTCCACCGAAGGTTCTGTTGTCGAGAATAAAGGACGGTCGATTGTAAATGCCCATAATTCCGTTTTGTCCATTTCGTGCATTTGTTTCACTTCCAGCTTGATCTCTTTCTGGCAGCCCGACAGTAAAAAAGCCGCTGCAAGGAAGGTTAGGATTTTAGTTTTCATGGTTTCTTTATTTTAATTGGTAATTATGATTATATCGGAACAATAGGCTTAAAAGTTGTTTATAACACTTTTTTCTTTGGGGTTGTAGCTATAAAATCCTTTAGGTAAAAAGGCTCGAAGTAGGCCACATCTTCAAAAAGCCCTTGGGTGAAACGTTGTTCCGAAATCTCCGGCAGATGCGCGGCAGATGTTTCCACTTGCCCGATATAGCAGGCGTTGGGTGCCGTGAGGGTGGTTTTTACCTTATCGCTGCCGTTACCAAAAAAATATATTTTGTGATTTGCCAAAAGGTCGGCGAAAGAATGTTCATCGATGATCTCTGCTTTTGTGTCGATCAGGATTTGATTTTGCTGATCGAAAAAAGCGGTATAGACCTCCATGCGCCGTGCGTCGATCATGGGACAATACCAGGCATCTTCCTGCAAGCGGGAGGAAACCGACAAGGCGAGTGCCTGAAGGGTGGGAACAGCTATTAAAGGTTTACCTGTGCCGAAACACAGGCCTTTGGCCATCGATACGCCGATTCGTAATCCGGTGTAAGAGCCCGGTCCCATGCTGATTGCAACCGCGTCCAGTTGATGAGGGGTGATCTGTGCTTCTTTGAAAAGTTCATCGATATAAGTGCCTAATAAGATGGAATGATTCAACCCCTCATTGCTTTCTTTTAAAGCGATGACTTTTCCGCCCTTTGCCAGGGCAACCGAACAGACCGAAGTTGAAGTATCGATATTTAATATCAGAGCCATTGTTGTATGCAGGTTTTAAATATATAGGATTTATTTTTCCGGATTATTTCCGGATAATCTGAATTTCTCCGCCCAGTCCCAACTTGATAATACTCGACGGGGTACAGCTTTTAGTTTCGTTCCGCCGGAAATCCACGATATAATCGACGGCATTTTTAATCTCTTCACTGATTTCTTTGAAAAAATGCGGAGAGGGTTCACCGCTGATATTGGCAGAGGTTGAAACAATGGGTTTACGGAAACGGTAAATCAATGCCTGGGAGAATTCTTCTTTGGTGATACGGATACCGATCGTGTTGTCTTCTCCGATCAGGCTCGGTGCCAAATGTTTAGCTCCCGGATAGATGATCGTTGTCGGTTTATCCGCCACTTCCACCAAATCGAGGGCAATATCGGGGACATCTGCATAAGAAGCAATTTTCCCGGCGTCATCCAATAGCACCAGCATAGATTTATTATCCGCCCGTTTTTTGATTTCATAAATCCGCTTTACGGCTTCATTGTTCGTAGCGTCACAGCCCAAACCCCAAACGGTATCGGTTGGGTAAAGGATCACCCCGCCTTTTCTTAGTATTTCGTCAGCTTTTCTGACCTCTTCTTTTATTTTTTCTGTCAACATAATCCCGCGTTGTAAATTGATCCGGAAGTCATTTATTGAAAAGCGAAAGTAAGAAGTTTTTTTGAACATTTACTTCTTGACCCTTCCATTTTCCAAACCTTTTATTCTTTTTCTTTCATACCATTTGCCTGCTATTTCCTCGCCTTTAAAATAGATCACCAGAGAACTGACAATAATAATCATACCTGCAACGGTGCTAAACGTGGGGTATTCCCCTGCCAGCATGATCCAGCTGAGTATAGCGCCTAATATCGGATTGATTAAACGGCACATATTTATATCCGAAACTTTGGTGTTAGGCGATTGTAAGGCCATAAACCAGAAACTGAAGGCAAAAACAGAAATAAAGACCAGAATACCCAGGCTGATATAAAATCCGAGCGGTTTGTCCCAAAATACCTGAAAACCTTCGGCGCCTATCCCTGCGGAATAGATCAGCAAACCTCCGAAAAACATTTGCACCGCATTTAAAAATATTGGATTGACTTTCCCTTTATCCTCCGAGACGGAAATGGCGGAATAACCCTGCAATAAGATGTTGAGTAATAGCAGGACAACGCCTGCAATTCCTTTCCAGGAAAGCGGGGCTCCGTCATTGCCGCTGCCCACGATTAACAGTAATCCGGACAGGCTCACCACCAAACTCGCCACTTTGTATTTATTTAGCTTATCGTTCGTGGCAATAAGGTGGGCCAGCAACACATTGATCAGGGGTGTCATTCCCATAATAATCGAAGAAATCGCCCCGCTCACAAAATCTACTCCGAAATAAAAGGCCGTATAGCCTAAAAACATATTGATAAAAATCAGGTTTAGGAATAATCTCCTGTTCGCTTTGATTTCTGCCCACATGCCTTTGTGCCAGGAATAGGCCAGCAATATGATACCGACGGTCGTAAAACGTAAACCTGCAAAATTCATAGGGGTGAAATCATAACTCAATCCCTGTTTGATAAATGGATTGACAATAGCCCACAGTACAGATGCGAAAATGGCATAGATTAGTCCTTTTTTCATGGTAATGATTTAAATGCGGAACAACAAAACAGCTTAAACGGCCGGAAAGGTTTTTCCCTTCCCGGCCGTTCAGCAAATGTATGATAATGCTTATACTAAATGGCGGATCAGTTCTTCGCGCTCTCCGTAAAGCATATCGATAACCGGAATCTCGATCAGGGTATAACATCCCGGTTGCTGGCGGAAAGTCGCCCGCGCTGACGACACCATGATTTGTGCGGTCAGGGCCGGGTTGTTGATATGCATATTAAATTCGAAAAGCTGGTTTTGGGTTTTTCCTGAAACACCTTTACGGGTGAGGTTCACCCCATGTCCCATATCCAATAACTCATCCACGTTTTCTACTTGCATCACGTGAGTTTCATCGTTCACAAAGTAAGGATCGTTCTTAATGTTTTTGGCAACCTCTGCAAATTGATAACCGTCTTTCAGTTCGATGTATACCATACGGCGATGAATGCCCGTTCCCGTCGGAATTGTCATGGACAGAGCGGCTTTCACCCCTTCTACTGCTTTTACGGCAACGGTGTGTCCCATACTCATACCCGGCCCGAAATTCGTGTAAGTGATTCCTTTGGGAGCACAGGCTTCCAGTAGAGCACGTACCATAGAATCGGTTCCCGGGTCCCATCCGGCGGACATAATCGCTACGGCATTATGACGGCGGGCAACTTCGTTCAGTTTACGATGCAGATCCACCGTTCCGGTATGTATATCAAAACTGTCCACCGTGTTAATACCCAGGCTTAGGGCTTTGCTTGCGTAAGCTTCAACACTACGGGTGGGGGTACACAGGATGGCAACTTCAACGCCTTCCAGCTCGCTAAGATCGGTCACCACTTTATAACCCTTCAGTTCTTCCGGGATATTAGTGACGTCACGGCGTACAATTCCTGCAATTTCAAAATCAGGAGCCGCTTGGAGGGCTTCCACTACATATCTTCCAATGTTACCGTATCCAACCACGGCTGCTCTTGTTTTTTTCATACTTATCAAATCTATAGGTTTAAATGGTTTTGGTCGATAGCAAAATCGGTTTATTGATGTCGGCCTGAAGCAAAAAAACTTTAAGGCTTCTGATCCAGTTACAAATTACGGAATAATTTATTATACCCACAAACGAAAAAAGTGAGATGTTAAAACTCAAACCGATTTTTAATAGAGCTTGTATATTTTCAACAAATAAAAATCATTAAATTGCAGAAAATTTATGATATAGGCTTTGGCGTTTGTCTTTATCGTAGAGAAAATGTTTTTCCATTTGAATTAAGGAAGAGGATTGTGGCATTCTGCCTGGGCTTACCGGGAAGAATCAGCACATCGGTTATCCGGATTGTCCGGAAAGCGATGGAACACGATCCCGGTGAGGGCGAAAAATCATTTAATTGTAAATAATTATGCAGATAAGAAAAATTGTTGCGGTAACAGGAATCCTGTTAGCGGTTCCGGCCAGTATGGTTTGGGCTCAGAAAAATTTGCAAGAACAGATTCCGGCATTGAAAACTGACACCCGGATTCAAGTGAAAAGCGGTTATGCCTCGAATTTCCAGCGTGGGGGAGGCATTGAAAAATCGTTTGACGGGGACGAGAAAACACTTTATCATTCGTCCTGGGGAAATACTCAATTCCCGGTTGCATTAGAGTATAAATTGGCAAAAGCCGACCGGGTGGATTATCTGCTCTATCAGCCTCGTATGGACGGGGCTAACGGGCGTTTCGGTGCTTTCGAACTTTGGGTTTCAACCCGCCGTTCCCCGGAATTTACGAAAATCGGGGACTATGATTTTAAGGAATCCGGATCGCCTTCCGTGATTACCTTTAAAGAAGCCATCCGTCAGCCTTTGGCTTTCCGTTTCGTGGTGAAATCCGGCGGTTCCGGGTTTGTGAGTTGTGCCGAAATGGAATTTTGCAGTAAAAATAATGAAAGCCGTTATCCCGAAAATATATTTAAAGACGCTACTTGTTCTGCTTTGAAAAGCGGCGTAACAGGCAAGGAAATAAAACAGGTGCGAAATCCGTTTTATAGGGCTTTGGCCGAACAATTATTGACAGACACACTTTGCGATGCCTACCGGGTGCAGTATTATGAGGCTTTTCCCCCGGTGGAAGAAACTGCCCGGAAATTAAAAACCAGCGGGTATAATTCTTTTGAGAATCCGACGGGAATTTATTTTTCCGAGGGGGAAGATGTAGCTGTGCTGGTGGGAGATACACAGGGACAACCCGTGTCTTTGCGCGTACATAGTTTTGAGCCGGACGGTGCGGATCAGACCTATTTGCTGTTTCCGGGAACGAATCGCTTGAAAATGAAAGGAAAGGGTTTGGGATACCTGAATTTTTACACCTCCGATTATGCGCAGGTGGCTCCTGTGAAAATCCATATCATCGGGGGGCAGGTGAATGGCTATTTCGATAAATCCACCGATAATAATGCTGATTGGAAAAAATTGCTTGAAAATGCTGTATGCAATATTATGGATATTAAGGGCGATTATGTGAATTTGGCTTACCGGGTTTCCTCCCTGAAAAAGCACTGTCCGGAAAAGGGCAGGGAACTGATCGATGCTTATGATGAAATTATCGACATCCAGCATGACATGATGGGATTGAAGAAATACAATATCCGTCCGAAAAACCACATGTTTGCCCGTGAAGTGCAGGGTGGTTTGTATGCGGACGGCTGGGGTGCGGCCTTTGCCTGGGATTGTATGCATGAGTTGGCGAATCCCGATAAAATCAAGGCGGGATTGTGGGCCTTGGCTCATGAATTCGGGCATGTCAATCAGATCCGTCCCGGATTGAAATGGGTTTCAACAACGGAAGTGACAAACAATATCTTTTCAGTATGGACACGCTACCTGCTGGATCCGGTTTATCGGAATCTGGAGCACGAAAGGGTGAACGACGGGGATAATAACCGGGTGTTGGGCGGACGTTTTAATGCCTACCTGAACTATGGAATCGTGAGAGGAGAGCAATGGCTCTGCCAGCGGGGGCAAGACCGGATGAAGGACTATGAAAACGGAGGAGACCATTTTGTGAAACTTTGTCCCTTATGGCAATTACAGCTTTATTATGCCGTGGCGGGGAAAGGAAATTATTGGCAGAAGGCCGATTGGTTTGCCGATGTGGCGCAAATTGTCAGGAATACCGACGAAAGCCGGATGAACGACGGACAGTTACAGCTTAATTTTATGCGGAATGTTTGTGATGTAGTGAAAGAAGACCTTTCTGACTTTTATATCAAGGCGGGCATGTTAAAGCCGATCGATAAATATATGGACGATTACGGGCGGGCTCAACTTACGATCACCCAGCAACAATGTGACGAACTGGTGAAATACCTGTCACGCTATCCGAAACCGGCCTCTCCCGTGATTTATTATTTAACTGCCAATAGTGTGCAGGCTTATCAGAGACGTTTACCGGTAGAGGGAAATTATGGACAAGGAATCACTTTTAAAGACGGGACTTGTACTATCGATCACCGTTTTTGGGAAAATGTAGCCGTGTTTGAAACTTATGCCGGGAATGAATTGACCTTTGTGTCGATGGTTGGCACGGATTCTCCCGACCAATCTACTTCCTGGGTGCGTTACCCTGAAAATTCCACCCGGATTGAAGCGGTGGCGTGGGATGGAACCCGGACGCTGGTATACGGGAAACGATAAAGGGTATAGATATTTGAAAATTTATAGATACTTTAGCGGAGCAGGAAATATTTATATCGGATAGACAAAAAGAGGTTGGAGGATGGAGCGATTTGCGAGCCTTGATTTTGAAACGGCAAACTGGAATATGACCAGTGTTTGTTCGGTAGGGATAGTTATTGTAGAGAATGGGGTGGTGCAGGATAAACTGTATAGCCTGATCCGGCCTCAGCCCAATTTCTATTCCTACCGGAACACCCAGGTGCATGGTTTGAGGAAAACCGACACACAGGAAGCTCCCACGTTTCCGGAAGTGTGGGGAAAAATGGCTCCCAGAATAGAAGGAATGCCTCTGGTGGCGCATAATAGTGTGTTCGATGAAACTTGCCTGAAAGCTGTTCATGCCTATTACGGGATGCCTTATCCCGGTTATCGGTTTTATTGCACTTACCGTTTGTCCCGGAAGTTGTTTAAAGGCTTGGAAAACTACCAGCTACACACGGTTTCTGCTTATTGCGGCTATGAGCTGGTTGATCATCACTACGCATTGGCCGATGCCGAAGCCTGTGCTGCGATCATGTTGAAAATATTGAGGCACAATAGCTTGTTTTGAATATGACCAGGGAGAAGAGGAAACGGCCTTGTTGGTAAGGCCTGTATCTAAATGCTCGGTGAAAATGAGCTTAACATAGGATGATATATTGAAAACTGGAGTAGACTCCCTTTTTCTAAAAAGGAGGTGCAGTTTGGGATGAAAATGCAGGTTGGAAAACGATTTTTATCTGCGTAGGTTCTCTTCCATACAATTCTCGGGAAAACCGTATAGAGGAATGTACATATTGTTAAAAACAACTGTGCTTCGTATGAATCGAACTGTTGTTCAGTTCTTGCGTAAAATGTAGTATTGCTAATCTGGGATAAATAGAGGAAAACGGTAGTTGTAGATTTTGATATAATAATTAAGTTTTTTCGTAATAATGAATATAGAATCTCAGTTAGAAAAGGCTATCGGGAAATTCTTGAAAGAAAAAGGTTATCCCGGACTTCGATTGCGTGCCATGCTTTTCGATATGGACGGTGTGCTTTTCGATTCCATGAAAAATCATACGTTGGCCTGGTTTCGGACGATGCAGGCCTTGGGGATCGATTGTACCCGTGAAGAATTTTACCTTTATGAAGGCTGTACCGGGGCGGCTACGATCAATCTGCTTTTCCGGCGGACATTCGGCAGGGATGCCACTCCGCAAGAAATAGAACGGATCTATGCTGAGAAAAGCCGGCATTTTAATGAATTGCCGGAAGCTTTACCCATGCCGGGTGCAAAAGAACTATTACAGAAAGTGGTAAATCAGGGAATAAGACCCGTGTTGGTAACGGGATCTGGGCAACGTTCTTTATTGGAACGTTTAAACCGGGAGTATCCCGGTATTTTTAAGCCGGAATACATGGTCACAGCTTTCGATGTGGAAAATGGAAAACCTCATCCAGAGCCTTATTGGAAGGGATTGGAAAAGGCAGGCGTGAAACCGTTCGAAGCAATAGTTGTTGAAAATGCTCCTATGGGTGTAAAGTCCGGAGTTGCCGCAGGAGTATTTACTATTGCTGTCAATACCGGGCCTATCCCGGAAACACTACTCCATAAAGCAAAGGCTTCAATTGTCTTATCTGATTTAAATTCCTTGTTGGATGTGTGGAATATAATTTTCAATATGAATGTATTTTAAAACTTATCGAGTTGCTACTGGAAGAATTATTCCTGTTCTTGAATTGTATATTGATTACATATTATAATCACTGATTTTTAGGTGATTGCATTTCTGATAAACTTCCTATTGATTGAAAGCAGTTATTAATAGCGATATAATAATTGTCTTATTACATAATACATCTATTTAATAATAATTTATATGCATATCAAATATTATAGATATAATATTTGATATTGTAATTTAATATTAATATGTTTGTCAAAATATCAATACGTAATAATAAGTTTTATGAATTTAAATAAACTTATTTTATGTACAGATGCATATAATTAGGTGGTTGATGTAGTTTTATGTTAATCTTGTAATTTATAAAATTGTTTGTATTATAAATTGAAAAGATTTAGTGCGTGTTTACCCAGTGTGAATTTTTGTAAATTTTGTTTTATATTAGGTTAATATTTCATTATGATTTCAGGTTCTATTAGAAATATTAAAAATGTTTTTGTGCAATTGATTGCACTGCTGGGAATTAAGTATACAAAATCATATTCCTATAAATATTCTAATGAGCATCCTTATAAGAACACTTTATTCGGACTTTCCAAAATGCTTTTCGAATATGGTATAAATAATATTGGATTGCGACTAAATAATAAAGACGAGTTACATTCACTTGAAGTGCCTTTTGTTGCCCAATTGCAAGAAGATTTTGTAATTGTTTACAAAGTGACTGCTGATAAAGTATCTTATTTATGGAGAGGTAAAGATATTACAGTTCTATCAGAGGAATTTAATAATATTTGGAGTGGTGTTGTGTTATTAGTAGAGGCTGACCAGGAATCAATAGAGCCCGATTATGTAGAACATAGAAAAAATGAATTTTTTGTTGTTATAGAGAAGTACATTTTAGGATTTGCCGTGTTTGTTATGATGGTAATTTCCTATATATCAAATAAAACATATGAAAATATAGGCGAGAATGTATCCCTGTTCATTAATATCGTTGGTGTTTATATCGGTTATCTACTTATTCTAAAGCAGTTGCATATACAGAGCGATAATGCCGATAAATTATGTTCTTTATTCAAAAAAGGAGAATGTAACAATGTGTTAGAGTCATCGGCAGCAAAATTTATGGGGATAATCGGATGGAGTGAAGTGGGATTCGGATATTTTTTGTCAAATGTTTTGATTCTAATATTTGTCCCTCAATTTATACCCTATCTGGTATGGATAAATATATGTGCTTTACCTTATAGTTTTTGGAGTGTGTGGTATCAGAAGGTTAAGGTAAAGCAATGGTGCCCTCTTTGCCTCATTGTGCAGGGTATATTATGGGCAATTTTTATTTGTAGCTATTTGGGAGGATTAATCAGAACTCCGGAGTTTACAATTTTAAATATATTGAGTATCGGATGTATTTATTTAGTGCCATTTCTCATGATTAGCTTATTGATGCCTGTATTGTCTGTCCGCAGAAAAACGGAAAGAATAAATCAGGAAATAAATAGCCTGAGAATGAAAAATGAAGTTTTCCTCTCAGTACTTAAGCAACAGCCTTATTTCAAGGTAGATAGATCGGTTTCTAAAATCATATTTGGAAATCCTGATGCAAGTTTGACAATAACTATTCTGACTAATCCTTATTGTAACCCTTGTGAAAGAATGCACGCCAGAATCGAGAAGATTTTAGAGAAATCAGGTAAGAAATTATGTATCCAATATGTCTTTTCTTCTTTTGAGAAAGCACTTGAAAATACAGCAAGGAAATTAATCGCCATATATATGGATAGCGATAAAGAGACGATCATGAATATTTATAAAGAGTGGTTTACGAAAGGAAAATATAATCCTGAATTTTTTTTTGAAAAATATAAACAAAATATTGATGATCCTGTTGTCGAAGCAGAATTTCAAAAACATTTGAATTGGAAAGAGCAAACAGGAATAAATGCAACTCCGAGAATTCTTATTAATGGTTATAAGTTACCCTCTGAACAATATAAAATAGAAGACGTGGTTTATTTTACAGATTTGGTTGTTGACTCCAAATAACTATTGTTAAACTGCGGGACAATAGGCAATATGCGGCTGCATTTGGATAAAAATCTGCAGGAAAATTTAATAATTAGCTTATGAAAAAATTAAGTAAAATCAAATTGCATGAAGCTGACGTAATGACGGACAGCGAAATGAAATTTATTTTTGGTGGTACAGGTTCTTCTGATCCTACAACTGGCGCTGATACTGGCGCGACTACGGGATTGATCGAAACTGGTTGTGAAAACAAAAATAAAGATGAATGTAGTGGAGAGTGTAACATATCCACAAAAATAAAGGGTACTTGTACATGGAACTCGGATTACAGTTCGTGTGGTTGTAAAAAAACATATTCTTAACTTTTTTCATTGAATTTTTGATAGGCCTGTGGGACATCAGTAATAACAATTTATGTTTAGGTTATTTGTTATCTTAATCTTTATTGAATGGGTATTTTGATGTGTCACAGGTCGTTTTTCTGATTATTGATTTGTAAATTGAAGTATAATGAAAACCAGATTATTGCTAATGTTTATTGGTTTGTTGATTGCCCGGTCATCATTTTCGCAAATACCAGCTGCCGATACATTGAAATTTATATTTAACGGTAAAGAATACAATAATATCAAAATGTTTGTGGAATTTGATAAAGGTCGTACGAAAATTGAGGGCACACCAGGTGATAGATCTGATTGGACATTCATTTTAGCCGACAGTGTGAGGCAGCAGTTGAAGTATATGGAATTGTGCGTGGAATTGTCTGATACATTGATACATTATATTTTATTCAAAACGCTGGTTGGGATAGATACGGTTGAACTTGGGAGTATGGGAGGTTTTCGTCCCGGAGCCATATTGACGGGACATTATATGAGTTCGGGGCATGAAAAAAAAGTTCCTTTTTTTGAGGGACGGGATTATATTTATGATTATTTCTTCGTTGAGGATATGGATCCGGAATTTTATGCTGAGACCTATCTGGAAGATTTCTTAACAGACCTATCTGGTCAGGAAAGAGTTGCCCAAAATATAGAATTTATAAAAAAATATCCTGAAACGGTTGCCCTCATTAGACCCTTATATTTAAAAATTGGCGCCAAGAGCTATACGAGAGAGGATATAGCCAAAATATATGATTGTTTTGATCTTTCGGTTAAAGAATCTTATTACGGAAAAAAGATACATAAGTATATTGCTGATAGAGCATTTGAGATAACAGACTTACCTGACGGTGTAACAGGTATAAACGAACCTTTGATTCGAGATGTGGAAAAGTATAATCTAATTGTTTTTTCAGCTTCTTGGTGTGCTCCATGTCATAAACTTATTCCTATATTAAAACAAATAAATAAAGATTTGGGGGAAGAGCTCCAGATAACCTATGTTTCAATGGACAATGTTTCTACAGTTCCAGCCTGGAAGAAGTTATTGATAAAAGAGGAAATCCCGTGGAGAAGTTTGCTCGCAGCGGATAGAATTGAAGAAATAAAAAGAAAATACGACATAAATGGAATACCTCGTGCAATACTGGTTTATCCTGGCGGGAAGTGGCAGTTTATAGATGTAAGGGTGCCGTCAGAGAAAGAAAATCTTTATAGATTGGTCGAACAGCATAAATAAAGGAACATGCCCTAAGAATTTTATATAATCAGTAAGAATCGGTAAATGAAACAACGACCTTTTCCACTATATACACAGCTCGATGCGATGGATTGTGGACCGACGTGTCTACGGATGATTGCAAAGTATTATGGTCGTAGCTATACGCTTCAAACTTTGCGGGAAAAAAGTTTTATCACTCGACAAGGGGTATCAATGTTGGGAATAAGCGATGCTGCAGAAAGTATCGGATTTCATACGATCGGTGCGAAAATTAGCTTTGAACAATTAGTAGAGGATATTCAATTCCCTTGTATTCTATATTGGAATCAGAACCATTTTGTTGTGTGTTATGGAATAAAAAAACATACTTCTATTTTCGGGAAAGGAAAAAGAAATCGATATACGATTAAAATAGCCGATCCTGTCGGAGAAAAATATCCGATGACGAAAGAAGAATTTCTTAAATGTTGGATAAGTACCAAATCAGAAAGAAAAGATAAAGGGATTGTTTTATTATTAAATCCGACGCCTGATTTTTATGATAATGAAGATGACCGGAGTAAACAGCAAAAAAATTTAGAATATTTTTTGTGCTATATCCTGCCTTATAAAAGCCAGATATTTCAATTAGTTGTAGGAATGCTTATTGGTAGTGTTTTTTCTATGATATTGCCGTTCCTTACACAAGCTGTAGTAGATCAGGGAATAGGCCATGATAATATTAGTTTGATAGGATTGATACTCATAGCCCAGTTTATTTTATCGATTACTCAGATAGGAGTGAGCTTTATTCAAAACTGGATTTCTCTTCATATGAATACTCGTATCAGTATATCGCTTATCTCAGATTTTCTTGTCAAACTCATGAAATTGCCGATTCACTTTTTTGATGCAAAAAATATTGGCGATATCATGCAGCGTATTGGCGACCATGGGCGAATCCAGTCATTCCTTACGGGCACAGCTTTATCTTTAATCTTTTCAGTATTTAATTTTATAGTCTTTGCGGGAATATTGGCCTACTATGATCTCACAATTTTAGGCGTATTTTTATTTGGGAATACATTATATACGATATGGGTGATTTCTTTTATGAAATACCGTCGCAAGCTTGATTATAATAGATTTACCCAATCATCAACCAATCAAAGTAATATCGTTCAGCTTATTACCGGGATGCAGGAAATGAAACTGAATAACTGCGAAAAACAAGAAAGATGGAAATGGGAGAGAATTCAAGTCAAACTTTTTAAAATAAATATAAAAGGTACTGCACTTGGACAATATCAACAATTGGGTTCTGTTTTTTTTAGCAGGTCGACTTCTCTTTTTATATCATTCCTGGCAGCAAAGGCCGTGATTGACGGACAAATAACATTGGGAATGATGATGTCCATCAGTTATATTATTGGTCAACTATCAGGCCCTATCGGACAAGTTATCAGTTTCGCTCAATCTTTGCAAGATGCGAAAATCAGTTTGGAACGTCTGAACGAAATCCATAATAAGGAAGATGAAGAGCAAATGATAGAAGGTAAGTTGGATTATATGCCAGATGATAAAACAATACATATAAAGAATGTTTGTTTTAGTTATGACGGGGCAGATCGGGATTATGTATTAGAGAATTTGACTCTTACCATACCTCAAAATAAAATAACGGCTATTGTGGGAACCAGTGGTAGTGGTAAAACCACAATCATAAAATTATTGCTTGGATTTTATTCACCTTTGAAAGGAACAATTAAAATAAACGAAACATCGTTGAATGATATTAATCCCCATTTATGGCGTCAGAAATCAGGAGCAGTTATGCAGGAAGGTTTCTTATTTTCAGATACGATAGCCAATAATATTGCCGTAGGTGAGGAAGTTATAGATAAAAAGCGTTTGTATCATGCAGTTATGGTTGCTAATATAAAAGAATTTATTGAATCGTTGCCGTTAAAATATAATACTCGTATTGGAATGGAAGGTAATGGTTTAAGCCAGGGACAGAGACAACGCATTTTAATCGCCAGGGCCGTATATAAAAATCCTGAATTTATTTTTTTTGATGAAGCAACTAATGCTCTTGATGCTAATAATGAAAAAATTATTATGGATAATCTTACGGAATTTTATAAAGGTAAAACTACGGTTATTATTGCACATCGGTTAAGTACCGTTCAGCATGCAGATAATATCATTGTTCTTGAAAAGGGAAAAGTTATAGAACAAGGTGTTCACCGTGAACTGACTGCAAAAAGAGGAGCCTATTATACTTTGGTCAGGAATCAGCTGGAATTGGGCATGTAATTATGAATAATGAAGAAGATAAAATAGAACTTAGAAGTGAGGAGTTTCAGGAAGTGCTGGGAGAAATACCTCATTGGATTCTAAGGTGGGGCATAACGGTGCTTACGTTAATTACGCTATTGCTATTAGTAGGAAGTGCTGTGTTCAAATATCCCGATGTAATCAGTACGACAATGACACTTACTGGAACAACTCCTCCTGCTGCAATTGTTGCAAGAACTTTTGGTAAATTGGATACGTTGTATGTTTCTGATAATCAGGAGGTATGTTTGGGGGAGTATCTTGCTGTTATTGAAAATTCGGCAAAGACAGACGATGTTCTCCGGTTAAAAGAATATTTGAGTGAATTCAATCCGTTAGCGATAGTTTCTTTACCAGCATCGAATATGAGTTTAGGAGAGTTACAGAATTCTTACACGATCTTCTATTCTGCTTTATTCGAATACGTGGAGTTTGTTAAACAAAATTATTATCCTGAGAAAAAAGCGTTTATAAATACACGTATTCGTCAACATGAATTACTATATAAAGACTTGGTGCGTCAGAAAAATATCATTAACGAGCAATTAAACCTAAGTTCTCGGCAATATATTAGAGATTCAATGTTAAATAGGAGGGGTGTTTTGTCTATGGAAGAGCTTGAAAAAAGTCATAATCAGTATTTGCAGGGATGCCTGTCGTATGAAGGAATATTAACCTCTATGAGTAATATGGAAGTGCAGATAACTCAAATGAAAGAATCTTTATTGGATATTGAATATCAATTTATTGAGCAACAGAATGCACTGATTACCCGATTAAATACACAAACCGTACAGTTAGCAAATGATATACGGGCTTGGGAGATGAATTATATGATTACAGCACCGATTTGTGGAAAAATAACATTTACCGATTATTGGGTGAAGAATCAGAACATTTCAACGGGAGTAGAGATATTTAATATAATACCAACCGATAGTGTTGGTCTGATAGGAAAGGCTTTATTGCCTATGGCTCGGTCAGGGAAAGTAAAAGTGGGTCAAAGGGTTAATATCCGTTTTGATAATTTCCCAGAAAATGAATTTGGAATGGTAAAGGGAACGATTAAAAATATATCTCTTATTCCAACAAAAAATGAAGGAACAGTGTCTTATACAGTCGAAATCATTTTTAATAATGGGCTTAGGACAACTTATAATAAAGATTTGCCTTTTTTGCCTCAAATGAATGCACAGGCAGATATAATTACGGATGAAACTTCTCTTTTGGAACGATTTTTTATGCCTTTGAGAAAAATTTGGAATGAAAATGTAAAATGAATGATTGGTCTATCTTTTTAAAATAAAAATATCAGAATGACTAAAAAATATTAGAACCTTTACTCATGATGTTTGATTTAAACCAAAGAATGATACATCTTTTGATGTTTCAGGCAAATTTTTTAAGGGATTCAGGATTATTTTCTGGCAAAATGGGGGTTGTACTTTTTTTTGCACACTATTATAAAGAATCTTCAGTAGAACTTTATGAAAATATTGCTGACGAATTAATGAAGCAGGTCTTGGAAAAGGTCCACAAGGAGCTTCCGATAGGACTCGCTTCGGGATTGTGCGGAATAGGTTGGGGAATTGAATATCTCATTCAAAATGAATTTATGGAGGGGTATGGGGTTGATATTTGTGAAGAAATAGATCAAAAAATTATGGAAACGGATCCGAGAAGAATAATAGATTTTTCTTTGGAAACCGGGCTCGAAGGATTATTGCATTATGTGTCGTATCATATACATGGTGCTCTGATAAAGCAAACAACAATGCCTTTTGATGAAACATATCTCACGGATTTGGTTTATACTGTGAATTCATTATATAAAAAAAAGGACGTGAATAGCAAATTATTGATATTAGCTGATAATTATACTGAATTCATGAAAAAGAAAGATATTATTAATTATGAACCTACGCTGGATTGCTTTAGGGATAGGATAGAAATTGATGAAAAAAAATTAATTGATTATCCTATCGGTTTGAAAGATGGATTGGCAGGAGCTCTGCTTAAGTCTATAATAAACTTATGAGAGGTAATGAAGAATGTTTATTTGGTTGACGAACAGGTTAGTTCAAAGACAAATGGAATAGGGCCATTCCTAAAAGCATACATATCTTGTTTGAAAAGTATGAATGTAAATATCACGCTTCTTTCATTTAATGCAGATGTAGATGAATTTGATATTAAAATGGTAAATGGGATAAGGACATTTCTTTTCCCCATTTTTCCCACAGGTAATTTTACCTTTCATGCTCAGATTGTAAATAGATTTATAAAACTGTATATAGAAGATTCGGTTGATAATATTTTTTGTTTTAATCATTCTCCGTGCAAGGACTTACTCCAGACGGTAAGGACATCCTTTCCTTTGTCAAAATTGCTTTTCACAATACATGATATGGGATGGACAAAGATGCTGAACGGTGATTATGACCAGATAAGAAAAATTATTGCAAATAGGTATAAAAAATCCGTTCAAAAAAAATATCGGGGATTATTAAGCTTTTTTGATCAGGAAAAAGAGATGTACAACATTGTTGATGGTGTTATTTGTCTATCTCGAAGTACTTATGATGTATTAAAAGATGTATATCGCATTCCTGAAAATAAGATAGAAATTATTTATAGTGGACTGAAAACGAGCAAAATGTTGATTTCGGAAAAACATAAAATGTTGATACGTAAGGGAAAGCATATTCAACCTAACGAAAAACTATTACTTTATGTGGGACGTCTTAGCCGTCCTAAGGGTGTTTATGCTCTGCTCGATGCTTTTTCTGGTATATTAACGATGTATCCTGATACTCGGTTGATATTAGCGGGGTCGGCCAATAGTGAGTGGAAAAAGTTTTTTTCGTCAGTTAGAGATATTTCTTCAAAAATTACGATTACCGGATTCATTTCGAAGAAAGAGCTGAAACAATGGTATCAGATTGCTGATATTGGGGTTATTCCTTCCTATTATGAACAGTGTCCTTATGTTGGCATGGAAATGATGACGTACGGAATGCCGATTATCGCATCTGATGCCAGTGGATTAAAAGATATGTTTACTTCCGGCGTGAATGCAGAAGTTGCATGTATTGGTGATCAGAGAAATGAGAAAGAATTCAGTGATAATATTCAAGGTGCCATTCGAAAATTGTTAGATTCTGAAAAATTACGAACAAAGATTGGGATGCAGGCAAAGCGGACTTTTGTGTCGACATATTCTCTTCATTGCATGAGCAAAAGGTATAAGTGTCTTTTTGAAAAAATATTTTTATAATAAAATAGAAGCAATTACGGTATGGAACCATTTCAGCTTTCTTTATCATTTTGTATTACGTGTAAAAACAGATTGCATCAGATACGTCAAACATTGCGCAAAAATCTTGAGGACAATCGGAAATATACGGATGTTATTGAATTTGTATTAGTCGATTTTGGTAGTACAGACGGTTTGCAAAAATGGGTAGAAGATAATTTTGTTGATGACATCGAGAGTGGGTATCTGAAATACTATTATACGGAAGAGCTACCCTATTGGCATGCTTCCGTCGCAAAAAACACTTCCCATATTTTAGCAAAAAATGAAATATTGGTTAATTTGGATTGTGACAATTTTACAGGAAAGGAGGGAGGAAAATTTATTCTTGACAAAATGATGGAGTATGAACTGTATTCTCCTGTAATACATCAATTCAGCAATAAATTTGGCGATGGATCTTTTGGGCGGATTGCGATTGCCAAAAGGGATTTTTTAATTATTGGTGGCTATGACGAATCCTTAGAGGCATATGGTTATGAAGATGTAAACTTATTACAGCGTTTATGGTTAAGAGGTTATGGCTATATTCATTTGGCAGATGAAAAATATAATAAGGCTATACCAAATACAAAAGAAGAAGGTATTGAAAATATGGATACGGATTTGACTTGGCGTGAAATGATTAGAAAAAGTCGCCTCATTTCGTTTCAAAATATAACGTCGGGAAAAATAATTGCTAATAAGGCTAAAGGTTATATCGGGATAATAAAGAACATATACCGGATTGCTGTTGATCACTAACATTTATAAATTATTTCATGGCGATATATGGAGGAAAAATTAATATCTGTTGTTATTCCGGTTTACAACCAGATTCAGACAATTGAGAATACAATTTCAAGTGTTTTAAATCAAACTTATGTAAACATTGAAGTAATTGTAGTCGACGATGGATCTGAAATTGACATAGAAAGTGTAGTGAAAAAGATGGTTGATACTCGAATTTCATATTATAAAATAGAGCACCGTAATGCTAATGTTGCTAGAAATTATGGTATCTCTATGAGTAAAGGAGAATATATAGCAATGCTTGATGCGGACGATATTTGGATGCCGGGGCATTTGGCCGATTGTCTAACTATGCTTGAAAATTCATCTGCGGATGGGGTATATGGAAGTTTGATTATTAGAAATATTTTATCTGGAGAAGAGTATGTACATGTAGTAAGTGAGCCAGAGGGGAACGAATCGATGGTAAATTATTTATTACGCACTGGTTATGGGGCTCAGACTTCAAGTCTTTTTATGTCTACAAAAAGTGTGCGGGATATATTGTGGAATCCGGAGCTTAATCGCCATCAGGATTATGATTTTGTTGTTAGGTTTAGTAAAAAATATCATTTTGTAGTGAAAGTAGAACCTACGGTTATTTATTGTTTAAGCTTTAAGCAAAGAAATGGGGATTTTGATTCATGTATAAAGTTTATTCGGGAAAATGAGTATGATATTGAGCCGGCGGTATATAATCGTTATCATTTAAGTATGTTTTTGCGAGCATTAAAAATGGGAGTAGAATCTCGTATTATAGAACATTATCGCAGAGAAGCGACTTATTATAAAGAGTGTCTATCTTATGAACAATACATTCAGATTTGTAGACCCCATAGCAGTTATAAAAAATGTATCTGCAAACTAAAATATTTATATTATATTTTACGAATCAAAGTAGAATAAAATGATAAATAAATTTTTTTTTACTATATATATATGTATTCTACCATGTTCCGTTTGGGGACAGAAATTATGGACATTTCGAGAATGTGTTGATTACGCGGTTGAACATAGTATTGACATTAAACAACAAGAGATCAAGATGAAAAACGCGGAAATCGCATTAAGCTTGGCACGGAATAATCGTCTCCCAAATTTAAACGCAGGCTCAGGACAAAGTTTAAACTTTGGGCGTTCTCAATCTCAGGAAACTGGAATATATGAAAATCGGCAAACTTCAAGTATCAGTATTGCTGCGTCATCTTCCATCCCTTTGTTCTCGGGTTTTGGGCTTACGAATACGATTAAACAAAGTAAACTGAATTTATTGGCTTCGATAGAAGGCTTGAAGAAGGCTAAAAATAATCTTGAAGTCCAGATAGCCTTTCTTTATCTGGATGTACTTTTTAAGAAAGAAATTATTAAGATATATGAAAGTCAATTCAGGCAGACCTTGAAACAAATAGAACGTACCGTGATTTTAGTCGAAACAGGTAAAGTTTCAGAAACTCAATTGCTGGATATAAAGGCGCAAAATGCAAGAAATGAGGTCGAGGTGATTAATGCTATGAATGATTTATCAATGTCGCTTTTGAATTTATCACAGGTACTTAATATTGAAAATAAAGGTTTTGATATTGTACAACCAGGATTTTTGGATGACATTATAGTTGAAGTTCTATCGTTGGATTTTATCTATAATGAAGCGATGGCGATTAGGCCTGAAGTAAGAGAAGCTCAGTATAATTTGGAAAGTGGTATGAAAGGAGTAAAGGTTGCACAGGCTTCTGGTTGGCCATCGTTGAGTTTAGGATTATCATATGCCAGCGGGTTTAGTCATATAATTAAAAATATCGGTGACATTGATTTTGAAGAAACCAATCCCATGAAACAATTAAAGAATAATCAACGGCAAACGATAGGTTTAAATCTTAGTTTTCCGATTTTTAATAAATATCAGGTTCATAATCAAATTAAATTAGCAAAGTTGACTGTTGATAGCCGGAAGCTTGAGTTAGACAATGTGAAACTGGAATTGTTTAAAGAAATACAGCAAGCTTATCAAAGGGTTGTCGCTGCTAAAGCGAAATATATAGCGACAGAAAAAGCTGTACAAGCCTCTGAAAAAACGTTTGTATATGTACAGGAACGATATGAGATGGGTAAGTTGACGGTTTATGAATTGAGCGATGCGCAAATGAAGTTGATAGGTACACAATCGGCAAGATTACAGGCTAAATATGAATATCTTTTTTCTACAAAGATATTGGAATTTTACAGGGGCAAAGTTATGAATTTTTGATGATTTTTACTCAAAAGGATTAAGCGTACGAGCGGATGTGGTTGCCGGAATCCTTATCGTTGTAGTGAATATCGGATCCATTGAAGGATGGCAACTTCTGGATGCCAGAGTTTGGGGGCGTATTTTCCGATATAATAACTTGGACTAATCTTTGCAGAACGTGAGAAGTGCTTTGGGATTCCGGTGTGTCAGATGGATAATTGAGGATGTGTTGGAGATTTTAATATACCGATTTCAAATCGGGGACAGCAGAGCAGAATCGTTTCACTGGCTCTGATTCCTGTTTTGACTGATCTGTTCTTTCTTATTTTTATACTCGAAAACCTTTTCAATTACGGAAAAAAGGCGTTAAATTATTTTTTTAATACTTCAAAAGACCTAAATTTGTTCGTTTTTCTAATATAACAGTTACAGTTAAATATATAAATTATGGCAGAAAATGTAAATGGTAAGCTTTTCAGTGAGTTTGCGCCGAACACTATGCAAGAGTGGCTCGACAAAGTCACGGCAGACCTGAAAGGGGCTGATTTTAATAAAAAGCTTGTATGGAGAACCAATGAAGGTTTTAATGTTCAGCCGATGTATCGGTTGGAAAATATGGCAGACCTCAAAAATTTGGACTGTTTCCCGGGAGCATATCCGTTTGTGAGGGGAAACAAGAAAGATAACAATGATTGGTTTGTTCGCCAGGATATTCCGGTAGAAGACTTTGCCGAAGCCAACAAAAAAGCGTTGGATGTGCTGAACAAAGGAGTGGATTCATTGGGCTTTGTGTTTACAGGTTGCAGAGAAGTAACCAAAGCCGATATGGAAACTTTGCTGAAAGACATTTGTCTGGAATGTATAGAAATCAACTTTGTTGGTGAATGTAAAAAATGCGGGTTGTTGAATGCTTTTAAGGCCGTAGTGGAAGAAAGAGGTCTCGATCCTGAAAAAATCCGGGGAGGAATCAATATCGATCCGTTGACCAATTTAACCCTGAAAGGAAAAATTTGCTGTGAAAACCCGTTTGCCAGCGTTAAGAATAATACCGAGAAAATGGCTGCCTATAAGAACTTCAAAACGATTGAAGTAGGTGGTTATGTATTTAATAATTCCGGTGCTTCTATTGTACAGGAGTTAGGATTTTCATTGGCTGCCGGAGTGGAATATCTGGATAAACTGACCGATGCCGGAATGAAGATCGAGGAGGTTGCTCCGCGTATCCGTTTCCATTTCGCTACCGGCTCAAAATATTTTATGGAAATTGCGAAGCTGAGAGCAGCGCGGTATTTGTGGGCCCACATTGTGAAGGCTTACCAGCCGGCTTGTGATTGTGCCTGCAAAATGAATATCCATGCTGAAACTTCAGAATGGAATAAAACGGTTTATGACCCGAACGTGAACATGCTTCGTACGCAGACCGAAACCATGTCCGCCACTTTGGGTGGGGTTGATTCTTTCCTCGTTCATCCGTACGATGATATTTTCGAATGCACTCCTTCCGAATTAGGTGAGCGTGTTGCCCGTAATCAGCAATTGTTGCTGAAAGAAGAATCCCATTTTTCTAAAATCGTGGATGTTGCCGGAGGCTCGTATTATATCGAAGAACTGACGGAGAATATCGCAGAGGCTGCCTGGAAATTATTCCTGCAAGTACAGGAGCAGGGGGGCTATACCGAAGCATTTATGAAAGGCTTTGTGCAGGAGGCTGTGAAATCTACTGCCCAGGCTCGTGACTTGGATATTGCCAACCGGAGAGAAAATCTGTTGGGCACAAACCAATTCCCGAATTTCAATGAAAAGATCGAAAGAGAAATCTGTGATTGTGTATTCGAGCCGGAAGATATGACGGCGGAGGGGGCTACGGTAGAAACGCTGAAACCGTATCGTGGTGCGCAGGCTTTTGAAGCCATGCGTCTGAAAACCGATAAATATGCGTCTAAAAATGGCCGTCCTTTGGTTTATATGGTTCCGATGGGTAATTTGGCTATGCGTAAAGCAAGAGCCCAGTTTGCCTGTAATTTCTTTGCGTGTGCCGGATTCCAGGTAATGGATAACAATGGTTTTAAAACTGTTGATGAGGCAGTGGAGGCTTGCCTGGAAAATAAGGCTGCTATTGCTGTGATTTGTTCTTCAGACGAAGAGTATGCGGAAATAGCCCCGGAAATTTTTGAAAAATTGAAAGACAAAGCCGTTGTGGTGGTAGCGGGTAATCCCGAATGCCGTCCCGACCTGGAAACGAAAGGAATCAAAAATTACATCCATGTTAGAAATAACGTATTGGAGGAACTGAAAAATTATCAGAAAATGTTAGGGATTTAATGCCTTATAAACCGATTGAATATGAAACCGAATTTTAAAGATATAAATATAAAATCTGCCCAGAAGGTGGCCATGAGCGCGCCGGAATGGGAAAAAGAGAATCATATCGCCAAAAACTGGACTACTCCGGAATTGATTCCGGTGAAACCGGTTTATACCACCGAAGACCTGAAAGGGATGGAACATCTGGATTATGTATCGGGTATCCCTCCTTATTTGCGTGGGCCGTATTCTGCCATGTATCCGTTGAAACCCTGGACAATCCGCCAGTATGCAGGTTTTTCCACCGCAGAAGAATCGAATGCGTTCTATCGGCGTAACCTGGCTGCCGGACAGAAAGGTTTGTCTGTGGCTTTTGACTTGGCCACTCACCGTGGCTACGACTCAGATCACCCGCGTGTAATCGGGGATGTGGGTAAAGCCGGTGTTGCAGTGGATTCGATCATGGACATGAAAATTCTGTTCGACCAGATTCCTTTGGATAAAATGTCCGTATCTATGACTATGAACGGGGCTGTGCTTCCTGTTTTGGCCTTCTATATTGTGGCCGGATTGGAGCAGGGGGCTACCCTTGACCAGTTATCCGGTACGATTCAGAATGATATTCTGAAAGAATTTATGGTGCGTAACACTTATATTTACCCGCCTAAATTTTCGATGAAGATCATTGCCGATATTTTTGAGTATACCTCTAAAAATATGCCGAAATTCAACTCAATATCTATTTCCGGCTATCACATGCAGGAGGCCGGAGCAACAGCCGATATTGAGCTGGCATATACCCTGGCCGATGGTTTGGAATATTTGCGTGCCGGAGTGAACGCAGGAATGGACATCGATGCTTTTGCTCCCCGCTTGTCGTTCTTTTGGGCTATCGGAACCAACCATTTTATGGAAATTGCCAAAATGCGTGCCGGACGTTTATTGTGGGCTAAGATCGTAAAACAGTTTAACCCGAAAAATCCGAAATCATTGGCTTTGCGTACCCACTCGCAAACTTCCGGCTGGTCGCTTACTGAACAGGATCCGTTCAATAACGTAGGACGTACTTGTATCGAGGCTATGGGAGCAGCTCTCGGACATACTCAGAGTTTGCATACCAATGCTTTGGATGAGGCTATTGCTTTGCCGACAGACTTCTCTGCCCGTATCGCCCGTAATACACAGATTTATATTCAGGACGAAACCACTATTTGTAAAGCGGTCGATCCTTGGGCGGGGTCATATTATGTGGAAAGCCTCACTCAGGAACTGGTGCATAAGGCTTGGGAACATATTCAGGAAGTTGAGAAACTGGGAGGTATGGCGGCAGCCATCGAATCCGGTATACCTAAATTGCGTATCGAGGAAGCCGCAGCCCGTACACAGGCTCGTATCGACAGTGGCGAGCAGACCATTGTCGGGGTAAATAAATACTGTCTGGAGAAAGAAGATCCGTTGGATATTCTCGAAGTGGACAACACAACTGTGCGTGAAGCTCAGATTGCCCGGTTGAATGAGCTGCGTGCTAACCGGAATCAGGCAGAGGTGAATGCTGCTTTGGCTGCCATCACCAAGTGTGCGGAAACCGGGGAAGGCAACTTGCTCGAACTGGCTGTGGATGCAGCAAAGAAACGTGCTTCTTTGGGAGAAATTTCAGATGCATGTGAAAAAGTATGTGGTCGTTATAAAGCAGTAATTAGAACCGTGAGTGGAGTATATTCAAGTATTGCCAATGAAGACGAGGACTTCAGGAAGGCAAAAAGTATGGCAGATGAATTTGCTGAACTGACCGGACGCCGTCCGCGTATCATGATTGCAAAAATGGGACAGGACGGGCATGACCGGGGGGCGAAAGTGGTTGCAACCGGATATGCCGATATGGGATTCGACGTGGATATGGGACCTTTATTCCAGACCCCGGAAGAAACGGCGAAACAGGCCGTGGAAAACGATGTGCATGTTGTTGGAGTTTCTTCATTGGCTGCCGAACACAAAACTCTTGCGCCCGCCGTAGTCGCAGAGTTGAAAAAGCTGGGACGTGAAGATATTCTGGTTTATGTGGGAGGTGTTATTCCCCACCAGGATTATCAATTCCTGTTTGATGCCGGAGCAATTGCAGTATTTGGCCCGGGTACAAAAGTATCGAAGAGTGCTATTCAGGTGCTTGAAATTTTGCTTGAATTAGCGAAAAAATAATCCTGACTTATTTAAATTGAAGACGGCTATCCTATCGGGATAGCCGTCTTTTTCATAAAAATTCTTTCGTGGAAGGTTTATAAATTCCGGCAGAGGAAAGTTATTCCTTTATTTTGGGGATAGCCCCGTTGATAATGGAATCCGTATCCCGGTAACTTTGTAGGGCTATGCTATCGCTCGCCAGTCCGGTGATTTTGTCGGCACAGGATTCCGGCACAACATAATACCGCCGCCTGCTGTTCTCTATCGGACGGTGCACATAGTTATTCAGGTATTCCATTTTATAACTGTATTTTTTTTCTCTGTTCCGGCTGATTGCCAGCCGGAGTCCTATACCGCCGTTTGTGTAGCGTTTACTTTGGTTTGAAATGAAGTTGCCGAGAGAATAAACGGTGATACCTGTGGTGTCTCCTGCCGTCATGGTATATTCCACGGGTTGTACCACATGGGGATGAGAACCGACTACGATGTCCGCTCCGTTGGCGTGCAGCCAATCTGCTAAACCCCGTTGCGTGGAATTGGGAGAAATGACATATTCATCCCCCCAGTGCATGATTACGACGATATTCGTGGCAGAATCTTGTTGGGCTTTAGCGATGTCTCTCAATATTGTTGTGGAATCGATCATGGAAACCACTTGTCCTTCGGTGACCGGAATACCGTTTGTTCCATACGTGTAGCTCAATAGGGCAATCTTGAATCCTTCATGCCGGATAAAAAGCGGAACGGATTTTTGCCAGGATAAGGTGTCGATAAACGTTCCTGTATGCGGGATTTCCAAAGAATCGAGCCACTCGATCGTCCGGCGTATGCCTGTGGCGCCTTTGTCGCAGGAATGGTTATTATTGGTTGTAAGAATATCCACCCCGCAAAATTGTAAATCCCTTGCCAGTTGCCAGGGAGAGCAAAAATTCGGATAACCGCCGAAATTTTTATTGTCCAGAGTGGTTTCCAGATTGGCAATCACATAGTCCGCCGCTTGCCAATAGGGAATCATATACTGGAAGCAATGTTTATAATCGTAATCTTTTGTTTCTGGATTATAGGCACCGTCTATCTGGGGATCGTGTTGCATCACATCTCCGAAGAAAAATAAGGTAAGGGATTGCGGCAATGTGTCTGGCCGGGGAAATTTCCATTCGTCGGCCTGTGTCGTTTGCAGGACAAAAAGGGAAAAGAATAAAGCCAGGATGTTCTTTTTCATGGCGTTGGAATTAAAAAGAAAAGCCGGATAAATTCCGGCTTTCGTATTATTTGGAAAATTCAAATTTGAAATCCGCTTCTGCCGGAGGGATACATTGACCGCCGCAACAAGCCATAAACTCTACATAGCCTACCAGCTTCCCCTTATCTTCGGTCAGTTTTACTCTCTGTACGAAAGTGACTTTGTCCGTAAAATATTTCACATCCATATCAAAGGCTTCACTGTGTTCCACCTTTGGAGAAGTGGTTGCTTTAAAGGTTCCTATTTTTTCAATTCCCGAAGTTTCATCCCCGTCGATGTTGAACGTTGTGGGGAGCGGACCGTTGGGAGGCAATTGCGTGTCGTAAAGATGCCAGGTGTTCTCAATGGTTGCCGTGCATATAATATCGAAAACGCCTTCACTCACCTTTTTTTGGGTGATCTGCCATTTCACGGGTTTCAATACTTGTGCCGAAACCCCGGCTGCAAAGGCTACAATTAAAAAAACAATAGATATGATCTTTTTCATGTTTTGAAGATTTGAACCTTGAACAGGTAGATGAATTTATAGCTATAAAGATAGTATAATTTATGAAAGTTTATCGGTAGCTATAAAAATAGGATCACGGCCATTTGACCGTGATCCTGAAAATAGTATATTAAAGTGTCTTTTTCACTTCAACTTCCTGATAGGCCTCGATCATGTCGCCTACGTTGATGTCATTGTAATTCTCAATGTTCAATCCGCATTCAAAACCTTTGGCCACTTCTTTCACGTCGTCTTTGAAACGTTTCAGAGAGCCCAGGACTCCGGTGTAGATGACAATACCATCCCGGATAATCCGTACTTTGGATGAACGGACAATCTTTCCGTCGCGTACGATACAACCTGCAATAGTACCTACTTTGGTTATTTTGAAGGTTTCCATCACTTCTACGGTAGCCATCACTTCTTCTTTGATTTCCGGTGAAAGCATACCTTCCATTGCCGACTTCAATTCTTCGATTGCCTGGTAGATTACAGAGTAGAGGCGAATATCGATCTGTTCTTTTTCAGCCAGTTTACGTGCACTCATAGACGGACGCACCTGGAATCCGACGATAATCGCATTGGAGGCCGCTGCCAGCAGCACATCGCCTTCCGTGATCTGTCCCACCGCTTTGTGGATGATGTTCACCTGAATTTCGTCGGTAGATAACTTAATCAGAGAGTCGGAGAGGGCTTCGATAGAACCGTCTACGTCACCTTTTACGATTACGTTCAATTCCTGGAAGTTACCGATAGCGATACGGCGTCCGATTTCATCCAGCGTGATATGTTTTTGAGTCCTCAGGCCTTGCTCGCGCTGTAACTGTTCACGTTTGTTTGCCAGTAAGCGGGCTTCTTTTTCATTACTCATCACATTGAATTTATCCCCTGCCTGTGGCGCTCCGTTCAATCCGAGAATCAATGCCGGTTCCGATGGGCCGGCTTTTTCCATTTTTTCACCACGTTCGTTGAACATCGCTTTTACGTGCCCGTAATATTGTCCGGCAAGTATAATGTCGCCAACTTTCAAAGTTCCGGCTTGCACCAGTACGGTGGCAACATAGCCACGTCCCTTGTCCAAAGACGACTCAATGATAGAGCCGACCGCTTTTTTGTGTGGATTGGCTTTCAATTCCAATAATTCGGCTTCCAGCAATACTTTTTCCAGCAAGTCTTCAATGTGAAGTCCTTTTTTAGCGGCAATTTCCTGGCATTGGTATTTTCCACCCCATTCTTCCACAAGGTAGTTCATAGCAGCCAGTTCTTCCCGGATTTTATCGGGGTTAGCTCCCGGTTTGTCGATCTTGTTGATCGCAAAAATGATCGGAACTCCGGCGGCACTTGCATGGTTGATCGCTTCTACGGTCTGGGGCATCACATTATCGTCGGCAGCCACAATGATAATGGCAATATCGGTTACCTGTGCTCCACGGGCACGCATGGCGGTAAAAGCCTCGTGTCCCGGAGTATCTAAAAATGTAATGGTACGTCCGTCGGCCAGTTTCACATTATAAGCTCCGATATGCTGGGTAATACCTCCGGCTTCCCCTGCAATCACATTGGTTTTACGGATGCTGTCGAGCAACGATGTTTTACCGTGGTCTACGTGTCCCATAACCGTTACGATCGGAGACCGTGGAATCAGGTTTTCTTCAGAATCCTCTTCCTCTTCTTCAATGGCTTCCTGAATATCTATACTGACAAATTGTACAGAAAATCCGAATTCATCGGCAACGATATTGATGGTTTCCGCATCCAGACGCTGGTTGATGGAAACGAACAATCCCAATGACATACAAGCCGAAATAATGTCTGTAACACCGATGTTCATCATGGTGGCCAACTCGGCAACGGTTACGAACTCGGTCAGTTTCAGAATGCTCTTTTCTTTTTCTTCCTGTTCGAGTTCAGCCTGCAACTTCTGTTGAACGGCATCACGTTTGTCACGGCGGTGTTTGGAAGTCTGTGATTTTCCCTTACTGCCTAACCGTGCAAATGTATCTTTAATTTGCTTGTCAACATCCTCGTCGGAAATTTCAGCTTTTTCGTTTTTCTTTTTCTTCAGCTTTTTGAGCTTCTTCTTATTTTCCTCGATTTTAGAATTCTTTCCGGGAGCGGGAGCAGAAGTAGAAGCGACATCTAACTGCACCTTTTCATCCTGACGGAGAATCCTGGCTCTTTTTTTACGGGTATCCGAATCGCCTCCTTCGCTTTGCACCTCGGGAGCATTTTCCGTTTCCGTTTTTCCACCCGGAATCGGTTTTTGCAATTTGCGGGCTTCTTTCCGGTCGCGTTCTTTTTCCTGGCGTGTCTTTTTAGGAGGCCGGGTACGTTGGTTGATGGCATCCAGGTCGATAGAACCCACCACTTTCACTTCTTTTATTGCCGGCTGGCTAACCTTAAAAGGCTCTGCCGGAGCTGCTTCCTCCCGGATTTCAGCAACTTCCTGTTCGATAACCGGAGTTTCTTCCTTTTCTGCTTCCGGCAGCTCTTCTTCTTCCACTTGGGGAGCCGGAGCGGTTACAGGGGGGGGGGTGTTTGCCGTTTGTTCAGCAGGTTTTACTTTATGTGCCGGATTCAGGTCGATATGGTCCACTACTTTTATTTTGTTTTCCAATTTAACTTCGTCTTTCACAGAAATAAATTCATCTTCCTCTTCGTCATTTTCCGAAGATACGTTGCCTGCATTATCTATCGTTACGGTTTCTTTCTTCTTACGTGTGTTTTTCAGATCAACCAGGGTGGATTCTTTCTTCACTTCGCTATCGGTTGAAAATTCTTTGGCTACGAGGGAGTAGTCTTCTTCCGTTAGTTTAGCATTAGGGTCAGAGGATATTTTTATCCCCTTACTGTGTAGGAATTCCACGATCGTAGAAAGACCTACATTAAATTCTCGGGCTACTTTACTTAATCTTACTGCCATATTTGAGATTACAAATTTTAACGCGTTAAGGGCGGTCTTTATTCAAATTCCGCTTTTAAAATACTGAGGACATCCCGGATCGTTTCCACCTCAAGATCTGTCCGGCTTTCCAATTCTGCTTCACTCAATTCCAAAACGCTTTTAGCAGTATCGCAACCTACGCGTTTCAGTTCTTCAATGATCCAAGGTTCGATCTCGTCAGCGAACTCTTCGATATTCACGTCTTCTTCCTCCTGGGTTTCATCCAATTCCCTATAAACATCTATTTCGTAGCCGGTCAACTGGCTTGCCAGTTTGATATTTAAACCGCCTTTACCGATAGCCAGGGAAACTTCTTCCGGATCGAGGTATACATTTGCTTTTTTCTGGGCTTCGTCAATCACGATGTTTTTAATTTTAGCCGGATTCAAAGCTCTGGTGATGTATAACTGTAAATTATTGGTATAATTGATCACATCGATGTTCTCATTTCTCAATTCCCGGACAATTCCGTGGATTCTGGAACCCTTCATTCCCACGCAGGCTCCTACCGGATCGATACGGTCGTCATACGATTCTACGGCAACTTTTGCTCTTTCTCCCGGAACACGGACAACGTTTTTAATTGTGATCAGCCCGTCGAAAATTTCCGGAACTTCATTCTCGAACAATCTTTCCAGGAATACCGGAGAAGTTCTGGAAAGAATAATATATGGATTGGAGTTTCGCATCTCTACCCGGATTACAACGGCTTTAATCGTGTCGCCCTTTTTGAAGAAGTCGGTAGGAATTTGTTCTTGTTTCGGCAGGATCAATTCATTGCCTTCATCGTCCAGCACCAGCATTTCTTTTTTCCATACCTGGTAAACTTCTCCCAAAATAATTTGGCCGACTTTGTCTTTATATTTATTATAGGTATTGTCTTTTTCCAATTCCAGAATTCGTGCAGATAAGTTTTGACGTAAGGCCAAAACGGAACGGCGCCCGAAATCTTTAAACTTAACTTCATCGGTCACATCTTCGCCGATTTCATAGTCGGCATCGATTTTTTTTGCATCGCTGAGGGATATTTGGGTATTCGGGTTTTCAACTTCTCCATCTTCAACTACTGTCCGGTTTCTCCAAATTTCAAGGTCGCCTTTATCGATGTTGATAATAATATCGAAATTTTCATCTGTACCATATCTTTTCAATAGCATATTTCTGAAAATATCTTCCAGTACCCGCATCAAGGTGGCTCTGTCTATATTTTTGAATTCCTTAAATTCAGCAAATGAGTCTATCAAGTTAATATTTTCCATTTCAACTTTTACTGTTATTTATGATTGATTTTATTTTCTATTAAAATGTTACCATGTCTTTGATCTGCTTGATTTCATTCCTGCCGATCGTTTTTTCGGTTTTGACCAGTTCTTTCTTCTTTTTCCCTTCAACGGTTTTCTTTTCTTCATATTCCAAAGTCACTGTTTCGGGAGTGAATGCTTTCAGGATTCCGGTAAGTTTCGTGTTATCGTTTAATTTTACCTCTACACTTTTACCTATATTTTTTTTATATTGGCCTTCCACTTTGAACGGATAGCCGATTCCTGCACTGGCTACCGTCAATTCGAAGTCTTCGGATTCCCGGTCGAAGTGCTGTTCAATTTCCCGGCTTACTTCAATGCAGGTTTGAATGCTCACCCCTGCCTGAGCATCGATAAAGATTTCTATAACATTGTCTTTGGACACAGACAGGTCGACTAAAAATAATTGTTTGGCTTCCAGAATCTGCTCTGTGATTTGCTTAATTTCTTCAATTTTCATACGTGCGATCAATAAAGACAAAAGAAAAGGGGACTGTCGTCCCCTCTTTTAGCGCTGCTAAAACCGACACAAAGATACGACTAATTATTGAAATACAAAATATTATATGGGGTAAATCGTGTGAAATCATTGTAATATTTATAAATCGCAATGGGTTGTTTTGATAAGTAGATTGTTTGATGTTTATTTTCAAGTTGTTGTTTATTAGTGTTATACGCTTTAAATGTGTGCCATTTTAAAGTGTTAATTTTGAAACATATTCGTAATATGTTTACGAGTTACAAATAAAATTCGTAAGTTTGCCCGAAATTTTTAGCATCATGGAATTTAGAGCAAAAGACATTGCGAACTTGCTGCAGGGGATTGTGGAGGGGGATGAGGAAGTTTTGATTAATAATGTGTCCAAAATAGAGGAAGGCCGTCCGAGTACATTGGCATTTCTTGCAAATCCCAAATATGAACATTATATCTACACGACGAAGGCTTCGGTTGTGTTGGTTAATCAGGATTTTGCTCCGTCGCAGGATGTCCCTTGCACGATGATTCGTGTGCCCTCTGCTTATGATGCTATTGCGGCTTTATTACAGATGTATGATGAAATGTTGCGCCCGAAGCCCGAAGGGATTGAAGAGCCTTCATTTATTGCACCTGGAGTTACCATCGGTGAAAAACCTTATATCGGTGCTTTTGCTTATATCGGAAAGGGTGCAAAAATCGGTAATCATGTGAAAATATATCCCCAGGCTTATATCGGGGAAGGAGTTGTGATCGGTGATAACACGACGATCTATTCCGGTGTGAAAATTTATTATGGTTGTGTGATCGGTAAGCACTGTACAATACACGCAGGTACGGTGATCGGTGCAGACGGATTTGGATTTGCTCCGGTGAACGATTCTTATAAAAAAGTGCCCCAGATCGGGAATGTGGTGTTGGAAGATTATGTCGAAATCGGTGCCAATGTGTGTATCGACCGGGCTACGATGGGGGCTACCCGGATTAAAAAAGGTGTGAAACTGGACAACCTCGTTCAGGTTGCCCACAATGTCGTTGTCGGGGAAAATACGGTGATGGCTGCGCAATGCGGGGTTGCCGGAACCACAAAGATCGGTGAACATTGTATGTTTGGCGGTCAGGTGGGAATTGCCGGACATTTAGTGGTGGGAGACAGAACCAGATTGGCAGCCCAAAGTGGTGTAACTAATAATATTGAAGCGGATTCGGTATTTATGGGGGCTCCTGCTTTTGATGTATCAAAATACCGTAAAGCTTATGTATTATTCAGGAAATTACCTGATTTATACGGACAGCTCCGCGATTTGGAGAAAGAAATACAAACATTAAAGTCAAAACAATAATGTCAGTAAAACAAAACACATTAAAAGGAGAATTTTCATTAACAGGGAAAGGTTTACATACAGGAAAAGAAGTTTGCGCAACTTTTAAGCCCGCTGTTGAAAATTCAGGATACCAGATAGTAAGAATAGATTTAGAAGACAAACCTGTCATTCCTGCATTAGCCAATTATGTGGAATTTGCTGACCGGGCAAGTTGCCTGGAAAAAGACGGGGTACGGATATATACCTTGGAACATGCTATTGCTGCCCTTTATGGATGCGGGATTGATAATTGCCTGATTGAACTGAACGGAGAAGAATTTCCTATCCTTGATGGTAGTTCTAAATATTATACCGAGGCTATTGCTAAGGTGGGAATTGAAGAACAGCAGGAAGACCGCCGTTGGTTTACCGTTACCCAAAAGATGGAATTTTATTGTCCGGACACCAATACCCGGCTCACTCTCTTACCCGATGATGATTATACCATCAATACGATCGTAGCTTATAACTCTCCTTACCTTTCCATGCAATATGCTTCTTTCTCTTTTGCAAAAGATGATTTTGTGAAAGAAGTGGCACCTTGCCGTACCTTTGTATTTTTGAGGGAAGTAGAGGCTTTGTTAGCCAATAACCTGATTAAAGGAGGGGATTTATCCAATGCGATTGTGATTGTCGACCGGGAAGTGGACCAGGCAGAAGCAGAACGTTTGGTGAAATTGTTTGGTTATGACAATATTGAAATTAAAAAAGGCATTCTGAATAATTTGGAATTGTATTTCGATAACGAGCCTGCCCGGCATAAGCTTTTAGATGTGATTGGTGACCTGGCTTTGTGCGGACGTTTTATTAAAGGACGGGTTATAGCAGAAAGGCCCGGACATAAAGCAAACGCTTCTATGGCAAAAATGTTGAGTAAAGCGATTGCTGCAGAAGAAAAAGAGGATGCTTGCCCTAATGTGGATTTGGCGTCAGAACCTCTTATGGATATTAACCAGATTCGTAAATTATTGCCTCACCGTCCTCCTTTCTTGCTGGTGGATAAAGTTTTCAAAATAACTGAAAATTGTGTGGTGGGTTCGAAAAATGTCACCATGAACGAACCTTTTTTCGTTGGACATTTTCCTGAAGAGCCTGTGATGCCGGGCGTTTTGATGGTGGAAGCCATGTGCCAGTGTGGAGGAATTTTGGTGTTGGGCGGAGTATCCGACCCTGAAAATTATTCTACCTATTTCATGAAAATAGACGGAGTGAAGTTTAGAAAAAAAGTTGTTCCGGGTGATACTTTATTGTTTAAATTAATCACGACAGGCCCTGTGCGGCGTGGTGTTGTGACGATGAAAGGGTATGCATTCGTGGGAAAAACTTTGGTCTGTGAAGGAGAATTTATGGCACAGGTCGCAAAAACCAAAAACTTATAATTATATTTGCAGGCTGAAAATCTTAATTCAGATAATTTAGTATTCACTAATATAATAAACGAATGAAACAACCGTTAGCATATGTTCATCCGGAAGCTCAGGTTGCAGATAATGTAGTGATAGAGCCTTTTGTTACGATTGATAAAAATGTGGTGATTGAAGAGGGCTCAAGGATAGGATCGAACGTAACCATTCTGGAAGGTGCACGAATCGGAAAAAATTGTAAGATTTTTCCGGGAGCTGTGATCGCTGCTGTGCCTCAGGATATGAAATTTAAGGGGGAGAAAAGTATTGTTCAGATAGGAGATAACACCACCATCCGTGAGTGTGTAACTGTAAACCGGGGAACTGCTGCCAAAGGTGTAACCCGAATAGGAAATAATTGTTTAATTATGGCTTACGCCCATATCGCTCACGATTGTGAAGTCGGTAATAATTGCATCATCACCAATGCTTGCCAGTTAGCTGGAGAGGTTATTGTGGATGATTTTGCTATTTTAGGGGGTATGACTGCCGTGCATCAGTTTGTGCATATTGGAAAGCACGTCATGATTCAGGGTGGTTCTCTGATCGGTAAAGATGTTCCTCCGTTTGTGAAGGCAGGACGTTTACCTCTGTCTTATGCCGGAGTGAATTCAATCGGTTTGCGCCGTCGGGAGTTCTCTAACGAGAAGATTAATGAGATACAGGATATTTATCGTATTCTTTATCAATCGGGTCTGAATAATACAGATGCTATCGAACGAATTGAGGCCGAAATGCCTGCTTCTAAAGAACGGGATGAAATCATCATGTTTGTGCGGAACAGTAAACGCGGAATTATGAAGGGATATTTAGGATAAAAATAACCTCGATAATATTTAAGAAGCAGTTACATGAATTTGTAACTGCTTTTTTGTTCCTTTTTAGGGCATAATTAATTTATTGGAAAACTATTAAAGGCTGTGTGAAAATTTGAGTTAAGCATTATTGGTTGGTGATATTTTGTTTAATATTTTGTTTTTTTAATATTATAATTATATTTGTGCTGTTATAATTTTAAGATAAT
>OBYR01000218.1_pt1 | contig 60106 bp, 41 predicted proteins | sample 1495491 | NCBI WGS metagenome assembly OBYR01 (sample SAMEA2580206, study PRJEB22360) | human gut metagenome | biome: human gut; feature: human-associated habitat; material: faeces | place: Denmark | collected 2008/2010 | reverse complement strand
CGGGAAAACAAGCCGCTACCGCTACCGGATAACGGCTTTCACTGTAATGAATCGAAATGTTCGCAAACCACGGAAGTGGTTTATACACCTTATAGACATGCACCTGATCACGATAGTTTCCGCTACGGTCGATATAGAAGGCTACACAATCATGGGGAATATCGAAACGGGTTTTCAGGTAGGCGCGGATACGACCCGCACGCAATGAGGCTTCGTTCACGACCTCTTTATCTTCATATTCATAGGCACTCACATGAGAAACGATCAACAAATGGCAATCGCCTTTCAGGATTTGGTCGCGGGATGCGTCGAGTAAACCGCCCATCCGTTCCAGTTGATAAGCGTTGTCTCCGTAATCGGCAAGGAACAGGTCGTTATCCTGACGGAAAGAGAATAGGAATGATTCAGCCTTGTAATAGGTCGTAGTCTGGGCATCCGCTCCTATCCCCAAAAGGAAGCAAAGCAGCAACAGGAAGATTGTTCTTACCTGTATTTTCCGGTGTGGACCTTTTATCCTATACATATTAATATATAATACCAGTTTGTTCAATATTGAACAGTAACTATGATTATCACTAACTCTCTGTAAATGTTCACCTTATTTATATAATAAGGGTAGAGGGTGGAAAAAGCCCTCCCCGAAAGTGTCTGCCTAGGGAGTTTTTAGGGTAAAATATGAAGGATTGATGTCTTTTTGAGTCTTTTTGGAGGAAGAAACGGTACTGCAGAAATAGCAGTTTTCTCTTAACAGATTTAAAAACGATGGCAGTCCGGGCCTGTTTTATACCATCTTGTAATGAAATTCATATTATATGGCTAAAAAATAGGTTAACTTGTGAAATTTAGTAAAATTGATATGCGTTTTTTAAGAAAACACCCTACACTCCTTGTTTTTTCATTTTTTTATTCTTACGTTTGCCACGTATTTCATTACAATTCAGGATTTTTATTATTTATAAGACACTGATTGTAAGATAGAAAGAGGATGTTTACCCTTATTATATAAATAAGGTTTACCCCACCCGCAAACAGCCTCCGACCGCTTCGGAAACCTGCCGGTTTGCTTTGGCTATTTCCGATACGTCAAACTTCTGCAAATAGATACGGGTCGTTTTTTCCGATGTATGCCCCAGTGCCTGGCTGATCACACCGATAGCTACATGCAGGCGGTACGCCTCCGAAGCCCAGGCATGACGGAACGAATAGGTCGTCAACGTTTCCGGCAAATCCAGCATCACACTGATTTCTTTCAGGTAACGATTTTCCGTCGCCAGACAGCTTTTATACTGTTCGTGGGTCGCATCTTCCGGCAATACAGGAAAAAGGTAACGCCTCTCTTCGTCTTTATACCGGTCGATCAGCATCTGCATCCCCGAAGTCACTTCCATCTGGATAAAGGCTCCCGTCTTCTGCCGGTGGTATTGTAGTACCGTACCGTTCTCCACCAGATTCTCACCCGTCAGATGCACGATATCCACAAAAGGAATGCCACAAGCCATAAACGAAAACAGTGCCAAATCAATAGCAAGCTGTTTCTTCGGCTCACTTTTCAAATCCAGAGCGGCTATTTCCTTTATCACTTCCACCGGCACAGCACGTTTACGCGTCTCCTCCTGTCTGAGGTGAATCCCGGCAAAAGGCGACTCTCCCCTTTTCTCCTTCGACTCCCGACGGGCTCGGTTATACATAGCACGAAGGTTACTCATGTAACTGTTCACCGTATTCACACGCAGCCCTTTTTCACGCAACCATTTCAGAAACGCCTCAACCAAAGTCGGTGTCACTTCTTTCAGGCACAACTCCTTACCACCCGAGAAACATATAAAATGATTACGCACTGCCCGATACAGATCAGCCGTACTTTCATCGCCGCAGGAACGTTTATCCTCTTCCTGCAACAACATCTGTCTATAAAAATCTCTTTTCTTCATAACTTTTCCTCCATTTATTCGGATTAATCAAAAAGATAAAGATAAACATTCACAGCTTTCAGAATGTTCGATTTTTACAGTTCAGGCTAACAGCAGTTTTCAGTCAAACAGCTGTTCCGGAAGAAAACCCCGCCTTATCACCCCGTTTTCCTCTCTTCATAACCTCTCCTTTCGGAAATCATTGCAATGATTCTTCCCTGTCATCACAATGTCCCGACAGAGTCATCACAATGTCCCGACAGAGTCATCACAATGACTTCACGTACTCATCACAATGATGTGGGACAATCATTGTGATGAAAATTTTAACACTACAAAATATGGGGATATTTACTTCGAGATTATACTCCAAAACCAGGTTTACGTGTCTTTCTGAAAGCTAGAAGCTCTTTCTGAACGATTCATTTTCATTTGACAAATAATAGTAGGTTCCGCCTTTTCCCTGTCACTAACTCCGAAATCATTATGATGATTACATTTTCCCCACTTAAATGTTTCCGCTAAAAAGAAAATCCCCTCAATCCGTCATTGCTGAACTCCGGATCAAGGGGATATATGTTTTTAAACTCTCCTTTACCTCTATACACGACAAAGAAAGAGTACATGAATTAACTGATTGTCAAAATGATAATTACTTATCCAATATTTCTTGAATCTGCTTTTTTAAAGGTAAAAGTTCTTGCGTAATTGTAGCCCAAACAATTTCATCTCTGATCTGATAATAACCATGAACCAAAACATGACGCATACCGATTATTACATTCCATTCTATCTCGCAATGAGAATCACGAAATTCTTTCGTTAATAAATATGCTGCTTCACCAATTATTTCAAGATTCTTAATTACAGCAAAGCGAAGGATTTTATTTTGCTTATAAGATTCAAAATCTACGCCTTGTGTAAACTCTACTATATTATCGATAGCCTCAATTATATGAAGTAACCGACTTTCATCTTTAGGCTTTTCTCTCATAGATCAACAGTTTATCTTGGTTAGCACTCTCTTTAGCAAAATCTTTTAGTTGCCCTTCTTCCACAAGGTCTACTTTCTTTTTCAGTAGTTTTTGAAGTGCATCGACCATTCCTGCATATTTAAAAAGAGTAATATTAGCATCCGGTAAAAATTGAACCAAAATATCAATATCACTCTTCTTCGATTCCTCCCCTCTGGAATAAGAACCGAACACCCATGCCCTTTGAACAGGTTGCATAGAGAAAAATGAGGACAGTTTATTTAAAATTGAAACCTTCATATATAACTACTTCATATCACAAAGATAGCTAAATATGTGAAAAATATCAACATGAGTTCTTTTTTAACAACTATCTGATAATTCTAACTTTCATAAGTCATCATTCATGATTCTATTTTCCACTCTTCTATATTGCGCGTCTTTGCGCTAAAATTCACCCCTATCTTAAATATTTTTTGAGAAGCTCATGTTTATCTGTTTAAGATTTTTGCCCCAAACGGCAAATTACTAAAGCCTAACAAACTCCGGATTGAGGGAAAACTAATATCAAAACGCAATGCGATAAACAGAGAAACTTAACGGGCGAAGTACTACTTCTGCAGCCGGAGCTTCCAGTTCAATTTCTGAAACAACAGGCACTACCTGGTCCGGTTTGCAGATCGTATTTTTAGCTTCCAAGTCAGAAGCGTGAAGTACGGTTACTGTACCTTTATGTTTTCCACCGGAAAGGCCGTTTAAATCCAGTTTCACTTTTCTGTTTTGAATGCCGGTATTGGCGATCTTAATGATTAACTCATTTGTCTTCTTATCGACTGCTGCTGTTGCATACAGATCATTTTGTCCGGTAACCGGTTCGTTCTGCATGGTCAAAGGCACGACATTCGTACCGGCATTATGACCGTAAAGTTGCTGCACATAGTAATTCGGTGTCTTCACCAAAGAAAGATTATCGAACCAGATCAAATCCGGACGCCATTGCCAGGCATCCACATGGGCAAACAGAGGGGCATAAGTACAGATATGTACAACATCCGCATTACGCTCAAAACCAGTCATAAAAGCCGCCTCAGCCAATGCTGTCAGGAAACTATTCTCGCGATTGTTCGGATGACAGGCATATTCACCGGCAAAAACCTTAGGACCATTACGATCGTATGAGTCATAGCGCTTGGCACCATTCAGGAACCATTCGGGAGAACGGTAAAAATGTTCATCTACCAAATCGACTTTCATCCGCTTCATTTCAGGCCACAAGAAGTCGAAATCTTCCCCTTCCGCCTGTGGGCCAGAACTACCAATAACTTTGATATCCGGATATTTGGCACGAATAGCCTTTACAAAAGGTTCCAGGCGTTCAGTAAACAAAGTACCCCACTGCTCATTACCAATAGCTATAAACTTCAGGTTGAAAGGAGCCGGATGTCCCATATCGGCACGCAGTTTTCCCCATTTAGAAGCCACAGGACCGTTGGCAAACTCGATCAGGTCAAGTGCATCGTCAATATAAGGTTGCAATTTATCGACCGGACAGTTTTCTTTCGGATCATCATTTTCATACTGACAGGAAAGACCGCAGTTCAATACAGGAAGCGGCTCGGCACCGATATCCTCACTCAACTGAAAATATTCGAAGAAACCTAAACCATAAGACTGATAATAATCGGAGAACCTCTTATGAGGAAATGTATAATTCCAACGATTGATATTGATCGGACGGTTTTCAACCGGACCTACCGTATTTTTCCACTGATAACGGGTGGCCAGGTTCGTTCCTTCCACGATACAACCTCCGGGAAAGCGGAATACACCCGGCTTAAGATCTTTCAATGCCTGTGCAAGATCGGCACGCATACCGTTCGGACGGTTATTGAATGTTTTCTGAGGGAATAAAGATATATGTTCCAGATCCGCCGTTCCCTGTGTAAGCATCGTGATACGTAAACGGGAATGGGCTTCTGTTGCCGCAGGAGTCAGGACAACGGAATACTTTTTCCAATCTTTACCGTTTATCTCAACTTCCTTTGTTTCATAAATGTCATGCCCACTATTTACCAGATTTATACGAAACTTGATCGGACCGTTAGTTACCGTACGGGCATAGAAAGAAAAGTCATACTTCTCCCTTGCCTTTATACCAATACCTTTAAAACCTTCGTTATCCAGTCCTGTACCGGTCAGTTCTTTATTATAAGAAAGACGTACATAATGCGGGTTCTCGTCAAAACAGGGGGATTTGGTCTGTACCGTTACATTTCCAAAAGGAACCCAGCCCCCGAAAGGATTTTCAAACTCAAAAGAACGGTTCTTAATCAGCTCTGCATACAATCCTCCATCCGCTCCGAAGTTGATATCTTCAAAAAAGATACCGTACATGGTGGATTGGATAGGCGCACCCGTTTGCTGCACGTCTATTTTAAATTCATTGGTCTGTGCCATCAGACTGCTTACCCCCATGCTTAAGAGGAACAGGGAGATAGCGTTTTTCATGCTTCTTCTCATATCAAGTGTTTTTCCGTAAATAAAAGATTTATTTAGTTGCAAATGTACACTAAATACATATTTAAAAGGTGGACTAATACACTAAATTGGTAGACAAAAAGCGGCTTTATGCTCTATAACATCTTTTCGTGCATCCTATTTACGAAGAAGTAGGCTAATTTTACACGCAATTTTGATAACATTACATACATGAAGAACAAGAATACACTGTCTGGCTTGACTGTGGCTAATTTCAGCAAGCAAATAGACGGGAAGGAGACGATGCTATGTATCCTGACCAATAAGAAAGGAGCAGAACTTACCATTACCAACTACGGTGCAAAAATTGTATCGCTTATGGTACCGGATCGGTCCGGCAAGTTAACCGATGTTGTTACCGGACATAATTCAATCGATGATTATCTGGTTTCTGAAGAGCCTTACTTCGGAGCTATCTGCGGTCGCTACGGGAACCGTATAGCCAAGGGTTCATTTACACTCGACGGCGTTGTGTACGATAAGTTGGCCATCAACAATGGCCCCAACAGCCTTCACGGAGGACTCAAAGGTTTTAATTCTGTTGTATGGGATGCTAATCAGACCGATGACCAGACCGTAGAACTGAAATATACGTCAGCAGACGGTGAAGAAGGTTTCCCCGGAACATTAAAAGTGACTGTTACATACCATCTGACAGACGACAATGAAGTCGCAATCATGTATCATGCCGTAACAGACAAACCGACCGTATTGAACCTGACCAACCACTCCTACTTCAACTTATCAGGAGCAGGCGATCCGTCAGTAGCAGATCATACACTGACAATCAATGCCGATCAGTATCTTCCTACGGATGAAACAGCCATCCCTTACGGAGCACCGGAAAAGGTGGAAGGTACCCCGATGGATTTTCGTACCCCTTATCTGGTTGGTGCACGCATAGACGAACCGACCGACCAGTTGACTTGGGCAAGAGGCTACGACCATACCTATATATTAAATAAGGAAGAAGGCGAACTGGGTTTCTGTGCCCGTTGTCAATCGCCGAAGACCGGTATTGTCATGGAAGCATATACAACCGAACCGGGTGTACAATTATATACAGGTAACTGGATGACCGGTAATTTCGAAGGAAAGAACGGACAGCGTTACCCGGCAAGAGCTGCTTTATGCCTGGAAACACAACATTTCCCCGACAGCCCGAACAAACCGGAATACCCCTCTACCGTACTCCGTCCGGGAGAAGTTTTTGAAAGCAAGACCATTTATAAATTCTCTGCTGAATAACAAATAACAAAATTAATATATCAATAATAATAAAAATATCAATCAATGACTCAAGAAAAAAAACAATGGGGTGCCATCATCATTATGATTGCACTGTTTGCAATGATCGCATTCGTGACTAACCTTTGTTCACCAATGGCTATTATCGTAAAGAACGACTTCGGGGCTAGCAATGTTCTTGCCCAAATTGGAAACTATGGTAACTTCATTGCCTATTTGGTAATGGGTATTCCTGCCGGTATGCTTATCGCCAAATATGGCTATAAGAAAACAGCTCTTATCGGTCTTGTTGTAGGTATCGTAGGTATTTTAGTTCAATGGCTGAGTGGTCATGTGGGCAAGGAGAGCGCTTTCCTGGTTTACCTGGTCGGAGCATTTATCAGCGGTTTCACTATGTGTATTCTTAACTGTGTGGTTAACCCGATGCTTAACCTGCTCGGTGGCGGTGGTAACAAGGGTAACCAGCTTATCCAGCTCGGCGGTGTATTCAACAGTACTGCAGCCGTTGCCTGCTACATCCTGATGGGAGCTCTTATCGGTGACGCAGCCAAAGCACATATTGCCGACGCAACACCGGCATTGATGATCGCTCTTGCTATCTTCGTTATCGCATTTGTAGTTATCGTATTTACTAAAATTGAAGAACCTGAACAGGCACCTGTTGACACCAGTTTGATCAAGGGCGCTTTGAGCCATCGCCATTTTGCACTGGGAGCACTCGCTATCTTCCTTTACATGAGCGTTGAAGTAGGTACTCCTACTTATATTCTTCAATACCTTACAGCAAAAGGTATACCGGCCAGCACCGTGGGTCTTATCGTAGCTGTTTACTGGCTTATGATGCTTATCGGACGTTTCGTAGGAGCTAGTATCGGAGGTAAGGTTTCCAGCCGTACGATGATCACCATCGTATCGATTGCAACTCTTCTGTTGGTTAGCTTCGGTATGTTCTCACCTGAAACAAATACAGTTGAAGTTCCTGGTGTAGACTGGGCTTCATTAAGTGTGATCTGGCAGGAAGTTCCCGTTGGTATTCTGGCATTCCTTCTCGTAGGTCTTTGCACCAGCGTAATGTGGGGTGGTATATTCAACATGGCTGTAGAAGGATTAGGAAAATATACAGCTATTGCCAGCGGTATCTTTATGACAATGGTATTCGGTTGCGCTGTAATGGTTGCTGTTCAGGGTTGGGTTGCCGATATGACTGATTATATGACCAGCTACTGGGTTGTACTCTTCAGTGCTGCTTACATTTTATTCTATGCGGCTATCGGTTCTAAACCATCGAAAAAATCAGAATAAAATAAACAATATGCCAATTTATGAAATTATCCGGTTTTACCTTATAACCGGATAATTTCTTCATTTATAACCTTTAAAAGAAATAATATCATGCAGAAAAAAATTAGAAATAAATTTCAGGAGTTATTTAATACAGAAGGTAGTGTATATGCTTCTCCGGGCCGTATCAACCTGATCGGTGAACACACAGACTATAATGGTGGTTTCGTATTTCCGGGTGCTATCGATAAAGGCATGATCGCTGAGATCAAACCGAACGGCACAGGTAAAGTTCGCGCATTTTCTATCGACCTGAACGATTATGCAGAATTCGGACTGAACGAAGAAGATGCACCAAAAGCAAGCTGGGCAAGATATATCTTCGGTGTATGCCGCGAGATCATCAAACGTGGCGGTCAGATCCAGGGATTCGATACCGTATTTGCAGGCGACGTTCCTCTGGGTGCCGGTATGTCTTCATCAGCCGCTTTGGAAAGTACCTATGCTTTTGCTTTGAATGACCTTTTCTCTCTGGGTATCGACAAATTCGAATTAGCTAAGATCGGTCAGTCTACAGAACACAACTATTGTGGTGTTAACTGTGGTATCATGGACCAGTTCGCTTCTGTATTCGGTAAAGAAGGAAGCCTGATCCGTCTGGATTGCCGTTCTTTGGAATATAAATATTTCCCGTTCAATCCGGTTGGCTATAAGTTGGTATTACTGGATTCCGTGGTTAAACACGAACTGGCTTCTTCTGCATACAACAAACGTCGCCAGTCTTGCGAAAATGCAGCAGCTGCTATCCGTCGCAATCACCCGGAAGTAGAATTCCTGCGTGACGCAACAATGGACATGCTGAACGAAGTGAAAGGCGATATCAGCGCAGAAGACTATATGCGTGCCGAATACGTAATCGAAGAAGTACAGCGCGTACTCGACGTTTGCGAAGCTCTGGAAAAAGGCGACTACGAAACTGTAGGTCAGAAAATGTACGAAACTCATCACGGCATGAGCAAATTGTACGAAGTGAGCTGCGAAGAACTGGACTTCCTGAACGATGTAGCCAAGAAATGTGGCGTAACAGGTTCACGTGTGATGGGCGGTGGTTTCGGCGGCTGTACGATCAACCTTGTAAAAGACGAGTTGCATGATGATTTCATCAAAGAAGCATTCGAGTCTTATACAAAGAAATTCGGTCACGAACCTAAAGTTTACGAAGTAGTAATCAGCGACGGCGCACGCAAACTCGCATAATAAATTAATTCAATATCCATAAAATATCATGACAGCCGCATTTTATCAGAACGAAGTCAAATTTTTTGTTGCAGTAGATTGTATTATTCTGGGATTCAACAGTGGTGAACTCAACGTATTACTTTACAAACGGAATTTTGAACCACTAAAAGGACAGTGGTCTCTGATGGGCGGCTTTATCAAATCGGGCGAAAGTGTAAACGAAGCGGCTTCTCGCGTTCTTACCGAATGTTCCGGTATCGATCGTCTTTTTATGGAGCAGGTAGGTGCTTACGGAGATGTTACCCGCGATCTTGGAGAACGGGTTATCTCCGTAGCATACTATTCATTAGTCAATATGAACGATTTCAATCCGGAGTTGCTGAAAGAACATAATGCCGAATGGGTTAAAATCAGCGATATTCCCGAACTAATCTTCGACCACAACCAAATGATCGACGACACCCTGTCGCTCCTGAAGAAAAAAGCAGCAACACGCCCTGTCGGATTCAACCTTCTTCCGGAAAAATTTACCCTACCCCAGCTTCAAAGCCTATATGAAGCGATCTATCAGACCCCGTTAGACAAACGTAATTTCCGTAAGAAGTTAAACTCAATGGACATTCTCGAAAAACTGGACGAGAAGGATAAAAAGAGTTCTAAAAGAGGCGCTTTCTATTATATGTTCAATAAAGAGAAATACGACCGTTTACTGGATCAAGGATTCTATTTCTCCCTGTAACAAACCATCCGAATCGCGAAAATCGCCTTGCATATCCGGCTCTCTATGAGAAATATCGCTAATTAGGAAACTTTACAGAAAATGAATTGTTTGTATGATATAGCGGTCTATAAGAAGAGATTCCCTATCTTTGTGCAAAAATTAAAATAATTCATCAAAATGAACGATATCAAAGTAATGAACAGAGCAGCGGATAATATCCGCGTCCTGGCAGCGTCAATGGTAGAAAAGGCTAAATCCGGTCATCCGGGCGGTGCAATGGGTGGTGCTGATTTTATCAATGTACTATTTTCAGAGTATTTAGTCTATGATCCCAAGAACCCGGAATGGGAAGGTAGGGACCGCTACTTCCAGGACCCGGGACACATGTCTCCGATGCTTTATTCAGCCCTCGCCCTTACCGGCAAATTCACGATGGAAGAGCTGTCACAGTTCCGCCAGTGGGGAAGTCCTACTCCGGGCCATCCTGAAGTAAACGTCAAGCGAGGAATCGAAAATACCTCAGGTCCGCTGGGACAAGGCCATACTTACGCAGTAGGTGCTGCGATCGCTGCCAAGTTCTTGAAAGCCCGCCTGGGAGATGTAATGAACCAGACTATTTACGCATATATATCCGATGGTGGTATCCAGGAAGAAATCTCACAAGGTGCCGGACGTGTTGCCGGAACACTGGGACTGGACAACCTGATCATGTTCTACGACTCCAACAACATCCAGCTTTCTACAACCGTAGAAGAAGTAACGACTGAAAATGTTGCTATGAAATACGAGGCATGGGGCTGGAAAGTGATCAGCATCAATGGAAACGATGTAAATGAAATACGTAAGGCTTTGGATGAAGCGAAGGCTGAAACCCAACGTCCTACCCTGATCATCGGTGATACCATTATGGGTAAAGGTGCCCGCGGAACCGACGACAGCAGCTACGAAAACAAAGTATCCACACACGGTCAACCCTTGTCTGCTGCAGGTGCATCGATCGAAGAGACAATCAAGAACCTGGGAGGCGATCCTAAGAATCCGTTTACTGTATTTCCGGAAGTTGCCGAACTGTATGCAAAGCGTGCAAAAGAACTGGAAGCTATCGTAGCCGAACGTTATGCTGCTAAAGAAGCATGGGCGAAAGCCAATCCGGAACTGGCTGAGAAAATGCAATTCTGGTTCTCCGGCAAAGCTCCTAAACTGGACTGGGAAGCTATCGAACAGAAAGCAAACCAGGCAACACGTGCCGCATCCGCTACCGTATTAGGCGTATTGGCAACCCAGGTTGAAAATATGGTTGTTTCATCTGCCGACCTTTCCAACTCGGACAAGACAGACGGTTTCCTGAAGAAAACACATTCATTTATAAAAGGAGATTTCAGCGGAGCTTTCTTCCAGGCTGGCGTTTCCGAATTGACCATGGCATGTGTATGTATCGGTATGTCACTGCACGGTGGTGTGATCGTGGCTTGCGGTACCTTCTTCGTATTCTCCGATTATATGAAGCCAGCCATCCGTATGGCAGCATTGATGGAGCAGCCGGTTAAGTTCATCTGGTCGCACGACGCTTTCCGTGTCGGTGAAGACGGACCTACTCACGAACCGGTTGAACAGGAAGCACAGATCCGCCTGATGGAAAAACTGAAGAACCACAAGGGACACAACTCTATGCTGGTTCTCCGTCCGGCCGATGTTATTGAAACGACAATTGCATGGAAGATGGCAATGGAAAATACCGCCACTCCTACCGCTTTGATCCTTTCCCGTCAGAACATTAATGACCTGCCCGCAAAAGGAAGCCGTTACGACGAAGCTCTGCAGGCAGAAAAGGGTGCTTATATTGTAGAAAGCGATGAAAACCCGGACGTTATCATGGTCGCTTCCGGCTCGGAAGTAGCCACATTGGTTGAAGGAGCTGCATTGCTTCGCGCCGATGGCGTAAAGGTTCGTATCGTATCCGTTCCGTCTGAAGGACTGTTCCGCAGCCAGAGCAAGGAATATCAGGAATCTGTTATTCCGACAGGAAGCAAGATTTTCGGTCTGACAGCCGGTCTGCCGGTCAACCTGGAAGGATTGGTCGGAGCCAACGGTAAGGTATGGGGACTCGAATCATTCGGATTCTCCGCTCCTTACAAGGTTTTGGACGAAAAACTGGGCTTCACCGGACAGAATGTATACAATCAGGTAAAAGAATTATTAGCATAAGAAACTATTAGTAAAAAGGGGTGTAACAGCCCCTTTTTGTCTACCTCTAACAGATAAAGATGAAAACACTAGGTTTATGTTGTGACCACGCAGGTTACGAACTAAAAGAGTATGTGAAACAAATACTGGACTCCAAAGGATTATCCTATAAGGATTTCGGAACCTGTTCAACAGAAAGTTGCGATTATCCCGATTTCGCCCATCCGTTGGCTTACGCTGTAGAAGCCGGGGAAGTATATCCCGGAATAGCGATCTGCGGATCAGGAAACGGTATTGCGATGACTTTAAACAAACACCAGGGAATACGGGCCGCTTTATGTTGGCAGGAAGAGATTGCACGACTGGCTCGTGAGCACAATGATGCCAATATACTTGTCATGCCCGGTCGGTTTATCAGTCAGGAGGAAGCTACCCGCGCTGTCGAAGCCTTTCTGAACACTCCTTTCGAAGGCGGTCGGCATATACGAAGAATAAATAAAATCCCGTTGTAAAAACAACGGGATTATTATATTAGTGTCAACCCCTGTGACACTATAGAGTTAACAGTTGTAGGATTATAGGACTGATACCTATAGGTATATAGTGCCAACAGCTCCATAGACCTTTGTGCCTAGGAGAACATATTATCTTTGAATTTTTCCTTTTTACGTTTAGTCAGGAAATTACGGGCCGACATCGGAAAGAGTTCCAGCAACAAGACTTCTTTCTCATTTTCGGCAACCAGGATACCGACTTCATCTATCATCGGGTTTTCCTGCATCTCATAATCCGAAGCATCATAACATTGTTCTTCCCGTTTACCGGTTATTTTCAAACGAAATTCCGGATCTATCGGTAAAGGTGTTTTTCCAAACTCTCCCCGGATCAGGGAGATAAAAGGATATACAGGTTTACTGTAGAGAGGGCGACCATTCAGTTCATCCAATGCACAAGCTACAGCCTGTGAAGCGATCACCTGGCTTACCGGGGTAACCAAAGGAGGCAAACCGGCATCCATACGTACCTGAGGAATCAGCGACATCGCTTTCTCCAACAATTCGGGATGTCCCTGTTGCTTCAACAAAGCTACAATCTGATTATACATATTTACCGGGATCTGTGACTTCTGAACCAATTCATTCGGTTCGGGGAAGTTGAAATATTCCTCGATAGCACGACAGAAAATGATCAGGTCGTCTTCCTTGTCATGGCGGGCAGCTTCGATAGCGTCATTGAAGAAACGGTCTATTTCGGTAGGTAATTTATCGGTCAGAGGATTAAAGGGATTAGGAAGTTCTTTGGCGGAATCGTAAGCCCTCAACTCCTTGCGTATCTTGAAAAGTTCGGCATTGATACGGGCGACAGCTTCCATATCGATCTCCAACTCTATTCCCATCTTCTTGCAGAAAACATAGATCAATTCGATAGCGGGTGCAGAGCAACCTCCGGCAAAATACCATATATTCGTATCGACGATATCCACACCGTTGACAATAGCAGCCAGCATAGAAGGTAGTCCGTATCCGGCAATACAACGGGTATGGAAGTCAACGGGAGCCTTCAGATTCTTCTTGAAAAGACGTATCAGCTCGGCTGTCTTTCCCGGAGTGATCAGGCCGTTGGCATCTTCCAGAGTAATAATGTCGGCACTATAATTTTCCATTTGCCGGGCTTTGTCCAGAAAATAGTCATTCTTAAAAATCGGCTTATGCAACGGGCGGCCATGCAGGGCGGCTTCTATCCGTTCCAAAGCAGAATGATGTGGATCGATGGCATAGCAGACGGCGCAATCGGCCATTCCTCCATAACGATCGGTATATTTGATAGCCGGCTTCATATTGTCGACATCGTTCATAGCATCGAAGATACGCATAATATTAATGCCCGACTCGACAGCGTTACGGCAAAGACCTTTGACGACATTGTCCGGATAAGGATTGTAGCCGAACAGGTCACGCCCGCGGCATAAGGCGGCGAGCTTGGTTGTCATACCTACGGCTGCTTTTATCTTTTCCAGTCTCTCCCAGGGATCTTCATTCAGATATCGCATGGCAGCATCGGGAACTGCCCCACCCCACACTTCCATTGCGTAGAAACCAACCTCTTTATAGAAAGATAATACACGGTCGATTTGTTGTTGTGACATGCGTGTTGCAAATGCTGACTGCTGCCCGTCACGGAGGGTGAGGTCGCGGATTAATAATTTATGTACCATATTTTTGTTTAATTTCACTTTTCTCTTGATCTTTTGTCTACTTTTGGATCAAGCCAAAAGTAGTTAATGTTGATTCCACCAAAGCGGGGTTGTCGTTAGATCCGGTCCCCCCAGCAATTCCAAAGCTTTCTGATACCCTTCCAGGTTATTTGTCTGGATATTGGCAGGATAACGGTAGCGTTTAGGGTAGAAATCCCAGCGGCATTCTTTGGCTGTTGCCATAGTCAGAGGAACCTGGTTCAATGGGTTGTAGTCTTTTTCTACAGCCTGATTCTCAAAGAACGGCAAACCGAGACGGCGATGATCGCTCCAGGCTTCTTCCGGTAACCAGGGTACCTGTGCAATGTATTTCTGAGTGATAATTTTCGTCAGTGCATCGTTGTTGTAAGAGCCACCGCGATAGATGGAATTTTTCGGATAATTATATGTCATTGTCTTATTTTCCTTTGTATAAGGATCGACATAATTGACAGTGTACGGTTGCGCTTCTGTTGTATGGTCAAAGCTGACAGAGGTACCTACACGATTATAATCCGTCGATGTCAGATATTGTGCAACCTGGTTTTGCAAGCCATGATATTCGAAACTGGCAGTGATGCCACTCTCATAATTCGACTTGGCGGTACCCGGAACCGTCCAACCCTTCAGAGCAGCTTCCGCCAACAGGAAATAACTTTCCCACGGACCGAAGAAAACACGTTTCTGAGTATTCATACGATACTGTTTCGACATGGAAGGATAGTTATAATTCTTTCCTGTCAGTGCACTGACCAGACCGGATAGATTATTCCATTCTCCGGCTACCCAGGTACCCCAGGTATAACGAGGATCGACCGTCAGCATCGGTTTAGTATTATCGTTCGGGTCCATCAATTCGACCGGCTGTACTTCGCTGGCCGCACCGATATAATCGGAATAAACCACACCGTCATTCCAGCCTACCACGCTGAACAGTTTAGGTCCACGCGGATCGACATACTGAGGGATCGCATCAAAATAGAATCCGGCACACGGATCGTTCGTCTTCAGCGGGAAATGTTTGTCCAGATATAACCCCATATAGGTATGAGGATCTTTCAGATGACTCTTCAGTGAGTCAGGAACAGGAAATTCGATACCGCCTAACCCTTCTGCCAGATTCTTGAAAGTGACAGACATTGCCTGTGCATTCCAGGTACGCGACATGACACTTGTCAAATCGTTCCAACCATCTTTTTCCTGTACGCCAGCCAGGTCATTCAGGGAAGAGATAAAAGTCTTGCCCGCTGCATCTTCGAACTCAGTCTTTGCCAGTTCCGGAGAGACAGCCGAAATACGCATGGCGTAACGCATACGCAAAGAGTTGGCATATTTCTTCCATTCATTGATATTTCCGGCATAGAAAGCATCTTCACCAGCCATCGGTTCCATATTAATGGAAGGATCGAGGGCAGCCTCCGCTTCTTTCAGCTCTTTCAGGATAAAGCCGTAAATAGTTTCCACACTATCATATTCGGCAGGCACACCCGTGAAAGCCGACAAAGCCGGGATCGGTCCGAAACCATCCGATACTTCCGCATTCAGGTAAGCACGCCAGATACGTGCCATCTGTATCACATTCTTATAATAAGGATATTGTTCGGCTTCGCCTTCGGCAACCTTCTTTTCACCCAGTTCGATCGCTTTGGTGGCTTTGTTCAACCAACCGACAGCGTATGAGTTACTCAGATATAGGGTAATATAGTCGTTATTGTCCGTTCCGATCGTAAAACCGCTACCCCGGTTAAAACGGGAAGCACGGTTCCACTCGGCAATGAAGATACGCTCGGCAATCTCCGGATTCATCTGTGCTCCGACAATAGAGCCGTTCAGGAACCATTCAGGCTTAACTTTGTCCTCACCTACCTGGTTAGGGTCTTCGTTTATTTCCTGAAAATCATTACAGGATGTAAACAAAGCGGCTATCGAGAACATGCCTGCCAGTAATATATTCTTGGTGTTCATCTTGTTTTATTTCTTTATTGTTCTTATTAAACCATCTTTAAAATCCTACCGTTACGTTGAACGTAAATGAGCGGCTGGTCGGTGCAGCCCCGTTTTCAAATCCGGTGGCATTCGTATTGGTTGCCGATACGGATTCGGGGTCGATACCCGGCAGGTTATAATGGATCATCCATACATTGTTACAAGTGGCCGACAGACGCAGACGCTGGAACGGTGTCTTTTGTAACATGGCCCGGTTAAAGTCATAGCCAAGCGTGATATTACGCAGACGGATATTGGTAGCATCATACGTAAACATTTCAGGCAAACCGTAGTTTCCGGTCGAACCGATACGTTCCCAATAGTTCTGATGAGTTACAGGGACTTTATTTTCCGCATAACCGTTAGAGGTCTGTACGACAGAATTAGGAACTACGAAGTCCTGACGATTACCGTTGACTACTGTTCCGGCAGCATTACCACGAACATACAGGTTGGAAGCCGTAGCCGAATACAAGTCACCACCGATACGGAAGTCTACCAGGAAGCTAAGATTGAAGCCTTTATAAGAGAAGCTGTTCGTCCATCCCAGCATCCAATCGGGACTTTGATTACCGACCTTCGATTTGCCGGTCGTGATCAGAGGCAGACCGTCTTCACCTACAATGATCTTGCCATAGTTAGGATCGTTCTTATCTTCTACACGCTGGAATGTTTGTCCGTAGATATCACCGTAATAACTACCTTGTACGGCTACGATCTGGATAGCATCCAATGTTTTTATATCATAGAGGGTAACACCCGGATACAGGTCGATGATCTTGTTCCGGTTCAGAGAGAATTGCGCCGTTGAATTCCAGCTCAATCCTTTCGGGTTATCGAGGATCGCACCGTTCAATGAAATTTCGATACCTTCGTTCTGGATATTACCGGCATTTACTTTCCGTGAACTATAACCGGAGAACGGGTCCATCGGGAGGTTCAGCAACTGACGGGTGGCGTTTGTCTTATACCAGGCAGCATCCAATCCCAAACGATTATTGAAGAAGCGGACATCGAAACCGGCTTCCCACGATTTGATCAACTCACTGCGTACCGTAGAATCAAAGAGCACATTACCCGGAGCAGCCGTCGTATTCCCATTCTCATCTTTTCCTACCGTAAAGTTATTGTATAACTGATACGGATCGAGGTCGTTACCTACTTCTGCATAAGAAGCTCTCACCTTGGCAAAAGTAAACCATTCAGGCATCTGCCCACCCAACTTCGGAACCATATCGGAGATAACGCCCGACAAGCTGACTGACGGATAGAAATAAGAACGATTGGCTTTCGACATAGTAGACGACCAGTCGTTACGTGCCGTCACATCCAGGAACAGATAACCGTCCCAGTTCAATTGCAACGATCCATACAGCGAATTCATCTTGCGGCGGGTCAGTTCGGAGGTGACTGTCGGTTTATTGATACCATTGTTCAGAGAGAAAAGGTTCGGGACAAGCAGTTCGCCTGCCGAAGCATTCATCTTCGTTCGTTTCTGCATCATCAGGTTACCGCCGAAAGAAACAAATCCACCCAGACGGTCGATCAGGTTATCCTTACGGGCCGTAGCCAGGAAACTATAGTTATTTTCGTAGAATGTTTCAGAACCTTCATTGTACAGACCGCTTGGCGTTGTATTCCCACCGGCATATACTTTTTCATTTTTAGTAGTCGTATAATAGTCGGTACCACCCCGGAGTTCGATATCGAACCAGTTCGTTGGAGCGTATTTCAATGCGATATTACCCAGCAAACGGTTACGGGTATCGTTGTTTTGCCGGTATTTAGTTACCCAGTACGGGTTTTCCTGCGGATTCTTCGAGGCATCCCACCAGATCATGTTTCCTTGTTCATCCACATCCTGTTTGAACTCAGCTACATTCAGTGAACGTGGCAAATTGTAGATCGTATTGAATGCATTGGAAGGATTGACACCCTGGATCGGGCGGTTGTGGGCATTCATATTGATGTAATTCACTTTGGCATCGATCTTCCACTTTTCGGCTTCATCGAGGAAAGTGGTTGCACGCAAAGTAATGTTCGTCTTGTTCAGTTTTGATTCGGGAGTGATACCGGCATCATCCGAACGGTTGATAGAAGAGAATACCGATGTCCCTTTTATATTCTGCTGGAAGCTGACACCTTCATTGAAGGAAGTCCCGGTATTGAAAAAGGCATCTATATTATCATAAGTCTTTAAAGGCACCTGACGTCCGAGCCAGTCGGAGACCATCTGTCCTTCCGCTTTCGGTCCCCAGCTCAAACGCGACTGATTATCGTAAGCGCCGACCGAACCTTGTCCGAAGCTGTTCTGCAGATCCGGTTTAAGGAAAATAGATTCAGTCGTGATACCGGCATTGACCGTGATACCCAGACCTTCGTTCTTCTTTCCCGACTTAGTGGTGATCAGGATCACACCGTTACCGGCACGCGACCCGTACAAAGCGGCAGCAGAAGCACCTTTCAGTACCGTCATCGATTCGATATCTTCGGGGTTGATATCGGAAAGACCGTTACCCATATCGGCACCGGAGTTACCCCATACATCATCGACACCGCCTGTGAAGTTATCCATCGGCGTACCGTCGACTACGATCAGCGGCTGGTTACTACCGGTTAGGGAGTTATTACCACGCAGAACGATTTTAGAAGAACCACCTACCCCATTACTGGAGCGCACGATCTGCAGACCGGAGACTTTTCCTGATAATGAATTGGCAAGATTCGGTTCGCGTGACGACAGCAATTCGTCACCTTTCAGTTCCTGCATCGCGTAACCCAGTGCTTTCTTGTCACGTTTCATACCTAAAGCGGTCACAACGACTTCATCCAGCTTCTGGGCATCTTCTACCAGTTTCACATTCAATGTAGCTTGTCCGGTGTAAGGGATATCTTGTGTGGCAAAACCAATAAAAGAGATTTGGATAATGTCTCCCTTCTTTACGCCTTCCAGAGTGAAATGACCATCCATATCGGTCATGGTACCTGTGGTAGTGCCTTTTATCACAACAGAAGCCCCTGCGACGGGTCCGAACTCATCTTCTACTGTTCCCGTTACTTTCGTATCCTGTTGGGAAATGTCAATAGCAGGATTCCCGGTATTCGGATTGGCAAAGGCGTTTCCGTTGAAACCCAACGCGCCCGCCAGGAGAATCATGCTGACAGATTTGAATCTTTTCAACATACTGATGTTTTTTGTTTAATTTATTAGATTAAATGTGTTTGGCGTCAACCAACGTCATTTGGTAATATAAACAGAAAGAAACAAGCGTTGTTGCAAGATTAACATTGGGGAACAGCGGGATTTGTTCCCTCTAAAAGCCTTCCCGGCGAAAGGCACAAGCTATAAATCAAAAGGAGGTTGAGAACTCTTTTTTATTGGTTATTCAATCAGAGCATAACTTTTTTTTATTTTTAATCACAAATACTTGTAATGGATTTGTGAAAATAAAGAAGAAAGAACCTTCTTCCTACATAGTCTGACAAAGAACTATCAATTTAGCTACTTGCCATGGATCATCAAAATGAATAGATTGCTCTTTTACCAGCTGACGGATGGCTTTCCGATGAGTATCGGGATAGAGTTTTAAGAATGATTTTAGGTTACTGAAAGATACTTGCTGTCCATCCAGACAGGTCCGATAGGTATTTTGATAGTCCTTTTTATATACACTGTTAGTGGGAAAACTAAGACCTTTATTCTGCATTAATGCCACATCCACCGAAGCCTGACCTCCGGATTGGGTAACAACCCCCATCGCACCGCGCTTACCTTTGTAATGCAATTTTACTTTCCAATCAACTAGTAATATATCCTCTCCTACAGGAATACATTCAAAAAAACTGGCACCTTCACGACTTGGAACAAACTTCCGATTTTGTATATAAAGAGTATCGATATTAGATGTATTATACATCATTTGATATTCATTACCGTCTTTGTAATATAATTCCTGCTTTTCACAATTATAGTTGAATTGGGTTTCTATACAGCGTTTATCAGTCAGTAAAATCTTTCCATCAGCAAACTGGTCAAACAAAAAAATACCCGACTGTTTTTCTAAAATCTTCTGTGCTCCCAAAATGAAAGGAAACAAAAACAAGATAAAACTTCCTTTCAGCAAAGAATTCACTTTCTTCATTCTATATATGATAGTTCAAGGGGATTCGTCTAAAACTTAACAGATACTATAAATTTAGTTATTTGCTAAACTTATAAGAGGGTGTGATGCACCCTCTTATAAAATTTTTCAATCAAATCCTCCATCTGAACCATATATAGAAAGATAAATATCACTACTACTATGGGGACTTTTTAATTTAATAGAATATTCCTTAGTTCCAGAAGGTTTTCCTATTGCAGAATCTTGAAAACTTCCCAAATCATTGTCAAAATAACCAGATTTAATATTAACTATATATACAACCTGTGGGTTCGTTAACGGACCTGTATATTGCCATGACACAGTAAAATTTACCTTTTCCACATATCCATATGAATCATACGAATAACTTATATTCGAAATTCTATAATCAACATGATTTTCCGAAGATAATGAAACAATCCAAGTAGTATTGTTTTCATTAGAAGGAGTATTTTCCATTTCAGAAGCAAAAGCATTATTTACATTACATAAAAATGCTACAAATAATAATAATACTAGATGTTTCATAATAATACCTTTTTAAGTTTGTGCACACAAGATAAGTATTATTTATCATACAATCTACTAAATTGTATGTTTTTTTAACAAAAAGGCGTTTCAATTTACACTGAAACGCCTTTATATATTGAAACTTAATACTTAATTACAAAGCATCACCATTCGTATTCACAGCTGTAGTAGTTCTATCAGCCCACCATACTGGAGTGGTATGATTATTCTTATGAGCTACTTCCTGGAAGTTCTCAGAATTTTCTTGACCTTCACTATCCGGATAATAGAAACGATCCATAAAGACTATATTGGCCAACGGAATAATTGGAAGTTCTCCATTTAAATCCTTAACCAAACGACGCGCTTCATTATAAATTTCGTATGGATTCATTATATTCATATCCAAGAATTTCTGGTCGAAAATAAATTTATACTTCTCTTGTGCAGAAGATAATGTATTAAACTTATTAGCCACAAACTCACAATAATCAGCCAAGTGAGCCTCATCCAAACGAGGTGCTTCTGCACTTGCTTTCAAATACTGCAAAGCTGGAATTGTCGCTGCATTATATTTATTATTTATATTCGAATCATAATAGAAACGAGTAGAAATATCAATAGCTTGTTTAATATGTTCTGCCGGATTTATATCGCTAAAAACACCCGGCCAACGAACTGCAGCTTCAGCCAATAATAGATGAACTTCCGGAGCATGAATTACAGGGAATGCCATATCGAAATTAAAATAAGTCCGACGATTGTACATTGTTACTAATCGTGTAGGAGACCAAGGACTATCGCTATAGTCATCATACTGGAAAAGATCATAAATTTCCTGATCTGTGTAATATTCATGTAATTTAACAGTATCAGCCATATGCATTGGCAGACCTATATAACGTCCATGTCTATCCGGCTGGAACATAGCATACAAACGAGGATCAAAATCATGTCGATCCGCAGCAATACCATTTTCATCACCAGGTTGATATTTGTAATTCATGATACCTTGAATCATCGTCTCCGGAGCAATACATTCATTTGCACGTTCTTCAATGCCACGATAGAAAGTAACCTCAAAAGCATGTGTTTTATCTTGCTCTTCAAAGCCGATATTATATTCATATTCAGTAATCATACGGTTATCGTTAATCAGTTCACGGATTGTAGCCTGTGCTACATCCGGTTTCACATGACATAAACGCATCGCCATACGTAAACGTAAAGAATTAGCTAAGCGAATCCATTGATCAATATCTCCTTTACAAAGGATATCAGCCGCTTTAAACTGACTCTGATCCATTTCTGTTTGAAATTCAAATACAGATAATCCGTTAACAGCCTCTTTCAGCTTTGTCATAATGTCATCGTAGATTTCTTCCTGCGTATCATACTCTACATAAAATTCACCATGAAAAGCACCACCTGCACCAAAATAAGGAATATCATCATACAAGTCAGTACAACGTTGATAAGCATATGCACTTACTATGTTCCGACAATAAACATATTCCATATTTCGTTCCCGATCTTCTTCTGACATCTCTGCAAACATCAAGTCCATGGCATTCAAGTTCTTACTGTAATCCACAGCAGTCTTATTAAAAATCACCTTATTGAATTCCACACCTGACCAGCCTAACCAAGGCTGAGATATCGAATTATTTTGACTCGCATCCAAAAAGTCCGGACGGCTACACAAACCTAACATTCGACTAAAGCCAATCATGTAATGGTATGTAGGACCGTATTCCATACGGAACAAATGACCTTGTGTTAATGCCGAAGAAAAGAATAAATTAAACTGAGGCTCTGTCATCTGATCCGGATCGTTAAAATCTTCACGCAAATCATCCGCGCAAGAAGAGATAGATCCAGCTGTCAATGTGCCTAAAGCCAGGCAAGCAATATATTTTGTTATCTTTTTCATTTTCTATAAACTATTAGAATGATACATTAAGACCCAAGCCGACACTACGAAGTCCCGGAGTGATAGACTGCTCCGTATATGAGCTAGTACCCATTGATGATTCCGGAGTTACATTAGGCACATCTTTATAGATATAGCACAAATTATTTGCAAAGAGACTCAAACGAGCATTCTGAAGTTTGAATCGACTAATCAAGTTCTTTGGCAAATTATAGCTAAAAGAAAGTGAACGCAAGCTAATGTAATCACTCTTGTACATCTTATCCTCAGACATTGCGCTACCAGACTGCCAATATAGTTGGCTATAATATTGTTCTGCAGGAATTAACATTTCATTCTTTTTACCATCAGGAGTAACACCAGGAGTGATCACACCATCATGTAAGATGAAAGGATAATAAGAATCTGCCGGAACAGCAGCATTATGGCTATCTAACAAAATACGATCACCATTAGTGTTCATATAGTAAGGAAGACCGCCACGAGCTTCGTCACGATATTTCAAAGATTCTTTTCCAGAACCATTACCAAGCAAGTACATATTTGTCTGTGAAATCATAGTTGCACCAAACTGGAAGTCGAACACAGCACTCAGAGAAAAATCTTTATAAGAAATACTTGTATTGATACCCCCTATGATATCCGGAGTAATTTTTCCTACCTTCTTATATTTTGTTTGATCAAATTCCCAAACACCAGTACTCTGATTTACAATTCGATTTCCTTGCTCATCCGTTTTATATGGACGAATCCAGATTTCACCATATTGACCACCTACTGGAGCCATAACTTGTGCCCCTGTTTCCTTCCAAATTGTCAACTGATTGATTCCGCCACCTAATTCATTGATCTTTGTAGTATAATTAGAAAGATTGAAACCTAATTCCCATGTCCAATCTTTAGTCATGATAGGCTTTGTATTCACTGATAATTCCACACCGTTCTGAGCAATATCACCAGCATTCATATAAGCATATTCAACGCCGGAAGAAGTAGGTACTGATAATTTAATAATCTGATCGTACGTATTATTATGGAAATAAGAGAAATCCACACTGATTCGATTTCCTTGCAAGAAGGATGTTTCAAAACCTATTTCATACTCACGTTTACGTTCCGGTTTCAAGTTTGGAACAGGGAAACCTCCCGTAGAACCAGCAAAATCAGCAGGCGGTAAGAAATTACCCATGCTCATAGTCGGAACACCACCGTAGGAACCCACAGAGAAAGCTACGTTACCAAAATAACGTGGACCCGGCCGACCTACATCAGCCCAAGAAGCACGAACCTTACCAAAAGTCATTGTCGGAATATCGAAAGTTTCAGTAAAGATCCAAGAAGCACTTACACCTGGATAAAAATAATGATTGTTTTCCGGAGGTAGAATAGATGACCAGTCATTACGTGCCTGAACTTCCAAATACAATTGATTATCGTAAGCCAACTGAGCAGATCCATACACACTTAATAACAAATCTTTTCCACGCTCACGAGAACCACGCGGACCAAAGTCTTCCCTTGTGTTTTTCAAAGAAAACCAGTTTTCCAATGCAAAATTTTCCATTACATATTGATTCTGATTTTCCATTAGGTTTTGTTTTACAGCACCACCCAGCATCACACTCAAATCCCATTTTTCATTGAAAGTCTGATTGTAATTAAAGGCAGTCTGTGCATAATAAGTTGTATTACGAATGCTCTGAATACCATAATACCCTTGTTTACTTTCCTGAGTTAACGGTTGAGTTACATGCTGTTTAATTTCATGATCCACAATAGTATAATCCATACCACCCAATGTAGTCCAAGAGAAATTGTCATTAAAAGTAACATCCATATTCAAAGACTGGATCAAATGGTTACGTCTATAATCGTTAGAGTTTACCAACTGTGACCAATAATAATTTCCTATATACTGAGTAGCACGATAACGATCTCCCATGGAACGGTCAACAGAAAATCTGTTATAACCTTCTTCTGTCATTAACAGATCACGAATCAGATTTACATCCAATTCACGCGGCACACCATACGTAACCATATCTCCAATCTGATAAGGAGCATTATGATCTTTTGTAGTAGAAAAAGAAGTATTAGCTTTCAGTTTTATAAAATCGTTGGCTTTTAAATCTCCTGCAAAGTTGAAAGAATGCGCATCATTCGTTGCTCCTACAGAGGTTGCAGCATAGTCACGATAATTATAGGACAAACGAAAACTACCAAGATCACCACTATTACTAAGAGCAAAATTGACATTTGACTGATGACCAGTACGGAACATATCCGTCAAGTTATTTTCCTGAGCGACATAAGGACGATAAGTATCGTCAAACCATAACAAGTTGCGACCATCCAAACGCGGACCAAAGTTAGCAGAGGCACCTTTCCATAAAGATTCTACCATATTACCAGTTGTCGGATCCTGCATCATATAAAAGCCATCTTTAGACAAATTGGCAATACGAGCAGAACCTGCACTAGAACCTGTACCAAATTCATTCTGGTATTCTGGATAATAGGCCGACATGTTCCAAGTATAGTTCACACCAAAGTCTATACCTAATCCCTTCTTACTTCCAGTTTTTGTGGTAATCAACATAACACCATTAGCACCTTCTGATCCATACAATACAGCTGCTTTTGCACCTTTCAAAATTTCGATCGAAGCAATATCTTCTGGATTGATATCGTTTAGACCAGTACCATGGTCACCACCATCACGACTGTTGCTAGTCATTTTCGTGTTTTCATCATGAATTGGAATGCCATCTACTACGATCAACGGACGAGTAGTAGATCCTTCATTCAACGATGCCGCATTACGAATCTTAATATTCATACCACCGGAAGGACCAGATGCAGTAGTTTGCAGTTGCAAACCTGAAGTTTTACCATACAAAGCCTGCATAGCATTCATCGGCGTACCGGCTTCAGTCAGTTCTTCACCTTTTACGCTACTTACAGAATAACCCAGCGCTTTCTTTTCGCGTTTGATACCCAAAGCTGTTACAACAACCTCATCCAACTTTTGAGTATCTTCCGCAAGTTTCACTTGTAAAGCAGGTTGACCTGTGTATTTGATTTCCTGGGTTGCGTAACCTATAAAAGAAATCTGAATAACGTCACCGCTCTTCACACCTTCCAATGTAAAGTTACCGTCCATATCGGTAATCGATCCATTAGTTGTACCTTTCACTACGACAGATGCTCCGGCAACAGGACCGAATTCATCTTCAACTACTCCCGTCACTTTCCCATTCTGTTGGGAAATACTGGTTTTTGGCATTGCTGCAACCGTATCCGCAGACACATATCCGGGGATACCTAGTGTTCCGGCTAACAGCAATAAGCCCACAGGCTTAAAGTTTTTCAACATAATTGATGGTTTTATTTGAACATAAAATAGACACTGCTTTGGCGAAACAATGGTCTGTTCTAATCTCCTTGGATATAAACTGCAACTATGATTTAGAAACTAGTGTGTATTTTAGTTGGCGTTAACCTTAGTTCTAAAAGAACTCTGTACATTTTATATCCGCGACAAATATATGAAATAATTATTACACAGTGTTATTTTTCGTCAAGAAATTATCATGAGATTACGTTTTTAACACATTGGCTAACAATAATCCATCGTAATTAAGTTAATAGAACAGTTGAATCATGGCTCATATGTTAATATAAATTTACCGGAATGCCGCATTAAAACAATCTTACATTTCTTTCTTAACATTTATAAAGTAGCTCTATTTTATCCTCAAAATGGATAAAAAACAATTCTATCCTCAAAACAAATATGAGGGATAGATTTTAATACTATTACAAGGAAAGACAGCACGCAACCGTTTAATTCTCCATGATTATCAATAAATCCTAAAATTTATTCAGTCCTTGTATTCATTTTTTCACTATAAACTCCAATAACCTTAGTTCTTTTAGTACTACGAACGCCACAAAACGCCAAATCATCCAGGCGTTCAACAATAAAGCCTCTGGGGTCTTATATCAAATTATGTTCAAAAGTGCTTTTTACGCCAAATAGCACTGGAGTATTTTAAAAACCATCAATTATGTTGAAAAACTTTAAACCAGTTAGCTTAATTTTGTTTGCCGGAGCGTTATGTTTACCTAAAACATACGCAGAGACAACACCAGTTAGGCCGGAAGTGAATTTTTCCCAGCAAAACGGGAAAGTCACAGGAACAGTTGAAGATGAATTCGGTCCTGTTGCCGGAGCGTCTGTCGTAGTGAAAGGAACAACCAACGGTAACATTACCGACATGGACGGTAATTTTACATTGGAGGGAGTAAACAATGGTGACATCATCCAGGTCTCTTTTATAGGATATGCCACTCAGGAAATTCAGTATACAGGACAAGCATCTCTGCAGATTAAATTAGCAGAAGACACTCAGAAGCTGGACGAAGTCGTTGTGACGGCTTTAGGTATGAAACGTTCGACGAAAGCTTTGGGATACGCCATGACAGAAATGAAAGGCGACGACTTGAACAAGAATGTCATCAACCCGGTATCCGCTTTGCAAGGGAAGGTAGCAGGTGTGGAAATCTCCGGCTCTGATGGTGGTATGTTCGGTTCTTCCAAAATTTTGATTCGCGGTGCTTCTACATTAGGAGCGAACAACCAGCCTATATACGTCGTAGACGGTGTCATCCTGGATAACGGAATTAAAGACGGAGATCCTGAATATTCTACGACCGACGCCGACTATGGTAACGAACTGAAAAACTTGAATCCGGACGATTTCGAATCCATCTCTGTATTGAAGGGGGCTGCTGCAACCGCTCTTTACGGTTCACGCGGTCTGAACGGTGCTGTCGTTATTACGACAAAAAGCGGTAAAGGCATGAATGGTCTGGGTATCAATTTCTCTCAGACTGTCGGTATCGACCATATGTATAAACAACCGAATCTGCAGTATGAATACGGACCGGGACAATATGCTGGTAACGTTTCTTACGGCCAGACAGACGGCTCTGGTAATTACTATAAATGGGACAACATCGGCCAGTTCATGCTGAACAGCGCAGGACAGCATACCTTGATCGGTGCCAGCGGACGTCACTGGGGACCGAAATATGACGGTTCAGCAATCGAAATGTGGGATGGTTCTATGGGCGTCTACAGTCCGTATAAGAACAATATGAAAGATGCCTACGACCTGGGAGTAAACTCGAATACGAATATCTCTGTCAGCGGTTCAAACGAAAAGACCTCTTTCTACACCTCCCTTTCTTACAAATATGCAAACGGAACATTACCGAACAATAGCTTCCAACGTTTGTCTTTCATGGCAAAAGCTTCCCACAAAATCACCAACAAGGTCGAATTGGAAGCATCCATCAATTTCGCCAACTCAAATCCGAAAAATGCACAGCCTAATATCGGTGAATATTTTGTAGATACAAACTTAGGTCCGTTCGGCGGTTTGTATGACACCCGTCACTGGAGAACCCGTTATAAAGGTTCACACGGTGGTCTGGCCAGCTCTGCTTATGGGGATGAATATGCCAATATCCCTGGTATCGGATTATGGTGGAACATTTTTGAAAATGAATACAGCCAAAAAGAAACCTCTGTCCGTCCGGGATTAATCCTGAATGTAGATATTTTGGACTGGTTAAAGTTCCGTGCCGAAGGAAACTACAACTATTATTACAAACGGCACGAAAGCAAACAACCGGGTACAGGATACGCCAATACGAAAACCGGTTACTATGCATTAGGTTTATATAATAAAGAACAGACCAATTTCAATGCTATGTTTACCGTAAATAAACAAGTCGGAGATTGGAATTTCGGTGGTTTCTTACGAGGTGAATATTATAACAACTTCGAACAGACCATGAGTATGAATACTAATGGCGGCCTGGTTATCCCCAATCAGTATTTCATCGAAAACTCCATTAACCAGATTTCATATTCAGGTAAAGTACAGTATGAAAAACGAATGCTGTCGGTTGCTTTCCAGGCCAGTGCCAGCTGGAGAGATCAGGTATTCGTCGATGTAACCGGACGTAATGACTGGTCGTCTTCATTGGTTTATTCAGACACACATGGTAATTATTCTTATTTCTATCCGTCAGTAAACGGATCCTGGCTGATTTCCTCTACATTCCGGGATCAGTTACCGGAATGGGTATCTTTCGCTAAAGTACGTGGTTCATGGGCACAGGTAGGTAATGATACGGAAGCTTATATTATCAACTCCGCTTATTCGCTAAACACATCTACAACGGCGAACGGATCCAATATTTATGCATTGGAATTACCGACAAAAGCTTATTCTCAAGATCTGAAACCGGAACGTAAAAACGCCTGGGAAATCGGTTTGGACTGGCGTTTTATAAACAACCGCATCGGTCTTGACCTGACCTATTATAAGGAAAACACGAAAGATCAGATCATGACAATCGACGTACCTTATGTATCAGGTATCAGTCAGCAATTGATCAATGCCGGTAACATCCAGAATAAAGGTATAGAAATCGCATTGAACACAACACCCTACCAAAACGATGACTGGCAGTGGGATTTGAATTTCACCTATACGAAGAATACGAGTAAAATCGTAGAACTGCATGAAAATGTAGCTGACTATATCACCTTAGACGGACAGGTGAGCGGAGGTAACTTCCGTATCGGTTCTGTTGCTAAAGTAGGTGAATCTTACGGTCTGTTGATGACCGACTCGAAACCGAAAGTAGACAAAGCGACAGGCTTACCGATACTGGACGCCACGACTCAATATGGAGCTATGCATGCCATGTATTACAAACGTTCGGGTACTGCCGAAATTATCGGCTCACTGGTTCCGGACTTCTTAGGTTCGGTCAACACTACTTTGAGATATAAAGACTGGAGCCTCAGTGCTTCGTTCGATATGCGTTTCGGTGGTTATATCGCTTCTTACGGTGACCGTTACGGTACGGCATACGGTATGACGGAAACATCTTTGAAATGGCGTGACTCAGAACATGGCGGTATGACTTATACCTCTATCTGGGACGGACAAACTTACCATGACGGTTTGATCCCGGTCGGTTTGGTTGAAGGCGGAACTTCTCTGCCGTTACCCGATGGTACGACATATACGGTTGCTGACGGAGGTGAAACTTATCAGGCTTTGTATGACAAAGGCTTGGTAGACCCGCAACATGGTTCTGCATGGCATTTCTTCTCTAACGGATGGTCGCAAGGTACAATTAACGACAGTTGGTATAAAAAACTGAACTATATCGCCCTGCGTGAATTGTCGTTAAGCTATCGTGTCCCGAAAACTTTCTGTGAAAAGTTCCATGCTAAGAATCTGAGCCTTTCATTTACCGGACGTAACTTAGGTTATTTGCTGAACTCAATGCCAAACAAATCGAATCCGGAATCCGTACGTGGTACTTCTGCTTCTGAATTCCGTGTTCGTTCTTTCAGTGGTCTGACAGCCAGCTATATGTTTACATTAAATGTTGGTTTCTAAAATACAAGGTAATAAGAATATGAAAAAGATAAATAATTCAAAAAAAATATTGGTTGCTGCTTTGATGGGGGTAACCGCACTCACAAGTAGCTGCCGGGATGATTTTGCGGATATCAACTCAAGCCCGTCACAGGTTACGACAGCAGAACCGACCTACCTGTTTGCCCAGGCAGTGTTGAAGTTTGAGCCATCCGGATATTTATATTGGTTCTATAACGCCCCGATGATGTATTCATGGGCACAGATGGCAACACCGACCAACGGATTCACTTCTACCTTTACAACAACGACTGCGACCGGACAACAGGGTACACAGTATTTGGAAACACTGAAATACGTACGCGACCTGGAGCACTACCGTTCAACGCTGAGTGAAGAAGATGCCGCTAAATATGCAAACATCGCCGCCTGCCTGGATGTCCTGACTGCTTATTTAGGCATTTTCGATACAGATATGTATGGAGATACCCCCTTTACTGAAGCAGCAAGGGCCATTCACGGAGGTACATTGACACCGGCTTACGACACCATCGAAAGTTTGTACGACCTGTGGCTGACTCAGCTGGATGCAGCCATCAATACACTGACAACAGCGACCAATCAGATCGAGTTATCAACACAGGATGTAGTCTTCAACGGAGATGTTGCCAAATGGGCTAAGTTGGCCAACACACTGAAACTTCGTATTGCATCCCGCCTGATCTCACAGAATAAATCACGTGCATTGGAAATAGCACAACAGGTTACATCTGCTTCCTGCGGCTATATCGACAGTGCCAATGACGCGATGTTGTTCAACAAGGCTATGACGAATACAAGCTCTAACGACTATGTTTATCACTGGAGTAACGGCTTCCTGGAATCAACTGCCGGTAGTCAGCGCGTACTCGATTTCATGCTTGAAAACAAAGACCCCCGCGTTCGTTTCTGCTATAGCAAAAATGAATGGAACTCCATGATTATACAAGCTTTCTACGATCAGAAAAGAGAAATTCCGTCTTATGTAGAAAAGAATGTTGAATATACGACAGATGCAAACGGCAAGAAAACATTCGTAAAATGGAAAGGCATGGGTGAACCCTGGGTTCGTTACTACGGTATACCGGTAGAATTCAACGCACAGGACAATGCTGCTTTATACGGAGATTACTTCAAGCCTGAAACACGTTTCAGACTGACAGAAGAAGGCGGTACGGCTAGTAAATATTATACGCCTTATTCTATGTTCCAGCGTCAGATGGTTATCGGTCGTAACTATAACTTTACCATGCCGACACCTCCGGGCGGACCGGTTATCGAAAGAAAAGAGGACCGTCCCTGGTATGGCTTATACTTCGGTGCCGCCGAAGCAAACTTGTTCCTGGCTGAATTTAAACTGTTAGGTGCGAACCTGCCTCAATCTGCCGAATATTATTACAACCGTGGTGTCAGATTCTCTGTAGAAGAATATGATAAACTGGCTGAACTGAACCAGATTGCTTATTATGGTACAACCTACGATTACGACCCGCATGAAGTCTCCATTGAACTGAAAGACGGCGAAATCGATACCATGATGGAGAATGAAGATTATAAACTGACAGGAAGTGCTGCAGAACAATTAGAAAAAGTGTATATCCAGCAAATGCTGAATTATACGCTTTATCCGGATGAACTGTACGTAACAGCTCGTCGTTCAGGTTTACCCAAATTCGGATCGAATCTGATTTCACGTGAAAACTTTTCATTGGTACCGGTGACAAATATTCCTCGCCGACTGGATACAGACCTTCCTCTGGAAACAGACTTGATGTATAAAAACAAAGTAGAAGCATTCCAGCGCCAGGGCTTCACTCCTACCGCTGCCGGTCCGAACGGTCCGACTTTGAATGCCGAACGTGTATGGCAAGACAAGGGAGCTCCTCAATGGGGAGAAGGTCCGAAAGAATAAGGTTCACCTGTTTCTTGGATAACAGAAACAGTCCGATATTCAATCTATAGAAAGGTGACGCTGTCTTGTCGGGACGGCGTCACCTTTTCTTTTATGCTTCACCGGTTTTCTTCCTCTCCTATATTCGACTCCACCACCAGCGTATCCGGCAGTTCCACCGGCTCCGGTCGCCGGGTATAGATGCACATCCGTCGGGTCCCGTCCTCTATCAGAACACCGTCAGCCACAAATTGTCGGAGTTCTTTCCGCGCCATATATTGCGTGCAGCCATTCAATCCCTGATATGCCAGGGTCGTGATATAAGCATGACGTTCCAAATAGTGTAACAATCGTCTCTCCTTCTCCTCCAGTGAGAAGTCGGTCTTTTTAGGTTCCCGGTAACGCTCCAGATGCATCGTCTTCAACTCCCACTTCAACTGAGCACAACAACGGAAATTCACATTCTTGAAATGTACCGATTCACTGCGTAGCTCTTTCTTGTCTTCAACCGGACGCGATTGAAGGGAGACACTGAAATAACCGATCCCGTCGAGATTGACATTATACCCCTCCTTCAATTTTTCCTTCAACAGATCGGCGATCAGCCGGACCGCCCCCTTCAGGTCCCCTCCGGTATAGGTGGAACGTGAAGAAGCCTCCTTGATCAAATGATCCGTACTCACTGTATCCCAAGGTATTATACGAGGATGCAATACGACTTTTTTCCCTGAACCCTTTTTCGGCGGGTTCTTCTCCATTTTGTAAACTGCTGTCATACTAGTGAACTTTTATCATTCGTACTATATACTTTTAAGGCTAAAGAAGTGACTCATTAAGTTTTCGACCCGGGCCAACCATATATTCGACCTAGGTCGAACTTCAATTTGACCTAGGTCAACTATATGTTTGCCCCTGGTCGAACAGTTAAGAACATATGACCAAAGATACAAAATATAAGTACATAAACAACAGTTCTCCCCTTTATTTACAACAGATGAAATAAATGCAATATGCTTGATAATGATCGGCCCCAACATGCTTCAAACCGACACTCCGGCACTTACCTTTGAGAAAAAATCAATAAAAAAGAGCCTATGAAAACAACATTATTCAGTGCCAACATGAAAGCACAACGAACTATCGGAATGGAAAAACTGATCGAACTGATCAGAAACGGGTACAAAGCAAAGCAGGTGACAGCCCTGCGCGAAGAGCTATGCCACACCCGACACGGGGTTTCCGTCAAACAAGCCAACCGGATACCGGTGGTCTACTTCTGTTCTACTTTCAGAAAGCAAGAAAAGAAGTTGGTGAGAAAAGAATACAACGGGTTAATTCTGCTTAAAATAAATAATCTGACCAACCGTAATGAAGCGGAAAAGGTACGCCGGCAGGCTTCCGCTTCTTTACAAACGATGATCACCTTTATCGGTTCGGGCGGGAAAAGTGTCAAAATCGTTATACCTTTCAGATTACCGGATAATACTGTCCCTCAGAATGATACTTTGATCCGATTCTTCCATGAAGAAGCATATAACAGGGCAGCCGCTTACTACAGGGAATCCTTGCAACAGGATATCGCCGTCGAAGAAAACGAATTGGATGCAGCCTGCCGCCTCTCTTTCGATCCGGATATTTATTACAATCCGGACGCACTGCCTATCCGGATCGAACAACCATGGAAGCTACCGGAAAAGCTACCCGTATCTACCCTGGAGCATACCGTAAAAGACCCGTTGCAGCGGCTCGCTCCCGGTCATGAACGAAGCCGCATCATCTCACTGCTCTTCGAAAATTCATTACAGCAAGCGATGGAGACAAGCGGCTACCACAGGGAAGAAAAAGACATCAAGCCTTTTCTGACCTGCCTGGCCGAAAATTGCTTCCGCAGCGGTATACCGGAAGAAGAAGTGATCAAATGGCTCCCCATCCATTCTCATTTCCGGATCTTTGAAACGGAGATACGGACTACGATCCGGAATGTTTACCGACTTTCTTCCGGTTTCGGTAGAAAACCCTGCATCCGCCCGGAACAGGCACTGGCCATGCAGACGGACGAATTTATGAAACGGAGGTATGAGTTCAGATACAACCTCCTGAAAGAGGATGTCGAATACCGCGAAATATCCTGCAAAAACCGGTCATCAATGCCCGCCGGCCTTACAAGCGCAGTGTCCAGTCGATGAAGAGATACGCCTCTTTCATTGCGACCTCCAACAATGCAGACCTACTGAGCGACCCGACCGGAAGCCGCCGTTTCATCTGTATCGAACTGAACGGGACTATCGATCACAGCCTGTCGGTTAATCATAGCCAGCTGTATGCCCAGGCGGCTGCCGCATTACGTACTAACGAACGGTATTGGTTCACATCCGAAGAAGAGACAGCCATTATCCGCAATAACCACCAGTTCCAGCAGATCCCGATTGAAGAACAGCTCTTCTTCCAGTATTTCCGACAGCCGGAGGTCGGAGAAAAGGGTGAACTTCTTCCTGCCGCTGAAATATTAAGGCGGATCGAACAACGCAGCAAAATAAAAACGGGTATCCGCAATATGGCTTTGTTCGGACGAATACTGCTAAAAAACAATGTGACCAAAAAACATACCAAAACAGGCAATTACTATCATGTGACAGAGCTTTTATAAAACAAGAGGGGTGACGCTGCTTTCTACCAGGGCGTCACCACCTATTTCACTATATTACAAGACATTAAAACCACTTCATTAAAGGGTGACGCCCAATTAAGTAAAATTTATATAAATAGTAAAAATCCGAACGTTGCCTCTTCTCCCAAAAATCGTTTAATAAATATTTACTAAACAAAATGTTCTCAAAAGCTGCAAAAAAGGTATGAACAGCGCTTGTTTTAAATGCAAATAAGTGTTTAATTATTTTATATAAGTATTGAAATTCAGTTATTTAAGTTGTTAATATTACCATTGTTCTTTTAGAACTATGAGGATCACTAATGATTTTTTTACACAGACGTTAAATTACATAGCTTAATACATTATTATCATTTTAAATAAAGAAGTGCTTATTCGCCAAAATAACACTTCAGTAATCTAAAAACTATCAATTATGTTGAAAAACTTAAAGCCTGTCAGCTTAATTCTGATCGCTGGCGCACTCGGTTTCTCCGGAAGCGCATATGCAGATCTGATGCCAAGTAAGCAAAGTTCCGGGATTACCCAACAGAATGGGAAAGTCACCGGAGTAGTAGAGGACAGCTTCGGCCCCGTTGCCGGAGCCTCTATCGTTGTGAAAGGAACCACTAATGGTACAATTACCGACGTGAATGGTAATTTTACACTGGAAAACGTGCAAAACGGAGCCACTATCCAGGTCTCGTTTATCGGCTACGCCTCACAGGACATCCGGTATACCGGACAGTCCTCCCTACGCGTGTCGTTAAAGGAAGATTCACAAGCTCTGGATGAAGTGGTTGTTACCGCTTTGGGTATGAAACGCGAAACGAAAGCATTGGGATATGCCGTTACCGAATTGAAAGGTGAAGAATTGCTGAACAACGCAATCAACCCGGTTTCTGCTTTACAGGGTAAAGTGGCTGGGGTTGAAATTGCCGGTTCTGACGGTGGTATGTTCGGTGCGACCAAGATTCAGATCCGTGGTGCATCTACATTGGGTAAAAACAACCAGCCTATTTATGTAGTAGACGGTATTATCCTGGATAACGCCATCCGCGACGGTGATGCAGACTGGAATGCCAACAACTACGACTACGGTAATGAGTTGAAGAACCTGAACCCGGATGACTTTGAAACGGTATCTGTACTGAAAGGTGCAGCCGCTACCGCCCTGTATGGTTCACGCGGTTTGAACGGTGCGGTCGTTATCACGACAAAATCGGGTAAAGGCAAGCAGGGGATCGGTGTGAATGTTTCACAGACGTTCGGTATCGACCATATGTTCAAACAGCCGAAGCTACAGAACAAGTACGGACGCGGACAGTACACAGGTAATGTCAGTTATGGTGAGACGGATGCCAGCGGCAACTACTACCTGTACGACAACATCGGCCAGTTCTATCTGAACTCGGCAGGTAATCATACCCTTACCGGTGGAACAGGTCGTCATTGGGGACCGGCGTTCGACGGAAGCAGCATTGAAAACTATGACTATTCAACTATCGCCTATAGTCCGGTAGAGAATAACTTCAAGGATGCATACAATTTGGGATTCAACAGCAATACCAACGTATCTGTCAGCGGTAGCAGCGAAAAAACCTCTTTCTATACTTCTCTGTCTTATAAGTATGCAAGCGGTACACTGCCGAACAACAGCTTCGACCGTACATCGTTCCTGGCTAAAGCATCGCACAAGGTAACCGACAAGATTGAGGTGGAAGCATCCATCGCCTTCGCCAATTCAAATCCAAAGAATGCACAGCCGAATATCGGAGAGTTGTTCGTAGACGGTACCTGGGGACGTACGTATGATACCCAGTATTTCCGCAAACGCTACAAAGGTACTCACGGAGGTCAGGCCAATTCCGGCTATGGTGACGAATATGGTAATAACCCGGGAAGAGGTACCTGGTGGAATATCTACGAAAACGACTATCGTCAGAAAGAGACTTCCGTACGTCCGACATTGGTATTGAACGTGGAGCTGACCGACTGGATGAAATTCCGCGCGGAAGGTAACTACAACTATTACTACAGACGTTATGAAGAGAAACAGCCGGGAACAGACTATGCAAACAAGCGAAGCGGTTATTACGGAATGGGACTCTACTCGAAAGAACAGACCAACCTGAATGCTGCATTTACATTCAACAAGAGCGTAGGTGATTTCACATTCGGCGGGTTTATCCGCGGTGAGTATTACAACAATATACAACAGACTATGGCTGAAAATACAAACGGTGGTCTGGTTGTTCCTAACCAGTATTTTATTGCCAACTCTATCAATACACCGTCTTACAGCGGTAAGATAGAAGGGGAAAAACGTATGTTGTCCATATCCTTCCAGGCAAGTGCAAGCTGGAGAGATCAGTTATTCCTGGATGTGACCGGACGTAACGACTGGTCGTCTGCCCTGGTTTATTCGGATACACATGGTAACTACTCCTATTTCTATCCGTCTATTTCGGCCTCCTGGCTGGCTCATGAAACGTTCCGCGAACAGCTGCCGGAATGGATCTCTTTCGCCAAACTGCGCGGATCATGGGCACAGGTAGGTAATGACACGGATGCTTATACAATCAATTCGGCTTATTCATTATTGACAGCCCAGCTGCAAGGTGGTGGCAACGTATACGCGCTGAGCATCCCATCAACGGCTTATTCCACAAATCTGAAACCTGAACGTAAGAACGCTTGGGAGATCGGTTTGGACTGGCGTTTCCTGAATAATCGTATCGGTATCGACATGACTTATTATAAGGAAAATACAAAAGACCAGATCATGTCGATCAGCGTTCCGGGTATCTCCGGTATCAGCAGCCAGTATATCAATGCAGGTAATATCGAAAACAAGGGGTTGGAAATTGCCTTGAACACGACACCGTTCAAAAACAAAGACTGGCAGTGGGATTTGAACTTCACATACACCAAGAACAACAACAAAATCGTTGAACTGCACCCGAACGTAGCCGATTATATCACGTTGAGTGGTGAGGTGGCTTACGGTAATTACCGTGTCGGTTCAGTTGCCAAGGTGGGTGAATCTTACGGGGTATTGATGAGTGACTCGAAAGCCAAGATCGACGAAAAGACCGGTCTGCCTATATTGAACGCGACTTCTTATTACGGTGGCGACAGAGGTATGCATGCCATGTACTACCAGCGTAGCGGCGAAGCAGAAAAAATCGGTTCGATGGTTCCCGACTTCCTGGGTTCCGTAAGTACTTCGCTTACGTATAAGAACTGGAGCCTGCGTGCTTTGTTTGATATGCGCTTCGGCGGTTATGTAGCGTCTTATGCAAACCGCTATGGTCTGGCATACGGCTTTACGGAAAGCTCTCTGAAATGGCGTGACGCAGAAAACGGCGGTATGAGCTATACTTCCATCTGGGACGGCCAGCAGTATAACGACGGTTTAATCCCTGTTGGTCTGATCGAAGGCGGAACATCTATTCCTCTGCCGAACGGAAGTTCTTATACGGTAGCCGACGGTGGCGAAACCTACCAGGCACTGTACGATCAGGGACTTGTTGACCCGCAACACGCTTCGGCATGGCACTACTGGAACAATGCATGGGGAACCGGTACAGTAAACGACGACTGGGTGAAGAAACTAAACTACATCGCAGTACGTGAAATCACCGTATCCTACAGAATGCCTAACAAGATTGCGCATAAACTGGGTGCACAGCATTTGAACCTGTCGGTGTCCGGACGTAACCTGGGCTACCTGCTGAACACGATGCCGAATAAGATCAACCCGGAATCTGTCCGCGGTACATCTGCTTCTGAGTTCCGTATCCGTTCTTTCAACGGCTTGACTGCTAACTACACATTTACTATTAATGTTGGATTCTAACTAAACAAGAAACTTTAAATTAATTGAAACATGAACAAATATAGTAATATATTAATGGGATTCGGCCTGGGTGTAGCCTTAGTGTGCACGACCGGATGCCGTGACGATTTCGCAGATATCAACTCCAGCCCTTCGCAGGTGACTGTGGGTGATCCCTCCTATCTGTTTGCAATGGCTGTGATGGATTTCGATCCGTTTGATTACACCTACTGGTTCTACGATGCACCGATGCTGACCTCATGGACGCAGATGGCGGTACCGACAGGCAGCTTCACGGAAAGTTCTGCACTGACAACCGTTACTGGTGGCGTTAATTATGTGAGAGTATTAAAACTGGCTCACGAAATTACCTACTTGCGCTCCAACATGAGCGAAGAAGATGCAGCCAAACATGCGACAACAGCCGCTTGTGTGGATGTACTGACAGCCTATCTGGCTCTTTCCAGCAGTGATATCAACGGGGATATTCAGTTTACGGAAGCGGGTAATGCCCTGCATGGCGGTACGCTGACTCCGGCTTACGACAGAATCGCCGACCTGTACACCTTGTGGCTGAGTCAGCTGGACAATGCCATCACCGTATTCACTACGGCTTCTGCTACCGAGCAGATTTTTGAAAGCGAACAGGATATTGTCTTCAAAGGTGACCGTGCCAAGTGGGCAAAAGCGGCCAATTCAATGAAACTGAAAATCGCAGCCCGTCTGATTTCTCAAGATAAGGCACGCGCACTGACGATTGCTTCGGAAGTGGCCAATGCCTCTTGTGGCTATATCGACTCTTTGGCTGATGCCATGCTGTTCAATAAAGGTATCGTAAACTCAAGCAATAATGATTACATTTACCACTGGAGCAACGGCTTTATGGATGGAATGGCTTCCAATCAGCGCATAGTCAATTTCATGCTTAAAAACAAAGACCCTCGCGTTCGTTTCCAATACCGTAAAAACGACTGGAACTCTAAAATCGTTCAGGAATTCTACGATCAAGGCAAGGCGATTCCTTCTTATATCGAGGAAAACGTTGAATATACAACCACTGGCGGAAAGAAAACATTCGTGAGATGGAAAGGAATGGGCGAACCTTGGGTACGTTATTACGGTCTTCCGGTTGAATATAATGCCAGCAATAATACTGCTGTCTACGGTGAATGGTTTGACTATAGCAACCGCTACAAAATTACTGACGAAAACGGTCAAAGTGCAAAAACGTATCGCCCCTACTCCATGTATCAGCATCAAATGGTTATCGGACGTAACTATAACTTTACAATGCCGACTCCTCCGGGCGGTCCTGTAATCACTAAAAACGACAGCCGTCCCTGGTACGGACTGTACTTAGGAGGTGGTGAGGTAAACCTGTATTTGGCAGAGTTCAAATTATTGGGAGCCAACCTGCCTGGTACGGCTGAAAGCTATTTCACACAGGGTGTCAAACTGTCTGTTCAGGAATACGATAAAGCAGCTGAATTAAACCAGATTGCTTACTATGGTACTACGTACGATTATGACCCGAACGAAGTTTCCATCGAACTGAAAAGCGGAGAGATCGAAGCGATGCTGGCATCAGCCGATTATCAGCTGACCGGTTCAACCAGCGAACAACTGGAAAAAGTATACTTGCAGCAGTTGATCAACTTCACCATGTATCCTTATGACCAGTTTGTTACGGCCCGCCGTTCAGGCTTGCCTAAATTCAATTCACAGTTTATCAGCCGTGAGAATTTTGCATCTATTCCTGTGACCAACTTCCCTCGCCGTTTCCAGACAGGTGTTCCTAACGAAACGAGCCAGTTGTATCAGATCCAAAGAGATGCCTATGCAGCACAGGGTTATACCATTACAGGTGCCGGCGATGCAAACACATCTATTCTGAACTCAGAACGTACCTGGCAGGATCAGGGTGCTCCGCAATGGGGTGAAGGGCCGAAGAATTAATTCTTTTATTAATAACCTCGAAAGAGTAGTTACAAATTCTGTAACTGCTCTTTCCCATATTCTACTACAATGAGAACATACCTGTTAATCACCATCCTGTGCTGTATAGCAACCGTAGGTAGTGTTAATGCACAGAAGAAACGTCAGATGCTTTTTGAAGATTACTCGAAAGGTGTCGTGTTAATGAAGAACAACTCCAAGACAATGGCAGAGCTTAACTACGATGCCGGCAATCGGAAGATGATGTTCAAAAACGGTTCGGAAGAAATGCTCCTTACCAACGTTGCCCAGATCGATACGGTCTATATTGGGAATGCCAGATTCATTCCGACCGGATCCGGTTTCTATGAGATACTGCAGATACCGAATGGTCTTATCGGTATAAACTGGTTGTTGAAGAATGCATCCCAGGGATATAAAAATGCTTTCGGCGTAACGCAACAGGCTAAAGTGGAAACTCTGAATACGAATCAGTTAAACTATAGCACTTACGAAAATCAATACACTGAAGTTTATAAACTCGCCAATCAGAATGAGTATTGTATTTTCCGTGATGGCACTCCGCTCAAATTCAAAAATAAGAAATCGCTATTAAAACTCTTTCCCGGCAAAGAGAACCTCATCGAAACTTATATCAAAGAGACGAAAACAGACATGAAGAATGCAAAGGATGTCATCACACTTGTTAATTACTGCCTGGGATTATAATCAGGTTAAATAAAAAACGGGTAACGCTGCTTTTTTATAACAGCGCCACCCGTTTTTACATTATAGATCAAAATCCTAAAACGTCAAAGAAAGATCTAACATCAGGTTTCGATATAATATTTTCAAATTCAATCAAAGTCTATTACTGTAAAAGTGAACTTTAATGTCGAGAAAAGAGGAATAGAATACTCCCAATAATCTTGATCTCCATATCCCAACCGATAAGGAATAACAGTTTCTATTCTTTCCCCTTTACGAACTTGTTGTAATACGGCAGACAATCCTTTAATAACACCTGGATCATTCGGACGTATCGTTGTCTCAACCGGATTTCCATCCTTATCACCTACAAAAACTTTTTGAGAGACAGGCAATTCCCCTCTAATAGACACTTTTATATCAGAATTGGGCTGAGGTAAGGAATCGACTTTTCCTACTTCTCCTAACAAGCGATACAACACTGTATCTTCCCCCACAACAAGTTGCTTATAAACTAACTCTCCATCAACCATAGCCTCTTTCTGTTCTTCAAAATAAGCTTGATTACTAGCAATCCAAGCCTTCTGTTCTTCCGTATAAGGATCTATGATTTCACCATTGTCATCACTGCAAGCCACCAAACCGGTAACCATCATCACTGCCCAACACAGGGCTACATACATCGATTTCATTGTTTATTTACACTGTTTAGTTATATATTAATACTTCTTCTCATTCGCCAGATTCCACATATTCAGGAAAGAGGCTTTCGTTATATCGACCACCTTCTCCCAGTTAAGCTTTTCAGTATGGTCGCTTGGCATATGATAGTCCGGATGGCCGTTGGTATGATACCATATAATAGGTATCTCACGTTTGGCAAAAGAACCATTGTCGCTCCCTCCTACCGGCTTGTCCCAGGCATGATAGATCGGCTTCAGGTTCAGACCGTATTTCTTGATGTCATTCTTCAGCCAGTCACCGAAAGCCTTGTTGGCTTCCGTATAGAAATAATCGACCTGTTCGGGAACTGATTCATTCGAGTTACGACCGATCATATCATAGTTCAGATATCCCTTAATATCTTTCAGGAAAGAACAGTTCTGTACAAAATATTCGGAACCCAGCAATCCCTTTTCTTCCCCATCCCAGAAAGCAAAGATCACGGTACGTTCCGGTTGCTGGCCCGATGCCAGGAAAGCTTTCGCTACCTGCAGAACTGCCGATACGCCGGAAGCATTATCATCGGCACCGTTATAAATCTGGTCCCCCTCCAGCATCGGATCGAAACCCAGGTGATCATAGTGTGCTCCGATGATAACGTATTCATTCGGATTCTTTCCTTCTATCTTTCCCAGGATATTGCGCAAGGATAATTTCTGATGTACGCCTTGTTTCAACTGCGCGATCGAATCCGGATGCACCTGGAAACGTCCTCTCTTCTGACGTTCCTTATTATAAGCTTCAAAAGGCTGGTAATAAGAATCATTCAAAGGGGCAATCCCCATGGTCTTCAGATTGGAAACGATATATTCAGCGGCAATACGTCCTCCCTGAAAACCGGCTTCACGCCCTTCCAGTTCATCACTGGCCAAAAAACCGATATATGCCTCAGCATTCTCTTTATTGATTACATTCAGTCCTTTTTCAATAGGCGACTGTGCCCAAAGGGTTGTAGATAGCATGACGGATGCTACAAATAAACCAGCTCTTTTCATCGTATGATTGTGTTTTATAGATTTGTTCCGTGCACAAAGATAGAAGATAAATTGAAGAATTCTAAGGGCTATAAAATAAAAAAAGGCTAATCTTCACTGATCAGCCAGTGTCGAATGCCCATCTTTTTGTCTCTCACCAGTCTTTAAAAAGACATTGGTGAAGAGAAAACATCTAATAATATACTAATCTTTTTGCTTAATTTTTTACGTTAGCGTCCATTTCTTCCAACAGACGACGGATTTCAGCATTTACTCGCTGACTCATTGTTCCATTTCTCATTGATCTATAGCGATCGGCCTGGTAACGCAACATCGCTAAAGTACGAAGATTTTCTTCATTTCTACTTGTCATCATAATCTTTACATTTTTATGTTTCCCACGCTTGGGAAACTTATTAATAATTAACCTAAACTCTAATCTTTTCTTTTTGTTTACAATGCAAAGATAGACACTTTATTTGAAACTATGCTATAAAACATATAAATAATTTCTATCTTTACATTTATTTAATTTATAGTCAGATCTTTTTAGATGCTAAACATGCTGTTTTACCTCCGTCAATTCGCCTGTAACAGAATCAATTACAAAGCCTCTAACCGTTACATCGGAGGGGATCAGCGGATGATTGACAACCTGGTTTACTGTATTCCTCACAGAGCCTTCGGACGAATCAAAACCATGCAGCCATTCTTTAAAGTCGACTCCGCAATAACGTATCATATCGATACGATCTGACGGAATACCCCGCTTCTTCATGGCTTCTATCATGGTATCGCTGTCCATATGTTGTGCCCCGCAATCCGAATGCCCGATGATCATGATCTCAGTAACTCCCAAATCATAAATGGCAACCAGCAAACTGCGTATCACACTACCAAACGGATGCGAGATAACAGCACCGGCATTCTTGATCACTTTCACATCACCGTTCTTGACCCCCAGTGAGGCAGGAAGAAGTTCTGTCAGGCGGGTATCCATACAGGATACGATCGCTATTTTCTTGTCCGGATACTTATTCGTGATAAACTTTTCGTATCCTTTGTTCTTTACGAACTCTTTATTAAATACTAGTAATTCGTCAATCATATGTTTACTTCTTAGTATAGAAACAACTTACGATCAGATAATGTTCAAATGTTCTAATGCTTTGAATATTCCGTCCTCATCGACAGAATCGGTTACATAGTCGGCATATTGTTTCACATCGTCCTCTGCATTGCCCATAGCCACTCCTATCCCGGCATGTTCAAGCATCGCCACATCGTTACCACCGTCACCGAATGCCACGCATTCGTTTAACGGTATCCTAAAATATTCCAGCATTTTATCGATCCCTATGCGCTTGCTGCTTCCGGCAGGCACCACATCTGTAAACAAAGGATTCCAGCGAGTGGATTCACAATGCGACAATATCGGCATGATCTTTTTTTCCTGGTCGGCAGTAAAGAAAGAGACAAGCTGGTAAACAGTCTCACCGCGTATCTCACTCATCGGGCGGATCGGCGGTTCCGGGAAGTTCAGCATATTGAATATCTCTTCTACTGTCTCATCTTTATAATTCATATAAATATCTTTCTCCCGGACAAAGGCACACGGGAAAGATTCTTCCGTCTCCATATACCGGATCAGGGCTTCGACATCCCGGTCAGGGATACTGTGCTTATAAATGACTTTATCACCAGCAAAACAATATCCACCGTTCAACGTTACATATCCGTCAAAGTTCAAATCGCCCAGATTATTTATGGAACTGAAATGCCGCCCCGTAGCTATAAAAACCTTAATACCCTTCTTTCTTAAAAGATCCAACGCTTCGATAGTAGATTGCGGTACTTCGTGAGTTTTAAAACTGACCAATGTTCCGTCTATATCGAAAAAAACTGCCTTAACCATACTTTTTATTATAACCTAAATTTGATACAAAGATAAGAATAAATAAATACATGCATATTTTATATACCTTTGTAAGTAAGATCTTAATAACAATTTAATAGGTAAGCTATGGAATACAGACAATTAGGAGGTTCAGGGCTATATGTACCCGTACTCTGTTTAGGGACTGCCACTTTTGGAGGCACAAACGGTTTTGAAGGTTGGGGTCATACCCAGGTGGAAGAAGCCAGACGCATGATAAACCGCTGCCTGGATGCGGGCGTAAATCTGTTCGATACCGCAGATGCATACTCTGACGGATTATCTGAAAAAATATTGGGAAAAGCAATGGAAGGGCTGAGAAACAAATTATTGATCTCAACCAAAGCGACATTCAACCTAAACCCGGAAAGCCGCAATGCGATGGGTTCTTCCCGTTTTCATCTGATCGAAGCTTGCGAAGCCAGTCTGAAACGGCTGAACACGGATCATATAGATATTTATCATATGCATGGATTCGATGCCAATACGCCGGTAGAGGAAACGCTTCGTGCACTGGACGATCTGATCACGGCAGGTAAGATACGGTATATCGCCTGTTCCAATTTCTCCGGATGGCATCTGATGAAAGCTTTATCAGTATCCGAACGATATGGCTGGAGCCGCTATGTGGCACAGCAGGTTCATTATTCTTTGCTGAACAGGGAGTTCGAATGGGAGTTGATGCCGCTCGGTATCGATCAGAAGGTTGGCTCTATCATCTGGAGTCCGCTTTCTGCCGGCCGCTTAGGCGGGAGATACAGAAGGAACAATCCGATACCGGCTGACGGACGTGTAGCTCGCGGCGGCAGCCCTATTCCTGACGAAGCGACATCTTACGAACGGTTGTACAATATTATGGATGTATTGGATGAAATAGCCGAAGAGACGGGACATACTGTTGCACAATGTGCGTTGAACTGGTTATTGCAACGTCCTACTGTTTCCAGCCTGATTATTGGAGCCAGCACAGAGGAACAATTAAAACAAAACCTGGAAGCTGTCGGGTGGAATCTGACACCGGAACAGGTAAAACGTTTAGATGAAGCCAGCCAGGTCACTCCCGTTTACCCGTATTGGCATCAGGCACAATTCCCGTTCCTGAATGCACAGATTCAGTTTTAGAAAATAGTGACCCCGCCCCTACGGTCGAACCTGCCTGTTCCATTGTGACGGCGCCTGTAAGGGCGGTTCGCGAACCGCCCCTACATTCAAAACTGATCCTTCCGCTCTTATTCCAACCTCTTACACCAAGAACTATAATACTTCTGATTACGTTCATAGATATCGATCAACTTTCTTTCTCTGAGAGGTTTTTCTTTAGCGAGTATATCCTCTTTCACGACTTCCAAAGTTCCACAGGACATTTCATCCACATCACAAACTTCAAAAAAGTCCTCGATCTCCGGCAATAACTCCTCAGGGCAAATATCCAGCATCTCAGCTATCATCAAGCCACCCAATCCGGCTGAATAGATTGAAAGATCGGTCGCATTCTCCTTAAAAAATTGCATCAACTCGCGGTACCACTCCAGTACATCTTCCCGCCTTCCAGGTTCATCGGATATCAAATTCATTGCTATGAACACGACGAATTTGAAATACATATACAGTCCGGGTTCCTTGACAAATGCCAGTAACTCCGGTAATTTGTTACGCCCTACATAATAAAGAGTCAAACCCAAAACATCATCGGTCGAATCTCCAAAATTGATATCCATAAACTCAGAATCCTGACGCATCACTTCGAGGACTGTGTCCAATGCCTCTTCCGCCCTCAATTCCCCCAGGAAGAAAAGAGCATGGATCAACGCAACATCCCCATTATTCTGTCCGATCATATACAATACCATTTGCTGCAAATCGGCTATCAGACTTTCACGAGGAAGGGAAAGGATTTGCTTTATATCCTCCGTCGATAATAGAAAATCATTGTGTGAACCTAAAAGAATCTGCAGTTCCTGATGAAACAGATTCAATTCAGACGGATACATCGGAGGATCATAAGTATAAGGTGTTTCCGGATATTCTTTAAAATCAGGGAATAAATCAGAAAAATCATCTTCCTCCTCATCTGCTATCATTAGTCTAAAATTACCATTCGTACTCTTTTCCAGAGCAGGAAGATATTTGCTTGCTTCCAAATTGCTCTCTACCACCAGATAAGGAGAACCATCCCTGCCATATTCATATTCGATTAAAGGAATATCATCCGTATCTTCTTCCAATATATATTGTGTCAAATCAAAACTCTTATCTGCTTGAATCCCCAGATCCTCCGCATAAGAAATCGCTCCGTAAATAATATTATGAGCCTCATCATAACTTATCTCAGTATGATTTTCCACCATCAGATCCTCTAGTATAGAATCAAAATCAGCCGGTGTTATATTAAACTTAAATATAGAATCTTTCAATCCGAGACAGAGAGTATCGACCAAATAGATCCCGAATGTATAATTTCCACCGGTATGACGACGGGAAACAAGAACTTCTGCTAATCCGACCTCTTGCCAATCAGTTGAAACAAAACACTTGTCTATTGATAGATTCCTGGCTTTCAGGCGAATGTATTTTTCAGGTGAAAGCTGTTGCTGCTGTTGAGCTGGTTTACTTTTCTTTTTAGCCATTTGCTTATTTGTTTAGTCCGTTAAAGATACGATGATTTATTTACTCTATAAAAAAAGCGGGACCTTCTTTCGAAGATTCCGCTTTTACTATTTAGATGATCATTAATCAATTATTCCTCAACACCCCATTGCTGTTTAGCCAGACGCTTGTAGTTATTAAGTCTCCACTTAGCGTTGTCTTCAGCAGCCTGGAACAATTCGCCAGCTTCAGCCGGGAACTGTTTTGTCAGAGATGCGAAACGTACTTCACCCTTCAGGAAGTCCTGGAACTTACTCCAATCCGGTTCTTTGCTATCCAAAGTGAACGGATTCTTGCCTTCAGCTTCCAATGCAGGGTTGTAACGCCACAAATGCCAGTAACCGCATGCTACTGCATCAGCTTCTTCCTGCTGGCTCTTACCCATACCCTTCTTCAAACCGTGGTTGATACAAGGAGCATAAGCGATGATCAATGAAGGACCGTCGTAAGCTTCAGCTTCGCGGATAGCCTTCAATGTCTGTGCCTGGTCAGCACCCATTGCGATCTGAGCAACATATACATAACCATAAGTTGTAGCCATCAGACCCAGGTCTTTCTTACGTACTCTCTTACCAGCAGCTGCAAACTTAGCGATTGCACCGACCGGAGTAGCTTTAGAAGACTGACCGCCTGTGTTAGAATAAACTTCAGTATCCAGAACCAGGATGTTGACGTTCTTACCGGAAGCAATTACATGGTCGAGACCACCGTAACCGATATCGTAAGAAGCACCGTCACCACCGATGATCCACTGTGAACGTTTTACCAGGAAGTGAGAAAGTTCCTTGATCTGTGCGCTAAGCGGACAGCCGTGAGTGATACCTTCTTCAGCAATAGCGATTATCTGAGGAGCCAATTCTTTTGTCTTATCAGCATCGTTCTGGTTTTCAACCCATGCTTTAAGTACTTCTTTTACTTCAGCAGGAGCATTTTCACCAGCAATAATTTCGTTCATTGCATTCGTCAGACGAGCACGCATCTTTTCGTTAGCCAGTTCCATACCCAGACCGAATTCACAGAAGTCTTCGAACAATGAGTTAGCCCAAGCCGGACCCTGTCCTTTATCATTTGTTGTATACGGAGTTGAAGGAACAGAACCTGAATAAATAGAAGAACAACCTGTTGCATTAGCTACCATTTCACGGTCACCGAACAACTGAGTTACCAACTTCACATACGGAGTTTCACCACAACCGGAGCAAGCACCGGAGAACTCAAACAACGGAGTTGCGAACTGAGAGTTCTTCACGTTAGCTTTGATGTCAACCAGGTGTTGTTTGCTTGAAACCTTTTCTGCACAGAAATCCCAGTTCGGAGCTTCAGCCAGCTGAGTTTCCAAAGCAGCCATCTTAAGTGCTTTACCACCCTTCTTCGGATTACCCGGACAAACATCGGCACAGTTACCACAACCCAGACAGTCAAGAACGTCAACCTGGATACGGAACTGCATTCCTTCAAATTGCTTTCCTGTAGCTTTCAAAGAGTTAGAGAACGGAGCAGCAGCCTGTTCAGCAGCATCCAACACAAACGGACGGATAGAAGCATGAGGACAAACATACGCACACTTGTTACACTGGATACAGTTGTCCGGTTCCCAAACAGGAACAAAAGCAGCTACACCGCGTTTTTCGTATTTAGCTGTTCCCTGATGCCATGTACCGTCTTCGATACCTTCGAATGCAGAAACCTTCAACAGGTCGCCATCCTGAGCATTGATAGGACGAACTACTTCGTTGATGAAAGCAGGATCGTTGTTTGCTACAACCTCATCATCCGGCAAGTTAGCCCATGACGGATCGACAGCAAGCTGAGTATATTCGCCACCACGATCGACAGCAGCATAGTTCTTATTAACTACATCTTCACCTTTCTTACCGTAAGACTTCACGATGAATTTCTTCATCTGTTCGATAGCCAGGTCAACAGGAATTACACCTGTGATACGGAAGAATGCAGACTGAAGGATTGTATTGGTACGGTTACCCAAACCGATTTCCAATGCGATCTGAGTTGCATTGATGTAGTAAACAGTAATGTTTTTCTGAGCGAAATAACGTTTTACCTTATTCGGCAGGTGTTTAGCCAGCTCTTCACCATTCCATACGGTGTTCAACAGGAATGTACCGTTTTCACGCAAACCACGAGTTACATCGTACATACGCAAGTAAGCCTGAACGTGGCAAGCAACGAAGTTCGGAGTATTTACCAAATAAGTGGAACGGATCGGATGGTCACCGAAACGCAGGTGAGAACAAGTGAAACCACCAGACTTCTTAGAGTCATAAGAGAAATATGCCTGGCAATATTTATTTGTATTGTCACCGATGATCTTTACAGAGTTCTTGTTAGCACCGACAGTACCGTCAGCACCCAAACCGTAGAACTTAGCTTCGAACATACCTTCGCCACCCAGAGCGATTTCTTCTTTCTGAGGAAGAGAAGTGAATGTAACGTCGTCTACGATACCAATTGTGAACTGATTCTTCGGCATCGGCAATGCCAGGTTTTCGTAAACTGCAAGGATCTGAGCAGGAGTAGTATCCTTAGAACCCAAACCATAACGGCCACCCACGATTACCGGAGCATCGGCCTGACCATAGAAACATTCTTTTACGTCCAAATATAACGGTTCGCCGTTAGCACCCGGTTCTTTTGTTCTGTCAAGAACTGCGATACGTTTTGCAGTCTTAGGAACAGCAGCCAGGAAGTGCTTAGCAGAGAACGGACGATACAAGTGAACTGAAACCAAACCAACTTTTTCACCCTGAGCTGTCAGGTGGTCGATAGCTTCACGGGCAGCTTCCGTTACAGAACCCATTGCGATAATTACGCGTTCTGCATCTTCTGCTCCGTAATAATCGAACAAACCGTATTTACGGCCTGTCAGCTTGGAGATTTCGTTCATATATTCTTCTACGATAGCAGGAACTGCTTCATAGTATTTGTTTGAAGATTCTCTGTGCTGGAAGAAGTGATCCGGGTTTTCAGCCATACCGCGAGCTTCCGGTTTTTCCGGATTCAATGCACGTGCACGGAATTCAGCCAACGCCTTCTGGTCGATCAGCGGAGCCAGATCCTCATTTTCCAACGCTTCGATCTTCTGGATTTCGTGTGATGTACGGAAACCGTCGAAGAAGTTCACGAAAGGAACGCGAGACTTGATAGTAGCCAAATGAGCTACACCTGCCAAGTCCATAACTTCCTGAACAGAACCTTCTGCCAACATTGCGAAACCAGTCTGACGTGCAGACATAACATCCTGATGGTCGCCGAAGATACACAAAGCGTGTGAAGCCAGTGTACGGGCAGACACATGGAATACGCAAGGAAGCAACTCACCAGCAATCTTGTACATATTAGGGATCATCAGCAACAATCCCTGAGAAGCTGTGTAAGTTGAAGTCAGGGCACCGGCTTGCAAAGAACCGTGAACTGCACCTGCAGCACCACCTTCTGATTGCATTTCCTGTACCAAAACCGTTTCGCCGAAAATGTTCTTACGTCCGGCGGCAGCCCATTCGTCTACATATTCTGCCATTGTAGACGACGGAGTGATGGGGTAAATAGCGGCTACTTCGCTGAACATATATGAAATATGAGCAGCAGCCTGGTTACCATCACAGGTCAAAAATTTCTTCTGTTTTGTCATAGACTCTTACTATTAGTATTTAAAAGAATTTTATTAGTATAAAAAGCCAAAAAGCCAAAGCGGGATCATATTGCCATCTCCTACTTCAACCTTGTCTATTGCATAGTATAAATCGGGATTATTTTTCACCTTCATACTCTCCTCTATCCTGAAATTATACTTTTCATTTACCAAAAAGTGAGCGTTCTTAATTCCTTCGTTCAGTTTATTGTCTTTCAAAAGCTGGTTATAGAAAAAAGATTCGCGCACAGCCTGTATGTTCACCTCCATCGGACGGATGGGGTACATCAGATTCGAATTGTACATATATACGGTAGAGGGTTTTTTCGGAAACGATTCGCCTACCGGATACAGCATATTCATCAAACGGGCATCGGTCAGATATTTAATATAATTCATCACAGTTGCCCGTGAAGTTTCTATGTCTTTACTTAACTGGCTGACGTTTGGCGTACATGGCGCACTGATCGCCAGCAAATATAATAATTTTCGGAGCTTCGGCAGATAACTTTGCTCGATTTGTTTAATATAAAGAACATCTACCTCCAGCATCATATTCATTGTCTTTAGCAGATTCTCCGAAAAATTACGTTTCTCCAAGAAAAAAGGATAAAAACCATGGTGCAGGTAATCCTGAAAATAAGCCATCGGTTTGGCTACCGAGCAGATATTACGGGCAATTTCCTGATGCTTTTCGATCACTTCCTCAAATGTATACGCCGGAAAATTATTTCCCGACATCAGATTCAGAAACTCACGGAAAGAAAAACCACGTAAATTATAAGAAACAACTTTACCTGAGAGATCCGGATTTTCCTCTTTCAGCCGCATTACAGACGAACCGGAAAAGATAATCTTCAGATCTTCAAAATTATCATAACAGTAACGTAACTCTTTCGACCATCCGGAATATTTAAAAACCTGGTCGATCAACAAAACTTTCCCTCCTTTCGCCCTGAACTCAGAAGCAAAATCGACTAAAGTACGTTCCGTAAAATAAAAATGATTCAGATTAATGTATAGGCACTCCTTATTATCAGCACCAAAATGTTCGCGAGCATAATCCAGTAAAAAAGTAGTCTTTCCTACCCCACGAGAGCCTTTGATACCGATCAACCGGTCATTCCAGTTAATCTCATCCATCAGCCCCCGGCGTACCGGTGCATGCAAATGTTCTACAAGGTATTTATGTGTTTTAAAGAATGCTTCCACCTTACTGTCTTACTATATAGGCCACAAAGATAGAAAATATCCGCTACTTTGCAATACCGAGATAGCAATTTTATTTTCAGTTGGCAATCCAAAGTTAACAATGCGTATTGACGTTTGAGAATTCAGAGTTGGCAGTTAATGGTATTTTTTAGAAATAACCACTAACTGTCAAACCTTTATCTTATTTATTCAATTATCGTTACCCATCCGTATGTATCAGGTTCATCACCATACTGGATACCACGCAGTTTATGATATAATTTTTCACAAACAGGTCCCGGCTTGCCATCTTTAGCAATTACATAAGACTTGTTGATGTCCAGATCGTCGATTTGTGAGATCGGAGCGATAACGGCTGCTGTTCCACATTCCGCTGCTTCATCAAATGTTGCGAGTTCTTCCACCGGAACCGGACGACGTTCAACTGTCAGTCCCATATCTGCAGCTAATTGCTGCAAACTCTTGTTGGTGATTGAAGGCAGGATAGAATGAGACTGCGGAGTGATATAGCTATTACCACGGATACCGAAGAAGTTTGCCGGACCACATTCGTCCAGATATTTCTTTTCTTTCGGATCCAGATAAAGAACGGCTGCATATCCTTTTTCCTTTGCTTTTTCACCGGCAACAAGGCTGGCGGCATAGTTACCACCGACTTTGATCGTACCTGTTCCCTGAGGCGCAGCGCGGTCGTATTCACGCATGATACAAACCTTCGACGGTTTGAAACCACCTTTGAAATAAGGTCCTACCGGTGTTACGAATATCATAAACATATACTCGGGAGCCGGCTTCACACCAACCTGTGCACCCAAACCGATCATCAGCGGGCGGATATATAGGGCTGCTCCACTCTCGTAAGGAGGAACAAAACGTTCGTTCAATTTCACTACTTTGCGAACTGCTTCTTCAAACATTTCTACAGGAAGTTCAGCCATCTTGATGCCACGGCTGGAAGCTTGCATACGTTTGCCGTTTTCATCCATACGGAATACACGGATCTTCCCGTCTTTCCCCTTGAATGCTTTCAAACCTTCAAACGACTCCTGTCCGTAATGGAGGCAGGTTGCTGCCATGTGGATATTAATAATTTCAGAAGAGCTAACTTCCAATTCACCCCACTTACCATCGCGATAGTAACACCGTACATTGTAGTCTGTCTTCATATAACCGAATGCAAGATCAGACCAATTCATATTTTCCATATCATTGTCGTAATTAGATTATGAACGCAAAAGTAAGCTATTTCAGATGATAATTGTTACTTTTGCAGCAAAAATAATTAAAATATGAAAGTAATTGATCTGATCAACGGCAGTAAAACGACTGCTTTCTCATTCGAAATACTTCCGCCCTTGAAAGGGAACAGCATACAGAAAGTGTACAATGTGATTGATAGACTGAAAGAATTCGATCCTAAATACATTAATATAACCTCCCATCACAGCGAATACATTTATAAAACGCTTCCCGACGGAAGTTTTCAGAAAGTGAATATCCGCAAGCGTCCGGGATCGGTGGCTATTGCTTCCGCCATTCAGAATAAATACGGCATTCCGGCGGTTCCACATATTATATGTAAGGGATTTACGAAGGATGAAACGGAATATGCACTGATCGACCTGAATTTCCTGGGCGTATACGATTTGTTATTGCTTCGCGGAGACGTAAAAACACTGGAAGCCGGACAGAACACCGATTTGTATCATGAGCATGCTACCGACCTGCAGCAGCAGGTGAATGATTTCAATAAAGGGATTGCTATAGACGGTTCTACTTTTGAGGCTAACGAAACGCCGTTCTCATACGGTATGGCTTGTTATCCGGAAAAGCATGAAGAGGCTCCGAATATGGAGTCGGATATCTTTTATCTGAAAGAAAAAGTGAAGAACGGGGCTGATTATCTGGTTACGCAGATGTTCTTCGATAATGAAAAGTATTTTTCGTTTGTGGATCGTTGCCGGGCAGAAGGCATTACGGTTCCGATTGTTCCGGGAATCAAGCCGGTCGTATTTAAAAGTCAGCTGACTGTATTACCGAAGATCTTCCGCTCAGACATTCCGGAACCTTTTGCAGCTGAATTGCGCAAATGCAAAAATGACGATGAAGTAAAAGCCGTTGGTGTAGAATGGTGTATTCAACAATGTAAAGACCTGATCGCTCATGGAGTTCCAAGCCTGCATTTCTATACGATGATGGCAACGGACAGTGTCTATAAAGTAGCGAAAGAAATTTACTAAACAATAGGAAAAAACGCTATTGAGCATCCGAATAATATGCCTTTCGATAATTATGGAAAGACCTTTTGATAGCTTTCGAAAGGTCTTCCCATAGTTGTCGAAAAGCCTTCCCATAGCTATCGAAAGGCAGATTGTTCGAAACTATCTGAAAAAATCATTGAGAAACTATCTGAAAACAAACAGGATAGTTTTATTAAACAGTACGATTCAACTCCTTATCTTCGCAATTAAAAAAACCATCAATACGAATGTTGTTGTTCACACCAATCTCAACAACAGCAAAACTATTATTCCCGGGTAACTCTCCCTCTATCATCCCTCTCATTGTCCAGTAATGGATATTATTACGGAAGCTGTAATGCCCCGGATGATGATGCCCCTGAAATACAGCAAGTATATTTCCATTTTCTTCCAGCAAGGGAACGACCTCATCCGCATTGCCGACACAAAGCGCTTTACTTATATCAGAGAAACTATCCAGCAACTGATGTATAAAAATCAGGATCGGCTTATTTTTATCTTTTAATTCTTCCTGCAGCCATTGGATCTGGTCTTTAGGGATAAAAGCTTTTGTCCAAACAAAATTACCTTTATCGTAAGGTGTTCCGTCTGGATTATTATTTGCATCCAGAACAATGAATTTTATATTGTTACAGGTAAATGAGTAATATGTTTTCTTATCGGCATCACCATGATTGGAGGTATGTTGTAAAAAGTCTTCCTTGGAAATACTATCCATGTCGTGGTTACCCAACACATGATAAACAGGTCCCCGGAAAGTTTGGAACTCTTTTTCTATTTCATCCAGATAAGTAATTGTCTGCTCTCTCTGAGGAACATTGTCCTGATCCTTCAGATCCCCCAGCTCTATCACAAAATCCAAGTTTGAGTTATTAAAGACCTTTATAGCTTCTTTCAACTTCTCCATAGTTTGAGGGAAATAACGTGTTCCGTAAGGTTCACGCCTCGAATAATGCAAATCGGTAACAACCCCAAAACGGACTGGTCGTTGCTGCTGATCGCAGGAAATCAAAGAAGGAGAAGCAGCCAGAAGCAACACTCCTCCACAGGTTCTTTTTAGAAATAAACGTCTGTTCATCATATTGTCAGTTTCACGGATTTGAAATAAGACCATAAAGTTAAGAAAAAGTGAATATGACAAACACACAGAACGGCTAAATCATTAATAATTTACGCCTGACTCAAACCCTAATGCAGCTTTTTCGTATCTTTGCGCGTCATTTATGTATAAAAATCTGTTATATCGATAGGGGTTTTTGAAAGATCTCTGTCTTACAGATAAAATTTAAAAGAAGACAAAAATGAAATACGTATTATTTATTGCAATGGACCTTGCAGTATATCCTTTTCTACTGTTATTCTATGTCGCAAAATGTATCTTTGAGAAAATACAACCGATACACTAATGACTATTTCTTATTTCTCCCGATTATTCGTACCTTTGTTCTGACAACACAAAAGGGACATTCATGTATTTCAAAGATATAATCGGTCAGGAAGAAATAAAGAAACAACTTATCCATTCGGCACATACAGGTGTCGTACCACATGCCCAGTTATTTACGGAACAGGGAGGTGCAGGTGCTTTTCCTTTGGCTCTGGCTTATGCCCGCTACCTGAATTGCACCCACCGGACAGAGACGGATGCTTGCGGAACCTGTCCATCCTGCCTGAAATATAATGAACTGGCACACCCTGATTTGCATTTTGTCTTTCCTATCGTTGCCAAAAAAGAAAAGAAAAAAGAAGTCTGCGACGATTATCTGAGCGAATGGCGTGGTTTCCTCAAAGATCGTCCCTATTTCAATATAGACGGATGGCTCGACTATATCGATGCAGGCAACTCACAAGCGATCATCTATTCAAAGGAAAGCGACGAGATCATCCGCAAGCTGAATCTGAAAATATATGAAGCCACTTATCGAATCCTGATGGTCTGGCTGCCGGAAAAATTACATCCGACCTGTGCGAACAAACTCCTGAAAGTGATAGAGGAACCTCCTTTGAACACCGTCATATTGATGGTTTCGGAAATACCCGATCAGGTATTGGGCACTATCCTGTCACGTGCCCAGCGGATCAATGTCCGTTCCATCCACCCCGAAGCGATAACGGCTGCTATGATGGCACAATTCGGTTTGGCTCCAGACGATGCCAAGCATGTGGCTCATCTGGCAAACGGCAATTACCTGAAAGCCGTGGAAGCGATCAGTCTGAGTGAAGAGAACAGCTTCTACCTGGAGCAATTCAAAACGATGATGCGCAACTCCTGGGCGCGGAATGTAAAAGGAATGAAAGCAATGGGAGATATCCTTGCCGGCATCGGACGCGAACGCCAAAAGAACTTCCTGCAATATTGCCAGCATCTGATCCGCGAAAACTTCATGTACCGTTTCCAGTCGCCCGACTTAAACTATATGAATATGGATGAAGCCGGCTTCGCCGTCAAGTTCGCTCCTTTCGTAAACGAACGGAATGTGTTCGACATCATGGAAGAACTGGCTAAAGCGGAACGCCACATCACACAGAATGTGAATGCCAAGATGGTCTTTTTCGATCTTTCATTGCGGCTTACGGTTTTGATAAAACGATAATATTTATATCATAACCTTTTATTTCGCCAGTTTCCTTTCCACAAATAGAAGAAAGAGATCAGCAACATCATATTATAAACATGCTCCGTTGTCCAGCAAACGGCAACATCGGCATGTAACCAGATACCGACTATAAACGTGTAGGACACATACACAAAGATACTTGCCATATCGATCCATAAAGCCACCTGCGTATTCCCCGTACCCGAAACACTGAAAAAATAAATGAACGCCGGTACGGCTAGCAGATAAGAAGAAAGCATCACCCACAACGAGGGTACAGAATTTTGGATCAGATCCGGATTATCCGTATAGATGCGCAAAACCAAATCCGGGAACAAGGCGATCAATATAGCTAACGGCAGCACGAAGAAATAACAAAGCCGTATCATACGTCCGCATAATCCCAGGACCTGATCCGATTTACCGGAACCGATCAGGTTACTGACCAAAGAGCTGGATGTGGAAGCAAACGCATTCACAAACATAAAAAGAAAAGAAGAAATACTCCTCACCACATTCGTAACAGCCAACGGACGTTCTCCCTGATGCTCCATCACCACAAAGAAGATAAACCACCCCACGAATGCAATACCATGCTGTACCATAATCCAGACAGACACATTCAATATTTGTTTGAGCATCCTGAAATCGATCCCCACAAAACTGAACATCGCATATTTCTTATAATCGATCTTCTTCCAGGTATAAATAATAAAGAACAGGACCGACACCGCCTCTGAAATAGAGGAAGCAATCGCAGCACCGGCAATTCCCAATGCAGGAAAACCGAACTTACCGAATATCAGGATATAATTCAGGACAACATTGGTCAATACCATCACGACTGAATTGGCAGTCAATATCTTTGTCTTGGTGATACCCACATAAAATGCCCTGAACATGACGGCAATAAAAGAGAAGAAAAAGCCATACACACGCCAGTCGACATAACTCATGGTAGCCCGATACACATCGTCCGAACCGATCAGTTTCCTAAGGATCAACGGAGAATACAAATGAGATGCGGTAAATAAAACCGCCGCAAGTAACAACAGAAAAAGTGTCCCTTGCATAAAGACCGGACCGATCCGTGTATAATCGTGAGCACCGTTGCGCCGGGCAATCAGAACCTGCGCTCCGACACTGAAGCCGAACCCCAACATATAAATAACCAGGTAATACACACCGGCCAATGCCGATGCACCTAATTCAACCTCTCCTACCCGACCCAAATAAGCCGTGTCGGTCAACCCGATCATGTGCTCCATCAGCAAACTGATAAGTACAGGATAGGTAATCTGCCAGATTTGTTTATTCGTAAATTGCATAAAGGATATTCAAAAGGATTGCAAAGGTAGTAATAAGAAGTTTTCCACACAATATAACGGATAAATATCCGTTTACCAATTTAGTCATGTAAGCATTCGATGTAACGCATAGTCATATCCCTACATAAAAAGTGTTTCACCCTGATGAAACAGTTGTTCCACCTAGGAGAAACAGTTGTTTCATCAGGGTGAAACACTTTTGGAAATACTATCTTCACATCTTCATTTGACCATATAACATAATAAAGATAGAGCAATGAATTGTAAAACACTCCTGACATTCCTTATGATCGTCTGCTTTTGTAGTTGTAACGGACAAAATACGAACGCAAACAATATCACGGATGCGACTCCGATGGCTGTTAACCGGTTCGATAAAGCGTTGTATGAATTAATTTGTTCCGATGACACCACGCTCAATCAGCAGTTATTAAATCAATATCCTCAAATGACAGAGATTCTGGGGAAAGGTATTCTGAATATGCAGTCACCGGATCTGCCCGGCTTTTTCACCAAGTTGGAAAACTTTTATTCGGAGCCGACCCTGAAAAAGCTCTATGCGGATGCTATTGCAAAATACGAATCGGTAACAGAAATGGAACAATCACTTGGTAATGCATTTGCCTGGGTACATGAAAAATTTCCGGCAATGCAAATTCCGGCTTTATATATGCACGTTTCCGGTTTAAATCAGAATGTACTGGTCGGAGATAGCCTATTGTCTATTTCCATCGATAAATATATGGGGCAGGATTATCCGCTATACCAGGATTTTTTCTATGATTATCAACTTCGCAAGATGCAACCGTCACATATAGTTCCCGATTATGTCGCAGGTTGGCTGATGTCCGAATATCCTTTCACCGGCAAAGAGAATGTACTACTCGACCGGATGGTCTATGAAGGTAAGATCAAATATCTGGTTTTATCTGCCTTACCGGATATGTCTCCCGCCCAATTGTTCGGTTACACGGACGAAGCATGGGAATGGTGCAAAAACAATGAAGCAAATCTTTGGAAAGCGATTGTCGAACGTAAACATTTGTACACACCGGATCAGATGGCTACTACAAAATATTTTGAAGATATGCCCGCACAATTCCTGGCAAGCGATGCTCCCGGCAATATCGGAAGCTGGGTAGGACTGCAAATCATTCTGAAGTATATGAATGAAACCAATGCAACCCCCGAAGCACTGATGAAAAACGAAAATGCACAGGATATACTAACTCTATCTAAATATAAACCATAAGACATAAAAAAACCGCCCTATTCTCACGAACAAGACGGATAACCTAATCTAACTTAATTCTAATACCATGAAAAACACTATATCTTAATAACA
>OBYR01000213.1_pt1 | contig 61923 bp, 58 predicted proteins | sample 1495491 | NCBI WGS metagenome assembly OBYR01 (sample SAMEA2580206, study PRJEB22360) | human gut metagenome | biome: human gut; feature: human-associated habitat; material: faeces | place: Denmark | collected 2008/2010 | reverse complement strand
CTCGCTGTAATCCGCATCCAATGTGAGGTAGAAGCGGAAAGTGCTCCACGACTCCGCCTCGTAATCACCTGCCACGGGGTCGGTCGCGGCGCCCTCGACAAAGGGCAAGGTGACTGTGTAGTAGACCGGGGTCGGTTCGGGCTCAGGCTCGGGTTCGGGTTCAGGCTCAGGCTCGGGCACCGCCTTCCACCGGGCATAGAGGGTTTGCGGCTTGTCGATGGTTTCTACTTTGGCTCCGCCACCGGAAGCGTCGTACCAACCCTGGAAGGTGTAGTCCGGACGGGTGAAGATATCGTTCGGGAGTGCATCGCCTTGAAGGATATATTTTTCAACAGCAGGGAGTGACGAATAGTTGGCATTAAAGGTGATGTTATGGTACGGCAAATTACCCGTGATGGGGTTGCCTGTAAGGGTTCCTTTGTCGTAGATAGTGCCGCTATTCGTAAAGGTGCCGCTATTCGTAAGGGTGACATTCGGGTCAATGGTAAAGGTTTGCCCGTCGCCGATAGTGACCGTTGCCCAAGCGGGGATTTCGGCGTTGCTCTTCAATGTGACGTTGCCTACCAGAGCGGAAGAGGTCTGCTCGATGGTGCCGCCGGGCAGTTGCTTGCCCCGGATAAACAGGCCGTTCTGATGTTCCTTTATCTTGGTAGTCGCAGGGTTTTCGCCCTCATCATCCGTCCCGTCGATGGCTATGACAAAGGCGTTTAATTCGATGGAAGAATAATCGAAGGAGATACCACCATCTATGCCGGGAGCCGGATTTTCGCCGCCACCGCCGATGGCGGTTACCGTGCCTCCGTTGATCTGAATCGTCATGCCCATTCCAGGATCGCTTACACCGATACCGGGCGCACCTGCCCCGCCTTCGGCATGGATGATGCCACCCCCTATGCTCAGGTATGTTTCACCACCGATCCCTGCTCCTCCGCCAGTACCGTCGGCTCCTTTTGCCCCTATGGCAGTCAGGGAACCGCTTCCTCGTAAGTTGAGCATGTTTCCGACCTCTATTCCGGCAGTTCCCGACGAGCCTGTCGAAACAAACCGGTTCGTTCCTTCTATTATGATAGTAACGAGATCCCCCCCCCTATTTTCAGAGGTACCCCTTCTCTTTCGATATTCAGGTCTTTTATTGTCACCCGGAGAGAGAGGCCTAAAGATTTTATTTCAATTCCCCAGTCGGTAGGATTTCCGTTTCCTGTAATGGTTACGTTATCACTACTTCTAATGGAAAGTACTTTATTTTCGTAGGAAATAGCAGTATTATTCCCATCAACGGTAACCTTAAAAGGACAGTCTTGCTCTTGTGCCGCCGCCCCGTTTACTCCGAACAGCAGGAGAGCCATAATCAGAAATATATAAGATGTAACATGTTTCATAAGTGATATCATTTTAGCTTGTTTGTGAATACCGGAAGAGCCGTTTGCCTGCCGGGTGAAATCGAAGCGGCTTGTTCGATGCCATCGAAACGGGCGGTTCGACGGCATCGAAAGGGACGTCTCAACGCCGTCGAGAGGAAGCGCCCGACGCGGGTGAGAGGGAGCCCTCGACGCCGTCGAGCCGATCCATGCCCGGGGATAGGGTTTATTCGATCACCGGACGATCGTCTTCACCGCCGCCACCGGGGTTGCCTACCACCAGCGGAATGGCATAGACCAGGGTACGCGACTGCTTGAGCTGCAAGCTGTTGGTGCTGAACCAGGTTTCGAGCGTGAGCTGGTAGCTGCCCTCCGCCAGATCGGCAGGAATGTTAAACATCAAACGTTTCGGATCGTTGATAGCCAACAGGGTGATGGTGGCAGCCACCGTCTGGTCGGCCATGTTGACCAGGGTAAGCGTACCCAGCCCGCTGCCGTCGGCATTGACGCTGCGTATCTTCACGCCTGAAACGTCGAGGATTCCGCCCGGGGTGACGGTGCCGTCGGTCTTGCCGGTGGTCACGTCTTTCACCAGCCCGAAGCCGGCGCCGCCCATGTCGCGCACGTTGCCCGAAAATTCGAGGGTTACGAGATCGGCCTCGGCACGCATGGCGGCGGTGCCGATCATGTTGATAACGGCTTTATTCTTCGCCGGGTCCACCAGGCCTTTTTTCCCGAGGAAAAGGCCGCTGACGGCGGGCGAATACTGCACGTTGTCGGTCACTACAATGTTGTTTCCGCAAACCAACTGGCGGATTTTCTCCTCCACCAGCTTGGTGATGTTCACGATCGTATCGACACGGTATTCGGTACGTTCTTCCGAGATGAGACGTGCCACGTCGGCCATGTAGAACGTCTGGATAGGTTTCACCTTGGCCGCGAAGTCTTCCTTCACGTCCTTTGTCATCAGATACTCTTCGAGATCGAATTTCCATACATACTTTTTTGTTGCCATGGTAATCAGTGTTTAATATTATTACTAGCGATAATTATGTTTGTTTATTCCTTTTCGTGTTCGTCGAGGATGCGTTGCGCTTCTTTCATCTCGAAATAGAGCCGGCACGCCAGCACGATCAATACGACCATCAGCAGGCTCAGCACCGCCACACCTACCCAAAAATACCCGGAATCATAATAAGCGACGAACCAATCGGGTACGGCGGTATTCCTATCATCGATGTGTTGCATTCCTATCATGTGCTTTATTTTTATGCCGCAAGGTGAAGAAAAAGGGGGAGAATGTTGTAACATTTTGCAAAATGTTACAAAATAGTGGGGGAATTTGCCGAATAATCAGATGTGTTTGTTGAGTCAACCACTGGTAAGCGAATGAATGTTTCTCCGGAAAAGGCTTTCGACATCTTTAAAGACGGGGTTATTCAATAACTCCCATATTTCATCCTACCCCCTATTCTTCCTGAAAGTAGCCGGGTTGAGCCCTGTTTGTGCCTTGAAGGCACGGTAGAAGGTTTGGCGGTTGGAGAAGCCGGAGTCGAAGGCGATGGTTTCGAGCGAAAGGTTGTCGTTGGCCGGATCGGAAAGCAGCAGGATGGCCTGACGAACGCGGCATTCGTTGATATATGCGGAGAATGGTTTGCCGTGGACGGTATTTACAGCTTTCGAGATCATGTTACGGTGAACACCCATGCGTTGCGACAGGGTTTCGAGATCGAGGTCCGGGTCGAGGTAAATCTGCTCTTCATCGGTCAGGCGGCCGAGATTTTCCATCAGGGTCCTGTCGATAGCATCTGCCTCTGCCGGAGGCACGACAGCCGGGACCTGCTCCGCCCATTCACGGCTACGGGCGGCCAGCCTGCGATAAGCCTGATGCTTTTTCCTGTAAAGGACGGAGATGACGAGCAGGACGACAAAGATTACCCCCGCCGTCACACTCATGATGACCGAGACGTGACGGAAGGTAACGAGCTGCGCCTCCTTACGGGCACGCTCCGACTCGAACAGTTCCTGTTTGGCACGGAGAACCAGAAGGCCGCTGTATTTTTCGTCCTGCCGGCGGTTTGCCACCGTAGTCGAGTCCATATAAGCAATCGAATGCTCCCGGTCGCCGATGCGGGCATAATAGCGGGCCATCACCGGATAGAGGTCGCACGAACGGTACGACATCACCCAGGGCCATTGTTCGATATGGTAAAGGGCGCTGTCGATCATGGCCTTGCAGCTATCCGGACGGCCCAGTTCCAGGTAACAGTCCGCCAGCCCGACGTAGATACCCGAGGTGAAGCTATGATCACCCTCTGCCTGTGAGGCGGGCAAAGCCGCAGCATGCAAGACGAGTGCTTCGCGGTACCGGCCGCGCAGGCGGTAGTTGGAGGCCAGGTTGCTCAAGGCGATGCAGTCGAACATGGGACGCTGCTTGACACGGTCTTTACATTCGAGCATGGAGCGAAAATAGTAGTCGGAAGTATCCGTTTCGCCGATAGTACGGTAATAAAGCCCCAGTGCATTGCGTGCCTGAAGGTTATAGAGATTGTAATAACGGAGAACAGGGGTATCCTGTAAAGCGGCTTTCAGGTAAGTGACAGCGATCTCATAATCGCGAAAGTCGAAATAAAGACGGCCCAGGTCGTAGCGGATGTTTTTCTCTTCCGCAGGATCGATATCACTACCGACCTCTTCCAGGCGTTTGGTGATATGTTCGGCACAAAGAAAAGCCCCGTAATATTGTTCATGTAAATACAGCCGGCGAAAAATATAGATAAGCGCCCTCATTTCCATAGAGGCATCCCCGCGGGCGACACATTTATCGGCAAGGGCGTAGAATACGGCTATTTTCTTATCGCGCTTTTCCGGCGTATTATCGGGCAGGGCGATGGCTTCGCCATATTCCAGTTCACGCTTGAGGATGCTCCCTCCGATCCGTCCGACTGTTTCACGCATCCGGCGGACGGCTTCGCGGCGGTCGGCATCTTCGGGGACGGCGTCGATGGCTTCTTCGTAATAACGTTGCATCTGATCCTCTATCGCTTCGTATCCGACTTGTGCGCAAAGGGCCAGGAGGCTGTCGCGATCGGGGATCCGGGTTTCGTTGTTTCCCGGAAGGTAGATACTGTCGGCTGCACGGGCCTGCATCTCGGGTATGTAACGCAGGTCGGATGCGAAATCAGGCAGAAAAAGGGTATCGGCCCTACTCTCTGTTGCCCCGAGGGCGGCAGAGAGTAAAAGGCCGATACCAATTAGTATATGTATTGTTTTGCTTGTTTGCATTCCGTTCCCTTTAATATTCACCGGAGATGCAAATATAAGCTTTTCAGGCTTAAGTATGACTCGAAAGGCTGAAAAATCAACAAATACGTATCAAACAGGCTATTTCTTGTTACCGTTTCCAGTATTGCTCCATCTGCTCCAACGTCTTCCCTTTGGTTTCAGGGACGAACTTCCAGATGAAAGCGGCAGCCAGGATACCCATCAGACCGTAAATCCAGTAGGCCATACCATGGTTGAATGTTTCGGTCAGGTACTGGTTCTTGTCGAGCATCGGGAAAGTCCAAGATACGAGGAAGTTGGCTATCCACTGTCCGGCTACGGCAATACTCATTACGGTAGAACGGATAGAGTTCGGGAATATTTCAGCCAGTAATACCCAGCAAACCGGTCCCCATGACATGGCGAAACCTGCTGTATAAACCAGCATGCAGACCAGCGAACCGATGCCTACCGAGTGCGTATAGAAGGTAGTCCCCAGTATTATCATAGAAACAGCCATAATCAAAGCACCGATAATCATCAACGGACGGCGGCCGAACTTATCGACGGTAAAGATTGCCAATACGGTAAACGACAGGTTCACGGCACCTACCACGATCTGCTGCAACAATGCGGCATCGGTAGCGGCACCCATCGTCTTAAATATCTCCGGTGCGTAATATAATACTACGTTAATACCGACAAACTGCTGGAAGCCGGACAACAGGATACCTACCATAATGATAAGTACGCCATACGAACGGATCGGGAACACCAACGATACAAAGAAACTGCCGATCAAAGCAATCTCCAACGCACTTGTATTACCGGCCAGTTCCAATGCCCCGTAAGCCAACAGGAACAAAACCAGCCACGCTCCCATAAAACGGAAGTACGGACGCATGGAGGGGGCCTTTTCTTTGAAACTTTCCTTTATATCGACCAGCTCTTTCGCCGCTTCGTCTTTCCCCATCAGACGGTCGAGGATGGTCAATGCTTTCTCCGTCTTTCCACGCATCACCAGGTAACGGGGCGTTTCGGGCACGAACATCAACAAGGTAAAAAAGAATACCGCCGGAATGATTTCGGAAGCAAACATCCACCGCCAACCCACGGTATGCAGCCATGAGGCGTCCCCTTGCAAGGCGATCGTGTAATTCACAAAATAAACGACCAGCATACCGAAGATGATAGCAAACTGGTTCCACGAAACCAGGTTACCGCGACGGTCAGCCGGGGCAACCTCAGCGATATACATCGGTGATACCATCGAAGCCAGACCGACCCCTATTCCTCCCAGGATACGGTAAGCTACAAACAAATACATATAAGTATGATCTCCGCTTCCGGGCAATCCCAATCCGAATTCGGGCCATGCCGAACCGATCGCCGAGAGCAGGAAAAGAATAGACGCCACAATCAATGTCGGCTTACGACCGTACCGCTGGCTGACCCAGCCGGCAAAAGAGGCTCCGAGGATACAACCGATCAGCGCACTGCTGACCACAAATCCTTCCAGCGAGTTAGCCTGGTCGAGAGGTAATCCGTAGGGCTCGATAAAGAATTTTCTTAGTGATTCTACAGTTCCGGAGATAACAGCCGTATCATATCCGAATAGTAACCCTCCAAGGGTAGCAACGAGGGTGATGCCAAAAATGTAACTATTGTTGTTTTTCATATCTATCAGACTAAGAAACAAAAAGTAACCTCTCTGATCCGGAGATGGGTCCGGAGGTGTGCTTTCATTTGGAAACACATAAATCACACACCTCCTACCCACTTCCCGGAAGGGAAAAAGTCACTCTTTGTAACTAATTTTATATATATAAATTGAGAATCATTTCATACAACTCCTGCTTGCCGCTGATCTGTTTCGGCTCGCCGTCGCGAAGAGCGATCGTACGCAGGTCTTCCAATGTCAGCTTGCCGTCTTCGAAAGCCTTACCTTCGCCATTATCGAAGCTGGCATAACGTTCGGCACGCATTTTCTTGTAATCGGAGTTTTCAAGGATAGCTGCAGCTGTCATCAAAGCACGGGCAAAAGCGTCCATACCACCGATATGAGCCAGGAATATATCGTCCAGGTCAGTCGAGTTACGACGAGTCTTCGCATCAAAGTTTGTTCCTCCTGTAGTCAGACCGCCACCTTGAAGGATCACCAGCCATGCCTGAGTCAGTTCGTAGATATCCATCGGGAACTGGTCAGTATCCCAACCGTTCTGGTAGTCACCGCGGTTCGCATCGATACTGCACAACATACCAGCATCAACAGCTGCCTGCAATTCGTGTTCAAATGTATGTCCTGCCAAAGTAGCGTGGTTCACTTCGATGTTCAGGGCGAAGTCTTTATCCAAGCCGTAATGACGCAGGAAGCCGATCACCGTTTCAGAATCCACATCATACTGGTGTTTAGTCGGTTCCATCGGTTTCGGTTCGATCAGGAAAGTTCCTTTGAAACCATTCTTTCTGCCATAGTCACGTGCCATGGTCAACATCATGGCCAGGTGATCTTTTTCACGTTTCATATCGGTGTTCAGCAGGCTCATATATCCTTCACGGCCACCCCAGAATACATAATTCTCACCGCCCAAAGCGATACAAGCGTCGATAGCGTTCTTGATTTGCGTACCGGCACAAGCGACAGCCGGGAAATACGGATTGGTAGCTGCACCGTTCATATAACGTTTGTTACCGAATACGTTGGCAGTAGACCATAACAGCTTCTTGCCTGTTGCCTGCTGTAAACCTTTGGCATGTTCTACCATTGTCTGCAGGTCTTTTTCAAACTCAACCATTGTAGGAGCCTCGTCTACAACATCCACATCGTGGAAACAATAGTAAGGAATGCTACATTTGGTCATGAATTCGAAAGCAGCATCCATTTTATATTTTGCACGGCTGATACGGTCGGCATCTGTATTCCAGGGGAATGTTTTTGTTCCGCCGCCAAACTGATCACCGCCTTCGGCACACAGTGTATGCCAGTAAGCCATAGCAAAACGCAGATGGTCTTTCAACGTTTTACCCATCACAACCTTGTTTTCATCATAATAATGAAATGCCATCGGATTCTTAGAATCACTTCCTTCAAACTGAATCTTTCCTATTCCGGGAAAGAATTCTTTTTCACCTTTATAAAAGTCCATGAAATTAAATGTTTTAATGATTTATATTACATTGGTATATTATTACATGCCCATCAACGTATCCAGACGTTCTTTCCAGATACTGTATGCTGCGCAGTATTTATCTGCTTTCAATCCGTCAGGTTCGATCACATCGATCTTCTTCAAAGAGGCGAATGCTTCTTCTGCCGACTGATAGATACCGGCACCGATACCGGCTCCCTTAGCGGCTCCGACGGCTCCGTTCGTATCGAACAGCTCGATCACCGCTCCCGTCACACCTGACAGGGTATCACGGAAAATCGGACTCAGGAACATATTGGCATTACCGGCACGGATCACACCGATGTCGATACCCATTTCGTTCATAATATCCATACCGTACTTGAAGGAGAACACGATTCCCTCCTGGGCGGCACGGGCAATATGCGCCTTATTATGAATATTAAAATTCAGTCCGTGTATAGAGCAGTCTATCTGTTTATTCTGCAGCATGCGCTCTGCACCGTTTCCAAACGGCAGGATAGACAACCCCTCCGAACCAACCGGCACAGTGGCAGCCAGATCATTCAGCTGCGGATAATTGATACCTTCCGGAGCCACGTTCTTCTTCACCCATGAGTTCAGGATACCGACCCCGTTGATACAAAGCAGTACACCCAAACGGGTCTGTTCGGATGAATGGTTCACATGGGCAAATGTATTTACTCTTGACAACGTGTCGAAGTTTACTTTCCCGTTTACACCATACACAACACCGGAAGTACCTCCTGTGGCAGCGATCTCCCCCGGATTCAGTACGTTAAGTGATAGAGCATTATTAGGCTGGTCGCCTGCACGATAGGTAACAGGAGTTCCTTTTTTCAATCCCAGCTCCGTTGCAACGGAGCCCAGCAGCTCGCCCTGCAAGCCGAAAGTCGGACGGATCTCCGGTATCAGATCGTTGCTGAATCCGAAGAAGTTCATCAGATCTTCGGAAACCGTCTCATTCTTGAAATCCCAAAAGATACCTTCCGATAAACCGGAAACCGTAGTAACGATATCTCCCGTCATCCGCATGGCTATAAAGTCACCCGGCAACATAAACTTATGGACGGAACGGAACAGCTCGGGTTCAAATTCTTTTACCCAGGCAAGTTTCGCCGCGGTAAAGTTTCCCGGAGAGTTCAACAGATGAGACAAACATTTCTTCTCCCCTATATTTTTAAAAGCACGATCGCCATAAGGAACGGCACGGCTGTCGCACCAGATAATAGAGGGACGCAACACCTCCATCTTCTTATCTACCAGCACAAGTCCGTGCATTTGGTAAGAGATACCGATTGCCCGGATATCCGTTCCCTGAATACCGGCTTGAGCAATGGCTCCTTTTATGGCTTCTTTCAGATATTTCCACCAGTCATCCGGTTCCTGTTCTGCCCAACCGGGTTTTACAGCTTTAATAGGAGCTTCTTCTTTCGGATAGAAATCGGCACCGACCGTCAGCCCTGAATGGGCATCCACAATAGATGCTTTTACAGAAGAACTACCTATGTCACAACCTAATAAATACATATTCTTACGTGATTAATTCTTATTAAATTTTGAATGTAACTTATTATATTTCACTTTATCGAAACGATAATAGCGGGCGGCACGATGGGCAACTCCGGTTTCAATCTCGTCGGTAGGCACTATGTATTCCAGTGAACTCATTTTCTTATGGAAGTTACGGACGTCCATTTCCTTATTATATATGATCTCATAAGTACGTCTTAACTGGAAAGCCGTGAACTTCATCGGCAGGTAGTCGAAGATGATAGACGGTTCTTTTTCCACCCATTCCCGTATTTCTTCCACAGCAGCTCCGATGATCTCCCGATGGTCGAAAGGCAGAGGCGGTAGTGAATCGACCGGGAACCAGGCCAATGAGGTATATTTATTGGTTGGATTCGACTTCCGCCCAATCTTGCTCAGTGCCAAATAAGCTACCGTGACGATCCGTTCGATCTTCAGCTTCATCGCATTTTCCAGCCATTGCATATCGTCGGCATTTTTTGTACGTGAAGGAGACCCGAAACTACGGAACTGTTTCAGAGGAACGCGTTTTAAACCGGTGGCCTCATTAAATACCCGGTATGCAGCCGTATCCAAATCTTCATTTTCATAAATAAGACTTCCGGGTAATTTGTAATGTTTCTCATCGCTCTTATCCACCTTCCGTTCTACCAGCAATACGCAAAGCTTGTCTTCATTTACTCCCAGTAGCACGCAATCAACAGATACGTGCGAATAAAGCATTTTCTTGTTTTCCATATGTGTTTCCATGATATTACGTTAAACAGTTGCAAATATAATCATTAATCCAATATACAAAACAGACAAAACATTTTTTTCAATATTTATAACAGCTTATTTATCTGTGATTTTACTATCTTACCTCATACAATAACATTTATCCCCCATAATGTAAACAAAACAATATTGCAGTAAAGCTCTGATATTTTTCTCTTTAACATGCTTTATCAAAACTTTCTGAACTATTCCCAGTCCAGAATACTTTTATTAATACATTTGTTACAGATTTTACTTGATCATGGACATAAAACATATACAGTTTACGTGCCGGATGTACTGGGCCAACGCAAAAGGACTGCTGAATATAGGGGCAGAAGGCATCATACTACTGGCTTCCATCGCTTCCCTGTTTGTTCTGGTGTATCAGTTCGGTTTTCAGCAGACCAGCGAAACCATACATCATTTATATCTGAGCCGCATCTATATTTTACTGGGATTCTTTATTGGGATCACATTAAGGTATATAGTCCGGTTTAACGAGATCATACAGGAAAAGTTACTGTATCTGGATATCGGCATCTATTTTCTTTTGTTTGCCGTTCTTTCAGCGAAGGTCTTTTTCAAAGATATTATCGAACAGTCGTTGCCTTATCTCGCTTTTCTCTCGAAACCACTGTTCGTATATATGCTGATGTTGCTGCTCAGTGTCATCCATCTGTCGCGGCAGACATTTACGCTGATGCAGACCCGCATCAAACCGTCTCTGCTGTTCCTGCTCAGTTTCATTTTCGTGATCCTGATCGGAGCGGGATTATTAATGTTACCGAACGCCACTACCCGACCGATTCATTTCGTGGATGCCTTGTTTACGGCTACGACTTCAGTTTGTGTAACGGGACTTACCACAGTGGATGTGGCAACCACTTTCACCCATATCGGGCATGTGATCATTATGATCCTGATACAGATCGGAGGGATCGGCGTGATGACTTTCACGAGTTTCTTTGCGCTTTCCTTTATGGGACATTCTTCTTTTACCAGCAAACTGATGCTGAAAGATATGCTGAACGAGGAGCGGATCGGAGGATTGTTCCGGGTGATACTGAATATCCTGTTCGTCACGTTCTTTATTGAAGGGATCGGGGCGTATTTCATTTATATGGATATAAGAGGGACATTACCGGGTGCCACGTTACAGGATGACATATTCTTTGCCATCTTTCACGCGGTGTCTGCTTTCTGTAATGCCGGTATATCTACGCTGAGCGGCAATATGTGTGATCCGTTGGTTGCCCACAATTATAATCTGCATGTGTGGATTTCTCTGCTGATTATCTTTGGCGGACTGGGATTTCCGATTGTATTCAACTACCTGAAATTGTTAAGGCATTTTATTGTAAATACGTTTATGGTAGCTACAAAGATGCAGAAGCGGTATATCCATACCCCCCGCATCATCAACATACATACTTATATTGTAGTGATAAGTACGCTGGTGCTGATCATCGGCGGTACGATCCTTTACTTTATTTTTGAAACGGACAACACGCTGGCAGGACTGCCGATGAAAGGAAAACTGGCAGATTCTTTGCTGGGGGCAGTCACTCCGCGAACAGCAGGGTTTACGGTTGCCGACATGGGAACGCTTCGTCCGGTAACACTGATGCTGACGCTTATCCTGATGGTGATCGGTGCCGCACCGATGTCTACCGGTGGTGGACTGAAAGTAACGACTGTTTTTGTAGCAATCGTAACGGCATTGAATGTGGCCCGTGAAAAAGAAAAGGTAGAAGTACGTAAAAGGGAAATATCTCCTTCTACGATCCGCCGGGCTTTCGCGACGATTGTCCTTTATTTTATCTTTGCTTCGGTTGCAGTCTGGATGTTGTCCTACACGGAAGAAGGGACACCGGTCTTTACGCTTACCTTCGAAGTTGTCTCTGCGCTGAGTACGGTAGGATCGAGCCTGAATTTTACTCCTTTGCTTTCCATGTCGGGAAAGCTGATCATTATCTGTGCGATGCTGATCGGGCGTATCGGGGTACTGACTTTTATGGTCAGCTTTATAAGAGAATACAAAAAGAGGGATTACACATACCCTCAGGAAAATATATTAATGTAATAAGAAATGCCTTATGAAATTTCTGGTTATAGGATTAGGAAATCTGGGACGTGCCATCGCGGAAAATTTGACCCGCATCGGCGATGAAGTGATAGGTGTCGATTTGAATCTGCATAAAGTGGAAGCTGTCAAACAGACTATCTCCGGTTCAGTCAGCCTCGATACGACCGACAGGGATGCGCTGAACACGCTCCCTCTAAGCGAGATGGATGCCATTTTTGTGACTTACGGCAAGAATTTCGGAACTTCGGTACAGACAGTCGCCTTATTAAAGAGCCTGGATGCCGGCAGGCTGATCGTCCGCTCGATCTCTCCTATCCATGAAACGGTGATCCGTTCCATCGGAGTGTCGGAGATCATTCGTCCGGAACAGGATTATGCGGCTACATATGCCTCACAAAGCTTACTGGGCGATCTGTTCCAGCGTTGGTATCAGGTAACGGAAACGCATCATCTGTATAAAATAAAAACACCCGGCGCTCTGATCGGGCAATCTTTAAAGACAATCGATTTTCAAACGAATTTCGGTATTCGCCTGGTGGGGGTTGAACGGGCAAAAGAAATACGCAACCTGATCGGACTGAAGCAAACTCAATATTATGTAATAGATCCGCTGAGCGACGATCTGGTCCTGGAAGCGGAAGACAGGCTAATACTCTTCGGGAAGATGGAGGTGCTTCATAAAATAAAAGAACTATAAGGAAGAAAAAAAGCGCTAGTCTTTTTCCTTAAAGACTTACGCTTTTCCCGAAATAAGCAGGCATCACCATAGGGAAAGGTGATGCCTACTTTATAACGATAGACACTAGTCGATCTTCTTAACGAGCACTTTATCAATACGTGCCCCATCCATGTCTACAATCTCGAATTCGAAATTCAGCCAGGTTAATGTTTCACCGGTTTTCGGAACACGTTCCAAAATTTCCAGGATCAAACCGCTCAACGTATTATAATCATGTTCGGCATACAGGTCTTCCAGGTCGAAATATTCCAGAAAATCGTAGAAGTTATACTGTCCGTCCACCAACCAGGAACCATCGGCGCGCTGAGTAATCTCTGCCTCCTCACCGATTTCCGGAACCTGGCCGATCAAACCTTCCATGATATCTTTCAAAGTAACGATACCCTGGATACCTCCGAACTCATCCGTCACGATACCATATTTGACACGAGCCTGCTTGAACTGCTCCAACGCATTATAAACACTCTGATTCTCCGGCAGATACTGAGCCGGACGTATTACCTGCTCCAAAGAGAAATCAGGTTCATCGATCCGTCCAAACAGATCTTTCAGGTAAACGACACCTTTGATATTATCGAACTTTTCGGAAGCTACCGGATATATATTAAATAGGTTTTCCTGTACTTTCTCACGAATCTTTTCGATACTGTCCGTTACATCCAGCCAAACCAAGTCACTCCGGTGTGTCATGATCGAACCGACATTCCGGTCTCCCAGGTTGAACACACGTTCCACAATGTCTTGTTCAACTTCCTGCACTTCACCTCCGTCAAAGCCCTCTTTGACGATCGCCTTGATCTCTTCTTCTGTTACTTTATTTTCTTCATTTGCTTTAATTCCGGTAATTTTAATAACAAAGGAAGTACTTTTCGACAATAGCCATACAAAGGGTAAAGCCAACTTTGATAGCAGAAACATGGGTCTGGCAACCAGCATCGAAACCCGTTCGGCATATCCCATGCCGATACGTTTCGGCACAAGCTCACCCATGATCAAAGTAAGATAAGTAACGATTATAACGATTACAGTCTTTGATAATCCAAGAGCATAAGGTTCGAGTACGGGAACATGACGAACCACTTCTGCCAGGTTATAGGCGAAAGCCTCTCCTGAATACAAACCGGTCAGGATTCCGATTAGCGTAATACCGATCTGGATAGTAGATAAGAAACGATCGGGTTCACCAGCCAACTTCAGGGCTGTTTGCGCAGATTTATTACCTCTTTTTGCCTCTAGTTCCAACCGGGCCTTACGGGCAGACACTAAAGCGATCTCAGACATCGACAAAATACCATTCAACAAAATAAGGCCGACAATAATAAAAATTTCCATTTGCTATATATACAGCGATTGATTAGGGAGCGAAGATATGAATTATATCGAAATTAATACTACATTTAGAACCTTAATTAATATATGATATAAAACATGAAACATCAGATCATATTACTTGGCAAAGATATCACCTCTGTTTATCACGGGATCAAAGAGTTTGCACCCGACCATGTGCATCTTCTTTGCACGAACGAGACAAAAGATGTAGCTACCCCTTTATTTCCGCTACTCCCCGCCAGCATCCGCCGGACCTTATACCGGACCGAACCGTACGACGGAGAAAACGTTCGCAACGTATGCCGCAAGATACACCAGGCCTACCCTACCGACGAGTTTGCCTATAATCTTTCGGAAGGAACCAAGCTGATGGCATTCGCCGCATTTACAATAGCCAAAGAATATAACGCCCCGGCCTTCTACCTGACTCAACTGGGCGACCTGATCCGGTTGGAAAACTTTGAAAAGCATCCGATGCAAAGCCAGTTGGATAATAAAGAGATATTGGGCCTGAGCGGAAATATCCTGACAGAATACCAGGACGCCAAACAATTGAGCGATGCCGACATACAGGCTTCCGTCTCCATCAAGCAGTTTATCGAACAATACCCGAAAGAACATACCATGATCCAGAAGTTCTTCAATATATTCTGCAATAAGGAACTATCTCGCTTACCGTCATCACGGGTTTTCAAGAGCGGATTGCGCTTCAAGCAAAGACAGGATACTTTCCTCATTGCACAGCAAAACCGTGTATTGCTCAGGTTAACGACTCCCAACGCAGGTATGTTATTTTTCAAAGGACGCTGGTGGGAAACACTCGTTGCCCATAAAGTCAGGACATGGAGCCAGAGACATCCCAACCGTCCCGAGGTATGGCAGAGCGTTCTATTCAGGACAGAAAACAACAGTTCCAGGACAAAAAACGAAGTGGATGTCTTGTTGAACAACCAACAGAAACTGATATTCATCGAATGTAAATCAGGAAATGTAACGCAGAATGATATATATAAGGTAGATGCGGTACGTGAAACCTATGGCGGAGATATCTCGCTGGCTGTATTAGCCAGTTATTACCCGGTGGAAGACAGTTTACAGGAAAAATGCAAGGATCTGCAGATCAATTTATTTGCCCCTGCCTATATCGACGATCGTATCCATCATCTGGATACCCTTCCCGACTGGTTGGAAAAGCTGTCCAACTCCCTGCAGTTATAAAAAAATGAAGCCGTTCTACCTTCTCAGGCGGAACGGCCTTTATCAATCGATAAGTTTTTGCTAATCTAATACATATTAGAAAACAATATCGGGAGATAGATACTTACACTTATTCTAAATTCTAAACTTCATCATCATATTCATAGAGGGGAACTCACTTATTCCCCAACACCTTTATTTATGCAAATGACGTGCCAAAAGAATATAAAGTCGGGATATACCTATCTAATATACTAACTATCAACAGATAAAAACATTTTATATCACATCTTGTATTTCCGCACATCTCACAACTGTGGTGTGGAATCGATGTGGAAGTGTGGATTTTTTCCACACCACACTAAAAAAGCCGGTCTATTCCTAGACCGGCTTTCACACGTACCTTTATATATTATACTTTACTTATTTTACAAACTTGGCTTTCAAAAGATAATCGGCACAACCTTTTATCCCGTCAAACTGGGTACGGCCATCCGGCATACCTTCCAGTTCGACATAATATTCCTTTACACCGATCTGATAGGCCTGTTTGAAGATCATCTCAAAGTTCATAAAGCCAGATTGTCCAAGGATTGCACGATCTTTGATATGCAACAGTTTAATACGATTCGGATATTTCTTCATGTATTCCACCGGATCATTCTGCCCGATCACCGTCCAATATACATCCATTTCAAAGAATACCAGATCAGGATCCGTATCTTTCAGGAAAAGATCATAGATTTTTTCGCCTTTGTTATGGCGGCCGAATATAGCTTCTTTACCTCCGGGAAGTACTTTGGCAAACTCAAAGTCATGGTTATGGTAGCCAAAAGGAATACCTGCCGCTTTTACAATTTTTCCGGCTTCGTTGAAAACATCGCAAACATAGCCTACCTCTTCCACACTGCGGGTACGGGGTTGTCCGGGCTGAACCAGATATTTCACACCTAACTTGGCATGATCGTCTGCCGTCTTTTTCCAATATTCCATAATCATATTGCGGGTATCCGGCGTGTACTCGCCTGTCGGAGGATTCACGTGAGAACTGGTGATCTTCAATCCGGCATCTTCTGCCATCTTCTTGAATTCCATCATATCGACACCATTGATCTTGCCGTTATTGTAACCCGCCAGTTCAAGAGTGGAATAACCCATCTTTTTAAGGTTCTTCATTCCACCGGGAACGTCCATCATCAGTTCACCTCCCAAAGAATAAATCTGTAAACCGATACTTTTGGCAGCAGTCGTTTCCGATACGACGGGAGTGGCTGCATGTAATGATTCAGCCTTTCCGGCTACCAGCCCCCCTAAAGTCAGGACAGAGGCACTTTTTAGAAAATTTCGTCTATTTACCATGGTCTATTAAAATTTAAGTCTTCAAAGGTATTGTTTTTAATCTGAAAAATAATTCTATATTTGTTCTAAAATAAGAGGCTTATAAATAAATTTAAGAGTATGGAACCTATTTATTGTCAAAGTTGCGGTATGCCGCTGATATCCGATACGGATTATGGAACAAACCAGGACGGGAGTAAAAACAAAGAGTATTGCGCGTTCTGTTTTAAAGACGGGAAATTTGTACAGGATGTAACGATGGATGAAATGATCCAAATCTGTCTTCAGTATTCAGATTCTTTCAAACACGACAACGGCGAAAGCTACACAAAAGAAGAAGCGCTTGCCGGCATGCAGTATTATTTTCCTCAACTGAAACGCTGGAAAAAAGAGTGAACCTCTACGAATCCAATCAAACTGTGTAATACGCCATTATGTACCAGGAATATCCTCCATGCCCGTCACTGGCTCCCTATATCGACAAATATTGGGAGGTGAAAGGCGAGACTGAATACGACATGCGTTATAAGATATTGCCTGACGGATGCGCGGATTTCATCTTTTCCATCCAGGAACCGTCGCAACCTCTGAACGGTGAAATGCTGATGCAGCCTTACCGTTTTTATTTCGTCGGTCCCATGCGGGTTTATTCCGAACTGGTCACACGTTCGACCAACCTTCATATGATGGGTGTACGCTTCTCTCCTTGCGGACTGGCGGCATTCACAAAGGTTCCTTTGGGAGAATTTACCGACATGCGAATCGATGCTTCCGAATTGGATATGCTTTTCGACAATAGTTTTGCAGAAATGTTATGCGAAAGAGAATCTTTGCAGGAACGCATACAAATCATAGAAAGGTTCCTCCTTTCCCGCCTGTCCGCTATCATTCCCATAGACCGGCAGATGTTGCAGGCAACCGATCTGATCATCCGGTCGAACGGGATGCTCCCCATCCGTCAACTGACCGATAAATTATATCTCGGCCAACGTCATTTCGAGCGCAAGTTCAAACACGTCACTGGTTATACACCGAAAGAATTCAGCAGGATCATCAAATTCAGGAACGCAACCCGAGTTTTAAGGGGCATAAAAGATACAGACATGCAGCAGTTAGCCATCGACTGTGGCTACTACGACCAATCTCATTTTATCAAAGAGTTCAGAAGATTATCTGGAAGCAATCCATCCGCATTCATGTCTTTACCGATACCGGAAGACGATCCGCTTACCTATATATAATAGAAGAAAGTCGATTTTTTACAACAGCAACCGCGAAGTTTCCCTTATGTTTGCCTCCGAAACAAAAAAATAGTTTTATGGAAAAGATCAAACAAGAGGCAATCGAATTGCTGAATAACTGCGAGGTGTTGACATTAGCCTCCATCGACGAGCAGGGTTATCCCCGTCCTATAGTCATTTCGAAGATCAAGACAGACGGGATCGATACGATTTGGTTCTCAACGGGAACGAGTTCTGAAAAAACAAAGAATTTTATCGAAAACCCGAAAGCAGGCGTCGCTTTCTTCAAGGAAGGCGACAGTGTGACGCTGACAGGCACCATCGAAGTAGTCGAAGACGCTGCGGAAAAGAAAGCATTATGGGTAGACTGGTTTTATGAGCATTTCCCCAAAGGTGTGGAAGACCCGGAATATTGTATCCTGAAGTTCACCGCCGAACATGCAACCTACTGGATTGGCCATAAGTTCGTGAAGGGGAAAGTGTAAACATCATATACGTTTTAAATAAATATTCGTTCGATAACCGTTCTTTATTCGTTCGACAACCATCGAATAAATAAAGAACAGTTATCGAACGAATAGAGAACAACTGTCGAATGAATACTTATTTTAAACCCAACGGTAGTTTACATTCAGACATTAATCATCCAACTCTCCCTGATTCCGCATATGTTTGCCATCGCAGAAGGGTTTGTTCTGTGAAAGACCGCAACGGCATAATGTAACGCGGTTGCGCACCGGATAGACACGTCCGTTTTCGTCTTCTATAGGAATACCGCCTTTCACCCAGATAGGACCGTGTACGCTGGCAGGGACATCTTCCAGGATACTGATACCTTCGGGCAGTTCGGGTTCAATCCGTTTGCCATCTTTCGTAACGGCTGTCAGACGACCGCTGGGGCAGTTGGCGCACTGCTCTTTCACTATTTCAATCGTATCCTTCGAGTCACCCTCCTCCACCTGTTGCCAGGCAGTACCGTGCGTATCGCAGAAACGGGCTACCGCACAGAGGCTTTCGGCATCCAGCATATCGATGACTTTACCTTCATAAAGGACAGACATTTCATCATACGAATCGTGACTGGCCGTCGTATCTCCTTTAAAGCCAATCTTTTTATGCGTTCCGTCGCAGAAAGGTTTGTTGTGCGAGCCACCGCAGCGGCACAGATGATATACGCCTTCAACGGAATACTTTTGTATTTCCTTATAACCGGTGGAAGCTCCTTTCCGGTCGCCGATATAACGTAACTGATTCACCGGGACATCCCCGATCACTTCGTAAGGTCCGTTTGGGAGAACCTTGATTTTCTTTTCACTATTAGATTCCATCACCTAAGTTGTTTTAATTTTATGTACTATTTATTAAACAACCTGGATTTCAGTTTGTTTAGTCAAACCTTCCGGAAAATCAAGCCATCCGCTAAAATCCCAGTCCAAGCTCGAACATGAAACGGAAACTATCGGTCGAACCGAACCATGAATACTTCGTCGTGACCTTGTTGATCAACGTCAGCCATACCCCTCCTCCGTACGAGGTATGCCATCTTTTCGATTCTTCACCCGGAAACCAGACACGGCCGTAGTCGAACCCGGCAAACACTCCGTACTTCAAAGGGGTGAACGGATTCTTAAGTTTCCCCATATCCAACCGGATATCCGAATATTGGTAAAAAGCCTGTTTCCCGATAAAACGGTTATCCCGGTAACCGCGTAGTTCGGTGGATGCCGCCTGGTAGAATTCATATTTATTATTGAAGAGCAGTTTACACTTCGCCATCGTCGCCCAAGTCAGACGATCGGTAATCCGTACGTCCAGTTCCATAGAAGCACCGGCATAAGGGAAATTACGTCCGGCATCCCTCAGATTCATCATCCAACCGGCTGTTACAGCTCCACCGATCCGGGGGATAAAAGAAGAAAGCTCTTTCTCCGTCTCCAGCGTAGCCCCCAGGTCGAAGAAGTAGTTATTCTTGAAAATCCGGTGATCTTCGGGATAATATTGGTTGATGAAACGGTCGCTCGTTTCCTTCGCCTTGAACATTTCCAACGAAGTTCGAACAGTCAGCTTTTCATTCTTTCCGAAATTGAGCAGAAAAGAAGGCGACAGTTTGAACTCGCGGATATGGACACGGTTGTAATTTTTCTTCGCTTCCTTATATCCGTCCGTATTATTCCCGAAACCGAAAAAGTTATAGAAATTCCTCTTCGAACTGATTGTCGCCTCTATATTGAACGATTTCTTTCCGTCGTAAGAAGGAAAAATCCCTTGGTACATGAACCCTTGCAGGTAATTATAGCCGACACGGTGCTGGTAAGTAAACGGCGAACGTTTAAAGCCATACATCGTATAGGTAAAGAATGTACCGAGACTGAATCCTTTATCCGAGTCGTAAATCCCCCAGGGTGTGAGCGACATTTTATGATATTTGATCTTATTGTAGTCATACTGATGTATTTCCGGTATATCCGAAAAAACTTTACGGGCATGAAGAATGGAGTCTAACCGGGCCTTTTCCGACTTATACTCGTAAATCCGTATATGATGACCCGGGTCCAGCCGGTAGCTATTCTCACCACGGCCGGCAATCAGGAAGACGGGCATTTCTTTCTTTGCTTCTCCGTTCACTTCAAAACGGTCGTCACCTTCAAGACCGTATAGCCAAAGTTCCTTGGTCTTTTTACGGCTATATTTCCGGTCGAACACCAGTCGGTCTGTCTCTTTATCGTAGATGCGGATAAACAAACTGTCGGGATTAGTACGATCGATGACGAAACGGTCAGAGCGGTTGCTTCCCGTCAGAACCGGGGTTCGCTGCAACTGATCGAAATAAGCCGTTGCTATCTCTTCCAGCCTATCCCGTCTCTGTTTCACGATCGCGCCGATCCGTCCGATCTCCTTATCCTCTATTCCCTTCGGCAAACGCGAGAAAGCATCGTCTATCACCGAATCGGTCAGTGTCCGGCGGATGAATCGGGCCTGCTGCATCCATACATCGGCATCACTTTGGGAAGCCAACGCCATATCCAAAGAAAAACCCAAGGCGTTCTCTTTGCGGACGCTTTTCAGCGAAGGATCGTAATTAACAATGAAACCCAGGCCCAACACCCGGAGCATTTGTTTGAACAAAACGCCGTCAACCTTCGTAAAAGCATGGTTACGGTCGATGACGATCGGGTCGAAGGTTAGGCTGTCGCCCCGCTGACGCGCTATCCAGTTCCAGTTTTCGGGTATCTTATTCCAGTCACCTATCACCATATCCAACAGACGTTCGCGGATATAAAGTTCCTGATTCACCTGATAATTCTTATCCGTCCGGATAGTATCCAGCAAATCTTCTGTCAGGAGAATATTCGGGCGGGTATTAAAATCGGGCACATCGATGACACTGACCAGCTTATTTCCGATAGGCGTTCCATCCGCCACTGTATCGGTTGTGGAATACTCGGGCAAGTAAAAGATCCGCGAATTATTTGAGTTCAGGCCCGACGAACGCGCCAGATAATCGGCAGAGATAAAGGTAAACGGATTGATAATAGTATAGGCATCGCCGATGAACTGGTCCAGATATGTATTTCTGAATACTTGTTTGCTATAGACTTCCTGGAAGAATTTCGATTCGAGGAAGGTAGTATATCCGCCTAGCGGCTTCAAAAGACATAACTGTGCCTGATCGTTTTCCAGAAGTAATCCCTGGAAATCAGTAGCCTGCTCCACCACCTTCATCCCACCCCAAAGCGTTTGCAGGGTGACGGCAGGCACGGTGATCGGGATAGAATATAATTTCCGGTAATGTTCTCCCCAAAGCATCTTATAAAAATCACTTTTCTCAGTGGCCGACGACGGGTAGATCGATTTTCGGACCAGCGAATCGCCTTCGGTCATACCGGCACTGTCGACCGGCAACAATAGATCCGCTGCCGCCTCCGGAGACGGAAAAAACAGCAGGACCAACAATAATATATAGTAACAGACAGTATAAACATGTAATTTCATCATCTGCAAACTGAATCACAATTATATTCAAACAAGTAACACCTGTATATTTACATAACAGAGCAGACATTCAACTTGTTTTACTCATAACGCCTGGCAGCCTGATCCGGTTTTTTTTCGTATTTTAGCAGACAATAAACGAATCCTTTAAAAAGAAAAGCTTATGAGTTTTGCTGGCCATGTTTTCGATATGATACGAAGGAACAAAGAGGATCGGGAGATGCTCAGACAACTCCGTGACCGGGGAAAAGACACCCGTGCAAAGTACGCTTCCCAACTCCCGGACATCAGTGCCGAAGAGTTCGACCGGATCAACCGGCAGGTGAAAGAACGCGAACAAGATGAACAAAAGTACTTCTCACAAATAAAATATGTGATTTTACTGGCTGCCCTTGCTGCCTTTGTCTTATTATGGATCATATTAAAAGTATTCTCTTTCTGAAATTCTCATAAAAATATGGCAAAGAATAATCTGACTTACTGGTATCATCTGATCGCAATCATCACGGTTATTATTTGGGGTACGACTTTCGTTTCGACAAAAATCCTGATTCATAACGGGTTGTCTCCCGTCGACATTCTTTTCTACCGTTTCGCGCTGGCTTATGTCTGCATCTGGTTTATTTCGCCTAAGGTGCTGTTCGCCCGGAGCAAACGGGATGAGCTTATGTTCGTAGCCGCCGGGCTTTGCGGGGGATCGATCTATTTTATTACAGAAAATACGGCGCTGGGGATCACGCTGGCTTCAAACGTGTCGCTCATCATCTGCACCGCTCCTATCCTGACGGCGTTTCTTTCGCTCCTGTTTTACCGCGGGGAGAAGATCAAACCGAACCTGATCTACGGCTCCGTCATGGCGCTGATCGGGGTGGCGTTTGTCGTGTTCAACGGTAGTTTTCTATTGAAGATCAATCCACTGGGGGATATGTTGACGCTGATCGCAGCGTTGATGTGGGCGTTTTACTGTCTGATACTGAAACAGATGGGGAACCGGTATCCGACATTGCTGATTACCCGAAAGGTGTTTTTCTACGGGCTTGTCACATTAACCCCGATGTTCCTGCTCCATCCGCTGAATACGGATACGGCGATACTCTTCCGCCCGGTCGTTGCAGCTAACCTGCTGTTCCTGGGTGTGGTAGCATCGATGCTTTGTTACATCATGTGGAACACGGCAGTCAAAGAGCTGGGTCCGTTCCGCACGGCCAACTATATCTATATTGTCCCGCTGGTGACGCTGATCACTTCCGCCATCGTGATCGACGAAATCATCACGGTGATCGCCCTGATCGGATCGGTCTTTATCCTGAGTGGGGTTTATATTGCGGAGAGGGGGGTTCATTTGAAAAGAAACAAGGGATATATGTTTTAAACAATATCGAGATCATGGAACGATTACCTAAAGAACTCAACAACCAAATTTTCCGCAAACTGAAAAGCATTGTGGAAGTAGCGAGTATGACTCCCGACCAACGGCTTGAATACGAATTGAGCCTCTCCGTCGAACGTGACCTCTCCGCTGCCCTCGATACCAGCTTCGAAGACGGGATGGAAAAAGGCAAGGCAGAAGAACAACGCCTTATCGCTGCCAACTTAAAAAAACAGGGAATAAATATCGACACGATTGCGCAATGTACCGGATTGTCGGTAGAAGAAATAAGTAAATTGTAATCTATAATTGCTTATAAATCGAATCAGCCAGGTTGCTATACATGAAAAGCCGCCTGGCTGATTTTATTTTAGCTCATCTTTTTGAACTTTTCCCCTCTTTTCTCTTATTTATTTACTATTCATCTCCCGTGTGCCGAGTAAAATAATCGAGGGTGGTAAACCTCTCACCGCAGTGGTATTCCTATCAATCGTCTCAAAACCTCTCCGAAAACCCCAATTATTTTGTCTCATTTTGCAAATTGTTACAGATTCCTTGTTGCGTCCGACTACATTTAGGCAAAAATCAGTCATCACCATAACAACACTATTATTAATAATAAAGAAAGGAATCTGTTTATGCCTACAACAATTCATCTAAGGAAAAGTATCCGGGCGATGCTACTATCGCCCGGATACGGAACTGATATCAGTTCCGCCCGTTTACCGTACGGCAACGCAGCGCTGATCCGTCACCTGCCCGCCGCAGCCTTTTCACCCCGTACCCAAGACGCCCGTTCAACCCCCTTCCGTCCCCGTACCCCGAAGGCAAGCGTCTCCCCTGCCGTCCTGGCAATCCTGCTTTTAATCCTGCTCCTTCCCGCCGGTTGCGACAAGAAAGAGGGCCACAAGACCTCGCACCCCGACAAAGGTGCCGTAGCAGGCACCACGGAATGGTCGCAGCGCGGCGAAGACGTGGCAATCCCTGCCCGGTACCGTGTAGAAGCAGCCGGCAACACCGCCACGGCAAACAGTGCGGCATTCGTCGTACCCGGACTTTTCGAGCCGGGCACCGTGGAAGTGCTCGCCTATAACCTCCCGGCAGGCGTCAGCGTGAACGACGGTATCGCCACGATAAACACAATGCCGGACGCTGCGGCAAATGCTGCGGCAGACGATACACCGCCCACCCTGCTCATCCCCGATGCAGGCGTCTTCTTTTCCGGTACGGCAACCGCCGACGCGATTGCCGACGACACCGTACGGATCACGCTGCCCATGCACCAACGGATGCGCCGGATACACTTCACCCTCACCGTCACGGAGGGCGACCCGGAACGCATCGCCTCCGTCGAATCCCGCCTGGAAGGCGTAGCGGCGGCAATAGACCTGCGGACAGGTGAAGTGACAGGCGATTCCATCGCCGTACGGATACCGTTCGCCCGTACCGCCGACCGGCTCACTGCCGATGTATGGACCGCAGGTATCGTCGCGGAAGCAACACACCGCATCGTAACGACGCTCACCTTCTCCGACGGCCACCATATCACGACCATCGCCGACGTAACCGATCTCCTCCGCGACTTCAACGCAGACAAGCTCACCCCGCTCGACGTCACGGGCAGCCTCTTCGCCCCCGTGGGGGCCGGGCCGAACGGAACGATCATCGACTGGACCTCGGGCAACGGCAAGGGCGACGACGTGGATGCGAATATGTAACCGAATAACAGCATATAAAAATAAATACAAGTAGAAGCATGAAAACAATCAATCAAATCCGATTCGTTGCCCTCGTGGCAACAGCAGCCACCCTCTTCGGAGGATGTGAGAAAGAGAATACAAGCCCGGCAGACCATCCCTTCGTGGAGGCACGGATCACCTCCGTCATCGACGCGATGGCTACCCGTGCAGCAGGTACGGTATGGGCGCATGGCGACGCCATCGGCATAACCGGAAAGTCGGGAACGACGGAGTACAGGAATGTGAAATTCACCACCATGGCAGCCGACGGCATATTCACCCCGGACGGCGGAGCAACGGGCGGCATCTACTTCCAAAACACCGACCCCGTCGATTTCACCGCCTACTATCCCTATGCAGGCAGTAAAGGCACCCCGGCAGGCAAGGTCACCGCAAACGCCGACGACCAGACAGCCGCGGGGCAGGCGAAATACGACTTCCTCTTCGCCCGGGCCACCGGCAGCGCGGCGAAACCCGACGTGCAGTTCCGGTTCCGTCATTGCATGAGCCTCATCGTATTGAATTTCCTGCCGGGCAAAGGCATTCCGACGCTCGGTGACCTTCAATACGCCATCGACGCACTCGCATTGGAGGGAACATTCGATACCGCAACGGGGAAAACGGAAGGGACAAAAGCGAAGAAGCTGACCCGGAAGGTTCCCTCCAATGCAAGCGGAATGTCCTCCTCGCTGATTGTTTTCCCGCAACAGCAGAATAGCGCAAAGATCGAAGTCACCCTGGGCGACGCGGTTTATTCCGCGACGATCGACTACCCGGAGAACCCGGAAAACAGCCGCAAACGCGAATTTGCAGCCGGTTATTCCTATACCTATAATATAAAGGTGAACAAATCCGCGCTCACCATCAGCCCGGCCACGATAAAACCGTGGGAGAAAGGGAACGGCGAGAATGGAGAAGATGTCCCGGTGTGGAACTGAGCAGTTGACAGATGACAGATGAGAGAGAAGAGAGAAGAGAGAATAAAGAGAGGATAAATTAAATAAGAGATAAGTTATGAAAGCATACATTATATATATGATAGCTGCGCCGGCACTGCTGATACCGGCAGGAGGATGCAGCGACGGGCTGACCGAAGGCGGCGCAGCAGCAGACGGCGACATCGTGACCTTCAGCGCTACGGTCGCCCCGATGACAGGCGACACACAGACCCGCGCCACCGTGGACGGAACGTTCGAGGAAGGCAACACGATAGGCGTCCTCTCTAAGGGCGACACGAAGGCAAAGACTTACGTCTACCGCAGCGGACAGTTCGTCCCCGCCACCGATGCCGACGCCATCCGCTGGCAGGGCACCGCCAACGAGCAAAAAACCCTCACCGCCTGGTATCCCAACGTGAAGACGGACAAATTAACCGACCTATCCGCCGACCAGAGATCCGACGAGAATTTTGACGCCGCAAACTTTCTTGGTGCCGAGGAAATCACGATAACACGTACGCAGACGAGCCTTCTATTCGAACATTACTATAACGTCCGCATCACGGTGAATCTCCGTGCGGGAACAGGCATAAGCGAGGCAGCCCTGCGTCAAGCGACAGTGATGCTTCCCGCATTCAATATGAATAATTATATGCCGAATTCGGACGGGACTATTTCTATAGATGACGGAAACGTATCAGGCCCGGTTTTCCCCCACGAACGCACCCCGGCCACCGCCGGCTATATCCGAACGTTCGATGCGGTCGTGGGGGTAATAAAGTTTCAATACGACGTCATACAGTCCACCCCCATCGAACTCATCCGGATAACCATCGACGGCAACAAGGACTATTCGTATCGGAAGATACTGCAGCAAGGTGATCTCACGTTTCAAGATAACTGCCACTACACCTACAACGTGACGGTAAACGACGACGGTCTCACCCTCGCGCCCCCCACCGGCGGGACATGGGAGCAGGGCGGCAAGGACGATAACATCGAGAGCGAGGATGCCAATAGCACCCCAAGTAATAACCCATAAATCCATTCCCCATGAAACGAACAGAACAATTATACCGAACAGCGGTACTGCTGACGCTCCTGATGCTGGCAGCAGCCTGCACCCCCGACGACGCATTCGATAACGCTGCCCCCGGCAACGGCACCGACCCTGCCGCCGTGCTCACCATCACCGTTACCGACGGAGCCTATGCCGCCGCCCCGGAAGCCTCCGCCGCCAATGCCGCGACGAACAACGGCGCACCCGTGACCCGCGCCGTGGAAAGAGGCTTTGCCACCGAGTTTACCAAAGGCGACGCGATAGGCATCTATGTGGTGAAGAAGACGAAGGAGGCGCGAGAGGCAATTCTCGAAAACGGGAAATTCACCTATGATGGCCAAACATGGAAAGCTGAAACAAACCAGGCACTCCCGTCCATCCCCCACGACGACGAATACCTTTACTTTGCCTATTATCCCTACCAGAAAGACATGTCGTCCAAATATACAGTAACTATCAAAGAAGACGACGTGAAATATTTCTTCTGGAATCTTATCAACAAGTGGGATGTCAAAGATGACCAGAGCACCTACGCCAAGTACACCGCCAACGACCTGATGGTGGCGCGTGGCGTAGTCGCTCCCCTTCCGGACGGCAGCCCGGCTTCCCCCTCCGGCTCTACCCTCACCTTCACGATGGAGCATCAGATGGTGCTGTTAGTCATTCGCCTGCCGCACACCATCTGCACCTATACCGAAACCATCGACGGCAAGAATATGTCGAAAAGCTACAACCTTTATACAGGCGGCCATGTGAACAAGTGGTGGCAGGAAAATCATTACACGGCACGCCACATAATACGTATCAATGAAAATTGGGACGCCGGCACTGCTTCTTCTTACTATGATTCCGACTTTAAGAAGCACAAGTTCACACCGAATATAACGGAAAATGACGCATCAGGTGGCACATACCAAATCTACACCGTCGACAAGGGCACGGAGACCACCACAGAACGTCCGCTCGCGAAAGGCGACTTCTACATGAAGGACGGCACCGTCCTGCCGCAGGAGGCTTTCAGCAACGGAAAACTGCCCGACAACGTGAAAAAGGACTGCATCGGCGTCATCTTCTGGGTGGGCGAGAAGGAAGGGACACACTGGACGCAGACCAAAAATCGGCAAGGCGACCACCTCCTGATGGACGAGCATCCCACGTGCATCCACGGCATGGTGGTGGCACTTCAGGATGTCTCTGATTCCCCCGTCGCATGGGCTACGAAGCCGGAGGACGAAAAAACCCTTTGGGAGTGGGCTTATGCTTTCGACGGATTCACGGACAACGAGAAATCCCTTTGGGAGATGGTTTTCGCTTCAAACCCCTCCTACGGTTATGCCTACAACGCCCTTTTCGGGCTGTACACCGCTCACAATAAAGATGCTGATTTTCCGGCCTACGACGCGGTGAAGACCTATGCCGGCAGTCATCCCACGCCGGAGGGGTGCAGCGGGTGGTTTTTCCCGGGCAAGTTTGAGCTGGCAACGATATGGTTCGGCATACCTGATAATATCACTGGGAAATCGATTATATTAAATGAAATGAATCAGCAGATTGAAAAAGCCGGTGGAACCAAACTTAAAGGAAAGTATTGGAGTGGTTACAACTTTCAGGAATCGTACTCGTGGTTTATCTCCGACTCAGAACCTCATTATGGAATAGAAGTCCAAACCAAGGAGTGCAATGTCCGCGCCGTATTGGCCTTCTGAGGCCGGGCAGCCGGAAACGAAGTCAGCCATTTAGGTTCAGCCCCCGGCTGAAACGACAGCAATAAACCGGATAATTCACCCCCGCCCCGTCAAAGAAAGGAGGGCAACGCAAACGGGCGGGTATGTATTGAACAAGATTATAAACTTTCTAAAAAGAAACAAGTATGAAAACAAGAGAAGACAAAAACGAACCCACGGTTGAGGAACAGGACACATCGAAATACTTCGAGGACATCAAAAACGACCGTGCAGCCTTGCGCCAGTTCTTCACCGCCATGCCCAAAGGCGGCGACCTTCACAATCATCTTACCGGCTCGGCGTATGCCGAAACCTACTTCGAGATGGCAGCGAAAAAAGAAATGTACGTCGATATGACAACAGGCAAACTTTATAAGGACAAACCGGAAGGTATAAAGGTCGTCCGGCTCTCCAAAGATATGGACGACCTCCACAACCATCGCATGGAGCTTATCGACAAATGGAGCATCCGCAACTTCCAGCCCTACAAGTATCCCCTCGGCCCGGACGAATATTTCTTCGGTACCTTCGGCCTCCTTTCGGCACTGACTTCGGATATCGACGACCTCGCCCATCTGATGCGCGAACTGAAAAAACGCGCCGTCAAGGAGAATGTGCAATACCTCGAAGTGATGGCATCTTCTCCCCACGTCCCGGAATACTGTTTCCTCGACGAAGCCGACTACAAGAAATATGACACAGACCTGAAATATTATGTAAAGAAAGGGGATGATGATAAAGCGAAGGCACTGCTGGGCGAAATCTATGATCTTATCGACACGAAAGCTACTGAAGCCGCTGCCGACTACCTCGAATTTATAAAGCAGTTGGACGAGAAAAGCAGAATCAACGAAGAGGCTTGGGAAACCACGACCGACAACGGCAAAAGAAAGCTTCTGTGCCGCTATCAAGGATACTCTTCGCGTGGTGGGGAACCTCTGAAAGTATTCGTCCAGCTCTACGTTGTACATAAGGCATGCCTGCTTTCGTCCGATGAGAAAGAGAACTTGCTGGTGGGATGCAATATTGTCGCCGCCGAAAATGGGGAAAAGTCGATGCTCTATTACCACCTGCACATGCAAATGTTTGCCGTGCTTGCCGATAAACAAAACGAAAACAAAGACGAAGTCAAAGTCAACACCTCGCTCCATGCCGGCGAACTGACGCTCGGCCTGACACGCCCCGAACATCTGACTTATCATATCGACCAGGCTGTAAACATTGCCGGAGCAAACCGCATCGGCCACGGCGTAGACCTGCCTTTCGAGCCGAACAGCAATGAGATTTTAAAGACAATGAAGAAAGAGCCTGAGGGAGAACCAGAGGATAAGCCTACGGGAATCCCTGTGGAAATCAACCTTACCAGCAACGAATTCATCCTCGGTGTGAAGGACAGCGAACACCCCATCCTGCTTTATCATAAGGCCGGTGTCCCCATCATTATCTCCACCGACGATCCCGGTATCCTGCGCACCTCGCTCACCGAGCAATATACGTTGGCGACATTGCGCTACGGATTCTCGTATCCGGAAATCAAGGAGTTTGTCAATAACAGCATCCTATACGGTTTCCTCAATGACAAGGACAAGGGGCAGTTAAAGAGTGAATTGGAGAAACTGTTCCTGGATTTTGAAGCAACAATCCGGGAAAATCACCCCCAGCCCACCCTCATATAGCAAACGGAGGTTGTGTCAAAATGCACTGAGTTTTGACACAACCCCTGCTAACCGGCAAACACAGTATTAATAACCTAAAACAAAAAGCTTTATGGCAACAAAAAAGTATGTATGGAAATTCGACCTCGAAGAGTACTTAATGACCAAAGACGTATTGGAAGACTACAAAGCCATCCTTAAACCGATCCAGTCGCTGGACATCACCGACGTGGCACGCGCCATCGTCGAGGAAAGAACCGAATACCGCGTCGACACCCTGGTGAACACCGCCAACCTCATCGACGAGAAAATCCGCCAGTTGGTTTGCCAGAACAACATCGTCAAGACCGGCACGGCCATGTTCACCCCCGCCATCGAAGGCCTCTTCCTGGGTAAAACCGGTACGGTAGACCCTGCCAAAAACAAATGCACCGTCAACATCATCCCCACCGCCGCCATGCGCAGCGAGCTCGACAAGGTGACGATGGAGTTCTCGGGCACGGTCAAAGAATCGGGCGGCGCACGCATCGGCCTGGTGAAGGACGTCACCACGGGCAAGACCGACGGCACCATCACCCCGGGCGGCATGATCGACGTGACCGGCTCGAAGATACGCTGCATCAACGCCGACGGTACGGGTATCGGTTCGCTCACCCTGCTGAAAAGCACCGACCGCAGTGTGGCAACCTCCATCACCCTCTTCGGTATCAACGACCCGAGCCGCCTGATGTTCACCCTCCCCGCCAACCTGGAAGCCGGCACCTACGAATTGACCCTCGAAACCTACTTCAGCACCAACAAAACGCAGCTGAAACAGCCGCGCACCCTGGTCTACTCCATCCCCCTCGTCGTAGGCGGTGGCAGCAGCGGTGGTGGCGACGATCGGCCCGAAATCGAATAAGTTTCCTTAAAAAGCATGAGGAGGGGGTCACCCCTCCTCGATTATCCAACGCTCGATATTACGCTCCGCGCTGCTGAAATTCACCCCGATGCGGAACACACGCCGGGGATCGGCGGCAAACGGGTCAGCATAACGGCGTTCGGCAATCTGGCGAAGCGCCTCTTCGGCGGTGCCGTCCAGCTTAAATTCCATCACGTAGACGAAGCGGTCGGTCTGAAGCACCAGGTCTATCCGACCGCGGGAAGTGTGATATTCCACCCGGGTGTAGAAACCCACGAGGCGGAAAACGATGAAAAGTACATTCTGATAATGCAGCTCCAGGTCGCGGATCAACTCGTAAGGCGTACCGGCCATAAAGCTCCGCAGGCGGCTGAAGAAAGACTCGGGGTCGCCGGATTCCACCTCGCGGACAAACTTCTTGATCTCGAACTCTGCCTCCCGCTTCGGCTTGCCGGTGTAGTAAGGAGCGAGGAAACGGACAAAACCCTCCTCCACCTCGCGGTTGGGAAAACCCAGCAGATAGGTTTCAAACCGGGAATCGTAACCGTGAATCGTCAGGTAGCCGCTTTGGTAAAGCACCGGGATCGGATCGCTATCGTCGGTATAGATGCTGTCGAGCACCTCGGCGGTAGCCTGTTCTTTTTCCAGGTGAGGCAGGTTATAGTTATGTTCCTTCAACAGTTCCACCAGGTAGGTAGGCGTGCCGGTCTCGAACCAATAGCTGCCCATCTCCTCCTTGTCCAATGCATTGAGCAGGCTGAAAGGATTGTAAATGCCTTCGGAGTTGGGGGCGAAATGATAACCGTCGTAATAGGTCTTCAGCCGGGCGCACATCGCGTCGTACTCCATTCCTTGCGCCGCGGCAAGCGCACGGATGCCCGGCCGGAAATAAGCGTGAAGCTCCGATTCGGTAATGCCGCAAAGATTAAGGAACCTTTTATCCATCGAGATGTCTTTCAGGTTGTTCAGGTCGCTGAATATACTCACTTTGCTGAACTTGGTAACGCCGGTGAGCAAGGCAAACTTGATGTCGCCGTCCCTCGATTTGAGCACGCCGTAGAAGGCTTTCAGCGTCAGGCGGTAGGCGTCTTGCAACTCTTCGTCGCCGATCGCTTGCAGCATCGGCTTGTCATACTCATCCACGAGAACCGCTACCCGCTGTCCGGTCTGCTGATGGGCGCGCCGGATGATACCATCGAAACGGAGGGCAAGGGTCGTTTCGCCTTCACCCGCACCATAAACTGCCTCCCAGTCGAGCAAAGCCTTGTTGAGGACAGCTTCCAGTTCCCCGGGTGTGTTATACTTCCCGATATTCAGATCGAGGTGCAATACGGGATAGACGGTCCACTCCTTCTCCAGTTCCTCCATCGCCAGACCGTCGAACAACTCGCGCTTCCCCCGGAAATAAGCTTCGAGGGTAGACACCAGCAGGCTTTTACCGAAACGGCGCGGGCGGCTGAGGAAATAGTAGGTACCCGTACGAACCAGGCGGTGGATCAATGCCGTCTTATCTACATAGAGATACCCGTCTTTGCGAAGACTCTCAAAGTTCTGAATCCCGATGGGATAAAGTATTTCATTCATAATCGGTTCTCCTATCCTATGGATTAATGATTCAATTTACACCGGGCGGTAACCGTCAGGCAAAGACAAAGATAGCGATTGTTTTCCATATACAGCCAGCACACGGGGCGAAATATACCGAACCGAACGGCTCCATCCGGTCGAATCGCTCGGTTCCGACACATCGAATCGGACGACTCCACCCTGTCGAACCGTTCGGTTCTGACACATCGAACCGGACGGCTCCGGCAAAGGATACCGCCCGGTTCGATCGTTTCGATATACCGGATAAGAAAACTATTCGTTCCGGTGCACAAAGCTGAATCTTTTTATTTCAGTGCTTCGACCACCTGCGGCATCATCGTCCACACGGTATGTTCGCACTGGGCGGTGAAGAAGTTTCCGTCGATCTCCGATTTCTCGTCGGTGGCATGGCCCAGCTTGATAGCCGGTTTTGCCAACGGGTGAACCGCCACTTTCTTGCCTGCGGTGATCCCTGCGATGTCGAACATCATGGCTGCCGCGCAATGGCCGATCATGATCTTGCCTTTGTCGCCGAATACTTTGATGACCGCCAGCATATCCTGGTTGTAAGGCTTGCCTACATTTTCACCGAACTGGGGAACAGCGTCGCCACAACCGAATACCAACGCATCGTACTCGTCCTCATGCCCTTTCAGGTTGGCAATCACATCGTCCACGATCAGCGTAACGCCGGAATTGCTTTTTATCTCCGTCGAATCTGCCACCGCAAACACCTTGTAAGGTATCTTATTCTCAAAAAATGTTTCCAGATACTGGAACAAACCGAATCCGTTCACCGGATTCACTGCCAAAACTGCTACTTTCTTTGCCATGATCTTAATTATTAAATGAAACAATAGTTATTTTTCGTAAGTTTATTACTTTTGTTCGTCAAATGTAGATTATCCGGTTCGTCCAAACAAGAACGCACCTCGGAATAAGCAACTTACATAGAGATAACAATTGTTGAGCTTCAATAGAATATCAGAATATTAAAAATATGAAAAACTTTCATCCTACGGGAAACTGCCCGGTACGTGACGTCCTCAGCCGTCTTGGCGACAAATGGTCGATGCTGGTCCTGACTACACTGAGCGCGAACGGCACGATGCGTTTCAGCGACATCCACAAGACCATCGACGATATCTCGCAACGGATGCTGACCGTTACGCTCCGTACCCTCGAATCCGACGGCCTTGTGCACCGCAAAGTCTATCCCGAAGTGCCGCCCCGCGTGGAATATTGCCTCACGGAAATGGGCACGACACTCATGCCTCATATCCAGAGCCTGGTAGATTGGGCACTCGGACATATGGACGAGATTCTGACCAGCCGAGAGACGGCCAAGGGATAAAGAATACAGGGGGATGAAGTCGGCCGCTTTCAGATGCGAATCTTGCCGATCAACTCCCGGACAACCGTTTTCAAGGCTTCCGGCGCGATGATCTCCGCCCAGTCGGCAAACGACAGGTACCAGTGGCCGAACTTGTCGAGCGAATAGGTCCGGTATTTCTGGACGAAGTACTCCCCGTCCGCTACCTCCTCATAAAGTCCGTAGGTGTATTTGGAGACTTCCGTATCGCGTGCCACGTCGCGGTGGACACGGAGCATCACTTCGACCTCATCCTCTACATGATAGATCCGGGGGATCAGTTCGTCGAGCGGAAGATGCTCCTCCTCGAAACCGTTTTCGCCCAGACAGAGGTGGACGATTCTGCCGAGGTGGAAGGTACGGTAATCCCTCCTCAACTTGCACCAGGCGAGGACATACCAGATGCCGCCCATGAAGAACATACCCTGGGGTTCGATCGTACGGTGGGTGACCTGGTAGTTGTAGCCCGCCTTGTAGGTCATGACGAGCTGTTTCTTGTTCAGCAACGCCTTTATAAGGGTTTGCAGGACATTGGCAGAGGCGGTGCGCGTATTCTGGTGGATGCCCGAGATACGGATATAGGGGTCGAAATGATGGAGGATATCCTTGTCGGCCGTCCGCAACACGGCGCGTATCTTGTCCATCCCGCTGCGGAATACATCGTAGGTATCGCCGTCGGTCTGATGGCGGACAAGTTTCTCTGCCACGAGGAAAGAGAGGGCCTCGTCGATCGTGAACATCAGGGGCGGCAGCTTGAAACCGTCCACTAGCGAATAACCCAGCCCTGCCTCACCACCGACAGGGATCCCCGACTCTTCCAACGAACGGATGTCGCGATAAACCGTCCGGAGACTTACACCGAACTGATCCGCTATCTCACGTGCGGTGACGATCGGGCGGGATTGCAGCTTGACCAGTATAGCGGATATTCGTTCCAGGCGGTTCATTGTGTGCGTTTGTCTGATTGATTGGTGACAAAGATACAACTTTTACGTTACCGGCAGCGGGATCAGCAGATCATCGCCCGGATAGAAGCCGGGATAAGGCGGATGATACAGATGCCCTCTCCCGTCGGTCCTTCGGGTGAGTATTCGTTCATCCAGTCTTGCCAGAGTTCGCGTTTCAATGCTTCGTCGGTGATGATCTCGGCTTTGCCTGCGATCTGGACCTGCCCGCTCTCCATCGTAGCGTACATCACTTCACAGCGCGGATCCAGGCGGAGGTTCGCTAATTTCTGACAGCTGGCTTCTGTCGCAAAATGGAGTTGCTGCAAGGTCTGGCCTGCCAGGTTGTTGAGTCCCGAAAGGCGCGGTCCCGTCTCCGGATTGTTGGTGGCAACGATACCATATTCAAATCCCCGGATGAACTTTTCCGCTTCTTCCACCTGCTCTTTCGTCATCCCCGCAACTTCCCCTAAATAAAACAATTTCATTTCCATCTTCGTAGTTTTTTAATGTTAATATTCGAACTGTGAAGCAAAGGTATGGGGAGGGGGTGACAACAGTATGTCAGCAGGGAAGAGATTATTTCGTACTAATTACGAAAATATATTCTCGAACGCACCGCCTGTCTTCATAGAATTTTTTCTTTACTTTTGTCCATGAATATTTTTGGACAATCTCTATTTCTTTTTCATACATTTGCGAATCGACATAACCATATACATAAATCATCTTATTATGAACGACAAATTAAACATTCTCTGGACAACCGACAATAAAGACACCATATTCAATATGTTATCGATGTACACCCTCAACTCCAAAAAGAGAGGCTGGTGGAAAGAAGTGAACGTGATCCTTTGGGGAGCCTCCGTTAAACTCGCCGCCCGGGACACGCAGGTGCAGACGGAAATCCTGGAAATGCTTCAAGCAGGCGTCACCGTCGAAGCCTGCCAGGACTGCTGCGAAAGGTTCGAAGTGAAGCCAATCATCGAGAAACTGGGTGTTACCGTCAGATACATGGGAGCCCCGCTAACCGAATATCTCAAGAACGGAGAAAAAATATTGACCCTTTAACGGGCAACATATCCTTATATAATTCTCTTTATTTTATACACCGAAATACACAACATTATGGAACCTCTGATTTTAAAAGACAAAAACGTTTTCCCCACTAATGAAGTCATCGCCGACGTTCTGAAGGCTAGTTTTCCCGCATTCGAAGAATTCAGCGCATCGGCCGCAGCCGCCGACCTGACACTCGAGTGGAACTATTACAACGACGGGAAGGCCTGGTTATGCAAAGTCCTGTCAAAGAAGAAAAACCTTGCCTGGCTGGTTGTCTACCAGAGCTTTTTCAAAGTCACTTCCTACTTCACGGAAAAACACCTGGACCGTATCGCCGGAATGGAAATTACGGAAAGCATCAAAGAAGAATTCTACCGGGCCAAACCCAGCGGAAAACTCATCCCTATGACCGTTGCCATCACCGAAAAAGAGCAGGTGAAGGATGCCTTATCGATGATACTTTTCAAAAAAGGATTAAAATAGACGCATATGCAACCCTACGAGATCATAAAGAAACATATCGCCCCCTGCGGACTTCACTGCGGAGGCTGCTTTGCCTTCGCATATTCGCCAGTCCCGTTTGGGAAATCAGATTAAAATCGAGTACCTTTGCCTGCATGGAAAAGTTAGTAATTGTCGGATGCGGACGGCTCGGAGGTATCGTGGCCGACGCTGTAATCAAAGGCATTTTGCCCGAATATGAGTTAGTGGGGGTCTACTCCCGCACAGTCTCCAAAGCAGAAAACCTGGCTGCCCGGATGCAACAACACGGGAAACCTTGCCGGGTATGTGCGACCATCGAAGAATTGCTTGCCCTGAAACCGGACTATCTGGTGGAAGCCGCCTCGCCTGCCGCCATGAAAGAGCTGGCGTTGCCTGCACTGAAAAACGGCACTTCCATTGTCACCCTTTCGATCGGGGCGCTGGCCGACGACCTCTTTTATCGCGAGGTAGCGGAGACAGCCAAGGCAAACGGCACCCGTGTCTACCTGGCCTCCGGGGCTACCGGCGGCTTCGATGTGCTGCGGACTGCCGCCCTGATGGGAAACGCCACCGCCCGTTTTTTCAACGAGAAAGGCCCTAACGCCCTGAAAGGAACCGCCGTCTACGATGAATCGCTGCAAACGGAACAGCGCGTCGTCTTCTCCGGAAATGCGGTGGAAGCCATCCGGCTCTTCCCGACGAAAGTCAATGTTACGGTAGCGGCTTCGCGCGCCTCGGTAGGACCAGCGAACATGGAGGTGACAATGCAGTCCACCCCCGGATTTACGGGCGATACCCAGCGGGTAGAGATCAGGAACGATCAGGTGCATGCCGTCATCGACGTCTACAGCGCAACGGCAGAGATAGCAGGATGGTCGGTAGTGAACACCCTGCTTAATATCACCTCACCCATCGTATTCTGAGAGGTTGGCCAGTACTTTTTCGCTCAGGCGGTCGAACGCCTGGCGTGTACGGCCGGTCGACACCTGCATGCAACGTACGTGCGGATGGCTCAACAACTGGACGTTGCCCAAAGCACCTGCAGTATCACAGAAACAAAGGTTGTCGCCTTCCAGCCACTTCACAAACGGAGTCTCGTCCCAGGCGGGAGACAACCCCGTATTGAACAATATCTTTTTATTACCGAGCTGCTTAAATTCCGCTTCATGCAGCAAGACCGTGTTCTTATTCAGGCAGCAGCAAACCACTTCGCTTTGTGCCAGCAGCTCACCCAGTGGCAGGAAACGGTAACCTTTCCTACGTGCCTCTTCCTTCTCGCTCCGGGCGAAATAGGAGACATCGGCACCGAAGAACTTCAAGGCATCGGCAATCATCCCACCGGACTTACCCAGCCCGACGATCCCCACTTTCAATCCGGTGATCTCGCGAGGCATCTCATCCCATGCCTCCTGTCCGAAGCCGTGCAGGCAACGAACCAGCTCGCTGATAACATACTCCACCACCCCTTCGTCGCCATAATCGCGGATACCGGTCACAACAATCCCCCGTTCGTTGGCATAGCGGATATCGACATTGGCGCTCTCCGGCGAGTAAAGGGAACAGCACATCCCGATATAGCGGACATTCGGGCATTTCTCCAGTGCCGCCCGTTCGATCCGGGAGGTGTAACTCAAAAGGACAGCGTCCGCATCCCCGATACGGGCAGCCACCTCTTCATCCCCCGCGGGTATGTCATCGTACATAACTACTTCTTTCGCAAAATCTTGCAATTTCTTTTCTGCTGACGGAATCAGGCTTACAGGCTCTATCGCCACTAATTTATTGAACATGAATATTTCTGCTTATTTGTTTCCTCACAAAATTAATCCTTTTCGGTAAGAAACAAAAGACTATTTCCATCCATTCTTCCTTTCTCTCCCCTATTTGCGCATCTGTTATGCTGCCGGGAAGCATCTGTTATGCCATCGAATAGCATCTCTTTCCCGGAAATTCCATATCTCGAAAACTTATCTTATCTTTGGAAACATGGAAACAAAGCAAGCAACAATCAACCGGATCAACATCGTGATCGACTGTAAGGACGCGGGCCTCATGGCTTCCTTTTACAGCCGCCTCCTCAACTGGCAGTGGACACACCCGCAGGCAAACGGCTGGTCGGCCATCACCTCGCCCACAGGCATGGTCATCGCCTTCCAGGAGATAGAAGAATACGAACCACCCGTCTGGCCCTGGCAAGAAGGGAGACAGGGACAAATGCTCCACCTCGACTTCTACGTCGACGACCTGGAGGAAGCCGTCCGCCACGCCCTCAGCCTGGGAGCCAGCTTGGCCGGCGAGCAATACTTCAAAACTTCCCGTACACTGCTCGACCCCTCCGGCCATCCTTTCTGCCTGGATACGGACGAACCGGAATAACCTTTCCAACCCTACCGCCATGAAAAATAAGAATTTGAACGAAATGAGTAACGAAGAACTCTGGCAGCTGTTCCCGATCATCCTCTCGGCACACGACCGGGACTGGCCCAAGCGTTACGAAACAGAAAAAGACCGCCTCGTGAAAGCCATAGGAGCGGAAAACATCGTCCGCATCAGCCATATCGGAAGCACATCCGTACCGGGACTGACAGCCAAACCGACGATCGACATATTGCTAGAAATACAACAGGAAACCGACCTTGCCCGCCTCATCCCGACCATCGAAGCGGAAGGCTACATCTATTCCCCCCAACCCGGGAATCCGCCTCCCCATATGATGTTTATGAAAGGCTATACCCCCGAAGGCTTTAAAGGTCAGGCCTTCCACCTCCACATAAGATACTCCGGCGACTGGGACGAACTCTATTTCCGCGACTACCTTCTCTCCCATCCCGACACGGCGCAAGCCTACGGAGAATTGAAAGTCAAACTACAAAAAGAGTATGAACATGACCGCGACGGCTACACCGATGCGAAAACCGGTTTCATCCGCGAAATAACGAACCGGGCAAAAGAACAGATTACCCATCCTTCAAAAACAGAATAAATTATGAAAACCAGAGAGATTATATGGTGGACACTCCTGCTGATCCTCATCGATCAGGCGACAAAGATCGTGATCTATCATTTTTATATGGACACCCATTTCGATATTATCCCTTCGCTCTTCGAGTTCAGGCCGGTATTCAACGACAAACACAGCTACGTCAACTATCTTCTGAACCAAAAACTGAATATCAATATAGGCTTTTGGATACACATGGTCATCTTCGCCGTTGCCGAATGTATCATACTGGTATTATACGTATTCTTGAGAAGCCTGTCAAAAAAGACAAAGCTCCTCGACATTGCCATCATCTTCCAAACATCGGGGATTATCTGTGCTTTGCTCAGCAATATAGTCTGGGAAAAGGGGGTATTGGATTTCATCTATCTCAAACCCTTGTTTATTTTCGACCTGAAAGATATATACTTAAATACTTTTATTGTTTTCTTTCTTATATATGTACACAAGCACAGGGAAAAAATAAGGACGGCAAAAATAAAAGACGTTTTCAACCATCTCCGTAACAGATAGAAGAGACGGATGCACAGAGGCAATCGAAACGAAAACGAATTTGGCCGGATTGGACAACTCCCGGTCAGTATAGATTGCCTACTTTTGTCGCTAAAGAATCAGAAGCATGCGAAGCAGTACCGAAAATATCTATCAGGAAAAGGTGAACCAGGTAATCGATTACATCAGCGCTAACCTGCACCAGCCGTTACAACTGGACGTTATAGCCGGAAGGATCTGTGTATCCCGGCGGCAGTTGCTCCGCATCATGCGCTCCGCCCTCGACGAATCCCTCTATGCCTACATGGCCAGGCAGCGGATGGAACGGGCCATCATGTATATGCAGACGGAGGAGATGACGCTGGCCGAACTGGCCGCGCGGGTAGGCTACGACAATCCGCAATCGTTCTCGAAAGCCTTCAGGAAGCTGTTCGGAATCTCGCCGAAAGCCTATATCAACGGGTTGAACGCCCGCTTGCAGGAATATGTGAAAAGCAGCGGTGGCAAATACGAAACCGTCCCTTCGGAAATCTGCGAGGAGGAAGACCTGAATCTTATTTATATCCGCATCGTGGGACAGTACGGGGAGGAAAAGCCTTACGAAATGGCCTGGAACAAGCTGATAAAGTTCCTGGAAGAAAAGCAGGCACTATCCGCCGCCACCCGCTTCATCGGCCTGAGCTTCGACGATCCGAATGTCACCACAGCCGGACAATGCCGCTTCTACGCCTGTGCAACGGTGGATAAGCCGGTCGAAGCGGCAGGCGTCTTCGGCACACTCCGGCTGCGGAAAGGGAAATATGCCGTTTATACGTTGAAGGGCAGTTATTCCAGCCTGCAGGAGTTTTACAACAACATCAGCGTCAGCTTCAACCACACCATCCGCCACGGGATGCCTTTCGAGGAATACATCCATTACACCGGGACGGACAGCGAAGCGGCTCTAACCAAGATTTACATACCCATAAAATAAAATCATCATGGAAACGAAATACATCACCCTGACGAAGGAAAACATCGCAACCGAACATATCTGCTGCGCCTTCTCCGACAAGAAATGCAAGGAAAGTTACGAGCTGAAAAAGGAATGGCTCAGGAAAGAGTTCGATAACGGATACGTATTCCGCCGTCTCGACGAACGCGCCAAGGTATTTATCGAATATGTTCCCGCCGAAAAGGCATGGGTTCCCGTCGATGCCCCCGGTTATCTGATGATAAACTGCTTCTGGGTTTCAGGGCAGTACAAAGGATACGGGCACGGAAAGGCCCTGTTGCAATCCGCCATCGACGATGCCAGGGCACAGGGGAAGGCGGGGCTGGTCACCGTAGCGGGCACCTCCAAGTTCCATTTTATGAGCGACACCAAATGGCTTTTGCGCCAGGGTTTCCAAACGGTGGAGAAGCTGCCTGACGGTTTCAGCCTACTGGCTTTGAAAATCGACTCCGAAGCCCCTGACCCATCGTTCAGGGCAAGCGTGCGAAGCGGGGAATGCGAGGAGAAGAACGGCGCGGTCGTCTATTACACCAACCGTTGCCCGTTCACAGAATTTCATGTACGCGGTACGCTGGCAGAGATGGCCGAAAGGAAAGGTATACCGCTGAAAATCATCAAACTGGAGACGATGGAACAGGCACAGGACGCTCCTACCCCGGCTACCCTGTTCACTCTTTTTTACAACGGGAAATTCGTTACGACCGACGTCAGCGTATGTATGGAGAAGCGGTTCGAGAAGATTGTCGGGATTTAGCCATCGGTCTACCAACTATCCAAACAAGCTTGCAGGCGATTCCAGTTCGAGCAATAACTTTTTCGCCTCAAGCCCTCCGGCATAACCTGTCAGCTGATGATTGCTGCCAATAATACGATGACAAGGAACGAATATCGAAATGGCATTCGCACCGTTGGCAGCAGCTACTGCACGTACGGCTTTGGGATTACCCAAACGCTGTGATAGCCCGGCATACGACTCTGTCATCCCATAAGGTATTTTCAGCAGTTCATTCCAAACCTTCTTCTGAAAATCTGTTCCGGCGAAAAGCAAAGGAATATTGAAAACATTGCGTTTTTGGTCGAAATATTCATCAAGTTGAGTCATTGCCTCTTCAATGATAGCAGACGTACCTTCCTCATATACGGCATGCAGTTCTTTCTGAAGCCGGGCATCTATCAGCTTTCTACGCTCCTCATTCAGCCAGTCACATAAACATAATTTACCTCCATATGAACCGATAATCAATTTTCCGCAAGGGGACTGATAATACTGTATCCAAATAGTTTCTTCCATTTAGGGTATCATTTTTATTTGTTCACAACAAATCTACGAATTTAATAGGAAGAAAGCAATAAGGTAAATCTCTAATTAAAATTAGATAGATTCTCGGCGTCACTAAAAAAAATACAGAACATACGTTCTGATATTCAACGAATAATGTGGTGACACCGGAGCTCTTTTCCAGCGTCACCACGCTAAAACTGAAAGGTGACGCCGCTTTTTAAGGTGGCGTCAGCAAGTTACTCTATAAATATCAATACCTAAACCACAAATACAGATCAGGTGAATCCTGATTTAAGAAAAAAAATCTCGAAAAGTACGAAGCCTGAAAATGAATGCCTACCCGTTTACAAAGCGCTGCCTACCCATCTGTTAAACACTGCCTATCTTTTTGAAAAAAGCTGCCGGACAGTTATGAAAAATACTTACGTATTCAAAAAACAAAACACCTATGTTTTTTAAGATTGCTCCTTTTTCATACCTTTATACCATAATATATATCTTAAATCGGGATTCAAAATAATGAAAGAAATAAACAACTACCAACGTTTTTTGTCCGGAGAATATTGCAACTATTTGGATGCAGAAGTTTTAGAAATGATAGTCAAAACCCAAAAGTGTCTATCTGTGTTGAATGATATAACGACCACAGAAAAGGAAAGAAAAGAAATCCTTTCCAAGATGTTAGGAAGCATCGGGATTCATTCGAGCATAGGCTATAACTTCACTTGTCAATGCGGTAAGCATATTTTTATCGGAGAAAAGACGATCATCAATAATAACTGTACGATGATGGATGAAAATCATATTCATATTGGTGACAGAGTAAGGCTATTGGCTAAAAAACATAAAAATACACGACCTTATATTGAATGCAAAAAGGGTGTAAATCTCATAAATGACTGATTTACACCCTTATATCGCGGAGAGACAGGGATTCGAACCCCGGGAACCTCGCAGTTCAACGGTTTTCAAGACCGCCGCAATCGACCACTCTGCCACCTCTCCAATATGTTTTGCTATCGTTTTCTCTCGATTGCGGTGCAAAGGTAGTGATTATTTTTTTATATCCAAATATCAAAGGCGCTTTTTTCTTTTTAGGCTAATATTTTTCTTTTAACTCTGCCAGATAAGCGTTGTATCCGTTTTATTGCTATTTTTGTATTCTATAATTATCAATGAAGTAATAAGTTTTATATGAGAAAGTTGAAAGATTTATTCCTGATTTCAGTCGTGTTGCTGCTCGTCAGTTGCTCCATGTCTGCCAAATCGGATAAAAACGAAACGGGAGGTGTCGCTGCTCAGGGCGAAGTGGTCGTTCTAAACAAGGCAGATTTCCTGACCAAAGTATATAATTACGAAAAAAATCAATCGGAATGGGTGTACGAAGGCACCAAACCTTGCATCGTGGATTTCTATGCCGACTGGTGCGGACCCTGCAAGAAAGTGTCGCCGATCCTGAAGGAACTGGCCGGAGAGTATAAGAACGACATCATCATCTATAAGATCAATGTCGACAACGAGAAGGAACTGGCTGCCGCTTTCGGCATACAGAGCATCCCTACCCTGCTGTTCATCCCGGCAAAAGGTAAACCGCAGATCGCACAGGGCGCACTTTCAAAGGAACAGTTCGTTGAACAGATCAACGGATTCCTACTGGGTAAAAAGTAATTTTCAGCCACGTGGTTATATCATTCCACGTGGTTTCAACCATAAAAAAAGAGGGCACCTCAACGAGATGTCCTCTTTTTTATTTGGCATTGAGCGAATTATTCAGCGCTTTCTGCTGCGGGAGCTTCTTCTGCAGGAGCGTTGGCTGCTGCTTCTTCAGCTGCCTTTGCTGCAGCAGCTGCTGCTAATTCTGCTTTCTTTTTAGCTACTTCTTCAGCTTTTGCCTTGTTTGCTTCTTTTTCTGCTTCAAGACGAGCTTTTTCTGCTGCCTTAGCTGCTTCGCTGTCTTTTGTCTTTACTGCTTCAACAGAAGCCTGTTTGTTTTTCAACCAAGCCTGGAACTTTGATTCCGCTGCTGCTTCGTCGAATGCACCTTTCTTTACACCTTCCAGTAAATGCTTTTTCATGCATACACCTTCGCGTGACAGAATGTTGCGAGTTGTGTCTGTAGGCTGTGCACCTACCTGTAACCAATACAAAGCTCTTTCGAAGTTCAAATCTACTGTAGCAGGATTAGTGTTCGGATTATAAGAACCTATCCTTTCAATAAACTTTCCATCACGTGGAGCCCTGCTGTCTGCGACTACGATCTGATAAAAAGCGTAGCTTTTGCGACCGTGTCTCTGCAATCTAATTTTTGTTGCCATGTTTGAATAATTAATTTAAGCTGTTTGTATTAGCGGGTGCAAAGATAAGTTGTTTCGATTCATAAAACAAATCTTCGGAGAGAAAATATCCGGGAAATCCGGACTTTTTATGCGACAAATTGGATCGCCGGTTGCTTTTACAGACATTTTTCCTACCTTTGCGCCTTCTTTTTACACATATATATAATGTACGTATGATTTCTATAGACGGACTTACAGTAGAGTTTGGCGGAAGCACCCTCTTTTCTGATATATCTTTCGTGATTAACGAGAAGGACCGGATCGCCCTGATGGGGAAAAACGGTGCGGGCAAATCGACTTTGCTCAAAATACTTGCCGGGACACGCGAACCGACACGCGGAAAAGTGTCGGCTCCCAAAGATACGGTGATCGCTTACCTGCCCCAGCACTTGATGACGGAAGACGGCCGGACGGTTTTTGAAGAAACGGCACAGGCCTTCGCCCACCTGCATGAGATGGAAGCGGAGATCGAGGCGATCAACAAGGAACTGGAGACACGGACCGACTACGAATCGGACAGTTATATGGAACTGATCGAGCGTGTCTCGACACTCAGCGAGAAGTTTTATTCGATCGAAGAGATCAACTATGACGCCGATATCGAGAAAACATTGCTCGGACTGGGATTCAAGCGCGACGACTTCGGGCGGCAGACCAGCGAGTTCAGCGGCGGATGGCGCATGCGTATCGAGCTGGCAAAGTTGCTGTTGAAGAAACCCGACGTGCTGCTGCTGGACGAGCCGACCAACCATCTGGACATCGAATCGATCCAGTGGCTCGAAGACTTCCTGATCGACAACGGACAGGCGGTGGTTGTGATCAGCCACGACCGCGCGTTTGTCGACCATATCACCACCCGTACGATCGAGGTCACGATGGGCCGCATCTACGACTACAAGGTGAATTACAGCAGTTACCTGCAACTCCGCCAGGAACGCCGCGTACAGCAGCAGAAAGCCTTCGACGAGCAGCAGAAGATGATTGCCGAAACAAGGGAATTTATCGAACGTTTCAAAGGTACATACTCCAAGACCCTGCAGGTGCAGAGCCGCGTCAAGATGCTTGAAAAGCTTGAGATACTGGAGGTGGACGAGGAAGACACTTCGGCACTTCGCCTGAAATTCCCGCCCTCTCCCCGCTCCGGCAACTATCCGGTGATCGTGGAGGACGTGGCAAAGGCGTATGGCGACCATGTGGTGTTCCGCAACGCCAACCTGACCATCGAACGGGGCGACAAGATCGCTTTCGTAGGGAAAAACGGTGAAGGAAAGTCCACCCTCGTGAAATGTATCATGAAAGAGATCGAACACGACGGTACGCTGACGATCGGGCATAACGTGATGATCGGCTATTTTGCGCAGAACCAGGCTTCGATGCTGGACGAGAACCTGACGGTTTTCCAGACCATCGACGACGTGGCGGTGGGCGATATCCGCAACAAGATCAAGGACTTGCTGGGCGCGTTCATGTTCGGCGGCGAAAATTCAGCCAAGAAGGTGAAGGTTTTGTCGGGAGGCGAGCGCACACGTCTGGCGATGATCAAGCTGCTGCTCGAACCGGTCAACCTGCTGATCCTCGATGAGCCGACGAATCACCTGGACATGAAAACGAAAGACATCCTGAAACAGGCGTTGCTCGACTTCGACGGTACGCTGATCGTGGTGTCGCACGACCGTGACTTCCTCGACGGCTTGGTAACCAAAGTCTACGAGTTCGGCAACCAGCGAGTGACGGAACATCTGGAAGGCATCTACGAATTCCTGCAACGGAAGAAGATGGAAAACCTGAACGAGTTGGAACGAAGCAAGGGGAAATAAAACTCCATCACCCGTTAATTTCGCTTATTTCCCTACTAGCCCAAAAGTGTTTCACCCTAATGAAACAGTTGTTCCATTACTTAGAAACAGTTGTTTCATTAGAGTGAAACACTTTTGACATAACAAAGATACTAAATGCGTATACCGAACGTCAGCATCACATCATAGGTAGACCGGCTGACATCTTCATGATACTTATAATGCGTCCTCCGCGAGAAGTAGCGGTTCGACAACGCTATATGCCATTTCTTATTGGAAGAATAAACCAATTTAAGCCCCATCACCGTCAGGCGTGAATGCCCTTTGTCGCCCTGTACGCTGAAGGTATTCGGGTCGACCGTACTCAGATCGATGTCCGGATTGTAACCTTTCCAGGTAAAGATATGGTAGTTCTCCATATTCAGCAGAAACGACCAGTGCCTGTTGTAAGTCAACCCCGTGAAAGCCTTCACGCTGTAACCGCTTCCCATATTATAATCGCGTTCGTCGAGGCGGAAATAATCGGACGAGCCACCGCCCAGGGCGACACCGTTCACATAAAATTCGCCGTAAGCATCCACCTTGTCACTCGGTTCCGACCGTTTGTAATAGATCAGGCCGCCACCCACCGCTGCCGCTTCCGAGATGCGGTAAGGGGAAACCTTGTCGCCCTCGCTGTCGCGCAGCTGCGAGTCATAATAGTCAAAATGCTGGAAGATACCTGCCGTCAACGTGCGCGGTCCTTTCTCCCACACCCGCTTTCCCCACAGGGCGCCGATGGCATTCACCTGGGTGATGACGGGCTGACTGGAGAAGAAATCGAAACCGGCACGCAGTTGAAACCACTCGTAGGGCGAATAGAACTCATCTTCAAACGGGTCGCCATAATCCAGCCGCAGCGACAGGTGCATACTGGTCGTGCCATGCTTCGAATGCTCCTGCTCAGCCAGGAAACGGGGACCGGCACTCACGATAAAGTTCACGGGCACAAACGAATAGGTACGGCCTTTGTGCGGACGATGACGCCACGCCTCACCTGTTATCAGACGGTTGATGCCGCGCACGGGCGATATCAGTCCCGAAAGGATCTCGCGCCCGACACGCTCGGCTCCCGAGGTACGGTCGTCGATGAAAAGATCGGACAGACGGTAGGTGATCTCGCCCAGTTCCACCCCGCCGAACGTAGTGGCCATCAGGTCGTTGATGGAGGGCGGCTCCGCCTCCATGAAGAACTCCCACATCAGACTTCCTCCGGCGGCGAAGGGAATGGATTGCCAGAAGTTCATCCCATTACTACGGGCAGCATTGAAATACAACGACCCATGATAAGGATGCGCCACCAGGTTGGTAGAGAATTTATCCGTGTCCCAGACGGGACCTGTCTTGAAATTGTTCTTGATCGTACGGCCATTGATGCGGGCGAAGTCTTCGTTCATCGCAAAACGGTCGAAGGCCCAGATCGCCATGTTCAGGCCAAACACCTCACCGGCTGCCAGCCAAGGCTTCTTAGGCATAAAGGTGGTCGAGTCACTCACGTAATTTCTTGTATCCATTTTTGGGAAGTGCTGCGCCCGAATCCATTGGGTCGAAAACAGAGCCAGCACCCCTATCCAAATAAACTTTTTCATTTTTTTCAATCTTGTGCCTTAAAGACTAATCAACTAACTCATGCAAACTTATACATAATTAACAGTATGGAACTCGTTTGGTTTAAATTATTCTTAGGTTGTGTTGCTAGAAACAGACACAATTCAAAGGAAATACTTACTTTTGCAGAAAAAAACAAAATGATAGATTTCATTACCTTTTGCGACTACACTGGAACGTTCGCCTTCGCAATTAGTGGGATCAGACTAGCTTCTGCCAAACAATTTGATTGGTTTGGCGCCTATGTGGTCGGGCTGGTGACGGCCGTCGGAGGCGGTACGATACGCGATATCCTGCTGAACGCGACTCCTTTCTGGATGGAGCAGACTTCTTATTTAACAGTTTCGGCTCTCGCCTTATTATTTGTTATCATCTTCCGGAAATATGTGATCCGGCTGAATAATACCTTTTTCATATTCGACGCCATCGGCCTGGGGCTGTTCGGCGTGGTCGGGATCGCCAAAACACTCGAATTCGGCTTCCCCATGTGGGTGGCAATCGTGATGGGAACGATCACAGGGTCGTTCGGAGGTATGATGCGTGACATATTGATCAACGAGGAACCGCTGATCTTCCGGAAAGATATCTATGCCCTGGCGTGCGTGTTCGGCGGAGGCGTATATTATTTATGTATGCTTGCCGGGCTGAATCCCTCCATCACCCAGTTCGCGGCGGCGCTGGGCATATTCCTGGCACGTATTATAGCCGTAAAATATCACATAAGCGTTCCCGTATTGAAGGGAGAAGAATAAATTTATTACCTTTGCATTATGACAGTAAATATGAACGATCAGCGAGATAAGGCCTCCATCCTGCTCATCTACACAGGCGGAACAATCGGTATGATTGAAAACCCCGAAACCGGAGTATTAGAATCATTTAATTTCCAGCATCTTAGAGATAATATGCCGGAATTGAAGAAGCTCGGTTACGCGGTTTCGACCTATCAGTTCGACCCGGTGCTCGACTCGTCGGAGATGGGCCCCGACTCCTGGATGAAGATCGTGAAGATCATCGCAGACAATTATGCGAAATACGACGGCTTCGTGGTGCTGCATGGCACAGATACGATGTCGTTTACCGCCTCTGCCTTGAGTTTCATGCTCGAAAACCTGAGCAAGCCGGTCATCTTCACCGGTTCGCAGTTGCCCATCGGCATGTTGCGGACGGACGGGAAGGAAAACCTGATCACGGCGATCGAAATAGCTGCTGCCAAGGAAAACGGCGTACCGATCGTACCCGAAGTCTGCATCTTCTTTGAAAACGACCTGTTGCGCGGCAACCGGACAAGCAAGATCAATGCGGACAATTTCAACGCATTCCGTTCATACAATTACCCGGCGTTGGCGCATGCCGGCATCTATATCAAATATGACACAGGCCAGATTTATCACCCTGTTTCGCGCAAACCGCTGAAACCCCACTATCTGCTCGACCGCAACATAGCGATCCTGAAGCTGTTTCCCGGCATCTCGCCGCAAGTGGTGGAAAGCATCCTCAATATTCCCGACCTGAAAGGGGTCGTGATGGAAACCTTCGGCAGCGGAAACGCTCCGAGCTACGACTGGTTCCTGAAGATGCTCAAAGAGGCGGTCGACCGTGGCATCGTGATCGTAAATGTAACCCAGTGTTGCGCCGGAAGCGTTGAGATGCACCGATACGAAACGGGCCATAAATTACTGGAAGCCGGCGTTATAAGCGGGTTCGACAGCACAACGGAAAGTGCCGTCGCCAAGCTGATGTTCCTTTTCGGCCACGGACTTTCTCCGGAGGAAGTGAAGGACCACATGAACTGCTCGCTGATCGGGGAAGTGACAATCCCTGATACGTTCCGTTCCTGAATATACTATGTAAAACAGAATGAGCCGCGAGGCGGAATAGAAAAACATGAAACTATCATTTCTTAGCTTAGCAAGTGGAAGCAGTGGTAACTGCTATTATCTGGGTACTCCCGAGTTCGGGATACTGATTGATGCTGGTATCGGAATACGTACCATAAAGAAGGTGTTGAAAGATAAGGCGATCGACTTTTCTAAAATCGTGGCTGTCCTGATAACCCATGACCACGCCGATCATATAAAGACGGTAGGTTGCCTGGGAGAGAAAATGAACATTCCGGTATATTCTACCGCCGCCGTCCACCGGGGGATCGAAAAGAGCCGCTATGTGGAGGAAACCTTGATCGGTTCGCGCCGGATCATCGAGAAGGAAGTGCCTTTCTCGATACGCGATTTCCTGATCACCGCCTTTGAAGTTCCGCACGACAGCACCGACAACGTCGGCTATTATATCGAGTATGGCGATCATAAGTTCACCTTCGCTACCGACGTGGGCCATATCACGGATACGGTCAGCCATTACATGCGGCTAGCGACCCATCTCATCATCGAAGCGAACTATGACGAGGAAATGTTGAAGTTCGGCACCTACCCCGCTTTCCTGAAAGAGCGTGTAGCAAGCCCGACCGGCCACCTGAGCAACCGCGAAGCTGCCGAATTCCTGGCCGCCAACTACGACCCCAAACTGAAGGATATCTGGTTGTGCCACCTCAGCCGCGACAATAATCATCCGGAGCTAGCCTATAAAACCGTCGATATCCGCCTTTTCCAGGAGGGTGTCCGTGTCGGTAAAGATGTCTCACTTATAGCACTTAAGCGTACGACTCCGTCTGATATATTTGAATTCGAGTAAAATTTAGTCAGAAAAAAGCGACAAAAAAATTTGCAAAGAAAAATTAAACCCCTATCTTTGCACCCGCAATCGAGAAACAAAGATCACGATCAGGAAACGAAGATAGCAACAGATTGACTTGGTAGCTCAGTTGGTAGAGCAAATGACTCTTAATCATTGGGTCGAGGGTTCGAGCCCCTCCCAGGTCACTCCAAGATACCAACATCGACTTGGTAGCTCAGTTGGTAGAGCAAATGACTCTTAATCATTGGGTCGAGGGTTCGAGCCCCTCCCAGGTCACTTAAAGGAAGATATTACGAAAGTGGTATCTTCCTTTTTTATTTCCCCATTATATATACATTCCTGATCAATCGTTAATCATTCTAATTTATTCCTTTCTGTCACATATGTTACAATTTTAAATGGATAAACAGTGTATTTTTGTTCCAACTAATTAATAAGATAAATTTATGGAACAGTTACATGCACACGAAGTTCTTTTCATGATGGAAGGAAATAGTTATTCGGAAGCCAGCCTGCGGGAAGCAATCATTGGGAAATTTGGCAAGGAACAACGTTTTTATGCTTGTTCGGCTGAAAATATGAATGTGGATGAGTTGATTGAATTTCTGAAACAAAAAGGGAAATTCATGCCGAAAGATGACGGATTCACTGTGGATATCACTAAAGTTTGCAACCATTAGGCTATACAACACCATCCTGTATATTTGTTGTCAGCATCATAAATAAAAACCGCCCTATTCTCACGAACAGGGCGGATGTTTGCCCACTAAAGGGCTTGGGATACAACGTTATTAGATATGAGGATTAACGTTATAGAGTAAAAAGTATGATTTCACCAATTACATTGAATTCATAAAAAAATTAGTTAGTCCAATCAACTACAAAATCAACGCCGGGGTCATCTCTTGTACCCTGCGGCTCCATAGGGATTTCCCAATCCGTAATAAAAGCACCCGTATAATCAGATCTGTAACCCACTTCCTGGGGATTATCCTCGCCGTTCGGCGAGTTTTTACAATTCCATACCGGTGAAGCACCACGTCTGCGCCTTGCGAAACAGACGGCATACACTGATCTCAGTCTTCTTTTGTTCCCTCCACCCTTCCGGGGGAAGAAATTAGTTTCAGCTCCAAAATATTCAACTACAATCATCTATATATAAATTTTCTCTAGTTACCCTAGCAAGAGCCTTAAAAACTCAGATGTAAAGGTATTCCTCCGGAAACACTGTTTTGCACCCATCTTCAACTATTTTATTTACGAAATTTATAAATGTAGGTCGTAGCAGAGACCAAATACTCCAAATATGCCAAAACGAGAGAACCGGAAGAAAAAATCCTCCTTTTCTGTCAAAACAGATTGTTTGTTGATAAAATCAGCTTATTTTGCAACGGCTGGCAGAAACGGAGGAAATACGCCTCCAACATTTCCCGCATGCCTGCTGTTGTATTGATATAAAAATAAAGAAAATGAAGAATAAGACACATCAAAAAAGAGTCGCAGCCATACACGACATTTCCGGCTTCGGAAAATGCTCGCTGACAGTCGCATTACCCATTTTATCAGCTGCAGGAATCGAAACCTCGGCGCTTCCCACAGCTATTCTCTCCACCCATACCGGAGGAATCAGCGGATACACATACAGGGACCTGACAGAGGACATGCGTCCGATCATGCAGCACTGGAAATCGCTCGACATACAATTTGACGCCATATACACCGGTTATCTCGGATCATTCGAGCAACTGGACATCGTAAAAGAGTTCTTCGACACGTTCAGGAGAGATGACAACCTGATCCTCGTCGACCCGGTGATGGGCGACAACGGTGAGCTGTATACCAGTTTCACCCGCAAGTTTGCCGCCGGAATGAGATCACTCTGCCAAAAAGCGGATATCATCGTCCCCAACCTTACCGAAGCCGCTTTATTGTTGGACGAACCTTATCGTCCGGGCCCCTATACACATGCCTACATCGAAAGCCTGCTGCGAAAACTAAGCGAACTGGGACCGAAACAGGTAGTCCTGACAGGTGTTTTCTTCAAAGACGACGAACTGGGAGCAGCCACCTACGACCGGACGACGGATGCAATCGATTATGTCTTTACCAGGAAAGTGCCCGGCTACTACCACGGGACAGGCGACGTATTCGCAAGCGCATTACTGGCAGCTTTGCTGAATGACTTCACCCTGATCGGATCGGCCGCCATCGCCGTGCATTTCACCGCCGAAAGCATCCGACGAACCTATGAAGCCAAGACGGACTATCGTTTCGGTGTTAATTTTGAACAAAGTTTCCCCGACTTTCTAAAAGAACTGAAACTCATATAAATGGTTTCGATTTTATTTTTCATCTTTGCGTTATTATATAAAGTATTAACTTGAAACTGCCTATATTACGACATGAGTAAAATAAAAATTGCTATTTCCGGAATAGGGGCTGTAGGGGGATATTACGGTGGGTTGCTGGCAGCGTACTACCAAAACTCAGAAGAAGTGGAAATCTTTTTCATTTCACGGGGTGAAAACCTGCAGGCTATCAGAAAAGACGGATTAGAAATAAAAAAATCATTTAAGAAAATAACCGCCATTCCAACGCTGGCTACTGACGATCCGACAGAAATCGGACCGGTGGACTATCTGTTCTGCTGCACCAAAAGCTATGATCTGGAAGATAATATCCGGGATCTTGCGCCGGTAATCGGCCCGGACACCATCATCATCCCGTTGCTCAACGGTGCGGATATATCCGAACGGATACAGCAAATAGTGCCCGACAACAAGGTATGGAAAGGCTGCGTTTACATCGGATCACGCCTTGTCTCACCCGGCCATGTACAAAAATTCACGTTGAAAGACCGTCTCTTCTTCGGCCACAACAGCAAGGATAAAGAAAAGCAGGTCGAGTTACAGAAGTTACTCAGCAGCGCCCGTATCCTGTCGACCAATCCTGCCGACATAGACTTCGAGATCTGGAAAAAGTTTTTTATGATCTCCACTGCGGCAACGATCACCTCTTATTTCAACGAGACGATCAACGAAGTGATAGATAAGCATATCGACCTGTTCATCACCCTGGGATACGAACTGCAGAGCGTAGCGGAAGCCAAAGGTATCAAATTGCCGGAGGATATCGTTTTCTCATCGATCAAGTCGCAACAAATGATGCCAAACGGCTCAACCACTTCGATGCACACCGACTTCAGACGGGGAAGCAAGACCGAAATAGAGACACTGACCGGTTACGTGATACGCGAAGCAGAGGCGTTGAAGCTGGAAGTTCCTACCTACCAATTTATGTACAAGGGACTGACTCAATTCCCCTACCCCCGGTAAGAAACAAATAAAGAGGAACGCTGATTTTCATTTTTGATGAATTTCAGCATTCCTCTCTTTATTTTATGCCGCTTGCAGGCGGCTTCAAGATTCCGGAAAACTATCCGATTATCCGATATAAGTCTCCATGAACTTTGCATTCGGAGCCGGTGAGATTGTCACCACTTCCGTATCGGCCGGGATCAGAACAGTCTGTCCCTGATGGATGAAGATCTCGTTTCCTTTATTGTCACGGATAGAAGCCTTACCCTCCATACATATATATACGACAAACGAATCGAGTTCAGAGAAGTCGCGCACCATCATCGTATCCAGGTCGAGCAGGTTGGTGGTGAAATATTTGCAATTGGCAAGTTCAACCGTGGCATTGGTATGTGCCTTATAATGCGTACGGTAGTCGGGGAGCGTCGTATAGTCGATCGCATCCTTTGCCAGTTCGGTATGCAGCTCACGTCCGTTGCCGCTGGCATCCTTACGGTCGTAATCGTAGATACGGTAAGTAATGTTGCTGGTCTGCTGTATCTCAGCGATAAAGCATCCCGCACCGATAGCATGTACGCGTCCGGCAGGCAGGAAGAAAACATCGCCCGGAGAAACTTCATAGCGCTGCAAAACGTCCATGATCGTGTTATCACCTACACGTTTCACATATTCGTCCGCGTCGATCTGCTGTGAGAAGCCGGAGTACAGCCCCGCCCCTTTCTCTGCCTTTATCACATACCACATTTCTGTCTTACCGAAAGAGTTATGGCGTTTCATAGCCAGTGCGTCGTCAGGATGCACCTGAATGGAAAGGTCATCGCGAGCATCGATAAACTTGATAAGCAGGGGAAATGTAGAACCGAATTGCTCCATTACCTTTTCTCCCAGCAACTGTTTGCCGTATGTACGGATCAGTTCATCGAGTGACTTACCTTCCAAATCACCATTATCGACGATAGAATAGTTTCCTTCTACATGAGAAAGTTCCCAGCTTTCGCCGATCCCTTCTTCTACTGGCGTAATGCCCTTAAACGGGCAGATGTCTGAGCCTCCCCAAATGATCTTCTTGAGGATAGGCTTAAATGTCATTGGATATAACATAACTGTGTTTTGTTGTTTGGTTATTTTTTTACTTTTACTTTTCTGAGTACAACAGCACTACGTGCCGGAATGTACAGCTTCAACCATTCTTTTTTCTCTTTTTTATATAATGGGTCGAGTAATGTGAAATGATGTATCGAATCGTCCGCGATACCAAAACCGCCGAAACGGGTAGCATCCGTATTCAATACCACCTCATACTCACCTTTAGGCACGAGGAAGCCGTAGTCGGTGTACGATTTCGTAGGACTGAAGTTGAAGACGAACACCAGGTCTTTACGCATATACGCCAGAACCTGGTCGCCATCGCTGTCCCACACCTTCTGTATCGGAGTAGACTGAAAATTCTTCACGCTGCGGATCAGTTCGACCATCTCGCGATCGAAATCGCCCAAATAATGATACTTCAAATCCATATTGTCTACCAGATCCCACTGGCGTCGGGCATATTTATGTGACCAGCCGTTACCTTCGCGCGGAAAATCGATCCATTCCGGATGTCCGAACTCATTACCCATAAAGTTTAGGTAACCGCCGTTGATAGTCGAAGCCGTCACAAGACGTATCATCTTATGGAGTGCCACCCCGCGTTCAACCATAAAGTTATGGTCGTCTTTCTGCATATGCCAGTACATATCCGCATCTATCAGGCGGAAAATGATAGTCTTATCTCCTACCAGCGCCTGGTCGTGACTTTCAGCATAACTGATTGTTTTTTCGTCAGCACGACGGTTGGTCGTTTCCCACCAGATAGAAGAAGGATGCCAGTCCTCGTCTTTCTTTTCCTTGATTGTCTTGATCCAGTAATCGGGAATATTCATCGCCATACGGTAATCGAAGCCATAACCGCCGTCTTCATATTTAGCTGCCAGGCCGGGCATACCGCTCACTTCTTCAGCAATAGTGATGGCATTTTTATTGACCTCATGTATCAGTTTGTTGGCAAGGGTGAGATAAGCGATCGCATCGCCATCCTGATGCCCGTTAAAATAATCACCATAATTGCAGAAAGCCTCGCCCAACCCATGACTGTAGTAAAGCATGGAGGTCACGCCGTCGAAGCGGAAACCGTCGAACTTATACTCTTCGAGCCAGAATTTGCAGTTGGACAGGAGAAAATGCAGCACCTCGTTCTTTCCGTAATCAAAGCAAAGCGAATCCCATGCCGGATGTTCGCGGCGGGAACCACTAAGGAAATACTGGTTGTAAGAACCGTCGAAACGTCCGAGACCTTCCACTTCATTCTTAACAGCATGGCTGTGTACAATATCCATGATCACGGCAATACCCATCCCGTGAGCGTCGTCGATCAAGTGTTTCAGTTCTTCGGGCGTACCGAAGCGTGATGAAGCTGCGAAGAAACTGCTGACATGATAACCGAAAGATCCGTAATAAGGATGCTCCTGGATAGCCATGATTTGAATGGCGTTGTAACCTTCACGTGCAATGCGGGGCAGAACGTTGAGGCGAAATTCATCGTATGAGCCGACCTTTTCCTCGTTCGTTGACATACCTATATGGCATTCGTAAATGAGCAGCGGGGAAGTATCCGGTTTGAAACGCTTATTTTTAAATGTATATGGCGTAGCAGGATTCCATACCTGAGCACTGAATATCTTCGTCACAGGATCCTGGACGACACGGCGTATCCATGCCGGGATGCGTTCACCGCTTCCTCCGTCCCATTCGACCAGCAACTTGAACAGGTCTTCGTGGTGCAACAGATCTTCTTCGAGAGCGATCTCCCACACGCCATAGCCCTGGCGCTTCATTTTATATTGTTCTTCTTTTTTCCAGTCGTTGAATGTACCGATCAGGTAGATGGCCGTGGCGTTCGGGGCCCATTCGCGAAATACCCACCCCTTGTTGGTTTTGTGTAAACCGAAGTACAGATATCCGGAAGCCATTTCCGACAAGGTTTGTTTCCCCTTGTTAGTCAAGCTCTTTTCCTTATCAATCACGTATTGATACCGTCCTTCTATCGCCTCTTTATAAGGGGCAAGCCAAGGGTCATTCTTTATTAGATTCAGAGACTCCATGATTTATTTGAGATTGGTTTAGCGCAAAGATAAAAGAAAAAAACATACCGTATTGATATTCCGTAGATATTTCTTAATTTTGCGTCAAACCCATATAACATATGAGTAAAGGAACAAAGAGTATTGCCTTTTATTTTATAATGATCCTGGTTTTTGGTTCATTAATGTATCTGATCGCCAAAGAAGGAGAAAGACAACAGATTGAAAGCGCCATCACTGCTGCCTACGACGCCCCGAAAGACCTTGGTGAAGGTTTTTCTTTGTTTTGGGAGCTGATGACGCACCATATACAGTCGCCTATCGGAATATTATTGCTGCAGATCATCACGATCCTGCTGACCTGCCGCCTGTTCGGGTGGCTGTTCCAGAAGATAGGGCAACCGACCGTTATCGGCGAGATCGTGGCGGGTATCGTACTGGGACCGTCGGTGCTGGGACATCTGTCGCCCGAAGTCTCGGGATTCCTCTTCCCGGTCGAGTCGCTCGCCAATATCACGATCCTGAGCCAGTTCGGGCTGATCCTGTTCATGTTCGCCATCGGTATGGAGTTGGATATTACCGAAGTACGAAAGAAATTAAAGGAAACCATCCTGATAAGCCATACGAGTACGATCGTACCTTTCTTCTGCGGTATGCTTACTGCCTATTTCGTTTATGACACCTATGCAGATAAAAGTACCCCTTTCCTGTCGTTTGCCCTATTTGTCGGTATCGCGATGAGTATCACTGCTTTTCCTGTGCTGGCACGTATCATACAGGAGAAAGGGTTGACGCGAACGCACCTGGGAACGATCTCGCTCGCCAGTGCTGCCAACGGTGATATTACAGCCTGGTGCCTATTGGCTGTCGTGATCGCCATCGCACAGGCGGGAACGATGCTGAGTGCGATCTACAACATTCTTTTCTCCGTACTTTATATCGCTTTCATGTTTTTTGCCGTGCGTCCGTTCCTCCGGATGATCGGGCACGTATATCATAATAAGGAAGTGATCGACAAAGGGCTGGTAGCTTTTATGTTCCTCCTCCTGATAATTTCCTCCTATCTGACGGAAATGCTGGGGCTGCATGCGTTGTTCGGAGCATTCATCGCAGGCGTGGTGATGCCGAGTAATGTGAAGTTTCGTAAGATCATGACCGAGAAGGTGGAAGATGTCTCACTGGCATTGTTTCTGCCGTTGTTTTTCGTCTCGACAGGGTTACGCACCGAGATCGGTCTGCTGAACAGCCCGGAGCTGTGGTGGATGTGCGGGGTATTTATCGTGGTTGCCATCGTCGGTAAATTCGGTGGAGCGATGTTCTCCGCCCGTTTCGTAGGCGAAAGTTGGAAAGACAGTCTATATATCGGTGCGCTGATGAATACGCGCGGGCTGATGGAGCTTGTAGTGCTTACCATCGGTTACGAAATGCATATCCTCCCTCCTTCTATTTTCGTCATGCTGGTGCTGATGACATTGGTGACGACATTCATGACGATCCCGTTGGTTTCGTTCATCAAGTTCTGCTTCCAGGCACGGGAGAAAATCAAAGAATACAAGACTGTGGACGTAGCAGACGGTACTTACAAGGTGTTGCTCTCATTCGGACGGGCTGCCAACGGACAGATCATGCTTGATGTGGCATACCAGATGTTTGCCCATAAACGGCATCAGGTGGATCTCACGGCACTTCACCTTACTGTCGGTTCGGACGTGAACCCGTTGCATACGGACAACTTCGAAGAGGTAAGTTTCGGTCCCATCCTGTACGGAGCCAAAAAGCTGGGGATTAATATAGATACACGCTACGAGGTATCGAACAACGCCGGACAGGACATCACCGACATTGTCAACACAGAAGGTTTCGACTTTCTGCTGGTAGGTTCGGGTATCTCGATGAGTAACCAGCCGGATGATATCGAAGCGAACCGTTACCGTACGTCGTTCTACAATCGTTTCTTCCGCCGTTTCAAGGCACCTGAATCATGGTTTTACCCGGGTGCATTATTGAAAGACAAAACGAAGATGTTTATCGGGAAAAGTAATTGTGACGTAGGTGTATTCGTAAACCGGGGATTCGTCAAGGCTAGTAATGTGATTGTAGTAATCGATTCGGAAAAAGATTTGTTTATCCTGGAATATGCCTCCACGCTACTCAAGACGACGCATGGTTCGGTAAGCATTCTCGACCGGAGCAGTTCAACGACACCGGGCAGCGAGAAGATACAATATGCCATCCGCCAGTTTGTCGAATCGACCAAGCAGGCGAACCTGCTGGCAGAGAAGGATATGACGGCTTCACTTTTCAACGGTTACACTTTCATGCTGATCAGTTATGATAGCTGGAATGACGTTTCCGAACATCGTCGCGAGGCGTTGCAGAAGATGCCGTCGACTCTGATTCTGAATCATAAGGAGAAAACAGAAGAATAAGCAGGATAAATAACAAGTCCCTCTATTTGTAATTACAAGTTCCCATTATTATCTACAACATCTACAAGTTCATCCTGTATATGTTGTAAATAAATGGTTTTAGCAGTGGTGGCAGATGTTTTTTTATCTACCACTTCAAGATTGTATCTACCACTATTATGCCGCTTTTGACTTGCAGATGGCTATTATTCCTTCCCTACTTACCATTCTTCACCCGCTATGATTCTTTAGTTTTAGTGCCTGAAAAACTTTTGTTTTCCAAACACTAAACAAGAGTTTTCCAGGCACTAAACAAAAGTTTCCTCGGCAAGAAACTTTTGTTTATTCGAGAAGAAACTGTATACTAGAACGTCACATCGATCCCGCCCATAAACACAGCTTTCGGCATCGGGTAACCTTCGTTGATGGAATAACGGGTTGCCGTCAGGTTCTCTCCTTTGACAAACAGCTTCAGTCCCTTATTCTGCGAGCCAAAACGGTAAGAAGCACGGGCATTCAGCACTGTATAGTCCTCTTTTTTATTATCTTCCGGCTTATTTCCTACATTCGTATACAGGTCAAATATGGACTGTACGCTCAGATTAAAGGTAAAGCGTCCGGGCATATAAGTTGCGCTGGCATAGAATTTATGAGCTGGGGCAGCTACTATATCCTTATTCATATGCAGATAGCTGTAGTTCATATCCAGATTCAGGTTGTTCAGAATCTGATAACCGGCTTCAAATTCGACCCCTTTATTATAAAAACGTCCGATATTCGACATCTGTCGGTTTACTACAGAGATCATATCTTTTCCTTCAATATAAAAAGCAGTCAGCTCGGCGTGCAAACGATTATCCAACAGATATTGTCCGACAGATAATTCATAACTCAGCATACTTTCCGGCTTCAGGTCCGGATTCGCTTTTGAATAAGGAAGATAAGAGATATACAATTCGCGCAACGTCGGACTTCTGTATCCCTTAGAGAAAGAACCTTTGATCGTATTTCCTTCGAACGGGCGAAGGGCAAATCCCGCCTGCGGAACCCACTCGCCGCCATACGCGCTGCTATGTTCGTAACGCACACCGGCATTCAGGCTCAGGATATCAAAGAGATCCTGCTGCATGATCGCATAACCAGCCACCTCGTTTACCGATTTCTTGACGATCTCACCGATCGGTCCGTTAATCGTATCGTTCCAGGCATGACCTCCCCAATTCTTATAATCGATACCGGCAGTAAACGTATTTCCTTCTACCAAACGAAAAGACTGATACAACTGAACACCCGTATTATGGTCGTCAGAATAGAACAGGAACGAACGGGGATCGGCATTTACCGCATGTCCGTCATTGATTTTATGATGACCCCAGTTATAAAAAACACGCAGGGCGCCGCTTGTCTTTTCATGGTGATTCTCCAAAGCAAACGAAGTTGTACCACGAAGAATATGCATGTCATGGTCCAGCAATGGGCTGGTGATTGTTCCCGGATCTTCGGTATTATATTTTGCCAAACTCAAATTGCCGGTTACCTTATATTGATTGTTGATCCGGTATCCGAGGTTGGCAAAGCCGTTAGTGATATCAAATTTGGAATCCGGCCTGTGACCATCCGAACGGTCATGGTTCACCGATATGAAACTGCTGAAATTTCCTATATTATAGCCGTTATTAATCATATACTTCTGTGTGTTATAAGAACCGAACATCACACGAGCCTGTGTACGACGCCCCTGTTGCTTGTGCTGGCGGGTAATAATATTGACTACGCCGCCCATCGCATTCGATCCATACAATAACGAACCCGGTCCGCGGATCACCTCTACCCTTTCAATATCAGATGCGACATACGTATCCGGCAAGGAATGCCCGAAAACACCTGCCCATTGTGGCTGGCCGTCAAACAACATAAGAACTTTATTTCCTTGTCCCACCCCACGGATGTTCACAGTCCCTGCCGATCCCGAGGAAACGCCAAAGCCGGTCACGCCTTTTTCCGTCACAAA
>OBYR01000199.1_pt1 | contig 65157 bp, 46 predicted proteins | sample 1495491 | NCBI WGS metagenome assembly OBYR01 (sample SAMEA2580206, study PRJEB22360) | human gut metagenome | biome: human gut; feature: human-associated habitat; material: faeces | place: Denmark | collected 2008/2010 | reverse complement strand
CGATCTGGTAGCGCCCGCCGCCCCAAGCCCGCGGAGCCACTCGACTGGCTCGAGGGCGCCGGCATCATATCGGTCAACAACCTGACCGAAGGCATCGAACCTCCCCTCGTCCCCTTCGACGAGGAAGACGGAAGTTTCTTTAAGGTCTATCTTCTCGATACGGGCCTTATGTTCTACAAACTCGGTATCAACCCGCGGCTCTGGCTCGACCTCAAAGAAGATTCCGCCATAGCGCTATCTTCCGACTTCCGAGGCGCCCTAGCGGAAAACTCGGTCATGCAGGCATTTTCGGGCAATAGCTTGCAGACGTATTATTGGGTGCCGCCGTCGTCTTGGAGGACGAATGGCGAGCTCGATTTTCTACTTCAGACCGACCGTATGGAAATTGTGCCCGTCGAGGTAAAGTCCACACGCAATGTGCGCGCAAGAACCCTCGGGGCGTTTATGGACAAAGCCCGGTCGCCATATGCCTACATTTTGTCCGAGAACAATTTTTTCCGCAGCGAAACCGATGACGGGCGCGAACTGCGGCACCTTCCCTTGTACGCAGCGGGCTTTATTGGAGCAAACTGCCTCAAGAGCAGTCTGTAAGTCCTGCGCGACCGCCTAGAAAGGAAACCGCTCATGCAACGCATTCTTTTTATCTGCTATGGAAATATCTGCCGCTCGACGATGGCCGAGTCGGTGTTTACCGAGCTCGTGCACCGCGCCGGGCGCGCGGGCGAGTTTGTCATTGATTCCGCTGCGACCTCGACCGAGGAGATCGGCAACCCACCGCACCACGGTACCGTTGCCAAACTACGCGAGGTCGGGATTCCCGTCGTCGCACATCGCGCACGTCAGGTGCGTCGCGCAGAGTATGGCGACTGGGACCACATTGTCTATATGGACGACGAGAACGCCCGCGGCCTGTACCGTATCTTTGGCAAGGACCCCGATGGCAAGATCTCGCGCTTGCTCGATTGGACCGAGCGCCCCGGCGACGTGGCTGACCCCTGGTACACCGGCAATTTCGATGCCACCTACCGCGATGTGCTCGACGGCTGCACCGCCATGCTCGAGCAGCTGTAGGTTTGCGGGCGCACGAACCGCGCCATCGGCATACATCGAGCGTGGACAATCTCCTACATGAAGAAATGAGCGTGGAAAATCTCCCACTTTGAGCGTTCAAGGGCGCCCCCAAACGGGAGAAAATCCACGCTCATTATCTCGGTGGAAGATTATCCACGCTCGGTTACTCGTCGACGATCTCGGCAAGCCAGACGTTCAGCGTATCGACCTCGGGGCAGCAGAACTTTGCCGTGCCGGGCTCGTTGCCAGGCACGGTTCCGCCAAAGCGCAGGATATCGATATAGGGAAAGCCCACATGGCAGGCCATGGCGCACATCTTGCCGCGGTCTCGATCGAAGTCGAAGACGTCTCCCGGCTTGTGACCATGGTGACAACGGCACGCACCCAGCTGGTCCACGCAGCTCACGCGGATACGCGGACGCTTGCCACGCGGCGCACCGAGCGGCCCGTTCTCGCCCGCAGGCTTGACGCTGCCCTCGCCAGCATTACTCATGGTCAATCACATCCAGGCAGGCCTCGATGGGAAGGCCGGCCGACTTGTCCTCTTGGTCGGCATTGCGCTCGATAAGCTCAGCCACCACACGCATGGCATCGGACGTCGCGCGCTGCAGACTCCAACCTGCCATAACGCGGCCGACGAGCACCGCCGAGAACGTGTCGCCCGTGCCCGGGAAATAGACCGGAATGAGTTCAAAGGGAATCGTAAAGTACTCCCCCGCCACATGGTCGTAACCGATAACCGCGTTCGTGCCATTGACTACGGCGCTCGTAATGACCACCGACTTGGCACCCAGCTCGCGCACGGCGTCCACAAGGGCGCGGGCCTCATCGGGCGTAATTTGCTCGGCGATAGGCGTATCGGTGAGCAGACACGCCTCGGTGTAGTTGGGAACCGCGTAGTCGGCGCACTCGAGCAGGTGCCTCATGAGGCCAATCGTGGACTCGGGCACGCCCGCATAGAGCTTGCCGTTGTCACCCATGATGGGATCGACGAACACCTTGGTGCCCTTTTGCGCACGGCGGTGGCAAAAGTCCGAGATGATGCGCGTCTCTTCCTCGGTCACGATAAAGCCGGTCGAGATGGCGTCGAACTCAAAGCCGAGCTCCTCCCAGATAGCGAGGCTTTGGCGGACATACTCCGTGGTGTCGTGGATGTAGAACTTGGGGTAGTTGAGCGTATCGGAAACGAGAGCCGTCGGCAGGTTGTGGATGCGATAGCCCATGTGCGACAGCACCGGCAGCATGGCGGAAAGCGCAACCTTGCCGTAGCCGCACATATCGTTAATCAGCAGCAGCTGAGTGTTCTTCATGAGTGTCCCCCTTGGTTCGGGCGCGGCGCGGCAGCGCCACAGTGCGACTAAGTGTAGCGCAGGAGGCGTCGTGAGCAGTCACTAGGGTCGCGAAGAGCGCATTGTTGCGGAAAGGTTTCGGAAATGGGAGGCACATCACGACGGTAGCGGCACAGTAGCTGCCACCTATTTACTACCATTCCAAAACTATGCCGGATTACTACGATAAACCGCCAGTCTCCAACCACAACGAATTGCACTCCAACAAAACCGCAGGTAGACAGCTTGTGATTTTCCGAAAAACAATGCCGAGGTCTGAGATTTCGAATTCATCGTAGTAATCCGGCATAGTTTTGGGCAAAGCAACTTCGGAAGGGTGTCACCGCAGCCCAAAATGATCCGTTATCCTCCGTCCCCCACGAATCACTCAAATGCCAACCGAGGCAGCGCTGCAGATTGAGGACGGACAGCGAAAGCGTTCCTAAGCGAGCAAGGTGACGTGAAAGATGAGGGCATAGGCCTTGTGGCTATGCCCGACGATTGAACGCCAGATTGCCGCTTAGGAGCGTTTGCAGCGTCGAGCGGTTACGGCGTTTGGCAAAACGCCGTAACTTAATAAGTTTGGTACCTTGACATTGATTTCTCACGCTCCTAAATTGGTTAGGCACAAAACAATTCCACTACCTAACTAAAGAAAGGAGCAACACTAATTCATGTGCGATGAACCTCTTAACCTTTGTTCGCACGAGCCCGGCGGCGACCCGTCACAGCCGGCGGATGTACCCGAAGCGGTTAGCTCGGAAGACAAGCTTGCCAAGCGCATCCTGAGCGGCCTGGGTTTTTGCGGCCATTACATGCATTTTCATGGCGGAGGCGTGTCCGGCAAGGCGCCCATCATCTGCCTGCTGGCCAAGCAACCCGGCGGCGAGATGTCGCAGCAGGAACTCGGCATGCACTTTGACCTCAAGCCGGGGTCGCTTTCCGAGATCCTGTCCAAGCTCGAGCTCAACGGCCTCATCGAGCGCAGCCGTAACCCCAAGGATCGACGGCAGCTCACCATTCGCCTGACCGAAACCGGCCGGGAAAACGCCCGCATCGACCAGGCAGCCCGCATTCGCTTTAGAGAGCAGGCCTTTAGCGCGCTCACCCACGACGAGCGCGAGGACCTCGCCGAAATGCTCGATAAAATCCGCGTAACCTGGGAGGAACTGGATGATTAAAACCCTCATGGGCAGCATCCGCGACTATATGAAAGTCACCGTTGCCACGCCGTTGCTCGTGCTTGGCGAGGTGCTCTGCGAGATGCTGATTCCATTTATCACCGCCAACCTGATCGACGCCATCAAAGACGGCGCCACCGTAGCCGAGATGCTTCCCACCGCAGGCTTTTTGGTGCTCATCGCGCTAACGTCGCTTGCTTTTGGCGCCGCTGCCGGCATCACCTGCAGCCATGCGAGTTGCGGGTTCGCCAAGAACCTGCGTCACGACCTGTTCTACAAAATCCAGACGTTCAGCTTTGCCAACATCGATGAGTTCTCGAGTTCCTCGCTCGTCACGCGCCTGACCACCGATATCAACAACGTGCAGCAGGCCTTTATGATGATCATCCGTATCGCCGTGCGCGCGCCGCTGGTATTGATCTTCGCCTTTACCATGGCGTTTATCATGGGCGGCAGCGTTGCCATGGTCTACCTGGTCATCATTCCGCTGCTGGGCTTTGGACTGTTCTTTATCATCTTTAAGGTGCGCCCCATCTTCTCGCGCGTGTTCCACAAATACGATGCCCTTAACGAGTCCGTCGAGGAAAACGTCACCGGCATGCGCGTGGTCAAGAGCTACGTGCGCGAAGACTTTGAGAAGGAGAAGTTCGCGACCGCCGCACGCGACGTCCAGATGGACTTCACCCGCGCCGAGAAGCTGCTCGCCTTTAACAACCCCATGATGAACATCTGCGTCAACGGCGCGTTTGTCGTCATCATCTACCTGGGCTCCAAGCTCATCATCACGAGCCAGGGCACGCTGTTCGACGTGGGCCAGCTCTCCTCGATCTTTACCTATGGCTTCGCGATCCTCATGAGCCTGATGCAGCTGTCGATGATCTTTGTCATGGTGACCATGGCCGACGAATCGGCGCACCGCATTACCGAGGTGCTGGCCGCCGAGCCCACGATCGCCGATCCCGCCGAGCCCGTGCTCGAGGTTGCCGACGGTTCCATCGACTTTGACCACGTGAGCTTTAAGTATTCCGCGCATGCAAAGCGCCAGGCGCTCGACGATATCGACCTGCACATTAAGAGCGGCGAAACCATCGGCATCATCGGCGGTACCGGCTCGGCCAAGTCCACGCTCGTTAACCTCATCGCCCGCCTGTACGACGCCACCGAGGGCACCGTGCGCGTGGGCGGCATGGACGTGCGCGACTACGACTTGGACGCCCTGCGCCACCAGGTGGCCATGGTGCTGCAGAAAAACGTACTGTTTAGCGGCACCATTGCCGAAAACCTGCGCTGGGGCGACCCGAACGCCACCGACGAGGAAGTCCGCGAGGCGGCACATCTGGCCTGCGCCGATGAGTTTGTCGATGGCTTCCCCAAGGGCTATGACACCTGGATCGAACAGGGCGGCTCCAATGTTTCCGGCGGTCAGAAGCAGCGCCTGTGCATTGCGCGCGCCCTGCTGCGTCGCCCCAAGATCTTGATCCTGGACGACTCCACCAGCGCCGTCGACACCAAGACCGACGCCAAGATTCGCGCAGGGTTGGCAAGCTATCTGCCCAACACGACCAAGCTCATCATCGCCCAGCGCATCAGCTCCGTGCAGGACGCAGACCGCATCATCGTCATGGAGGGCGGCCGCATCGCGCAGATCGGTAACCACGACGAGCTGCTTAAGACGAGCGAGATCTACCGCGAGACTTTTACCTCGCAAAACAAGATGTCTGCCGAGGGCGAAGGGGCCGTCGAGGCCGACACCGAGGCATCCGTAACGCAAGCTCAGACCCAGGAAGGAGGCGAGGCACATGAGTAAGGCAACGACCGCTGAGCGCGCGCTCAACCGCAAGGGTGGCACCATGTCGCGCCTCATCAAGACGCTCTTTGGCTTCTACCCCGTGCTTTTGCCCCTCGTCGTCGTCGGCGTGGTACTCTGCGCCATCATCAACTCCATCGGCGCGACCTTCCTTCAGAGCGCTCTGCAGATTATTAGCGAATCGTGGCAGTCGGGCGATTGGGAAGCCGCACAGCCCAAGATCGCACAGCTCGTGACCACCCTCGCCTGCATCTACGGCGTCGGCATCCTGTCCTCGCTGTTCTGGAACCGCGCCATGGCCATCGTCACGCAGGGCTCGCTGGAGAAGCTACGCGAGAAGATGTTCAACCGTATGCAGGACCTGCCGATTCGCTACTTCGACACGCACCAGCGCGGCGACATCATGAGCCACTACACCAACGACATCGACACGCTGCGCCAGATGATCAGCCAGTCGCTGCCCAACCTGCTCATGACGACCATCGTCATCGTCACGGTGTTCTTTATCATGCTGTACTACAGCGTGTGGATGTGCCTGGTCATTGTGGCCGGCGTCGCCTTTATGACCTTTATGACCAAGCTGCTCGGCTCCAACTCCGCGCGCTTCTTCATTGCGCAGCAGACCGAGCTCGGCGTGGTCGAGGGCCATATCGAGGAAGTCATGAACGGCCAGAAGGTCGTCAAGGCATTCTGCCACGAGTCTGCCGCCGAGGCCGATTTTGACGAGCGCAACGAAAAGCTCTTCGAGGTCTCGCAGAAGGCCAACATGTACGCCAACATCCTCATGCCCATCCTTATGAACCTGGGCAACCTGCTCTACGTGCTGGTCGCACTGGCCGGCGGCATTTTCCTGGCGCTGGGCGTGCCCAACCTGAGCATCTCGGGCATGGCGCTGTCCATCGCCGTCGTAGTGCCGTTCCTTAACATGACCAAGCAGTTCTGCGGACAGATCGGCCAGATCTCGCAGCAGATCAACGCCGTGGTCATGGGCCTCGCTGGCGCCGACCGTATCTTTGAGCTCATCGACGAGGAGCCCGAGGCTGACGAAGGCTACGTGACGCTCGTCAACGCGCAGGTAAACCCCGAGACCTGGGAGTTCGAGGAGGCCGACCACCACACCGGCATGTGGGCATGGAAACATCCGCACCGCGCAACCGGCGAGATCGAGTACGTACCGCTGCGCGGCGACCTAGTCATGGACAACGTCGACTTTGGCTACACGCCCGACCACGAGGTGCTGCACGGCGTGTCCGTGTTTGCCAAGCCGGGTCAGAAGGTCGCGTTTGTCGGCGCCACCGGTGCCGGTAAGACGACCATCACCAACCTCATCAACCGCTTCTATGACATCGCCGACGGCAAGATCCGCTACGACGGCATCAACGTCAACAAGATCCGCAAGGCCGATCTGCGCCGCTCGCTGGGCGTCGTGCTGCAGGACGTGAACCTGTTCACCGGCACCGTGATGGATAACATCCGCTACGGCAACCTGGACGCCACCGACGAGGAGTGCATCGCGGCGGCCAAGCTCGCCGGTGCGGACGACTTTATCACCCGCCTGCCCGACGGCTACGACACCATGCTCACCGGCAACGGCGCGCAGCTGTCGCAGGGTCAGCGCCAGCTGATCTCGATCGCACGCGCCGCCGTCGCCGATCCGCCGGCAATGATTCTGGACGAGGCCACGTCGAGCATTGATACCCGCACCGAGGCCATCGTGCAGGCGGGCATGGATAAGCTCATGGAGGGCCGTACGACGTTTGTCATCGCGCACCGCCTGTCCACCGTGCGCAACTCCGACGCGATCATCTGCCTGGACCACGGCCGCATCATTGAGCGCGGCAACCACGATGAGCTGATCGCCAAGCGCGGGTATTACTACCAGCTCTATACCGGAGCGTTTGAGCTGGAGTAGTTCGGCTCGCCGAGATGGCCGATTTGCCGCTCATTCGTCGGGCATGGCCCTAAGGTCAATGCCCTCCTCTTTCGGGGCAAATCGACTCATCTCAACGACCCAAACACAATGCACTGCAACGAATAAAGCCTCCGCAGCCACACGAGCTGCGGAGGCTTTTCTATACCCTCTGTTACAAGCTTACCGTTCCTCACGTTGCGACCCGGCTGCCTCGGCTGTCTTTACGCGGTTCTTGTCGATGTACATGTTTTTGTCGGCCTGGGAAAAGAGCTCGCGCATCGTAGGCGGTTCATCAAAATCACTGGAAAGCGCGTAGCCCACCGCATAGCTGATAGGCATGTCGGGGTGGGCCCCGGAATACTCGTTCACGTTCGCACGAACCCGAGCGAGACAGGACTCCACGGCAGCCCGATCGGCATCCCACAGCACCGCGATAAACTCATCGCCGCCGTCGCGACCCACAAAGCAGGTCTCGGACGCCACACGCCCCAGCTGCCGGGCAAAAGAGCGGATGTATTCGTCGCCCTTCTCGTGACCAAAGCTGTTATTGACCGTATGCAGATTGTTAAGGTCGAAGACGCACACCGCAACAGGCGCCTCCGCGGAGACGGGCTGCTCCTGCCCCAAGATCTCCTCGCACTTGTTCTTGTTGGGCAGTCCCGTGGCTTCGTCGAGATAGACTTTGCTCTGCAGTTCGCGATTGAGCGCGGCAGTTCGCACCGCGCGAACAAGTTCGACCGCAAAGGTCGCCACCAAGCCCACGATGTCGATGATCACCAAGCCCTCGAGATAGTTGAGCGCCGACGCCTTCTCCTGAGAGTAGTCCTCTGCGAGTCGCGTAGCATCGTCGCAAATGCCAAAGAACTCCTCGCTCATGGAAATGATGTCGGTGTTCTCGTAGCCGACTTCGCGCACGCGGATGATCTCGGCGCAAAGCTCATCAAAATAATTTGCAAGCTCGGTCATCTTTGCCTGATACTCATCGTCGTCGAGACGGACGAGGTTGAGGTCGTCACTTCCGTAACGCAAACCGTTGATGTATGAATCCACGGCTTTGAGCAGGTCATCTTGAGGCTGGCCCGCGCCCTCGAGCTTAACGATGCGCTGCGTGGTACCGCGCACCAGACCGGCGTAGTTGACCACGCGCGCCGTGCCCTGGATATCGGAGACGAGCAGCATAACATTGATGAAGAAGAAGATGAGAACTGCCGTGAGCACCATCATGAGCAGGCGCACCGCCTGGCTGGCCTTCTTGGCGACAGAAGTATTCACAAGTTCACTCCCCCAAATGGCAAAAGAGTAGGTGGCACATAGCGTCTCGTAAATCACGTGGGGTCAACTCTACCAGATGATTTTTCTAGGACGGGGATTAAAGAATCATCGACACGATAGCTATTTGAGAAGCTGTGCCATGGCGTTGACGAATTTTTGGACTTGAAGGGTTGGCTCGAGCGGGTAGTGCAGAAAGACCGGCACCTCGCGGCCGCACAGGAACGGCACGCCCACAAAAGCCGGATGCACCCCCGACCACGCTCCGCAGGTGAGCACCGCGTCGCCCTTTTCCTCCGCCTCGTTAAAGAGCGCAAAGTCGAAGCTATCCACGTCGATCACGTCCACGCCACCGTCGGCCAACAGGTCGATGCGCAGGCTGTCCATGGCATCGTTGCCGTGACGGAGTACGCGCAGACGCATACCCTCCAAGTCGGTGACCGTAATGCGTGTCTTGCGCGCCAGCGAGCTCGTGCGCGGCAGGTCGATATAAAACGACACGTTGACGATGCGGAGCTTTTGGCAGGCGTCGCCCCAGCGTGGGGTCGAAAAACTCGACTGCACCACATCGACCTCGCGGCCCAAGCTGCGCATGACGGATTCGCGCTCGTCATAGAGGTCGCTTACCGGCACGATCTCAAATCGCAGCGACGGTTCCAGATCGTGGATGCCCGACCACATCGACAGCGTTTGGCGCCCCGGGCACATCATCGACACGCCCAGGCGCACGGCACCGCCATCTCCCGCCGCACGTCGGGCACGGCGCAGCGCGTCCTCGGACTGCCGCATGATCGAGCGCGCGTCGTCCACCAGCAGAGCGCCTGCCGGCGTCACCTTGACGCCCGAGTGCGATCGTTCGAACAGCGTGATGCCGAACTCGGCCTCGAAACCCGACACCTGCTTGACGAGCGCCGGAGTCGACACGCGCAATTTTGCCGCCGCACGCGAGAAGCTTCCCAGCTCCGCGGCGGCCGATATGGCCTCAAGTCGTCGATCGTACACGTCAATCTCCCGTTTTCGCGCCTGTGGCCACATGATGCCACAGGGGGTTGCTTTCGCAGGTCACGCGCTCAATTGAGAACAAACCTCAATGCACAGTGTAAACCTACGGTTAACGCCATTCTAACAAATATGCAATTCACCTGCGCAAATGCAAAGCATACGATAACCAGCGAAAACCACGTGGGTCGATTAATGGGAACGACCCACCGGGAGGCACAAGAAGGGAAGTTCCTATGAGCAATTGGCTTAAGCTCGAGGGCGATGTCTGCGCCGTGACCGGCGCACTCGGCGGTATGGGCGTCGAGATTTGCCGCGAGTTCGCCCGCAACGGCGCCAACGTCGTCCTGCTCGATCTGGACGAGGAAAAGGTCAAGGCCGCAGCCGCCGACCTCGCCGCCGAGTTTGGCATCCACGCCGAGGGCTACAAGATGAACGCCACCGACGAGGCCGAGGTTCAGGCCGCCGTCGACGCCACCATCGCCGACTTCGGCCGCGTCGACGTCCTCGTCAACACCGCCGGCATCCTGCGCTTTGCCGCTATGGAGGACCTGCCGCTCTCCGACTGGGAGCAGGTGCTCAACGTCAACCTCACCGGTTACTTCATCACCTCACAGCGCTTTGGTCGCGAGATGATCAAGGCCGGCCAGGGCCGCCTGGTGCACATCTCGACCGTTGCCAGCCACTCCCCCGAGACGTTCTCGGGCGTGTACAGCTCCACCAAGGCGGGCGTCAACATGATGTCCAAGATGCTCGCCGCCGAGTGGGGCCCCTACGGCGTCCGCTCCAACTGCGTCGAGCCCTGCTTCGTTAAGACCCCCATGTCGGCCAACTTCTACGCCGACCCCGAGGTCGAAAAGAGCCGCAGCCGCCTGATCGCCACGCGTCGCATCGGCGAGGTCAGCGATATCGCCAACGCCGTCATGTTCCTGGCGTCCAAGCGCTCGGACTTTACCACCGGCGACGCCATCAAGGTCGATGGCGGCTTCTCCAATATGATGGGCGACCTCACCGCCAAGCCCGGCGGCCGTCGCGCCTATGCCGACAACTACCTCAAGAACAAAGGTGTCGAGCTTTGGTCCGATGAGTCCGGCGTCGCCAAGCCGACTGACCAGTAAACCAACCTAACAGGGAGGCCCGCGGATGCGCCCGCTCCTCCCCCGTATCGATTAGAAAGAGTCCAATGGCTTCCACCAACTCCAATAAGGGTCGCGCCGTCGTGCTTTCCGCCGCGTGCGTCACCATGTTCTTCATCAGCTCCATTGCGCTGTATTCCGTCGTGAGCAAGAACCTGCTCGCCGTCTACCCCGAGTGGTCCAGCGCCCTTACCTGGGCTTTCCCGGTCTTTCAGACCATCATGGCCGTGACGGGCATCTTCGCCGGCCGCATCTCCGATAAGATCGGCCCGCGCAACGTCGTGATCGCCGCCGCCGTGTGCTACGGCCTGGGCTGGTTCATGTCCGGCACCGTCACCGAGCCGTGGCAGTTCTACCTGTGGTTCTCACTCGTCGCCGCCGTCGGCAACGGTCTGGGCTATAACCCGGCGCTCACCACCGGCCAAAAGTGGTTCATCGACAAGAAGGGTCTCGCCTCCGGCATCACCCTGGCCGCTTCGACCGCCGGTCCCGCCGTGCTGTCCCCGGTGCTCGCCTCGCTGCTCATCCCGAGCCTGGGCATCTTTGGCGCCCTTAAGGCGCTCGGCGTCATCTTCTTTGTGATGATCGCCGCCTCCGCCCTGTTCCTGAAGGCCCCCGAGGCCGGTTGGCTGCCCGAAGGCTTCGAGGCCCCTAAGGGCGGCGCACATGCCGGCACCTTCGGCGACCTCACCCCGGGCGAGATGGTCAAGACCCCGCGCTTCTGGGTCCTTATCATCACCTTCGCCTTTGCCGCCACCGCGGGCACACTGCTCGTGGGCAAGGTTGCCTCCATCGCCGCCGTCCAGCTCTTCGCCGATCCCACGAGCGCCGCGGCCGTCGCCCTCGGCGGTGTGGTGGTCTCCGTCAACACCTGCGCCAACTTGGTCGGCCGTCTGTCCTTTGGCCAAATCATCGACAAGCTCGGCGCCTACAAGTCGCTGCTCATCAGCCTTGTCGTCACCATCGTCGCACTCGTCATCATGTCGATGAGCTTTACACAGAGCATGTTCTTCGTGGCGCTCGCCCTGCTCGGCTTTAGCTTTGGCGCCCTGCTTGTCATCTACCCGCCGCTCACCGGTGGCGCCTTTGGCACCAGCAACATCGGCGTCAACTACGGCATCATGTTTTTGGGCTACGCCGCTTCCACCTGGATCAGCCAGCCCATCACCGCCGTGCTGTATCACGCCGAGGCCGGCAGTGCCGCCTACCAGCAGTCTTTCTACGGCGCCATTGTGATCGCCGCCATCGCCGTCGTGCTCACCGTCTACATGATGGTCTCCGACAGCAAGAAGAAGTCCGCCTAGTTTTACCGATGCGGCAAAGGGACAGCCCCTTTGCCGCATTCCACCGCCACCAGTATTAAGGAGTCGAAATGTCTGAGCTCAACCCCGTCCGCATTGCCGTTATCGGCGCCGGCGCCATGGGCCGCAACCACATCCGCTTTGTCACCGAGGAGCCCGAGGCCGAGCTCGTCGCCATCGCCGACGCCTTTGAGGGCGCCCGCGCCACGGCCGAGGCCGCCGGCGTGCCGTTTTACACCGATCCCGCCCAGATGATGGACGAGGTCAAGCCCGAGGCCGTCATTATCGCCACCCCCAACGACCTGCACTTGGGCGTTGCCCGCGAGGCTGTGAAGCGCAACATCGTGCCGCTGGTCGAAAAGCCGATCTCCAACGACCTCGAGGATGCCCAGGCCTTCGCCGCCGAGGCCGAGACCGCCGGCGTGCCTGTGCTCGTGGGTCAGCACCGTCGCCACAACCCCTTCGTCAACAAGGCCAAAGAGATCATCGAGTCCGGCGAGCTGGGCAAGCTCACCGTGTCGAGCTTCCACTACATGATCTATAAGAACGACGAGTACTTCGATGTCGAGTGGCGCCGCAAGAAGGGCGCCGGACCGATCCTGGTCAACCTGGTGCACGACGTCGACCTGCTCCGCTACCTGCTGGGCGAGCCCGTTGCCGTCCAGGGTATGCAGTCCAGCGCCGCCCGCGGTTTTGAGACCGAGGACTCCGCCGTGGTCAACGTCCGTTTTGCCGATGGCGCGCTCGCGAGCATGACCATCTCCGACGCCACCGCCAGCCCCTGGAACTGGGAGGCCACCGCTCGCGAGGATCCGCAGTACCGCCCCTTCGACGCCGACGCCTACTTTATTGGCGGCACCAAGGGTGCCCTTTCGCTGCCCCGCCTGCACCAGTTCTCCTACGACGGCGCCTCCAACTGGCACAAGCCGCTGCAGATGGAGATTCCGGCCGTCGACCCGGCACTGCCGCACAAGATGCAGCTCAAGCACTTTGTGAAGGTCGTTCGCCGCGAGGTCAAGCCCGTCGTGACCCCCGCCGATAACGTCAAGACGCTCACGCTTCTCAACGCCATCAAGGAGGCCGCCGAGACCGGCCAGCTCGTCGAGCTGTAATGCCTTAAGAGCGGGCCGCGGCAAACTCCCCGCCGAGCGCCTTGGTCCGCCACCAATGAGCCCCTCTTCTTTGCCCCGCGAGCAGCCTCCTGCCCGCGGGGCTTTTTTGACTCCTCTGGCGATGATTTCTGGAGCGGGGGGCTATTTTGCGCCTCAGCTTGGCTCGTGCGCCACGAAATGGGCCTATCTACTACGTTTAACCGACCACTCTCAACCATACCGAATTTCGCGAAATAAAAACCGCAGGTAAACGGCTTGCCGATTTTCGGAAAACCCAGGTATAGTCAGTCCCTACGGGTAAAACGTAGTAGAAAGGCCGTTTTCGTGGCGCGGCCTCAAAACGGTCTTTTGGGACGGGTGGTATCCTTGGTAGCCCTGTGCTGCAAACGCACCTTAAACGCAAGGAGTCCCATGGATCTTATCGCCCAGCTCGCCCACGAGCTCAACCTTAAGGCTGACAACATCGAGGCGGCCGTCAAGCTCATCGACGAGGGCAACACCATCCCCTTTATCTCGCGCTACCGCAAGGAAGCCACGGGCGGCATGGACGACGTCGCCCTGCGCGCACTCGACGAGCGCCTGTCCTACCTGCGCAATCTTGAACAGCGCAAAGAGGACGTCATTCTGCTCATCGACGCCCAGGGCAAACTCACGCCCGAGCTCGAGCAGCAGATTCGCGAGGCCACGCAGCTCCAGCGTGTCGAGGACCTCTACAAGCCCTACCGCAAAAAGCGCATGACCCGCGCGCAGAAGGCCCGCGAGGCAGGCCTGGAGCCGCTTGCCAACATGATCATCATGCAGGCTTCCGCCAAGGGCAGCGCACTCGACGCCGCCGCGGCATACGTCAACGAGGAAGCCGGCTTCGACACGCCCGAGAAGGCGCTCGCCGGCGCCGCCGACATCGTGGCCGAGACGATGGCCGAAGACCCTGAGAACGTCGCCGACCTGCGCGCCTTTACGCAAAACACCGCCGATATCGTCGTCGAGGCTACCGACCCCGCCGAAAAGACCCCCTATGAGCCGTACTACAGCTATGATGAGCCACTGCGCCGTATACCCAACCACCGCGTGCTGGCTATCGACCGCGGTGAACGCGAGGGCAAGCTCCGCGTGCGCGTAAACGTCGACGGCGCTGCCGCCACGGCACGCCTCGGCAGCCGTTGGCCCCGCCGTCAGGGCGTGTTTGCTCCCATCTTCGATGCCGCCATCGCCGACGGCTACAAGCGCCTCATGGCCCCCTCGCTGGAGCGCGAGGCCCGCGCCAAACTCACCGTTCGCGCCCAGACCGAGGCCATCAACGTCTTTGCCAAGAATCTCGAGGGTCTGCTCTCGGCACGCCCCGTGCGAGGCGCCCGCGTGCTCGCGCTCGACCCGGGCTACCGCACCGGCTGCAAGGTCGCCGTCATGGACGAGACCGGCAAGCTGCTCGACCACGGCGTGGTCTACCCCACCAAACCGCGCCACGACGTCGCCGGCACTAAGCGCGAGCTCGCCCGCCTCGTCAAGAAGGACGACGTCAACACCATCGTCATCGGCAACGGCACCGCCAGCCGTGAGACCGAGGAAGTCGTCTCGGAGTTCATCGCCGAGCAGGCGCCTGGGCTGCGATACACCATCGTCAACGAGGCCGGCGCGTCGGTGTACTCCGCCTCCGAGCTCGCCAGCCAGGAATACCCCGACCTGGACGTCACCGTGCGTGGCGCCATGAGCCTGGGCCGTCGCCTGCAAGACCCGCTGGCAGAGCTCGTCAAGATTCCGCCCCAGTCCATCGGCGTTGGCCAGTACCAGCACGACCTTGACCAGGCCGAACTCTCGCGCACCCTGGGCCACGTGGTGGAGGACGTCGTCAACCGCGTGGGCGTCGACGTCAACACCGCGAGCGCGAGCCTGCTGGGCTACGTGTCGGGCATCACGCCGAGCGTGGCCAAAAACATCGTGGCCTACCGCGAGGAAAACGGCGCCTTTACCGATCGCCGCCAGCTTAAGAAGGTCCCCAAGCTGGGACCCAAGACATATCTCAACGCCGCGGGCTTCCTGCGCATCAGCGGTGGCAAGAACCCGCTCGACGCGACAAGCGTCCACCCCGAGAGCTACGAGGTGGCCACGTCCGTCCTGGAACGCGCAGGCGTTAAAGCCAGCGAGCTCAGCCGCGGCGGCGTGCCCGACATTGAGCGCCGTCTGGGCAGCATCTCGGCGCTGGCAAGCGACCTGGACTGCGGCACCCTGACGCTCATCGACATTGTCAACGAGCTCAAGAAGCCCGGTCGCGACCCGCGCGACGACGCGCCCGAGGTGGTCTTTAGCCGCTCGGCACTTTCCATCGACGACCTGGAGCCCGGCATGGAGCTCAAGGGCACGGTGCGCAACGTCGTCGACTTTGGTGCCTTCGTCGACGTGGGCGTGCACCAGGACGGCCTCGTGCACATCTCCAAACTGGCCAACCGCTTCGTCAAGCACCCGAGTGATGTCGTGCGCGTCGGCGACACGGTAAAGGTGTGGGTCGAGAAGGTCGATCGCGACCGCAAAAAGATCTCGCTCACCATGGTGCAGGGCAAATAGCCGCCAAAGCGGACGTCCCCCTCTTCACGGCGTGCAAAATCGCGAGTTTTCAGCATCTCCCGATAGCCCCGCAGCGCCTCAAAGGGCCATAAAAGCAAAAACGGCCCCCGTTTTGGCGGTTCTAGAGCCAAAACGGGGGCCGTTCCGTGCTTCAACCAGCTGGTAAAAGTCTTTACCATGCTGAAAACTCGCGATTTTGCACGTCACTGCAGGGGGTACCCTTGCTTACGGCAGAATATGGAAGCCGAGCGAGGCGATATCCTTGGCAAAGCCGCGCACGGTATCGAGCGAGACCTCGTACGGGTCGCGGCCGATGTTCTTGCGCTTGGCCAGGATGCTGTTGGGCACCGTGATGATCTGGCAACCGCAGGCCTCGGCCTGGTAAATGTTGATGAGCTCGCGCGTGGACGCCCACAGGACCTCGCAATTGGGCTTGGCGGCGGCCTTCTTGACCGACTCCGTCATAAATGGAATGGGGTCGACGCCGGTGTCGGCAATGCGGCCGGCAAAGAGCGAGATGATGGACGGCGTCTCAGCGTCAACGGCCTCGACCATCTCGTCGACCTGCTTAGGCGTAAAGATGGTAGTGACGTTGACCTTGATGCCGTCGGCCGAAAGCTTGCGGACCAGCTCGGCGGTGGACTCGCCCTTGGTGGTCACGCACGGGATCTTGACGTAGACGTTCTCGGCCCAGGTAGCGATCTCGCGAGCCTCAACCTCCATGGTCTCGACGTCGTCGGCAAAGACCTCAAACGAGACGGAAACGTCGGTGATGTGGGCCAGGACCTCCTTGGCAAACGCGCGGTAATCCGTCACGCCGCCCTTCTTCATAAGGGACGGGTTGGTCGTGAAACCCTGAACGTTGCCGTTCTCGTACATGTCGAGCATGCCCTCGAGGTTTGCACCGTCAGCGAACACCTTGATTGCCATCTGCCTGATTCCTTTCGCTTGCACATGGGCGTTGCACTGCTAAACACTTTACCTACGTTTATCAAGGCGTGAGCTGCGGGTTTTTATCTTCTCGGCGAACGGTATAAACACCTCAGTGTTTGGATTGATAAATCGATTGAGCATGCAAAAGCAAAGAGTCGCAGTTTGAGCAAACGTCAGAACGCGGGATTCATTAGATGAGGCCGAAATGCTGCATCGCCGTGACGGTGCCGTCGTGTTCGACATCGTCGGTCACGTAGTCGGCGACCGCCTTGACCTCGGGCATGGCGTTGCCCATGGCGACAGCCGTCTCGACCGCAGCGAGCATGCCCAGGTCGTTGCCCGAATCGCCAAAGCCAAAAGTGCGCGCATTTCCCTCGCGGCCCAGATACGCCAGTGCTCGCGCCACGCCCACGCCCTTGTCAATGCCCTTGGGGCTCAGCTCGCGGTTCTGACCACCGGTGTTGCACAGCTCAAACTCGCGATCGATAAAGCCGTCATCGCCGGCTACGCGAGCCAAACTGGGCACACTGAGGCATACCTTGCCCACGCGCAGACTGCCGTCGACGCGCATCTCCTCGGCGCTGTGCACCACAGAAGTGCCGATCAGAGACGACTGCTCAACGCCCACAGGCTCCAGCGCAAAGGTCGCAGCATTGGACTCGAAAAAAACCTCGATGCCGGCATCCACAACGCGACGCGCGAGCTCCGCGATAACGTCTTCGTCAAAGCAGTCCTCGTGTACCACACGGCCCTCGACCTCGAGCGTGGCACCCGCCATGGCAACGATGCCCGCGGGGTCAAGCGCACGCAGGCTATCGGCGATAAGCCACAGGGGGCGGCCCGTGCAGATAAATGCCTTGTGCCCCGCATCACGCAGTGCATGAAACGCCTCAACCACCGTCTGCGAGGGGCGAACCGCCGAAAAGTCCTTATCGGTCATATCGTCGGGATCGAACGACGTCAGCGTGCCGTCCACGTCAAAAAAGAGCACGGCGGATTCGGGGCACGCATCAATCATATGGGTTCCTTTCGAGGATAAGGGCAAACGGAGCATCCATCATATAATGGAGCGACGCAACCAGAGAGGTCACCCATGGAATTTTACGCAAGCTGCCCCGAGGGCTTTGAGTCCGCACTCGCCGATGAGCTTAAACGCCTCGGGCTTTCGCATGTTCGCCGGCTGAAGGGCCGCGCCACGTTTGAGGGCGAGCTCGAAGAAGGCTACCGCGCCTGTCTGTGGTCGCGCCTGGCGAGCCGCGTGTTCGTGGTACTCGGGCGCTTTGAGGCGCAGGATGCCGATGAACTGTACGATAGCGTTTACGACATCGCCTGGGAGAGCATCGTCCGCCCCGGCGCCACCATCGCCATTACCGCCCGCGGCGTGACCGAGCAGCTGCGCAACACGCGCTTCTCGGCCCTGCGCGCCAAGGACGCATTGTGCGACCGCCTGGCCGAGACCACGGGCCGTCGCGCCGACGTCGATGCCGCCGACCCCGATGTTCACCTACTGCTTTCGCTGCGCCAGCGCCGCGCGAGCATAAGCCTAGACCTTTCGGGCGACCCGCTGTTCAAGCGCCTGCCGCCCGCGGCGACCCGTGCCGGCGAGGGCACACACGTGCTGCGCCCCGACTACGCTGCCCTAGTGCTGGCGCAGGTCGGCTGGACCGCACTGTGCGAGCGCGAGCTGACGGCCGACGATTACGAGAACGAAGCCCTGCCCACGCTGGTCGACGCCTCGTGCGCCGGTGGCGGTCTGCTGTTGGAGGCCGTGAACATTCTGACCGACCGCGCCCCGGGCGCTGCACGCGAGCGCTGGGGTTTTGAGGGCTGGCAGCTGCACGACGCCGCTCTGTGGGAGCAGTTGCTTGCCGAGGCACGCGAGCGCGAGGCGGCAGCACGTGAGCGCCAGGCACGCATCGTGGCCGTAGACATCGACCCCGCCGCCCGCAAGACCGCTGAGCGCATGGTCAAGTGTGCCGGCTACAAGCGCTTTGTCGATTTTTGCGCCGCCAAGTCCGTCACCGTGCTGGACCATGTGGGCGCTGTCGCCGGTGCCGCCGTGGTCGCGGATACGACCGAGACCCCGCTTTCGCTCATGCACGACGCCGTGACGCGCACCGGCGAGCTGCGCCGCGCGCCCGAGCTTGCCGCGGCGCCGGTCGCCGCGCTCACCCGCGATGGATTGTTGGCCCGCGCGCTCCACGCCGAGCCCGAGCGCTCGATCGCCGTCATGCCCAACAACGAGGAGGCGACCGTCGAAGTCTGGCCTTCGCTCGACCACGCCGCCGCAGCGTTTGAGGCTGCGACTAGTGCGGATGCCGAGGCCGAGGTCACGGATGCCGACGAAGTCAACGACAACGCCGCCGGCACCCCCATGCCCGAGCCTGCCGCCATGCTCGACCTGGGCGACGGCAAGCCGCTGCCCGTGCTCATCCCGGAGTCCGAGCAGTTCGCCAACCGCCTGCGCAAGAATGCCCGTCTGCGCCGCAAGTGGGCCAAGCGCGAGGGCGTGAGCTGCTACCGCGTCTACGATGCCGACCTGCCCGATTACTCCGCCGCCATCGACCTGTACGAGGGTTGCCCGCAGACGCCGGGCCGCTGGCTCGTCATCGCCGAATACGCCGCGCCCAAGACCATCGATCCCACGCTGGCCCAGGCCCGCATGCTCGACATCTTGACCATCGCGCCGCGCATCCTAGATGTTCCCGCCGAGCATGTGCACGCCAAGGCCCGCATGCGTTCGCGCGGCGGCTCGCAGTACGGCAAGCAGGGCGCCGGCAAGGGCGGATCGGGCGAGCGCGCCGACAGCACGCGCCGTCGCCTGCCGCTCATCGAAGAGGGCGGACTCACCTTTGCCGTCAACTTTGACGACTATTTGGATGTGGGCATCTTCCTGGACCACCGCGTCACCCGCAACCTGGTGCGCGAGCACGCCAAACAGGCGCGCCGCTTCCTCAACCTGTTTGCCTACACCGGCACCGCCACCTGCTATGCGGCAGACGGCGGCGTCGAGGAGACCGTGACGGTCGACCTTTCCAACACCTACCTGGACTGGGCCGAGCGCAACATGCGCCAGAACGGCTTTGTTGGCCCGCAGCATCACTTTGTGCGCGATGACGTGCTCGCCTGGATTCGCGACCAGCGCCAGATGCGCAACCGCTGGGACCTGATTTTTGTCGACCCGCCCACGTTTTCGAACTCGTCCAAGATGGGCCGCCGCACCTGGGATGTCCAGCGCGACCATGTTGAGCTTTTGGCCGGCGTATCTCGCCTGCTCGCACAGGGCGGACATGCCATCTTTAGCTGCAACCTGCGCGGCTTTCGCCCCGAAACGCGCAAGCTCGCACGCGCGGGCGTCGTGCTGGAGGACATTACGGCGCAGACCATCCCCGAGGATTTCGCACGCAACCAGAAGGTGCATCATTGCTATATCGTGCGCCGACTGCCCATCGAGGACGCCATGGCCGAGGTCGGTTTTAGCGCCGAGGAGATTGCCGAGCGAACCGAGGAGCTGCGCAACCCCGAGGCGCGCAAGCCTCGTGCAGCAGCGCCCGCGCACGCGCAGGCCGGCGACCGAGGACCGCGCGGCGACGGCAAGCCCTCCTCCGCCGGCAAGCCCAAAAAGAAGAAGTTCTACGCCAGCAAGCCCAAGGGCAAATAGACAAAGTTGCGGTGGAATAGTTCCTAAAAAGCCTGGTAAAGGCCCAAACAGGAACTATTTCACCGCAACTCATAGTGGGATGCTGGTTGGCGATCTAGCCTTGGGTGACTAGGCGGTAGCCAATGCCTACGTGGGTTTGGATATAGCGCGGATGCGCGGGGTCGGATTCGATCTTCTTGCGCAGCGTGCCCATAAAGACACGCAGGCTCGCCAGGTCACTCTTGGTTGCCGTGCCCCAAATCTCGTGCAGGATAGACTGGTGCGTCAGCACCTTGTCGGCGTTATGCGCCAGCAGGCATAGCAGTTTGTACTCGATCGGCGTCAGATGCAGCTCCTCGCCATCCATCGTGGCGATGCCGGCATCAAAATCGATATGCAGCTCACCGGTATCGAACGAGCCCTCGGAGGCAACGCCGCCCGTTTGCGCATACGAAAGGCGCCTGAGTGTCGTACGAATGCGCGCGAGCAGCTCCTCGACCGAAAACGGCTTGGTCAGGTAGTCGTCGGCACCGGCATCGAGCGCGCGAATCTTGTCCGCATCCTCGCTGCGCGCCGAGACCACGATGATCGGCATGCCCGACCATGCGCGCACCGACTCCACCACCTTGACGCCGTCCATATCGGGCAGGCCCAGATCGAGCAGCACAATGCTCGGTGCCTGCGATGAGGCGGCGGCGATGGCGGCATGGGCGGTCTCCACGGCCATATGGCGCAAGCCGTGCGCCTCGAGCGCGGCAACAATAAGATTGCGAACGGCGGGGTCGTCCTCAACGACCAAGATGAGCGGTTTTACGGCAGAGTTCGGCACAGCGCTACTCCTTATCAAACGAAACATCGGCGACGGGAAGCTCAATCGTAAAGACCGAGCCGTGCGGGTCCGCCGCGGCAACCTCTATGCTACCGCCATGCGCCAGCGCAATGGAGCGACAGAGCGAAAGACCCAGGCCCACGCTGCGATGGCTGTCGGCAAGACCGTGGTTGGCGGTGTAGAACGACTCAAAGATTCGCTCGCGGTCCTCGGGCGCAATGCCCGGGCCGTCATCGGCCACCGAGCACACTACGCGTCCACCGTCGACGCCAATCGAGATCACGATGTGCGAGCCTGCGGGCGTATAGGTGATGGCGTTGTTCACCAGATTGACCACCAGCTGCACCATCAGGCGCGCGTCGACGTTGACGAGCGCCGGCTCGTCGCACGCCACCACCTTAAGGTCGTGCTCGCGCACGGCCGGACTTACGTGGCGCAGCGCCTCCTCGACGATATCGTCCATAAGCTCGAGCGTAGTCGACAGATGCATGCCGCCGCCCTCGAGCTTGGTGATGGCGAGCAGGTTCTCGACAGTGGCGTTGAGCCACAGCGCATCCGAGCGAATGGATAGAAGCAGCCCGCGGCGCGTCTGGGCATCGAGCACCGCGGTGCCGGTCGAGCCCTGGTCGAGCAGCACGTCGGCATTGCCCGAAATACTGGTGAGCGGCGTGCGCAAATCGTGCGAGATGGAGCGCAGCAGGTTGGCGCGCAGCTGCTCGTTTTTGGCGAGCACCGCCGCCTCCTCGCGGGCCTCCATGGCGCGGGCGCGATCGAGTGCCAGCTCGCCTTCGCTCACGATGGCATCGGCAAGTGTCCGTTCCTCGTGTGTTAGCACATCGGGCTCGGCAACGATAGCCAGCACGCCCACCACCGAGGCGGGGTCGCCCGAGCGCACGAAGCCGTCGCCCGTGCGAACCGTCAGGTAGATGCCATAGAACGCCGATCCGCCAAACGTGGCGTCAAGCGGCGTTCCCACATAGGCGGACGCCGAGAGCCGCGGCGGCATCTGCGGCGCCAGCTCGTGCACCGGGGCGGCATCGCCCACGGCCGTGTACGTCGCACGCGGCAGCAGGTCATCGCCCTCGGCGTCTGCGCTGTACCACACAACCGGACAGCCCGAAAGACGCGCCAGCTGCGTGGCCATGGCGTGAACGATCTGATGCTGATCGGCGCACCGCTGCAGCATGCGGTTGGTCTCGAGCACCATATGCGTGCGGCGGTCGCTGGCGGCAGCCTGTGCCAAGGCGCGGCGCAGGGCCAACGCAATCGAGCTCGACACGAGCGAAACCACGAACATGATGAAGAACATGCCGGGATAGCCGCGGTCGATAAGCGACAGCGAGTAGCGCGGGTCGACAAACAAGAAGTTGTAGAGCGCCACGGCGGCAGCCGAGCTCAGCAAGCAATACAGGCGACTCCAGGTAAAGAATGCGCACAGCTGAACGGCGAACACATAGACGATCATGATGCTCGGCGCGAGACCCGGATGGTCGAGCAGCGCGCCCACAATCGTCGCCGCGACCAGCAGCCCCACCGATACGCAGGCGTCATACAGAGGAGTGCGGCGCGTCAGCGTTGTGCGCCGCCACCAAAAGCTATCGGCAATATCGCCGTCCGTACGGACGTCCATCAGCGCCCCGCCCCTCTCTCAAAAACAAAAACCACCACAAAGGGGACAGGCACCTTTGTGGTGGTTTCCCCTTGTGGTGGTTCCAAGTGTAAAGCCTTTGCAACCTGCGGTCGTTAGACAAACAGCACGTGCGCGAGCAGTGCGCACACGCACGCCGCGACAAGCACCGTCACCACGATCGAAATCACGCGGTCGGCCATGCCCATGTTGGCACGATTCGTAAAGAACCGATCTTCGGCGGCATCGGCGCGTGCCTCACGCACCATCTCGGCAGCAAGATCGCAACCGTCAAGCACCTTTGCATCCATGGTTTCCTCCCAGGACTCAATCCCCGTCAATACAAACCCGCCCGTTCGCAGACAAACCTCGAGCGTCGACTACGGCCGCTCATTGGGGGCCAGGCGCTGCATCTTGTTCACGGCCTTGAACTTGGTGAACAGTGGCACGTACTCAAAGCTCACGTTGGAGTTCTCCAGGCCGTACCAACGCGCAGGCGTGCCGGCGGCGCGACGGATGATGTACTTGAGCGTGATGGCCGTACGCTCGCTGGGCTCCACATCGCTTTCGGGCGCCAGAAGCTTACGGATCAGGACGAACTTGAACGTGCCGATGTTACCCGGATCCTTGTAGACCGAGTAGTCATGCGTCTGCGGCGGCAGCTCGCCGGTGGCAGCCAGGTCCTGAACAACCTGACGCAGGTAGGCATTGACGCGCTGGTTGATCTTGTAGCCCAGGTACAGATGCACACGGAACACGTAGTCGGTGCCGAACGTCTCGACCGAATAGGCAAAGGTATGCGGCTCGTCCATGGTCTCGACATTCACAAACCACCAGGCGCGGGCGCGCTTGGGATGCTTGTCCAAGATCGAATAGACGATATCGCGGTCGATGTAGTCGGTATGGGTGTCCTTGGTCAGGTACACGACGTTGTCGCTCATGCGCTCGTAACGGTCGTCGTCACGCAGGCGCTTGAGCTGCGGCAGGTAGCTGCGCAGCGGCAGCAGCGTAAACTGGCGCTGCTCGACCGCCGTGCCGTTGTACCAGCACACCATAATGCCCATGATGAGTGCAGCCATGAGGATGGTGAAGTAGCCGCCGTGGAAGAACTTGGTGAGCGAGCTCACGAAGAAGAAGCCTTCGAGCAAAAGGAAGAAGGCCGCGAAGATCCACGGAGCAACCTTGAGCTTGCGCTCCTCGTGCAGGTAGAAGAAGAGCAGCAGCGTGGTGCACATCATAGTCAGCGTGATGGCAAGGCCGTAGGCGGCTTCCATATGCGCCGAGTTCTGGAACAGCAGCACCACGATGACGCAGCCGACAAGCATGACGTTGTTGACCATGGGGATGTAGAGCTGGCCCTTGGTCTCGGCAGGGTAGAAGACCTGCATGTGCGGCATGAGGTCCAGACGGCTGGCCTCGGACACCAGCGAGAATGCGCCGGTGATGAGCGCCTGCGAGGCAATGATGGCCGCGACGGTGGAAAGGCCGACGGCAAACGGGCGCAGGCCCGGGGCGAGCATCTGGTAGAACGGGTTGAGATCGGCAATGCCCATGAGCTCGGGGTTGGCGGCGTTGTTCATAAGCCAAGCGCCCTGGCCCATATAGGAAAGCAGCAGGCAGCACTTAACGAACGGCCAGGTAGCGTAGATGTTGCCGCGGCCGACGTGGCCCATGTCGGAGTAGAGCGCCTCGGCACCGGTGGTGGCGAGGAAGCAGCTGCCCAGAATCATGATGCCCGCGTGGTTGTTGGGGCTCAGCAAAAAGGCGATGCCGCGAACCGGGTTGAGACACAGCAGCACGGCGGGGTGCTGGAAGACAAAGAACAGACCCGTGCCGCCCAGGAACAGGAACCACAGCGTCATGATGGGGCCAAAGGCGTGACCGATCTTGGCCGTACCGATGCGCTGTACCAAGAAGAGCACGATGATGATGGCGAGCGTAATGGCGACGACGCGACCCTGGTCATCGCCCAGCACGGCATGGACCGCCGGGATGGTGCGCAGGCCCTCGATGGCCGTGGTAACGGTAACGGCAGGTGTCAGGATGCCGTCGGCGAGCAGCGCGGCGCCACCCAGCATGGCGGGGATGATAAGCCACTTGCCGCAGCGCTTGACCAGACTGTACAGGGCAAAGATGCCGCCCTCACCATGGTTATCGGCGCGCAGCGAGATGAGCACATACTTGATGGTGGTCAGCAGCGTGACCGTCCACACGACAAGGGAGAGCGCGCCGAGCACGAACTCCTCCGTGACGCTTCCGATGCCGCCGTTGCCGGCGACGAGCGCCTTGGTTACATACATAGGGCTGGTGCCGATATCGCCGTACACCACGCCCAGCGTGACGAGCATCGCCGAGATGCTCACAGGAATCGCAGCGTGCGAGGCTGCCTCCTTGGCCTTTTGTTCCATAAGCCGGTTTCCTCCCAACTTTAATGTTCGAAGGGATTATAGGTAATCGACCTGCGCTTGCACGGCACCGTTTTCCCAGCTAGATAAACATTTATACGGCCTTTAGGCCACCGCGGCGATATGGAATGTGGCAAAGGGACTGTCCCTTTGCCACATTCGTCATTTTCCGAGCCAATTTTTGAACCACCATTCCATGGAGCGGCTCATCTCGGCCATAAAGGGACTCGTGTGTTTGCGGGTGTAGATATCCACCACGCGCTCGCCCACCTCGCGGGCATGCGGACGAAACATCGCGTCCATCTCGGCCACCTGCGCGTCCATAGTCGCAGCGTCCGCGCGGCGGTAGCGCTCTTCGTGCACCAGGTTCACCACGGGATGCGCAATCGCCGGACGCTCCTTGCGGGGTGTGCCGATGATGAGCATCGACAGCGGCATGGTATAGGGCGGCAGACCGAGCAGCTCGGCAACTTCCTCGGCATTCTCGACGACATCGCCGATATAGCAGCTCCCCAGCCCCAGGGCCTCGGCGGCAACCACGGCGTTTTGGGCGGCGATCACGGCGTCCTGGGCCGCGATGGCAAAGTCGCCCAGACCCGGTGCACGACGGGGCGACTTGCCCGTGCGCTCGACAAACTCGGGCTCAAAGCAGCCCACGTGCTCAAACAGATCGATCCACTTGGCATAATCGACCACAAATATTAGTGCCCAGGGCGCCTTGGCGATCATGGGCTGGTGGTCGCACAGGTCGGCCAGGCGATCGAGCGTGGCCTGCTCGCGAATACTCACGATGGAATACATCATCATGGCGCCCGCCGACGGCGCGCGACTCGCCGCATGCAGAATCGCCGCACGCTGCTCGTCGGTCACCGCCACGGGACGGTCGTCGTCATCACGCGCGAAGGCACGCGTGGAGGAACGGTGCTCCAACGTGTCCAGCACCGCGTTGCCCGTCGTCTCGACCGGATAACCGTTCGCATCCACGCCCGCAGCTCCGCCGCCGCCCATGTCCGCCTTGCAAACCTGCTCGCCCATAGCTCTATCCTCGCCAATTCTTTAAGAAGCCTTTACGTTTCCGTGTAATTCCCGTCCATTATCGCGCAGGCCGCCGCTACATTGCGCCACACCGCCGCACATGCGCGTTAATATGGCTGGTTGTTGTGCGCAGCCCGCAAATGCAGCGCATATTTAGGTAACAATCGGGTAAACCCCCGCTTTCGTAGGTTTTAGTTTGTGAGGAGTCTCAGCATGTTCGCTGCCGCCATCTCGCTCGTCGGTCTTGCGGCGACTGTCTACCTTGTCTCGCGCGAAGCCAAGGCCATTCGCGCTCAGTCGGGCACCGTTGCCAAGGGCGCCTTCGCCTGGAGCGTCGCCTTTGGCCTGTTCCAGCTCTTTTTGACCGTCTGGGGCGCTATTGGCCTCGTCGCGCAAAACGAGCCGCTCGCCTTTGTGATGCTCATCCTGACCAACGCTATCCTCACCGGCTGCGCTTGGGCCAGCATCGCCCGCGACCGCATCGCCCCGCGCGTCTTTGCGTTCGCCGGGCCCGACGCCCCCGCCCCCACCGGCAAGCTCGCCCGCCTGCGCGGAGCCTTTGTGGGTAAACCGCTCGTCGCCGCCGTCCTGTGCCTGCTGCTCGCCGGCGTCTTTGCGCTGCTGGGCATGGAGGTCTCGTCCAACCACGACTTTACCTGGGTCTACCCCCTGTGCATCCTGCTCGAGTGGGCCATCATCACCACGCTCATGGTCGGCCTGTTCTTCCTGTTCCAGCGCCACGGCGCAGCTCCCGCGGTCCTGGCCTTTGCCCTCTTTGTCCTGGGCATTGCCGAGTTCTTCGTCATCACGTTTAAATCCATGCCCATCCAGCCGGGCGACCTTTCGGCCATCTCCACCGCCGCCGCGGTCGCCGGCACCGGCTACACCTTCTCGATCTCACTGTTCTGCGTGCTGTCCACGGGCTTTACCGCCATCGCCATGCTGCTGTGCGAGTACGCCGGCCTGGTGGCACCGCACCGTCAGAAGGGCGCCGCCAACGCCAAGCGCATGCTGCTCACCAACCTGCTCGTCGCCGTGCTGTGCCTGGGCGGTGTGACCGCACACGTCACGCTCATCGACTACTACAACACCCTCGGCATCACCGTCTACACCTGGCGCCCGCTCGAGAGCTACTGGCGCGAGGGCTATCTGCCCGCCTTTATTAGTGCGGCACAGTCCATCAAGCCGCCCAAACCCGCCGACTACTCTGTCGACGATGCCAAGGCCACGCTCAAAAAGTACGCCAAGGCCTACGACAAGTCCGACGCTGCCAAGAGTGACGAGCGCACCGCCGCAAAGGAGCAGTTCGATAGCGAGAAGCCCACGGTCATCGCCATCATGAACGAGACCTTCTCGGATCTTTCGATCTACCAGAACATGCGCGCCGGCTACGAAGGCCCGCAGTACTTTAAGAACCTGTCCAACTGCCTCAGCCGCGGCAAACTCTACGTGAGCGCCTACGGCGGCGGCACCGCCAATACCGAGTTTGAGTTTATGACCGGCAACTCCATGGCCAACCTGGGCTCGGGCGTGTACCCCTACACCATCTACAACATGGAAACGACCGGGAACCTGGCAGAGCAGTTCAAGTCGCTCGGATATTCCACCACGGCCATGCACCCCAACCACGCAACCAACTGGAACCGCGAGAACGTGTACAAGGACTTTGGCTTTGACCGGTTCCTGTCTATCAACGACTTCCAGGGAGCCGACACCCTGCGCGGTATGGTGACCGACCAGGCTACCTACGACAAGATTCTTGAGCTGCTCGACCAGAACGCCGATCCGCAGTTTATCTTCGACGTGACCATGCAGAACCACTCGGGTTACGATACGGGTCTGCTGCCGGTCGACAAGCAGATGCATCTCAACATCGACACGACCGACCTGGACACCAAGACCATCGAGGACGGCACGCTGTCCGATGTCGACGAGTACGTCTCGTGCATTGAGCAGTCCGACCAGGCGCTGCATTACTTCCTCAACGCCCTGAGCAAGCTCGACCGCAAGGTAGTCGTGGTGTTCTGGGGCGACCACCAGCCGTTCTTCCCGTCCAAGTTCAACGATAAGTGGTTTACCGGCGAGGACGACGCCACGCATCAGGAGCGTCTGTGGCAGACCGACTACATCATCTGGGCCAACTACGACGTTGCCGGTTGCGACCAGACGAGTGCGGTCGACGACCTGTCCACCAACTACCTGTCCACCCAGCTGATGCAGCTGATCGGCGCGCCTCTCTCCGACTACCAGAAAGCGCACATGACGCTGCGCGAGTCGCTGCCCGCCATCAACTCCGTGGGCTACGAGGACGCCAGCCTGCGCTGGGCACTCTCCTCCAACGTCACCGGCGACGACGCCGCCGCAGCAGCCGCCACCAAGGCGCGCGAGGATTACGCCAAGATGCAGTACTACGAGATGTTCCGCGACGGCAAGAACGTGTATACCGAGCACTTCCAGACCGAGGCCAACGAGACCGACCCCAACCTGGCGCCGGGCACGACCAAGATCAAGTAGCGACTAGCTGCTGAGCCACAACTGAAACGTCTGTCCAGGCGGAGGCATATAAGGTTCCCTGCTCGGACAGTCCTGCGCAAGACGGAGGCCACATTAAGTGGCCTCCTTTGCGTGCGGAACTCGCGATGAACCTTATATGCCTCCGCCTGGACAGACGCCCTGATGTTGGGGCGTGGCTTGTCTTGGGTGTATCGCCGAACATATATAAGTTGAAGGCCACGTTATGTGGCCTTCTTTGTTTGCGGAAAGTGTGTCCCGGAATTCTTGTCTGGAATGGGATGCAGTTTCCGCTTGGGACCCGATTGAGAAAGTGTGTCCCACTATTCAGCTGGATTCCGGGATGTATTTTCCGGTTGAGGCTCGTTGGGAAAGTGCGTCCCACTTTGGGGGCTGATTCTGGGACGTGGTTTCCGGTTGGCTCTCATTGGGAAAGTTCATCCCATTTCTCGGCCTAATTGTGGGATGCAGTTTCCGCTTGCGGAGTCTCCACTCAACAGAAAACCCGGGTGGCCTGTTTTTTGGCTACCCGGGTTTTTGGGTTGTCGATATGTTCGACTGGCTACTAGTGGGTCTTGCGGCGCTTGATCAGCATGATGAGGGCTATCGCTACGAGCGTTGCTCCCGCTGCTGCTGCGGTGGCGACTAGGGCGAATGTTTGGTCGCCGGTGTTTGCGAGGTTCTTCGCTGTTGTCGTAGTCTTGACCTTGGTGTCGGTCTTAGCTCCGTTGTCGGACTTGGGCTTGTCCGGGTTCGTCGGGGTCTCAGGAGTCTCGGGGTCCTTTGAGCCTTCGGAATCGGTTGGGCCGGCGGTGTTTACCAGCGTATGGTCCAGGAACTTCTTGGCGCCCGCACTTGCCTGTGAGAACAGGCGGCGCGTGCGGATCGGGGTGGCGTTCACCGTTGTGGGCGCCGTCTCCTCGGCCTCGATATTCACGAGCGTCGTGCCGGTGTCGAGGCCCACGTCGTTGTATCCCACGTGGCAGTAGTACTGCGCGCCGTCATCCTCCGCCGTCAGGTCAATCTCGAGCGTTGAGGCCGTTCCGGCTGGGAGGCTGCCATCGGCAGCCACGCGCTGGAACTCGGCCTCGCCGCGAACCTTGCGGTACCAGATATACGACGGCGCCAGCTCCGTTTCACTGCCGCCGGCATTGCGCTGCGTCACATGCCCGATCGCCGAAAGCGTCAACTTGTCTCCCTCCGCGCACTCGACCGAAGAGTCATACTCGAGGGCCGACCTCTCCGCTGTATCCGCCGCAGGTCCGCTCACGGTCATCGTCATGCCAACGGGCATGGTCTTGACCGTGATGATTGCCGAGCGAATACCCGTTTCGGTCGTGGATCCATTTTCAACAGCTGCGATGGCGAATCGATACTCCGTATTGGGCTGCAGCCCATCCCACTTGAGCGAGGTCTTCGTGTTGTCGGCAATCTTCCAGCTATTGACGACCGCATCCGCCGCATTGCTCTGCAGCATGCCCACGCCGTAGCTAAAGCCACTCTTGTTTGCGAGTACATCGTCCCAGCTAAACGTAACGCTGGTCGAATCGACGGCGTTTGCCGTAAAGCCCGTCACGGCCGGCGCGTCGGGCATCTCGACGTCCTTAACGTCATAGCCCACGATCCAGAACTGGTCGGTGTCCTTGGTGCCGAGCTTGTCGCCCGAGTCTGCCTCGAACTTGTCGACATCCACCGCGTTGACGCCCAGACGCCACACAAAACCGTACTTGCCCTGCGCGGCCTCGGGCAGGTTGTCGACGGTACCGCCGTATTCGGTCGATTCACTCGAGGAGTTACCCGTAGTAAAGCCGGCGTTGGCACCAAAGCACAGGCCGCCAAACAACTCGTGCTTTGCGAGCTTCGCGCCCATGACAACGCTGCCGTTCAGCGTCAAGCCGAGCTCGAGCTCCTGCTCCTTGCCCTCCTCGACTTCGATGGTCTGCTCAATGCTCGCCCCCGGCTGCGCGGCGGCGCCGTTAAACCCATCGTGCGTGTAGGCGCGCGTTACGCCAGGCTTGCCCAGGCCAAAGGAATCCCCAACGGGAGTCTCGCCGTTGAGCGTCGTTTGATAGGTTCCGGGTTCTCCCGACCGGTTAGTCAAAAAGTAGCTGAGCGGCGTCATATTGTGCTGTTTGGCAATGCGGTCATAGGCCTCGACATTAACGACCGAGGTCTGCGCGCCGAGCGACACGGGCGCCGCCATCACGCCCTTGCCACCAGTTTCCTCATTTTCGATCTCATACTCGTAATAGACCATCGGAATCGTGTAGAGCACGGCCTTGTCACCCTCGCCGGCATGCGACTCATAGCTTACGCTTGCGCTGACCGTGCGCTCGCTCCGGTAGTCATAGCATCCCTCGGCGGCAAAATCGACTGAAGCATTCATCGCGACCAGGGGCGGACCGGTCTGCACCTCGACGGCAACGCCCAACTCGGCGCCAATGGTATAGCCCTGGGATGTCCCCGTGCCCTTTTCCTCTCCGTATGACGTGCCGCCCAACACCAGATAGCCGTATGCCTGCTCCAGATCCTCAACATAGGGCGCATCCTGCAGCACGGCAAGCACGCGCGGGTTGGTATAGACCTTGTAGCGGTCCTTGTACGTGATCTTGACGCTGTCGTTGTCGACGTCGGGCAGCGCGAGCGAGATAAATGTGCCGTAGGTAGTGCCGCGACGGTTGCTCTCGCTAATCACCTGCTCCTCGCCGCGGCGCACCTTTCCGTTCTCGTCGAGCGAAAAATGCGAGGCGGTCATCCAATAGTAGTCATCGTTCTTGCGCAGGTCCTCGTCGCGGTGCTTGCCCACCACGGCGATAAAGCTCTCGTTATAGCGGTCCGAACCCGAGACGCTGCCCGCCTTGACGTCGCTGATCCACACCTGCTCTATACCCTTGTGGTCATGCTTGTTGCTGCTGTTGTATTGCTGACCGCTCATGCTCATGGTTCCGACCATGGACCCCAAGCCCTGAGCCCCGCTCTGTGCCGTGTTGCAGGCAAAGTCGCGGAACACATCGCCGCCCACGAGCACCTCGTCGACCGCCAGCTGCTCGGACAGGCCGTCAAGGTTGGCAGTGGCAAGGGCAATAGGCGCCAAGGTGCACGGATAGCGCTTATCCTGAGCGCTATCCTTCCATGCGCTGTTGGGCACATGCATCAGCCCATAGGAGGCGAGGAGCCCGTCTCTGTATTCCTTGCAATCGGAAAGCTTGAACTCGCCAGACTCCGAGTCAAAATACGCGTAGCGGTACAGCGCGCCGTACAGCCCCTTGCTGCCGTCAGAAGCGCCGTAATCAAAAGCGCTGCGTTGCCAGTCATAGCCCGCAAGAATAAGGCCCGTGACGGTTTCACCCGTCTTCTTTCCTTCTTCATCGTAGGCGGCAAACGTGCCGAACGTCGCATTCGCAGCGACCATGGTCTTGCCGTTCGCGGAGAGGGAGATTGCGCCCGCGTCGCCCAGACCATCGACATGGACGAGCGCACCCTTGGATGCATCCCACGAAAACAGCTCGCAATGCGTCGACTTATCAATATTCTTCTTGCCGTAGGGTGCCGAGACCACGATGGCGAGGTCATCGCAAAAATCGCGATCGAGGTCGCCGGCCGCTAGCGAAACGACAGGAGCTGACTGAAGCTGCGTCCAGGAGTCGTTCCCGCCCTTGTTGTGCGTGGTGTAGTCCGCGGCGTTACCGGCATCGATCTTGACGACGCTTTGCTTCCAGTTGCCGCCCTCCAAGTCATACATGTCGACTACAGCCTTGCGCACGCCGTTCTCGTCGACATAGCAGCCCGCGTAGACAAAAAGCTCGTCGACGCCGTCGCCATCGACATCGCCCGCCTCGACATCAAAGACGGCGTCGTGCTCTTGCAGGTAACCGGCATCCAGGTACTTAAAACGGCCTTCGTACATCATATTAGTGTTGACCGTCACCGGCAGGTGTGTGTCGAGAGTGCGCGTGCGCCCGTTGCTAAACGAGTAGAGGACCAGCTCAACCTTTCCGGCGTATGACTTGCCGTCCATCGTCGTGGAGGAACTGTCGCCGTAGGCACGGAGCTCGGCAACGCGGCTCTTTTTGCCCGTGCTGGCGTCGCTGCAGAACTCAACACTCGTGGCGTGAATGCCCGAGAAACCGTTGTTGTCGTTGGCGAGTACTGTTGAGGACTCATTGTTGCTTAGGTACGACCAGGTGCCGCCACCGTAGTCGCTATGCTTGTAGAGATCGCTGTTCGTATCGAAGTTGTTGACGTTTTGCCAGAACTTTGCGGCGCCCCACACACTTCCATAGCCATCGGTGAGTTTGCTGCTGCCGCCAATGTCACCGCGCTCGACGTTCTCGAGCTTGCCGCGCAGAGTGTAGCGATTGCCATGGCTACCGTTAGCTGCCATATAGACCTCGCTGCGCGTGGCAAACGTCGTGGGGGCATCAGTGGAATAGGGGCCAACGGTATCGGCCGGAATGTCCTCGCTCGTGCCCAGACCCAGGGCTTGATAATCCTGCTCGGTCATATCGGTGATTGCGGGCGCGTCTGCCGCCTGGGCAACCTGGGGCGTGGCCGTGAAGCAGGCGACGCTCGTGGCAATCAACGCAGCAAGCGCCGCCGTCCCAACAAGCGGGATTTTCGACAGCCTACGGATACGGGGGTGTGGAACGTACATGAGGGACCTCGCTTTATTCGAGTGGAGTGGACTCATTTTTGCAAATGATACATCCGATGCCCGATATCACGTGTCTCATTTTCGCCAACGGCGTGTCTCATTTTTGAGAATCCGAGATGCTGCGGAAATCTTATCCCAGCTCAAAGGCCATTTCTGGGATGTATTTTCCGTCGAGTGCCTCATCGGGAAACTGCATCCCATTTCAAGCGTCGATTCTGGGACGCATTTTCCCCTTAGACCCTCAACCGGAAACCGCATCCCACTTTGAGCGCAAATTCCGGGATGCATTTTCCGCTTGAGCCTCATTGGGAAACGGCGTCCCACTTTGAGGGCTGATTGTGGGATGCATTTTCCGGTTTTGCTCTCATTGGGAAAATGCATCCCGTTTCTTGACCGAATAATGGGACGCAATTTCCCGTTGGAGCGCCTTTGGGAAAGTGTGTCCCACTTCGACCGCCCAGAGTGGGATGCACTTTCCGCAAAGCACCTCAACGGGAAACTACGTCCCATTCCAAAGGCAAATTCCGGGACGCTTTTTTCGAAAGCCGCAGTCCCCCTGCCCATCCGGAAAGCCCGTCCCACTTTGGACGCATCCGGGCACGGAACCATCGACCTATCAGGCCTCCCATCAATAAAGAGGCGTCCTCCCGGACGGCAGGGCACGAAGTTCATCGCGAGTTCCGCACGCAAAGAAGGCCACTTAATGTGGCCTTCGTCTTGCGCAGGACTGTAGAGCAGGGAACTTCGTGCCCCGACGCCCGGGAGGACGTTTCATTTAGAAAGATGGACCTAGCGCTTATTCCTTTGAGACAAGAACAGCGCGACCATAAAAGCGATAATCGCTAGCGTTAGCAGCGTCAAAAGCAGAGCGAGCGAGTTGTCGCCCGTCGCAGCCAGGCCAAACAGGCCGGGCTTTTTGGGGCCAGCGGGCTGCGCAGGAATTGTTTCGCCATCGTCCTCGGCAGTGATTTCCCAGCGAATGGTCTTGTTTGCGTCGGCAAGCTCGTTGCCCACCGACGTCGGGACACTCAGCTGCAGATTGAGCACCGTGCTGCCATCGCTCGTGAACGTGGCGACCTGCGTGGGATAGGCGAACACGCTGCCCGGCGTTCCCGTCTGGAGCCAACCGTCAGACGCATCGCCAGCCGACGCCGTTAAGGTAATGGGCGACAGCAGGTGTGCCGTCTCGTGATTGACAACGGCCCGCACAAACACGCGTACCTGGGACTTTACGCCCGTGGCACGAACCTCGATCTGCTGCTCGCGCGCATCGCCGGGCATTAGATCTTTAAAGGCGGGAAACAGATCGGGCTCCCCCGAGGAGCCCGTCGCCCCCGTTACCGTCAGCTGGCGCGCATTTCCGTCATAGGCAATCGCGGGACTATCGGCAAACGCGCGGGCGGGAACGGCGAGCGCGACCACGCAGAGAATGGCCGCGACCACGGAGCGCGCAACGCCTTTGCGAATCGGGAACGCCATACTCACGCACCTCCGTGCGGCGGCACCAGCACGCCATCTTTGACCGTACAGTTCCATGCCTCGGTGACCGCATCGTCGGGCGTGGACTGAATCGCCTGGGTCGAAATGTCGACAACTAGGTTTTTACCATCTGCCTTCTTCTCGGACACGCTCTTGATGAGCACGCCCGTCTTGTCGAGCGGCTTAACAGAAGACGTCCAGTAGTAGAACCCGTCGCTCGCAAGAACCCAAGACGAAGGGCTGTTAGTGGCGTCGGCATCGCCTTTATCGCCCCACTCAATGGTGTAGTCGGTGCCGGCAGCCGGCTCATCCCACAGGCGCGCGCCATCCTTATCCTGCCAGTAGATATCCACCGCGACACGCAGGTATGCCGGAGCCGTGCCCATGTTTTTAACCGAGACATCCCTCTTCACGTTGTCCTCGAGCGTCTCGTCCACCGAGGGCCTCACCGAGCCAAAACCAAACTCGTTGACCAGCACGCCCGTAACCGAAAGCCACGCAAAGGTGCCGGCAGCGCCGGCCAAAAGGAGAACGCCGACAAGGAGGGCGACGATCTGCTTGCGCTTAGTCATCCAAGTCCTCCCTCTTCAGCTTCCCGTTTTCCCAAACGTTCTTAGCCCGCGAACCGCCGTCGACCCATTTATCTTTTGTGCGCGTGTTAACGCACGTCACCACCGCATCGCCCGCGCTCGAAGCAGACGAAATCTTCAGCTCGGCAGTTTTACCGGGTGCCTTGCCCGGCGTGCTCAGCTCGCCCTGGTAGCGCCATGCCCAAGCCGTGTCTTCCACGACGGTATAGTCACCCACCGGAGCGGCGAACTGCACGCTGCCGACATACCAGGTCTCACCGTTTTCCTGCTGCGTTTTATCGACTATCACTTCGACCATGCGTGTCTCGGGAGAGGCTCCCTCCGCCGTCTTCGTCACCTTAAAGCGGAACGTCTGCCCCATGGCATTGGCGTCGGTGGTCCTTTTGACGATCGTCAACGCATGAGTCGGGGCAAAATTGAACACGGCATTACCGGCGCCCTGTTCGACTCCGCCCGTCTTCTTGGACTCCAGGCGGTTGGCCAAGTCGAACGAGCCATTGCCCGAGCCCAAGCTATAGAGTGAGACATATTTGTCGTTTACGGGGTCCTCCGTCACGGATCCATCAGGACCATAGCTCGCCTGCTTGACCGTGACAGTCAGCTGCGTTCCCATAAACGGCTCGGCAAAACAGACCTTGAACGGCGCCTTATCGGCATTGTCATTGACTGTATTGTCAGCAGTGGGATCGAGCAGCCACTTAAGCTTCGCGGTCATAGGTACGGGGTACGCGGAATTGGATGTATCGTTGGCGACTACACGATACGTCACCGGATACAGATCCATGTCTCCCTTGACCGGCTCGCCCTTAAACTCATTCCAAGACTTCGCAGCACCATTGGCAGGCACATATCGCCATTCCAGGAAGAGTTCGCGCACGTCACCGTTAGCCGCCGCCCGCTCATCAAGCAGCGCGACGATCTTGGAGTAGGCGTCCGGGTCGTACGCGACGGACTTTTGCTCCATCTCGGGATTGCCGTTGTTGTCATAGACCGGTTTGCCGCTCTCATCCACCTTGGGAACCTCGACGTTATGGACAAAACCAGCGCCTGTCGCGCGATCGTCGCCCGAGTCGACCGTCGCCGTAAAGATGGGCGCGCCGTCAACGCCGTGATAGCACACCTTATACGGCGTAATCTTATACACCGCGGTATACGTTACGTCCTCAAATGGCTCACCGCCCTCGAGAGGGTACTTCTCATCGTCGGTCATCAGGGTGTATTGGCTATCGGATTTATAGTCGCGCGACCAGCCGACAAAGTCGTACTTGGTGCCGTTTTTGCCGACAACCTCGGTTGCAGCTTTTACCTCCAGCGAGATCTGATCGCCAGAGTCGGTGCGCGAAAGCGAGCGCACGGATTCGGGGCTCTCCAATTTGGCATCGATATTCGATTGGACCTTGACCGCGCTGGCACGGTAGACCGGGTACAGCTCCATGGGAGCCTTGACCACAGTGTTTTTGTTCACCATGGAAACGCCGTCCGACCAAACGACATAACCCTTGTCAGGTGCCAGCTTAGTTTCCGTCCAGCCTACGAAGGCATTGTATACACCCGTCGCAGCATCGATGTCGCCAACCTTATACGTTGGCAGCGGCATGCCGCCCTTAAGGCTACCGAGCGTATCACCCTCCTGCGCCAGCTTGCCATCGATATCGGCATCGTTCAGGTGGTACACCACCGCGATGGGCGTGTAATAGGCAACAAACGTGTAAGGCTTGCCCAGCTCCACCGGATAGGAATACGAGTTATTACCGTCAGATTCGAGCTCCTTAACCTCGCCATTCGGAAGTTCGATTTCGACCTTATTTAGCTTGTATAGCTCGCCGCCGGACTTGTATACCGTCGTTTCGATATCAGGAGTCACCGTTGCCGTGGCGGGATCGGTGTCCGCATTGAGATTAGGGGTGATGTCATACCTAGGAACATTCACCTCGGAAGTGCCCTTAAAACCGGCGCGATGCAGATTCGTTGTGTAGTTGACGTCGAACTTTGCGTAGACGGGATAGGCATCCTGACACTGGGTGACCTTGGAGTCATCCGTCGCCAAGTATGGCGCCGCCTTTTCCGGATCGCTCGTCACATAGGGGTCGCCGGCGACATCATAGATATATTTCCAGACGGCAGAATCCTTCTTGACCTCGGCGGTCGAAATCCAGCCCAGGAACTTATAGCCCGGCACGGCCATGTCGACATCGGTCGGGGAAGCTTCGAGGGTCAGGGGGCTCTCATACGATCCCTTCTCACCATCTTCTGGCTTTTCGGCCACTTTAACCGACTTATTAACATGCGGGTAGTAATACGTGAACGTCGGATCCGCCCTGCCCACCTTGGTCTGCAGCAAGTTACTCTCATAGCGCCGCGTGGCAGTCCTCACGACATTATCGCCCTTGTTGTAGAAATTAACGTCCGTGGTAATCATCGCGCGAACGTAGTACTTCTTATCTGTACGCACCGTACTCTCGATGGGATTTTTCACATATGTCCAATATCCACCATCACGCTCAAGCGTCCAGAAATTCAGACGATAGCGATCATTCACCGGTTTGACCGTTACGTTCAGTGAACTCAAAGTCCAAGTATCGCTTAAGGTTGCAGCGCCGGGAAAATCGGTATCGGCATAGAGGTTTTTTAGAGTATCGGCTCCCGTATCGTTTTTAACGTTGTGCGAGTATGCATTAAAGGGACTCACGACAAGGGTATTCGCCGTGAAGCGTGTGTCACACGTTTCGTCATAGTCATCCTTCATGCCGTGGTCAACATGCTCCGGACCCCAGTGGACGACGTTTTCACGCACGAAGGTACTACCGACGTTTTCCTCAAAGGGTGTTTGATACCGATTCCAAACGGAACAAAGTAGCCTGCTTTCCGTAAACGCTTGGTTGGTATAAGCCCGGACGTAATAATCCACGCGGTACTCAAAACGCGCCGTATAGGTATGCTTGACGGTCAAATCGACGTTGGCGGGAAGCTTATAGCTGGGGTCGCGGCTTACGCGCACCTCGAGCGGGGCATCCTCGGTCCCCTTGTTTTCATACCAACCCAAGAAGCGGTAGCCGTCGGGCAGGGTGCCGCCATCGGATAGAGGCTTATTGTTCACATCGCGTACCTGCACGGTATAGGAGCTCGTTCCATTCTCGCCCGGCTGCACGTCCACATGAGTATTGCCCACGTCAACGCGCTGGGTCACATCACCGAGTTCATCCTGCTCATTGCCTTCGAACACCGTCATGATGTTCGAAACGTAGTCGCTGTACACGGGATAGAAATCGGTGGGACCGACCACGGTGATCTCGCTACCCGCAGGATAAAAAGCTCCCTGATTTTTAAGATCTGCCAGCTGAGGAGAGGTAATGGCAGCATAGGCGCCGTTCATGCTCTTATCGTCGTTCGGCTGCGTGGTCCAGCCGATAAACGTCGCGGTTTTCGACAAGCCGCCGCGATCCGCGGGGGCAGCGGGCGTCAAACCGACGCCATAGCGGTACCAGTCCGTGGACTGATCGTGTGCCTTGCCGTCTTTCCAATTGAGCGTCTCGCCTTTAACGTTATAGAACAGCACCTGCGCCTCGTATGAAGCGATAAAGAGGTCATTGCCCTTGAAGCCCTCACTCTTGGCATGATCCTTGCCGTTGTCGGCAGTGTAGCTAGACGTCGTCTCGTGCTTCGTGTTGTCCTGAACGCGCTTGCCATCCTTCACCGCAGCGTCATCGGTCTTGCCGTCAAACCAGCTGTTGTCTTGTCCAATTCGGTTCACACGCACGTCGGGCTCGCGGAACCAGCCCATAAAGCGGTAGCCGCCGTTCGCCTCGCTCAGCCCCTCAGGCCTTGCAGAGGTCTCCTGCTTAAACGTCACCGACGTATCGCCCTGGGCCAAGCCCTGAGCCGTTCCCGCCAGCACGGCGCTCACGGCAAAGGTGTACGGATCCGTGGTCTTCTGATCAATACCGAGTTTGGTCGCCTCGATTGTCGCGGTGCCCGCGCCGGGAAAATCAATCGTCGCCTTAACGCTCTGCCCATGCACGGGGATATTCAGCTTGTAATCCATCGCCCACTCATTGGTGTGCTGGCCACCCAGGGCATCGTCGTTAGCGGTCGAGCGCATGGTACCGGCACAGAAGTCGTAGTCGTGCTCTTCCCATAGCTCACGCGTGATGTAGCGCTCGTCATCCCACGGACCATAGCTGTCGCCCTTGGTGGTACCGTCGCCGCCAAACGAAGGGATCTTCTTTTTGGCAGGATTGCCCTGGCTATTGCCAGAAAGGCTCACGCTCGGCTTAAAGTAGCACTCGGTGACCGTGGCGTCGCCCTTGTTGGCGCGTGCAGCAATACCGCCCAGGTTCACATCGTTTTGAATAATGGGGATCACGGCGATGGGGTTGTACTGACGCGAGCTCAGATCGCCCGCAAAGTGGCTTCGGACAAGCTCATTGCCTTCTTCGGTTAAAATACGGCCCGCCAGTCCGCCTGTCCACGCGCGCGTCACGGAAATGACGCCCACGTACGACGCGGCATAGCTGTAGCACTGCGCCGTCGAGAAGCAGTCGATAATCTTGGCGTTACCCGCCATACAGCCCACAAAACCCGAGGCGTACACGTTGTTGCCGCCCAGGGCGCCAATGGCCACATCGTATTTATTGGTGACGTCGGTCATGCCCTTCTCGGCAATCGAGCCATCCTTTTTGCGCGTAGGCGTCACGCGGCAATACTCGATGGTCGAGTTCTTAACGTAGCCGGCAAACGCCGCCATATACAGGCCCTCGCCACCGATTGCCTGTACGCCCGGAGTGGTGTTGTTAACGGCGCGACCACCACGGACCTCGCAGTTGTAGAGCGTGCAGCCGTCGAGTTCGCCGGCAATCAGGCCCCCCTCAAAGCCCGGATTGGTAATCACGTTGAGCATGTTGTTGGCGCACGTAACGTGCAGGGTGCTCTCCATGACCATAACGTTTTCGAAGCGAGTGTTGACGGCCTTGCCCACGATAATGCCGCCGCGAAAGTCAGCCCAAATGTTGGCATCCTTGACCAGGAAGTTCTTGATGGTAGCGCCATCGGTCTCGGCAAAAAAGCCCGTATCGCGCTCGGGATCCAACATATTGTTGGCGTAGTCCAGACCTTTAACGGTGTGGTTCTGGCCATCGAAAACACCCCTAAAGGGATGCTCCTTATTGCCAAAGGAGAGGTGCTTGACCGTGTTTGAGACGATGGTCTTCATGTCCTCACCATCGAGCTCAATATCGTTATCGAGATAGACGTGCCAATCGCGCGTGTCGCGCTCGCGCGAAAGCGCCACGCACGACAAAAAGTCAGCCTCGTTTTTGATGTGGAATTCGGTTTTACCCTCGGCATGCGCCACCGCCGGCAGCACCATAACGCAGCAAAGGGCAATCGCCGCGACGGCAATCAGCCTGCTGAGCACACCTCGATTTCTGTTCTTGATCTTCATAGGCTAGTTCGCCTCCGGCCAGCCCACGACGTCGAGCACGTCGAGGACGGTATCGTTTGCCTGCTGATTTTTGGCCTGCACGGCCTGGACGTCGATATCAAGTTTGAATGAGCCGCCGCGCGCGGCATCGTTGTAGTCGCCCACAAAGCGCAGCGAGTCCATGAGGCTTTCCGTCATGGCGCCGGGGTCGAGCATGCCGCCACGCCCGGCCAATCCGCGGTAGTAGTACCACCCATCGCCGCCATCGATCCACGGGGACCCCTCGCCCGCGTTCACGTTAAAGGCAACGTTGCCCGAGGCATCCGCGGTCGTGCCGTCGGGTGCCACCGACGTCATGCGCAGACGAGCGCGAACGTACTCAGGCTGCGCGCCGGCGTTCTCCACGCGCACAATGCGGCTGATGTCAGAGCCCCCGGCCTTGGTGTCGGGATAGTCCCCGTGTTCGTCGGCCTCAAACGGAATCTCCTCGCCCTGCTCGTTTAGGGTGTATTCGCAGACTCGTACCTTCACGCTGCCAAACGATAGGACGTTGTTCGCCGGAACCATATCAACGGTAAAAGCCAGCGTGCCGCACAGGCACGCCAGGGCCAACAGCGCCACCGCGGCAAGCGCCAAGGTGCGTTTCTGATTGTCGGAAAGATTGTTGAGCACTGCGTTCGCCAATCGTCGGATGAAGGGGGCGAGATCCCGGCCCGAATATAGGGGTGGGGAGCGGACCGGGATCTCGATGGGGTGGGCGGGATTACTTCAGGCCGTTAGCCCACCTCGTGGCGGCAGCCAGAGCAGACGCCGAAGAGCCCTCAGCGGTTTCATCCGCTGCGTAAATGAAGCAGTTGACATCCATCGTGGCAGGATTGGCGAAATCCTTTTGCTCGGTCTCCTTGGGCGTAGTCACCGTGCTGAACAGCTCACCGGTCCACTTGTCCTCGGTCTTGCTGGCAATAAGCGGAGTGGCATCGGCCTCATTGCCAACATAAACGAAAAGGCCACCGAGATAATGAGTCGGCTCACCCGCAACGGCGGTCGCATTAACGGCCTTCCAGCCAGGGTTAATGGTGAAGTAAGTCGTCTTGGAATCAGCGGTCCCGGCAGGCGCCGTCTCGTTCTTCACGAAAACGTACACATATGCATCCTCGGATCCCTTGCCGATACCGACATTAGGATTCTTGGCAACAGACACGCCAGGGGCGAGCTTAGAGTCCTTAACCCATTTGGTCTCGGTCAGGTTGCCGTTGACCTTAGTGTCATCATCCGGAAGCGGCTGACTCGGCTTGTCAGGATCAGTAGTGGGCTTGTTGATGCCCGCAGTAGTGAAGTTGTTGGTCAGGCTCGACTGCGCCGTCAGCCATGCATACGTTCCCACGCCGGCTGCCAGCACCAGCAGCAGCAAGGCGGCAACGATGCCGTAGCGCTTTTTCTTCTTGTTTTCCATCGTTCTCCTCCTTTCGAGAATCGTCTTCCCCGGCAACGACCCTGACCGCTGCCGACACTTCTCCCTGCCGCTATGAACGCCGCTCCCTCGCATGCGCGCCGGCATGTTTGCCAGCAGGCTCGTCGGGGACCACCCGATCGAGCACTATCGACGCCGCGACCAGCAGCGCCAGAACGGCCACCACAACAAGCAAACCGGGCATCGTCGTGCAATATGCGTTAACGAAGCCCAGGTAAGGGACACAAAAAGAAACGACACCGATCACGCGTGAAAAAGGCGTCTGCTCGGCGTCGTGCATGATGGTTCCATCTGCATTTTTGTTTGCGATTCCCTGCGTGCTAATCGTCTGCGCCACAGGGTCGACCTCGTACACCTGGTGCGTCACCACGGCGCCGTCGGATCGGTAAAAGGTTGCATTGTCACCAACGGCAATATTCGTCGGCTCAACTTGGCGAACAAACACCATGGAGCCAACGGGCAGCTCGGGCTCCATAGAGCCCGAAAGCACTGCATAGGGCGTGTATCCAAATGCACGAGGGACAAAAGAAACGACGGCAAGAGCTATGACGAGCACAATCGCCAAGCTACTAAGAAGTGCAATAAAATATTTGAGTGCACGAGCCGCCAAAGTGATAATTTCATCCCCATCGAGGCTATATTCGATCCCATCAAGGATTAGCCACTTTTCTAAGACGCTTAATAGATGAGTTCGAAAAAGCCAATCTGAAATCTATTTATAACAATCACCGTAGCTACTTCCGCGTTTTTATCAACGTCTTTCCGCCAAATGCTACTATTTTTGCCGTAAGTGGTTATTTGTCCCCACACTTGTCTGCTTTATCCAACATCTGCGGCTAACCCCTACACAACTTCTCAATAGAGGGTCTGATATTTTGTACGGCACAGATATCGTGCCCCCCCCCCACATTAAATTTATACTGCATTTAGTATCATTTATTTTCAACCCCCTTATTCATGCCTCTACGGCTATCCCCTGTAGCCCTCAGCCCATACCTTCTGGAAACCCCATCCATCCGGAAAACCCGTCCCACTCTGAATACATCCGGCGAACGCATGCGAGCGTGTCGTCCAGGACGGCCTCGTCATCGGGGTGATGGAAAATGTCACCCCAAACGCTTGCCACGGTTGCGCCCACAAGTGTCAAGAAAAAAGCCTCGAGAATTTCGAGGCTTTCACATTTGCATTGTTTTGCACGAAGGACCGCGAACGGCGAAGCTACTCCCCCAGCACGGCCTTTTTGGCGGCTGCGGCCGTGTTGTCCAGATCTTCCTTGGTGGGGTGATCCTTTGCGGCGACCCAGTTATCGAGCAGCAACTTAGCGCGGGCGTTGTCGGGATCTTGCTCGAGCATGGCCTCGTAGCGCTGCTTTACGGCAGGGCCCATCTTGCCCTGGCACATCGCCCAACCCGCAAGCTCGGCATCCCCAGCCAAATTGGAAGTTACGCGGTCGATAATCTGCTGATAGTAGCTCTGGTCGGCCCCAAAGCCGCAGGTGCCAAACAGGAACACGCGCTTGCCGTGCAAGGCGGAAAGCAACGCCGCGACCGAAGGCGTGCACGCGCCCTTGTCGCACCAAAAACCGACGAGCACCGTGTCGGCCGCGCAGGCGCCCTGCGCCTCGAGCGCAACCTGATCTGCATCCGCATCGTCGCTCAACGCCGCGGCATGGACAAACTCAACACCCGCAGCCTGCAGCGCGCGCTTGATCGCGCCCGAAACCATCCTGGTATTACCGCTCTTGCTGTTAACCACCAAAGAGCACGTCATAGTCACGTTGCCTCGTTTCCCCCAAAACTAAAGCCACTAATGCAATTTATTAGATGAATATCTTAGTACTTACGTGACAGATGTAAACCACCGTCTGTCGATTGATTCATTTGCCCCACGGCCGTGCTCGCTGGGCAAACTGGCTGCAGTAGAGCTCGGCGTAGAAGCCGCCTGCCGCCAGCAGCTCGTCGTGCGTGCCGCGCTCGACAATCTTGCCGTCGCGCATGACCAGAATGCAGTCGGCGTTGCGAATCGTCGACAGGCGGTGCGCCACCACAAAGCTTGTGCGGCCGGCCATGAGCTCGTCGAATGCCGCCTGCACCTGCAGCTCGGTGCGGGTGTCGATACTCGAGGTCGCCTCGTCCAGCAGCAAGATAGCCGGGTCGGTGAGCATGACGCGCGCAATGCACAGCAGCTGCTTTTGGCCCTGGCTAAACGTGCCGCCGTCCTCGCCGATGACCGTATCGTAGCCGCCTGGCAGCTGCACGATAAACTTGTGCGCGTGCGCGTGCTTGGCAGCTTCGATAACCTGCTCGCGCGTAGCGTCGGGACAGCCGTAGGCGATGTTTTCGGCCACGGTGCCCTCGAACAACCAGGTATCTTGCAGCACCATGCCAAAGGCGCGGCACAGGCTTGCGCGCGTGTAGCCACGCGAAGACCGGCCATCGACTGCGATGCGGCCGGCATCGATATCGTAAAAGCGCAGCAGCAGGTTGATGAGCGTCGTCTTGCCGCAGCCCGTGGGGCCGACCAGGGCAATGCGCATGCCGGGCTTGGCCTCGATGCAGATATCCTGCAGCAGCTTGCGGTCGGGCACGTAGCTAAAGTCCACATGCTCAAAGGTCACCTCACCCTGCGGGGCGGCAAGTTCCACGGCATCCGCCGCATCGGGCTCCTGCTCGCGCGCATCGAGCAGCGCAAACATGCGGCGCGCCGAGGCATACGCCGTCTGGATCTGCGTAATGACGTTAGTGACCTCGTTGAACGGCTTGGTGTACTGGTTGGCATAGGACAGGAAAATCTGCACGCCGCCCACCGTGAGCGCAGCGGGCACGCCCGTGATCACGCCCACGCAGCCAATCACGGCGACCACGGCATAGATGATGTTGTTGATAAAGCGCGTACCGGGGTTGGAAAGCGAGCCCATAAACTGTGCGCGTTCACCTGCCGTATAGAGCTCGGCGTTGAGGGCGTCGAAGCGCGCTTGGGCGTTCGGGCCGTAGGCAAACGCATCCACCAGTTTTTGCTCGCCCACATACTCCTCGATATGGCCACCGAGCTGCCCTTGAATACGCTGCTGTGCCGTAAAGCTTTTGTTGGAGAGCTTGGCGATAGCACCGGCTGCAAAAATGGAAAGCGGCGTGACGAGTACCACCACGAGCGTCATGGTCAGGTTGATGGAAAGCATAAACGCGAGCGTGCCCACGATGGTAATAACACCGGTGAAGAGCTGCGTGAAGCCCTGCAGCAGACCGTCGCCCACCTGGTCGACGTCGTTGACCACGCGGCTCATGAGGTCGCCGTGGGCATGGCTGTCGATAAAGCTGAGCGGCATGCGGCTGAGCTTATCGCTCGCCTCCACGCGCATGTCGCGCACCGTTTCGTAGGACAGGCGGTTGACGCAGTAGCCCTGCAGCCACTGGAAGGCCGCGGCACCTACGACGACAATCGCGAGTTTGGTGACAAGCGGCAGCAGCGCGTCAAAGTTCACCTGACCGGCGGCAATGATCAGGTCGATGCCCTCGCCGATGAGAATAGGTGTGTAGAGCTGCAAAATCACGGAGATGGCGGCACTCACGAACGACGCTGCAAACGAAATGCGGTGCGGGCGAACATAGCCCAGCAGGCGGCGAGTCACCGCACCCACGGGATAGCGCTCGGGATCGCCGGGCTGGCGCGGACCGTCACCCAGGTCGTTAAGGTTATCGTTACCGGACACGTTGGCCGTCATCGTGGCGACCGAACCGGAAGAAGTATACGGGTTCATTTAGCAGCCCTCCTTTGTGCAGACGGATGCGGGGGCGGTTGGAGCGGGCACGAGCGCCGCACTCCCCTGCTGGCCCTCGAGCTCCTCGCGGCGAAGCTGCGACTGGCAGATCTCGCGATAGAGCTGGCAGGTCGTGTACAGTTCATCGTGCGTGCCCAGGCCCGCAACCGAGCCGTGGTCGAGTACGCAGATCATGTCGGCGTCGCGCACGGTCGAGACGCGCTGGCTCACAATCACCGTGGTCAGCGGCAGCCCGCCCTCGGCGGCACCGCGCACGCTGCGCTCGCGAATAGCATGGCGAAGCGCCGCATCGGTCTTAAAGTCGAGCGCCGAGGCGGAGTCGTCCATGATCAGAACCTGCGGCGAGCCCACCAAGGCGCGCGCGATAGTCAGACGCTGACGCTGGCCACCGCCGGAGTTGCTGCCGCCGGCCTCGACCGGGGCATCGAGCCCCTGCGGCTTGTTGCGCACGAACTCGCTCGCCTGCGCCATGTCGAGTGCCGCCCAGAGTTCCTCGTCGGTTGCCGCCTCATCGCGCCAGGTCAGGTTGCTGCGGATGGTGCCGCTCACCAGCGACGCGCGCTGTGGGACGGTCGCGACCACACGGCGCAGCTGGTCGAGCGGCCAGGCGCGCACGTCGGCGCCCATCACGCTCACGCTGCCGGCGCTCGCATCGTACAGGCGCGGGATAAGCGAGACAAGCGTGGACTTACCGCTGCCTGTACCGCCGATAATGCCGAGCGTTTTGCCCAGTGGCAGCTTCAGGGTCACATCGCTCACGGCATTTGCCGCGCCCGCGCCAAACGAAAAGCTCGCATGGTCAAAGCTCAGCGCGGGGACTGGAGCCGAGCCACCCGCCAGTTCGCTCGGCTCGGGCAGCGCGACCGGCTGGTTGCCCTCGTCGGTGATGCTCGGCTCGCAGTTGAGCACCTCATTGATGCGCGACGCGCTGGCGCTCGCCTTGGTAAAGACCACGACCAGGTTGGCGACGTACACGATAGAGGTGAGCGTCTGCGTCATGTAGTTAACAAACGCCATGACCTGGCCCTGCGTGAGCTCACCCACGTTGACCTGGATGCCGCCCACCCACAGGATGGCGCACACGCCCAGGTTCATCACCAAAAACGTGACGGGGTTAAGGATCGACGAGAGCTTGCCCACCGCGATGGCGGTATGGGCCTGGTCGTCGGCGGCTTCGGCAAAACGCTTGCGCTCGTGGTCCTCGCGCACAAAGGCACGAACCACGCGAGCGCCCGAAAGGCCCTCGCGGCAGATAAGCGCGATACGGTCGAGCTTTGCCTGCAGCTGCTTGTAATACGGAATGCAGCGCGCCATGACAAACCAAAACACCAAGCCGATGGCGGGCGTGCAAATCAAAAAGATGATGCCGAGCTTAAGGTCGATGGCGAGGGCCGCGACCATGGAGCCCACCGCCAGGAAAGGCCAGCGGATGAGCATACGCACGCCCAGCGCCACGGCAAGCTGCACCTGGTTGACGTCGTTGGTGATGCGGGTGATAAGCGACGGCGTGCCAAAGCGGTCGAGTTCGGCATAGCTCAGCTTATTGATGTGCTGGTAAAGCGCACCGCGAATGTCGGTGCCCATGCCCTGCGAGGTGAGCGCCGCCATCTTTTGGCAAACAAGCGTAAACGAGATGCCGATCACAGCCATGGCGCCAAGCACCATACCGTAGTGAATAACGGCGTTCACATCGCATGCGCCGATGCCCTTATCGATCATCTGGGCAATCACCAGCGGCGTCAGCAGGTCAAAGATCACTTCGATCAGCTTGCACGCAGGACCAATTACCATATACCGGCGAAACTTACCACCAAAACGCCTGAGCAGCTCAATCATGTATAGGCGCTCCCTATCATCATCTCTCTTCAATCTGATTCATGATAGTACGGAGAGCCCTGGAGATGCGTAAGCAACTCGTTACAGAACAAGCCCCCGAAACAATCAGGAAACTAGGCACAGAGGCAAAGCGCCCGAACATGTTTTGGCAAAGCCAATGAGCAGCACTAGACAAGGGATTGAATTGTTCAGATTAACGCGCCTTTACGGGTGATTTTTGGACGACGGGGCCCGGCCGGCGGCGAGGTGTTTGGTAGTCGAGCGATCCCGCAGGCAAAGCCGAGGACCAGCGAGACACCAAATACCTCGCCGCCGGCCGGGCCATGTCGCGGCACCAAAAAACGCCCGTGCGCTCGATGGATTCGGATGCCCCACAGACGCTCCTTCTGGCCCCTGCGGACAGAGGCTCCTTATGGCTGCTTCCTTCCGGACCTGACCAGATTCGGAACATGTCGTCATCCGAACCCATCGAACGCGCTAGGCGCTCGATATATCTTACCTGCTCCCGCCCGATGGGGCAAGACAGCTAATTTGGGACGGGGCTATTTTGACTACTTGGGCAATCAAATCGACAAGTAGTCAAAATAGCCCCGTCCCAAAAAGACTTGTCTGACGCCGTGCCACGAAGGGGGCCTATCTACTACGTTTAGTCCGCAGGGGTCAACCATAGCCGGCTTTTCCGAAAATCGGCAAGCCGTCTACCTGCGGTTTTATTTTCGCATATTACGGGATGGCCGAGGATGCTCGGCTAGACGTAGTAGATGGCCGCATTTCATGGCGGACGGTCCGACCCAAGGCCCAAGGTAGCCAGCCTCGGATGGCCATTCACGAAGTTGCGGTGGAATACGGACTGAATTGGCACCTTAAAGGCAAAAACACTCCGTATTTCACCGCGACTTATCGAGGAAATGGGTTTTAGATGCGGCCAAGGTCGAAGGCTTGGGCGGCGGCTTCACCGGCGCAGATGAGGTTGGTTGTGGCTTCCTGGGGGTCGAGCGCTTGGTCAAGGGGCATGGGTCTGCGGCAAATCGGCAAAACCAAGTCAATACCCTGCTCACACACCGCATCCAGGTTGTCAGCACGACCGCCCACGACGGCGACCACCGGCTTGCCATATCGCTTCGCACGACGGGCCACGCCCACCGGTGCCTTACCGGCGGCGGACTGTTCATCCATATTGCCCTCGCCCGTTATGACCAGGTCGACAACACGCACGCGCTCGTCAAACCCAATCAGATCGAGCACCGTCTCTACGCCCGAACGCAGCTCAGCCCCGAGCGCCAGTAGCGCGGCACCCAGACCGCCCGCGGCACCGGCACCAGGCACACCGAGCACCGAGCCAAATGTCCGTGCGCCCTCGGGCGCACGCAACAACCCCTGAGCTCGCACCCCGGCAATCGCCGCATCGAGCAGGCGACCATAGCCGACCATCCAGCCATCGTACCTGCTCAGCGCCTCGGCATCCCCCGCCGGCAGGCCCTTCTGCCCACCGAACACCGCTAGTGCACCGCGGCGCCCCACGAGCGGATTCTCGACATCGGAAAGCACCACGACGTGCGCGCCATTCAGCGCCCCAAGCGCCGGTGTCAAATCGATACTCGCCACGTGTTCAAGGCCTGTGAGACCGGGGGCGATATTGCAGTCACACTCATCGACAAGGTGGGCGCCCAGCGCCTGCAGCATGCCGGCGCCACCGTCGTTGGTGGCACTGCCGCCCAAGCCAATATAGATAGTCTTTGCACCCGCGCGAACCGCACGAAGCATCAGCTGGCCCACGCCATAGGTCGAAGCCGCAAGCGCCGCCGATTCCGTGCAGGGTGAATACCCAATACCCGCCGCTTCGGCCATCTCAATTACAGCCGACTCGTGCTCGCCGTCCACCAGCATCCGGGCAGACACGCGATCGCCCAAGGGGCCTGCAACCTCGCAGGTTGAGAGCTCGCCACCGCGCGCGGCAATGGCATCGAGCGTTCCCTCGCCACCATCTGCCAGCGGCAATGTGCACGCCTCGGCATCGGGCCAAACGCGACGCACGCCTTCGGCAACGGCCGCCTCTGCCTGCGCGCTCGAAACGCTGCCCTTAAAGGAATCGATCGCCAACAGCACACGGCGGGGCCGGCGGCACGCGGCACCAAAATCGACCGCCTCAACGGCAATATCTTCGGCACACGCGAGCGCCTCGGCATGAGCAGCATGTGCCTCAAGATCGGCCCCGCAACCGCGGCCAGCACCATCGGCGCCACGCAGCCCACTAAAATAGCCGCTCAACACCTCACGGCACTCATCCGCCAGCACGCCGGCATTTACGTTAAACCGATGGTTCAGGCGCGAATCGGCATTGAGGTCGTACAGCGAGCCCAGCGCGCCCGCCTTGGCATCGTCCGCGCCATACACGCAACGTCCCACGCGCGCGTTAACCATAAGCCCCGCACACATGCAGCAGGGCTCGAGCGTCACGTAGACCGTGCAATCGGAAAGGCGCCAGCGTCCAAGCGTCTGGGCAGCAGCGCACACGGCCGCAAACTCGGCATGAGCCGAAGGATCCTGGTCGAGTTCGCGGCGATTATGCGCCCTCGCGACAATCTCGCCCGCGCGTACCACCACGGCACCGATTGGCACCTCGCCCACCGCCGCGGCGGCGCATGCCTCCGCCAGCGCCTCACGCATGAACTTCTCGTCGATTTCGGTGATCGTCATCGTTCGCCTTCCCTGTTGCAAATTCAAAACGATGCTATCATTACGACTCACGGAGAGATGGCAGAGCGGTTGAATGCGGCGGTCTTGAAAACCGTTGAGCGCGAGAGCGTTCCGGGGGTTCGAATCCCCCTCTCTCCGCCACCTTAGTGATTCACCGGCGTCATGGTGCGCTCAAACAGCGCATCGACCACGTCGGCTATCTCGGGTCGACGCTCAAGATCGTGGCCCGATTCCCACCAATTTGTGAACAGTCGAATAATGCCACCGGCGATAAACTCCGATGTTGTCTCGAGCGAAACGGGCGCCAGGGCATCTTCGGCAAGCGAGCTCATCACACGCTCGCGGATGGAACGCGCAATGCGGTCGCAAATCATGCCGGTCAGCATGCCCGACATGCTGCTGGCCAAAAGGTTATCCATGAGCTGCTCATGCGCCAGAATCATATTCATGGCATCGTCAAAGACCTCATGGCGAAGCGCCCGTACGTCATCAAGCGGCTCCGCATCCGCTGCATCGGTCCGGTTTTGCGGCAAGCCCGTCATAAGCTCATCGATATAGAAGGCAAAGTAATCGTTTTTATCGCGAAAATGCTTATAGAACGTCGTGCGGCGAATCAGGGCACGGTCGCAAAGCATAGCAACCGTCAAATCCTCAAACCGATGCTCTTCCAATAGCTCGGTAAAGGCATCGAACAGGGCACGATAGGTTTTCTTGATGCGAAGGTCCATCCGTATCGCCATCCTCAAGGCGTAGACAGCATTCCTTAATTTGTCGCATATCTTACACCTGTACCACCCGTTCCATATTGGTGCCTCCTTCCCGGTTGAAACATAACGCTTACCGGAAAGTTCGGCACCGCCAAAGGTTGCGGGTATACTAGATGTGTTATACCAACAACGGCCGGCGCAAGACGCCGCTGCCATTCGAAACGGAGACATCATGCTTCCCGTCATCATCGGTATCGTTGTTCTCGTTGTGATTGCCTGTGCCATCGCCGGCATCTACAACAACATGGTCACCAAGCGCAATCGCATCGATAACGCTTGGCAGAACATCGACACGCAGCTGCAGCGCCGCAACGACCTGATCCCTAACCTGGTCGAGACCGTCAAGGGCTACGCCAAGCACGAGCAGGACACGCTCGCCGCCGTAGTCAACGCACGCAACGCCGCCGTGAGCGCCACCACCCCCGAGGCCAAGATGGAAGCGGACAACGTGCTGACCGGTGCGCTGCGCCAGCTCTTTGCCGTGGCCGAGGCCTACCCCGACCTTAAGGCGAACACCAACTTTACGCAGCTCCAGTCCACACTCGAGGACACCGAGAACAAGGTGAGCTACGCGCGCCAGAGCTACAACGACTGCGTGCTCAGCTACAACAACGCCATTCAGACGTTCCCGGCTGTTATCTTTGCCGGCATCTTCCAGTTTAAGGAGCGCCAGGGCTTCGAGGCCGCCGAGGCAGCCCGCCAGGCACCGACCGTCAAGTTCTAACAATCACGGCCGAGTCTTAAGCCAGCTCATCAACCCTTTGGGGTCCAAGGCACAAACCTTGGGCCCTTTTCTTATCCACGCACAACGCGCGGCCAAAAGGCCGCGCACCATCTTCCCTACAGCCCAGTAACCTCCTGGCAAGGAATGCAGAGCACTCGACCGAGGCGGACCGCCCTATCTCCCGGCGCATTCCACAGGACGAAAGAACCTCCGCCGCACGTAGTGCGCAGCGGAGGTTCTTTCATGTCCGAGGACGCGCCGGGAGATAGGCCGGTCCGCCTCGGTCAGGGCTTGATGAGAATTACGAAGCCAGGTTACGCCACGGTGTAAACCCAGTTGTGCTTATCCTCGACAGCACCGGACTGGATACCAGTCAGGGTTTCGCGGAGCTTCTTCATCACGGGACCGATCTCGGTGCAGCCAGCCGGGAAAGTCACGGTCTCATCGGCACCGTAGACCTTGTTGTCGATCTCGCCCACCGGGGAGATGACGGCAGCGGTGCCGCACAGGCCGCACTCCACAAAGGTGCCGGCCTTGACCTCGGCCCACTCGACGGGACGCTGGTCGACGGTCATGCCCAAATCCTCGGCAACCTGAACGAGCGAGCGACGGGTGATGGAGGGCAGGATGGAGTCGGTGTGCGACTGAGGAACGACGAGGGTGCCGTCCTCCTTCACGAACAGAACGTTCGCGCCACCGGTCTCCTCGACATAGGTGCGGGACTCGGAGTCGAGATACAGGTTCTCGGCATAGCCCTCGCGATGGGCCTCCATCGTGGGCTTGAGGGACATGGCGTAGTTCAGGCCGGCCTTGATATTGCCGGTGCCATGCGGGGCCGCGCGGTCATACTCGGAAACGCGCAGCTTAACGGGCTTAAGGCCGCCCTTAAAGTACGGACCGACCGGGGTCACGAGAATGCGGAACGTGTACTCAGGAGCGGGAGCCACGCCGATCACGTCACCGGAGCCGATCATAAACGGACGCACGTACAGGGTCGCACCGGAGCCGAAGGGCGGAACCCAGGCGGCGTTGGCAGAAACGACCTGCTTAACGGCCTCAACGAACTTGTCCTTGGGGAACGGGGGCATCTCGAGGCGCTGGGCAGAGTTATACATGCGCTCGGCGTTCATGTCGGGACGGAAGCAGACGATGCTGCCGTCCTCGGCGGTGTAGGCCTTCAGGCCCTCAAAGACCTCCTGGCAATAATGGAAGATGCCGCCGCACTCGGAGACATGCAAGGTGTGGTCGGTGGTCAGGCCGCCCTCGTCCCACTCGCCGTCCTTCCAATGAGCCTCGTAGCTGTAATCGGTCTTCATGTAGCCAAAGCCGAGGCTACCCCAATCGATATCCTTCTTCTCGACAGTCATATGTCGCTCCTTACATACACAGTTGCATACTCGCGAACTCGCACGCAAGGACCGAGGCCGACCGCGTCGCAACGTCGCACGCCCGGAGCGTAGAGCCGGACGGAACACGCGGGCAACACCAAAGCCCATGGCACATCGATTCGCATGCAGGAGATTGTACTCCCCGTACGCGTCTGATAAAACGCTTTTCTTTAACTAAGTAAAGTATTTTCATTTGCCCGAAGCATAAAGGCCCGCCACCGTAAACGGTGACGGGCCTCAACGACACGATTTGTGCGCCGGCTCGAGCTATGCGTTCTTTTTGCCCAGCTTAGCCTTAACCAAGCCGACCACGGTCGGGATGATCGACACGGCGACAATGCCGATAATCAGCAGCTCAAAGTGCTCCTGCACAAAGGGAATGCCGCCAAAGAAGTAGCCCAGCAGCGTAAAGACCGTCGACCAGGTAATACCGCCCAGCACGTTAAAGACAACGAAGTTGCGCCAGTGCATGCCGCCCATGCCGGCGATAAAGGGCACAAAGGTGCGGATAAACGGAAAGAAGCGGCCCAGGAAGATGGCCAGGTGGCCCCACTTATCCAAGAAGTCCTCGGACTTTTTGATGCGCTCGGGCGTCATGGCCTTTACCTTGCCCGAGGCGATGATCTTGCGGCCAAAGAAGTGGCCGATCATAAAGTTGCACTGATCGCCCAGGATGGCTGCGGCCCATGCGGTGGCCAGCAGGGCCACGATGTTAAAGCCACCGTTGTGGGCAAAGAAGCCCGAAGCAAACAGCAGCGAATCGCCAGGGAGAAACGGGAAGAACACCACGCCTGTCTCGATAAAGATAATCAGGAACACGCAGCCGTAGGCCATAAGCGGGCCGGCGGCGATCCAGCTGGCAATCGCGGTGCGCGGGTCTTTGAGCAGCTCGGCGATAAAATTGATGAAACCCATGAAGTAAAACCTCTCAGTTGTGGGCGCGGACACGTCCAAGTTGACCAGTATACGGTTGCGGTGCCCCCTCGTGCGCAACCCCACAAAAGCATGACTCCATTACCAGCAAGTTTGCATAACTGACACCTGTCGTGCAAAGCCGCCAAGATTGTCCTTCCTAATCCCTAGCGAATCGCTATACTTTATTGAATCGCATTGCCATGGCGCTAAGGGAGGGCGGTCGGTGAGCTTTATCAATACCATTCGCGAGGACATCAAGACCGTCCAGGCGCAGGACCCCGCCGCGCAAAACGGTCTGGTCATCTTCCTTTCCTATCCCGGCCTGCACGCCAAGTGGAACCACGTGCCAGAGCACTGGCTCTGGGAGCATGGCCATCGCTCGCTCGCCCGTGTGCTCTCGCAAATCACCCGCCACATTACCGGCGTCGAGATTCATCCCGCTGCACAGATCGGCAAGCATTTCTTTATCGACCACGCCATGGGCGTCGTCATCGGCGAAACCACCATTGTGGGCGACAACTGCGTGCTCTACCAGGGCGTCACGCTTGGCGGCACCGGCAACGAGACCGGCAAGCGCCACCCCACCCTGGGCAACAACGTCACCGTGGGCACAGGCGCTAAAGTGCTCGGCAACATTCGCATCGGCAACAACGTCAAAATCGGCGGCAATTCGGTCGTCGTCAAGGACGTACCCGACAACTGCACCGTCGTGGGCGTGCCGGGACGCATCATCAAGCGCAACGGCTGCCGCGTGTTCGAGGAGAGCTTCGATGCCAAGCAGCATCGCGAGTACATGCCCGACGCCGCCGCCGAGCAGTCCGCGCTCAACCGTCAGGGCATCACCGAGAACGCCCGCCGCGTCAAGGAACTCGAGCGAGAGGTGGCCGAGCTCAAAACCCTCGTCGCCAAGCTCGTGGACGAACGCTAGAGCCGGACAGCCACCGACAACATTGACGCCAACGCAAAGGCGCGCCAGAGGATTCACCCCCGGCGCGCCTTATTTGCGATGTGACAAAGGGACTGTCCCTTTGTCACATTATGCGAACTGACTCAGATAGAGGTCGGCGTAGGCACCCTCGGCAGCCAGCAGCTCCTTATGCGTACCCTGCTCGATAATGTTGCCGTGATCCATGACCAAGATCAGGTCGGCATCTACGATCGTCGACAGACGGTGCGCGATCACAAAGCTCGTACGCCCACGCATGAGCGCGTCCATGGCGCGGCCGATGGCGAGCTCGGTGCGCGTGTCCACACTCGACGTCGCCTCGTCCAGGATGAGAATCGCCGGGTTGTTGAGCAGCACGCGCGCAATGGTCAGCAGCTGGCGCTGACCCTGGCTAATGCTCTCGGCATCGTTGGCCACGCGCGTGTCATAGCCCTGCGGCATGGTGCGCACAAAGAAGTCGACCTGCGCGGCGCATGCGGCCGCCACGATCTCCTCGCGCGTCGCCTCGGGGCAGCCATAGGCGATATTCTCGGCAATCGTTCCGTCGAACAGCCAGGCATCCTGCAACACCATGCCAAACTGCTGGCGCAGCTCGCCACGATCCATGCGGCTCGTGTCCACGCCGTCGAGCGTAATGCGCCCGCCGTCAATCTCGTAGAAGCGCATGAGCAGGTTGATGAGCGTGGTTTTGCCCGCGCCCGTGGTTCCCACCACGGCGATCTTCTGGCCCGGCTCGGCGGTAAACGACACGTCGCGCATGAGCGGCTTGTCGGGCGCGTAGCCAAAGCGTACATGCTCAAAAGCGACACGGCCCTCAACGCGACCCGGCAGCCTGGCGGCCTCGCCCGGCTGCGGATCCGCCTCCATCTCGGGTTCATCGAGCAGGTCGAACACGCGCTCCGCACTCGCCAGCGCGCTCTGCAGCGAGTTGAAGGTAAACGACAGCTGCGTCATGGGCTCAGATGCCTCGTAGATAAACTGGAAGAACGCCTGGAACACGCCGACGGTCATGTGGCCGGCAACCAGCATACTGCAGCCCACAATCGCAATCACGATCTGTGCCAGGCGGCCGATAAAGCGCACCGCGGGGCCGACGGCGTTAATCATGAAGTCGGCCTTGGCACTCACGCGTGCCAGCTCGCCCGAGGCCTGGTGTACCTCGGCAGAACTTTGGCGCTCGCGGTTAAACGCGCGAATCACCAGACGGCCCGAGTAGCCTTCCTCAACCGCGCTCGTAATCCTTGACACCCACTCCTGGCGCTCACCGGTTACGTCATGCGTGCGGCGCGAGACCACCTTGGTCACCAACAGCGACAACGCCGTAAAGAACAAAAAGACGAGCGTGAGCGGCACGCTAAACACGAACATCACGCTCACGGCGCCCACCACGGTACCGATCGACACCAGAAGCTGCAGCAAGCCGCGCTGCATGCTCTCGGACATCTTGTCCAAGTCGTTGGTCGCACGGCTGACGACCTCACCGGGACGATGCGCGTCAAAGAAGGCAAGCGGCAGACGGTTGAGCTTTTGTGCGATGCGGTTGCGTAGGAGCAGGTTGAGGCGTTCGGCCACGCTCGACATCAAAAAGCTCTGGAGTGCGTAGAACGAGGCAGCGGCCGTCCAGATCATAAAGTAGATGAAGATGGTCCTGCCGCAGTTCTCCCAGGTGATGTTGAAGGTGGTGTCGTTGGCAAACGTCACCTGAATGTGGCCCCACAGCTCATCGATCACGCGGGCGCTGTATGCCGGCGCGGCGGTGTTAAAGATGGCATAGAACACAATGCTCGCGAACACGATATAGAAGCGCCAGTGGTCGCCGGCAGCCTCGCTCCACAGGCGGCGCACCGTCGCCCAGGTGTCGCGGGGTGTCTCGTCCTCATCCTCGTCGTCAACGTCGCGCATGCGCTCCGCCTCGGCGCGGGCGCGCTCGTCCTCGGCGCGCTCATTTTCCTCATAGAGTGCCTGGCGACGAGCCTCGCGCTCCGCCGCCTTGGCGGCTTCGTCCAGGTCGGGCGTGGCGCCCGTCTCCTCAACTGTCTCTGCATCCGCGGCGCCATCGGCGATGCCCTGCTTCTTGAGCTCCTCGGTCATGCTACTCACCTCCCTTCATCTGCGATTCCGCGATAGCACGGTACACCTCGCAGGTTTCCATGAGCTCGTCGTGCGTGCCTAGGCCCACGACCTCGCCATCCCTGAGCACCACGATCTGGTCGGCATGCAGAATGGTCGAGATACGCTGCGCGATGATGAGCACCGCAGCGTCACGCGTCTCGTCTTGCAACGCATGGCGCAGGGCGGCATCGGTCTTAAAGTCCAGGGCCGAGAAACTGTCATCGAAGATATATAGATCGGCATGCTTCATGAGCGCACGGGCGATGGCCAGACGCTGGCGCTGGCCGCCCGAAAAGTTCGTGCCGCCCTGCGCCACCGGGGTATCGAGCCCCTGCGGCCGATCGAGCACAAAGGTGCTCTGGGCAACCCGGAGCGCATGAAGCATGTCGGCCTCAGTCGCGTCTTCGTTGCCAAAGCGCAGATTGCTTGCTACGGTGCCCGAGAACAGCCATGCCTTTTGCGGCACATAGGCAATGCGCCCGCGAATCTCGTCTTGCGAAAGGTCGTGCAGATCAACGCCGTCCAGGCGAATGGCGCCCTTGGTGGCATCGTGGAAGCGCAGCAGGAGCTTGGCCACCGTCGATTTGCCCGAGCCCGTCGAGCCGACGATCGCGGTCGTCTGACCGCGGCGACAGGTAAAGCTCAGATTGCACAGCGTGTCCTCGTCGGCGTCGTCAAAACGAAACGACATATGATCGAACACGGCGACCGCGTCGGCTCCGTCTGCGGACTCAGGCGCCCCGTCGCCCAGCGTAGCCTTGCCGTCCACGATGCTCGGCTCGATTTCGAGCACCTGCTGCGCACGGTTGAGGCACGCCGCGGCGCGCGGAAGCGTCAGAATCACCATCTGCGCCATCATCACAAAGAAAAGAATCAGGATCGCGTATTCCAACACGGCCGAAATGCTGCCGATTTGCATGGCGTGGACGCCCACGCGGTTGCCGCCCACCCACAGCACCGCCACCTCGGCGATGTTCATCAAAAAGAAGCTGGAGCTGTCGAGGCCCACAAACAGGTGGTTGACCTTGATGGCGTTGGCCGCGTAATCGCTAAACACCTCGTCCAGGCGCTGCTCCTCGTGGCGCTCCTTGTTAAATGCGCGGATGACGCGCACACCCACGATGTTCTCGCGCAGCACCACGTTCATGCGGTCGATAAAGCTCTGCAGGCGCATAAAAATCGGCGCGGCGTTAGCCACCGTAAAGACCGCCGCCACCAGCACGATCGCAACCACCACGCCCAGCAGCGTGCCCATGGCGGGATCGATGAACCAAGCAAAAATGATGCCTGCCACGGCCAAGAATGGCACCGGCAGCACCAGCTGAATCGTCTGAAGGACAGCTTGCTGAATCACGTTGATGTCGTTGAGCGAGCGTGTGATCATCGAACCCGTGCCAAAGCGCTCAAAGTCGCTGGCGGACAGCTCGAGCGACTTGTCGTACACGGCATTGCGGATATCGCAGGCCACGTTGGCGGCCAGGCGCGCCGAAAGATAGCAGCCCAGCACCGTGCCGCCGCTGGCCATGCCGGTCGCGATAAGCATGTACAGGCCGTTACGTAAAATATAGTCGACATCGCCCGTGGTAATACCGGTGTTGACCATGTTCGCCAGCATCGTGGGAACCAACAGCGTACCGACGTTATCTATCAGCACCGCAAACAGCGTCACCGCAATCAGACCGCGGTACGGCCTCATAAACCTCATTAAGAGTCGCATGTGTCCCCCTCGCCCTTATCGTCAGCCTCGTTCTCGGCGGCCACTTGCCGTTTAAATGCCTCGCACTCTTCGTTCAGAACATGGGAGAATTTACCGACCAGGCGCATGATCTCGCGCTGTTCCCACGGCTCGAGCGCTTCGAATGCCTGTTGCTCGGCTTTTTGCGCCGGTAACGCGTAGCGCTTGGCAAACCGCACGCCTTCTTCGGTCAATCGCACAACCTTGTTCTTACGACTGCCCTCGGCAAACTCCAACGTCGCAAGCCCTCGCGCCCTAAGCGTCTTGATCGCCGAGTTAATGGTCTGCTTGCTATAGAACCATTCGCCTGTCAGACGGCTCACGGCGATACTACCGCCCGCCGTGCTGGTGTCGACGAGCATCCAATAGGCGCAGTCCGAAAGACCGCAGGTGCGCGAGAACTCCGAATAGATATGGTCGAGTCCGTTGAGCATCCGGTCGAAATCGACCAGCGTAACCGCACTATTCATCTATCCCACCATTCGATTGTCCGAGTTTTGACCAATTTGTATTTCTAGATTAGTCCGAGTTTTGACTATCGTCAATAAGCTCGATATATATGGTCGGCTCTACATTGCATATCGATAGAAAAAGACCGCCGGCGCGGGGGCGGCGCCGGCGGTCACGCGAGAATAGCGATGTATTTGCCCGTTAGGCAGCGACGGCCTCGTAGACCGTTGCGCCCGCAAAGCTGTCGTGCAGGCTCTTGCCGCAGATCCAAGGCAGCTCGACGACCTCGCAGACCGTGTTGACCAGCTCGGAGCAATCAGTAAAGTGGCCCTTATCGTTGAGGGTCTCGCAATCCTGAACACGCCAATAGCCATCGGTGTGCGTGATGTAGTACTCGTGATCGTTGATCGACACGAAAGCGCGCGTCTTGGAACGCAGCAGCTTCAGAAATCCTTCGAAGTCAGTCTCGACGACATCTCCAGCCTGGAACATGATAGTTACCTCCTGGCCCAGCGCCACCACAGCGCATTGATAAACGTTGGTACCCCTTTAGTAAAACCTTTATCAACGGATATGCGCCCATGTTTTAGGCAAGTGGTAAAAAACCGCAGGGTAGACGGGATAAAACGTTTAACCATCTCATTAGCTTCTCACATTCTTGCCGCAGTTTTATGCAAGCCGACTTTTCCGATTGGTGGCTATTGCTGTTTGGGGCCCTCTGCACGATTACGGCTACGGCACGACGGGTAAGAACGGAGCATCTGCAACGTCATCGCTAGGAGAACCCATGGAGACCATCGAAGCGCTCATCCATCGCCGTAGCTGCCGCAACTACAGCGATCGCCCCGTCGAGGCAGAAAAGCTCGCACGCATTATCGAGGCAGGCCAGTACGCGCCGAGCGGCATGGGACGTCAGCCGGTCACGTTTGTCGCCGTTACCGATCCCGCGACCGTCGAGCGTCTCTCGCAGCTCAACGCCCAAGTTATGGGCAGCGATGGCGATCCCTTCTACGGGGCCAAGACTGTTGTGGTAGTGCTCGTCGACCGCAGCGTGCCCACGCACCTGGAAGACGGCTCGCTCGCCATGGGCAACCTGCTTAACGCAGCCTATGCGCTGGGCGTCGATTCGTGTTGGATCCACCGCGCGCACGAGGTCTTTGACTCACCCGAGGGACTGGAACTGCTGGCCAAGTGGGGTCTGCCCGCCGACGGAAGCTTGCGCGGTGTGGGCAACTGCATTCTGGGCTACGCCGAGGACGCACTCCCCAAGGCCAAGCCTCGCCGCGACAACGTGGTGTATGTTCCGCCGTTCTAACGAACGGCGGACCCGCTGAAAGGCCCCGTCCCATATTTGCTGCCCCACTCGCAACTTATCTTGCCGATGGAGTTGTTGCCGTTTCGCCCGTCTGACTCGCATCGGCGTCGTCGCTTTGCCCGCCTTCGTCCTTTTGAGCATCGGCAATGGTGGCAGCAGCTGCGACCATACCGCGCTGGGGCGCCACACCCGTCTGGTCTTGTGCGCCTTCAACAAGCTCCGTGCCAGCATTCGCAAGTTCAGGCGATTTGAACATCGCGCCCAGACTCGCGCCGTCGCCGGCATATCCGAGCGCCGCGAGCGCGATGACGATTATCGCGGCAACGACCACGATCGGCACGTAACGATGCCAGCCCGCAGGATTGAGGCCGCTACGGCGGGCAGCACCGCGGCTAATGTAGCCAAGCGTGCCATCGTGCTTGAGCTTTGAGCCCACCACGCGCCTTCGTCCCCATAACGAGGATTCGGCCTGCATGGCCAAGCGAGCGCTTGCCGAAGGATAGCCATATTTTGTGCGCTTGAACGAGCCGTCGAACCCCGAGGCGCTTTTGCCCCACGTCCGAGAAGTCGTACGTCGGCTGACCGGCGCCGCACTTCGCTTTGTTCGGTTCGGTTTTGAAGTCTCCGCCATACTCCCCCGCACGCCGTAACACAATCGAAACAATGCTTCTTTGGACTGTAGCACACGCGACGCACGCGGTCACGGCGCCTCGCTCAGCGGTCGCTGCCCTTCAGCAGGCGCCATAAGGTCGTACGGCTTATATCGAGCACCTCTGCCGCACGAGTCCTGTTGCCGTGAAGGTGCTGCAGGACCAACCGCGCGATATCGCGCTCGGTATCGGCCAGTGGACGCAAGATATACAGATCGCTATCGAGCGTCGGGGCACCAAAGGTCGCGGTCTTGATAACGTCCTCCTGGGCGAGTACCTCTTTCGCCACGGCACGCTCCACCGTTCCAGCCCCCACTAATATATAGAGTCGTTCAGAGACTTCACGCAGCTGCAGGTAGTTGCGGGGCCAACGGTACACATCGAGCGTCTCTGCCGCGGCGGCGGACAACATGGGGGCACCCGTCTTAAACATATCTGCCAGATACTTCAGGTAGCACGCAGTCTTTTTCGACGCGCCGCCCTGCTCGGCAATCGCAGGCGCCACGCTCACTGCACATGCCAAGCGCTCGGTCACAAAGGCAGCCTGGTCGCTTTCGCCGCCACCCGGCATATCGTTTGCCGTCAACACCACATGGCAACGAGTTGCGAGCGCCGTGTCGATCATTGCGGACACGAGCTCGCGCAGGCGTTGGGGACCAACGGCATGCCAGCCGCTCACGCAAAGCGTCAGCCCCGTTTGGAATAGCGGCGATTCGGAACTTTTGAGCAGATGGCGCCAACCGCGATCCGTAAGCCCATCGAGCGCAATGGACACAAAGGGCTGATCGGCATAGGGCCCATCCAGGTACAGGCGTTTTGCAATCTGGTCCTGCCCCGCACCCAGTTCACCCTCGAGCATAAGGGGTACTCCGCGTGCGTAACTCTCCCGTACGGGGGCAGCGACCGCTGCCGCATCTTCGACGATGCCGTACGTGCTCGACTCGTAGCGAGCCTCGACTTCGTCGGCATTGAGCCACTCGATGCCCGCATGCGTCGCAGCGGCGCGCACCTCATGCGCCACGACCACCCAAAGCGCTCCGCGCTCCTTGGCCGTCGGGCGCACCGTCAAGCTCAACCGCACGCCCTCGTGGCCCATCACCAGGCGTGCCCCATCGCCCACGCGAGCGAGACGCTCGGAAACAAAAGCAGCGATATCCTGCTCGAGCGCCGCGTCGCTCATAGTCGAGATTACAACGCCACCGCGCCCGTCGATTGCCAGCGCCGATGCTCCGGCTGCGGACAATGCCTCAATCAGAATCTGCAGCTTGGCATCGCTGTCCATGGTTCGCCCCGTCTCCAGCCGCGGCCCCATCTGAGACCCGGCATCTCAAGTGTTTCAAAATTGAACGATAATGTTCACCAAACACTATAGGGCCCGCGGTGCCTTCTTGCGAATATATGAATTGCCCCGCATCGCCATCCTGGCGGGGCGATAAGAGCTCTTCGGGACCTATCAACCTGCGGACAAGCCATACCCGCAAGAGCTCCTATCGCTCCACCGTGAGAATGCGCCCACCAGCACGCAGCACGCAAATCAGCTACTTCTCTACCAGATTCCCAGCACGTGCTGCATTCCCAAACTCATGCATGCAATGCCAATCCAGCAGCAAAAGCCCAACGCGATGGGCTTGCCGCCCTTTTTGACCAGCTCGACGATATCGGTATTAAAGCCAATAGCCGCCATGGCCATCACAATAAAGAACTTCGACAGCTCCTTGATGGGCGCCGTAATGGACGCGGGAAGCTGAAGCACCGTGGTGATCACGCTCGCCAGCACAAAGAACAGCACGAACATGGGAAACGCTCGTTTAAGCGAGAACGTGCTTTTGGCGTCGCCGCCGGCCTTGCGCGCCAGATGCATCTGCCAGCATGCGAGAACCAACGTAATGGGAATAATGGCCAGCGTCCTGGTGAGCTTAACCACTGTGGCGCTTTCGAGCACATTGGCGCCGGGATGCATGCTGTCCCAGGCGCTCGCCGCAGCCGTTACCGACGAGGTATCGTTGATGGCGGTGCCGGCAAACAGGCCAAAGCCCTCGTTGGTCAGCCCGAGCATGCCGCCGAGCGTCGGAAACACGAGCGCCGCGATAACGTTAAACTGGAAGATGACCGAAATGGCTTGGGCAATCTCGCGATCATCAGCATCGATAACGGGCGCGGTCGCAGCGATGGCCGACCCGCCGCAAATCGACGAGCCCACACCCACAAGCGTCGCGATCTTGCCCGGCACGTTCATAACGCGGCAGAGCACGAAGGCGATGACAAGCGAGGTCGAGATCGTCGCCACGATAATCGGCAGCGACTGGGCGCCTTTGGACAGAATCTGCGAGAGGTTCATGCCAAAGCCAAGCAGGATAACCGCGTACTGCAAGACTTTTTTAGACGTATAGGTGACACCGGCGGTGAGCTGTTCGCGGCGATTCTTGGGAAAGACAAGCGCCAGAACCATGCCAAAGAGGATGGCAAATACCGGCCCACCGACCACCTCAATCTGTTTGCCAAACAACGTCGCGGGGATGGCGATGATCAGGCAGAACAAGACGCCCTTCCAGCGCTCGCGTACGATATTTGCCAGTTGCATATGGGATTCCTTCTTTCTATTTCACGTTTGCGACGGCTTATGATACGGCAACATTGGGCACAGCCCTGCGCAAATACAGACTAAGATGCCGCAATAGTTCTTGGGCAACAGCCGAATTACCCACCGCGGAGAGCTGATTCGCGGCATAATTAACAGCTGATATATGAGTGTGATAGAACGGTTGTGAGGCACTATGGAAGAATCGATGCACGTCGGCGAGCAGGAAACGAGCCTACAGGACCAGTCCTACCACACCATTCGACGCAAAATCGTCTACCTGGACTACAAGCCGGGCGAAAAGCTAGGCGTCAAGCAGCTTTGCGACGACCTGGATATGGGGCGCACCCCTGTGCGCGAGGCACTGGTGCGTCTGGCGCAAGAGGGCCTGGTGCGCACCGTGCCCCAAAGCGGCACCTATGTCTCGCCCATCAACCTCACCTTTGCCGAGAGCGCCTGCTACATTCGCGAACACCTGGAAAAACAGGTGATTGTGGAGTGCTGCGCCCGTGCCACCTCGGCAGGCATCGAGCAGCTCGACCGAGCCATCGCGCTGCAGGAAAAGGCCATGGCCGAAGAGGATCGCATCGGATTCTTTTTAAGCGACAACCTCATGCACCGCATGATCTTTAGCATCGCGTGCCGCAGCACCGTGTGGTCGTGGCTCGAGGCGACCAATGCCGACCTGGAGCGCTTCCGCTGGCTGCGCGCCGCCACGCAGAGGCTCGACAATCAGGAGATTGTTAACGAGCACAAGCAAATCCGCCGCGCCATCGCCGGCCGCGACCCCATCGAGGCGAGCTTTTTGGTCAGCAAGCACCTGCATATGATGTTCCGCAACCAGACCGAGGTCCTGGACCAATATCCCAAGTACTTCGAGACCAGCAAGCTCCGCTAACCTGCCAAAAAGGGACAGGTTTATTTCGGCAGGTTTTACCTGGTCAAATGAAACAAGGCCCGGCTCCCCCCCACCCAGACGGCGCCACGCAAGGCTCGCG
>OBYR01000180.1_pt1 | contig 71294 bp, 65 predicted proteins | sample 1495491 | NCBI WGS metagenome assembly OBYR01 (sample SAMEA2580206, study PRJEB22360) | human gut metagenome | biome: human gut; feature: human-associated habitat; material: faeces | place: Denmark | collected 2008/2010 | reverse complement strand
TTTTTAGTGAGGATTCGGCGTGAGGGGCATCCCATCCACCCGCAGCCAGCATCCGGACAGGAAACAGTGCATCCGGTTGCTGCACGAAGCGGTAGATCGCGGGGTAACGCTCTTCGATACCGCTATCATCTACGGGCCCCTGACCAATGAGAATTTGGCCGGAGAAGCGCTGTCCGGGTTCAAGGGAAGGATTAACGTAACCACCAAATTCGGACACGAAGTAATCGACGGCAAAGGAACGGGGCGTCAGGACAGCCGTCCGGCAACTGTCCGCCGTTATTGTGAGGAATCACTCCGTCGCCTCAAACTCGATTCATTGCCTATGTTCTACCAGCACCGTGCCGATCCGAATACTCCGGCCGAAGAGGTGGCTGCGACGATCGCCGACCTGATGAAAGAAGGCAAGGTGCAACACTGGGGAATGTGTGAAGTCAGTGCCGAAACCATCCGCAAGGCCCATGCCGTATGCCCGCTTACGGCCATTCAGAGCGAATACCATCTGATGCACCGTCTGGTGGAGGAAAATGGCGTACTCGACACCTGTCGGGAACTGGGCATCGGTTTTGTTCCGTACAGTCCCATCAACCGGGGTTTTCTGGGCGGCTGCATTAACGAATACACGGTTTTCGACCCGAACAACGATAACCGCCAAACCCTGCCGCGCTTCCAGCCGGAAGCGATGCGGGCAAATACCCGTATTATAAATGTTCTGCAAGCCTTCGGTCGCACACGGGGCATGACTTCGGCACAAGTGGCGCTCGGCTGGTTACTTCAGAAAGCACCTTGGATCGTACCGATTCCCGGAACGACAAAACTCGCACATCTGGAAGAGAACTTACGCACGCTCGACTTCAACATCACGGCCAATGAGTGGAAAGAGCTGGAAGATGCCGTAACCGCTATTCCCGTTGTCGGAGATCGGTACAATGCCGAGCAGCAACGGCAGGTAGGCCGCTAAAGAATCTGTAAAAAGGGTAATACAATCCGTAATCTATCTACCGGACGGACAGAGAAACTGCCTTACCTTTGCATTATAAACTAATAATAAAAAATATGAAACCATACATTATCAGTCACATGATGACTTCGGTCGATGGCCGCATCGACTGTCCGATGGTCGGGCAACTGAGTACGGATGAATACTACGTGGCGTTGGAAAAACTCGGTCCCTGCTCGAAGCTGTCGGGACGGGTAACCACCGCGCTCGAATGTACGGCCGTCAAAGAGGAAAGTTCCCGAATGGAAGGAAATCCGATAGGCCATAAATCCGTATATGTCGCCCAAAAATCGGAAGAATATACCATCATTGTCGATACTCATGGAAAACTGCGTTGGCAGACAAACGAAGCCGATGGACATCCCCTGCTCTGCATCGTCAGCGAACAGGTTTCCAAGGAGTATCTGGAAACGCTCCGCGAACAGGGCATTTCATGGATTGTAACCGGAGCGGAACGTATCGACCTGCCCCAAGCGATGGAATTACTTTACGAACATTTCGGTGTCGAACGTCTGGCGATTGTCGGAGGCGGACATATCTGCGGAGGATTCCTGGAAGCCGGACTAATCGATGAAGTGAGCATCATGGTGGCTCCGGGCATCGACGGACGCCAGGGACAGACGGCGGTTTTCGACGGTATCTCCCACACGGGATGCAGCCCCTACAAGCTGGAATTAGAAAATGTGGAACAATGGGAAACGGGTATCGTGTGGCTTCGTTACAAAGTAAAATAATGAAAATATGAAACTACAAGCAATCACAATTCTGACGCTCCTGACTTTTGCGAACGTCATGGCCTCGGAAACGATAACAACAAAAAACACAAAGTCAATCGGTATGGATAATACATTAGAATTAACGCGGGAATGGGACAAGACCTTCCCGCAAAGCAATCAGGTGGAACACTCGAAAATCACATTCCACAACCGTTACGGCATCACGCTTGCCGCAGATCTCTATAAACCGAAAAATGCGCAGGGGCATCTGGCTGCCATTGCGGTCAGCGGCCCCTATGGGGCAGTGAAAGAGCAGGTTTCGGGACGTTATGCCCAGACCCTCGCCGAACGCGGTTTTCTGACCATTGCTTTCGATCCCTCGTTCTATGGAGAAAGCGGCGGCACGCCCCGTTACCTCACATCGCCCGAAATCAGCACGGAAGATTTCAGCGCAGCGGTCGATTATCTGACAACCCGTGAGGATGTCGATCCGGAGCGTATCGGTATTCTCGGTATCTGCGGTTGGGGCGGATTCGCGCTCAATGCCGCAGCCAACGATCCGCGCATCAAAGCTACGGTAACCTCCACGATGTACGACATGAGCCGTGTGAACGCCAACGGGTATTTCGATGCTATGAATGCTGACGACCGTTACAAACTGCGCAAACAACTCAATGATTTACGGACAGAAGATTATCGCAACGATAGCTATGAACGCAACGGAGGAGTGGTAGATCCGGTTCCCGAAGACGCTCCGCTTTTCGTTCGCCAGTATCATGACTATTACAAGACCGAACGGGGTTACCACCGTCGTTCCCCGAATTCCAACGAAGGAATCACGAAAACCAGCGTCCTGTCGTTCATCAATATGCCGCTCCTGTCATATATCAGCGAAATACGGAGTGCCGTGTTGCTGATACATGGAGAAAAAGCCCACTCCCGCTACTTCAGCGAAGATGCTTATAAACGGCTGACGGGCGACAACAAAGAACTGTTGATTATCCCTGGAGCCAATCATGTTGATTTATATGACAATCTTGAGGTTATCCCGTTCGACAAGATAGACGGATTCTTCAAAGAAGCCCTATGATTAGAGATCAAAACAAGCAACATAGATATTGGACTGTCTGAAATAACCGATAATTAAAAACAAATAATGATGACACCACTTTTTATTGGCGGTATCGGTATGCAGGAAGTGCTGCTGATCGCATTGGTAGTGCTGCTGTTCTTCGGCGGCAAAAAGATTCCTGAACTAATGAAGGGCATCGGTAAAGGAGTTCGTTCCTTCAAAGAAGGGATGAATCATGCAGAAAAAGAGCTCGAAGAGATCAAAGAGTTCGAACGAAAAGAATAACCGATGGCGGCCGAAACGAACACACAATCTTTTTGGGAACATTTAGACGTGCTGCGGGCGACAATCGGGAAGATCGTCGCCGTAGCCGTCGTGTTCGGCATCGCTGCATTCTTTTTTAAAGAGCAACTCTTCAACGTTGTGCTTGCGCCGAAAAATGACGGATTCGTCACCTATCGGCTACTCGACCGGATGGCAGCATGGGCAGGAGGAGTCGTGGAACCGTTCCGTACAGCTTATCAACACGGGTTTGGCACAGCAGTTCATCATCCACATGAAGACGGCCCTGTGCGCCGGAGTGCTGTGTGCGTCGCCTTATATCCTGTATCAGTTGTTCCGATTTGTTTCTCCGGCACTGTATGATAACGAACGGAGGTATGCCATGCAGATGGTCGGAGGCGGCTACGCAATGTTCTCCCTGGGGGTACTGGTTAGTTACTTCCTCATTTTTCCGCTGACATTCCGCTTTTTGGGAACTTATCAGGTGAGCGACGATGTGAATAATCTTATCACGCTCGACTCATATATCTCGACGCTTGTGATGATGTGCCTTGCAATGGGCATCGTTTTTGAAATTCCGATTCTTTCGTGGCTATTCGCCAAATTAGGCTTTCTCTCGGCCGATTTCATGCGTCACTACCGCAAACATGCCGTTGTAATTATCCTTATCATCGCAGCAGTCATCACGCCCACCTCGGATGTTTTCACCCTTTCACTCGTCGCGTTACCCATGTGGGTGCTGTATGAAGTGAGTATTTGGATTGTGAAAACAAATCATAGATAAAGTCAGGAACGAAAAAAACGATTCACCTTTTAAGAAATAAATTTCCATCGTCGATTACCGCATGCAAAATACGTAAACGATAAAAAGGCATTTATCACATCAAGTTAAAAACAGCCTTTTTCTATACCTTTGTTCGCTTCCCGACCGAAATTATTTTCAAATATTTTATGTTCCATTTTAAAACTTATATAATGGCTTTTTTATATAAAATCCGGAACACTTCCCCCCTCTCCTTTAAAAATTCCGGCTCTTTCTTCCAAAAATTTCAACCGCCATTTCTTCTAAAAAGAATAAATCACCACACAGGGATTAGAATCTTCTTCTATACCTGTAAATTCCTCTCTCATCCTTTTAATCTGTTCGGGATAATCTTCCTCAAAATTGACATATTGATTTTTGCCTCTTAATTTCTCTTGCATTTCCGAAGCATTGACACTTGTAATCAAATAATCAGATGAAAAATTCACAATATTCCCAAAAGAAATAAAATATTTCCCCGCATAAGGCGAAAGAGAACAGACAAACGTTTGTGCGTTCTCTTTATCGTAAAGTCCCAAACGATTTTGTCCGTTAAATAAAAACTGACAAATCAAAAAACGGTCGGTTTCCTGAAAACGATCCAATCGGGTAACATATTCCGGATGCTCCCTGCTATATTTCAAATATTCATCGTAAGTCATATCAGCAACAGGAATCTGGTTTTTACCAAAATCAAACGAATATGCCAAAGAAAAATGCTCTCCGTCCAATTTATAAACACCGAAATTCTGAACAGCCGGAACATAGCAAACAGTATCCCGAAAATTTGAAAAAACCGTCACATTACTCGACCATTTACTCTCCCATACAGGATCGATACGAAATTCCTTTCCGGTAATCTGCATATCCTTATCCAGTAACCATAAATTAAACGGATTTCCCCTGTCTTCACTGTAATTGGCAGAAAAACCGACATAACCGTTTTGAGAGGGAACCAATTCCATAAACATTTTAGGAATCTTTTGTACGCCTTTAAAGACTTTTCCATCCCCGCTAAACGCCAAAATCCTTCTATCAATTCTCGATAATAATTTCAACTCTCCCGTATGAGGATCGATAAACATATCATACAACCGCAAATATTCCTCCGGCCCCCGTCCCTGACGGCTGATCTTATGGCAAAACTTTCCCTGCATATCGAAGATATACACCGCATTCGTCTTTGAAAAATCGCCCACATACAACCTGTCCTGATAAACAATCGCCTTATCTATCGCACCGATTAACACACTATCCCGTGTTTCAAGAGGAATGATTTTACAGTCTTTTATCAAAGAGGTGGAATGTATATTCTTTGCCTCTTGCTCCAAATTAAAATGAATAATCTTTTCAGATAGCGTTTTCTCTTTTCTACAACTATATAAACAAAGAACCGTTATAATAAATAAAATAATTTTCATATGCGTATCATAAAATAGTCAAAAAAACAGAATGACTTTCGTAAAAGTTCGAAAGTCATTCTAATTAAACAATATCAATTGATTACAACAGGACAATAACGTGCAGTACATTGCTCATGACCTCCCGAAGTACAATGAGTTTTACCATCTTTTACTGTATACACATATTTTCCATCGTTATCATATTTACCAGAAATAACATTACTTCCTATTGTCAGTGAAAAAGATGTATTCTTTTGTCCTGTAAAAGTATATTCACAATCTTTATCCTCCCTAAACCATCCTCCTTCATTTTCTGGGTCAGCCAACGCTTCAATATTAGCCAACAAAACATTTTCAGACGCCTGCAAATTATTAAAACGGATACCTACCAAAGCAATTAAAATTACTATAAAAATTCCTAATACAATTTTTTTCATAATTCAAATTTTACTTATTAAACAACTAAATTTTACAATAAATTATCACAATTTGTACAAATATGATAACAAATATAAAATAAATTGTTTAATAAATAAAATTAATATCATGTATTTTGTTTATAAATCAAATAAATAATCGTGCAACCCAGATTATTTCCTTACCTTCTTTACTATCCGTCCATATCCCTTTTCATTGGGATGCAAGCCATCGCGGAACAAGGATTCGTCGATCTTTCCCTGCGCATTCAGCAAAGATTCTCCGGCATCCGTAAACACAATTCCGGCAGGCAATAAAGCCCGGATTTTTGTATTCAGTTCCCGGACACGTTCCTCCATATCCCGGCGGGGCAATATGCCCACCACTTTCACCTCGGCCGAAGGCTGACGCATACGGATTGCTCCGGCCAAAAAGCAGATTCCTTCTGCAATTTCCTCGTCTGTGGAATCGCCTAAATTATTAGTACCGATCATCAGCACCACCTGTTTCGCCTCATAGCCCGACAACTCATCGTGGTACACCCGCCAAAGCACATTCTCGATCCTGTCCCAACCGAATCCTAAATTACGGAATCCGGCAGGCTCCAGCCATTTATCCCATACCTTAGCACCGTTTTTCCAAATAACGGCAGGTTTTCCACCCCAATAATGCACAATCGAGTTTCCTAAGATCACCCGTTCCGGAGCGCTCTCCCGATTCATTTGCAACAGTTGCTCGTGCCGTCCATTCCAGTCGTAACCTCCCGCTTCCCGTCTTTGTCGTACGGGACGCATCGTTTTATATCGCCCTTCCGGCTCCTGCAAAATACCCCTCAAAATCTTTTCGTAAGCTCCGGCATACAACACCATCCCCCAATCGGTAGAATGTACCCCGTCCACCATCGCCTCCATATTCATCCCAATATCTTCATGAGAAAGGTAATACAAATTCTCGTCACCCGCCTGTTTCAGCCGCTCGAATGCCCGGCGGGCAGCTTTGTTGGCATCCTGATAGGCCTTTTGACTTTCCTGATTGGTAAACTCATTCGTATACCCGTCATGCTCCGTTATCAAGACCGGAATCCGGGGATGTTCGGAACGGATTTGTCCCACGGCTGTCACCAACAGTTCTTCGGGATCGTCGCCCGGATACATATTCGGCATGCAATCCAGCACATAAACCGCAGCGTCTATCTGATTCACATAAGCCAGCACATTTTTTTCCAGCTTGCCGTTACCGGAAAAGCCCAGATTCACCACCGGACGGTCGAATCTACGCCCCACGATAGAAGGCCATGCCATACCGGGACGGGAAGCGCAAGCTCCCTGAGCAATGGAAGTGCCATACACCACAATAGGCTTTTCGGTGCGCCGGGGTACAAACTCGAAACCGGACTCTTCCGGCACGCCGATTTCCAGCCATTTCACCGAATTGTACAAAGGCAGGTAAAGACAATATTCATACCCTTTTCCGTGCCGCGCCCGATAAACCAATTTTTGAAAATCATAAACAATCGTATCGCCGAAACTATATTTCCCGGCACACCACAACTCCTCGCCGTTCTCTCCCCGGGCATACAAATCCACTCCCGAAACACCCGTTGCGGGCATATGCGGCATGGCGCGTCCGCCCGTGACCTGATAGCGCACCCGGATTTGCGGGGCATTCGAATAAAAACACACCGCCAGTCCCGCACTGTTTTGGGAAAGCCCCCACACCGCAGCACGAACTTCCGCTTTCGCCTGTTGGGGCAAACGGACGAACGTACCCCGCAAAGCCTCGTCCCAGCCTTGTCCCTGCACCACATTTTTCTCCGCCTGTAACGGATTAAACCATTTCCATTGTGCAAACCCAGGCATCACCGCCAACAGCAGCAATAACCACAACATTCCGATTTTAATCATTTCTTTTCTTTTTATATCTTTCGTTTCATGCCGACTTCTCCGGCCTTCCATTCATTTCGTTTTCACACCGGGCATTCCGCCTCTCCCCGGCTAACCTAAATACTCCAACTAACCTCCCTGATTATCGCCTTTTTTCGGCTCTCGACCTCCATTCCCCCCCCAGCACAACAATCCGTGCCGTTTTTCCTTTCCGTCACATTTTCCCATTCCCCGCTCTCCCTTTCCTTCTTCCACTTTTCCCGCCTTACCTCTTATTCAGCCTCACACGTACAACCGGTTTTATTCACTTCCCTCCACCTGTTCCGCCGTCACAGCCCCCGGGCTTCCCTGCTTTTTGCCGCTATTCCGCATCGCCTCCACAACCTTCACTGCTTCCACAGCCTCTTTCACATCGTGCACCCGTAAAATATCCGCACCTTTCAACAGGGAAAGGGTATTCAATACCGTCGTCCCGTTCAGCGCATCAGCAGGCGTACCTCCCAACAATTTATATATCATCGATTTGCGGGAAATACCCACCAATAGCGGGTATTCCAGTTGCTTATAAACCTCCATGCCGTTCAGCAGCTCGTAATTATGCTGCAAAGTCTTGCCGAAACCGAAACCCGGGTCGAGAATAATCTGCCGGAATCCGGCAGCTTCCAGCCGGGCAATCCGTTCCTGAAAAAATTGTCCCACCTCTTTCACCACATCGGTATACACCGGATTTTTCTGCATCGTTTCAGGCGTTCCCTGAATATGCATCATCACATACGGAATATCGGCCTCCGCCACATAGCCGAACATCGCCTCGTCCATCGTTCCGCCTGAAATATCGTTCACAATCACAGGCCCCATACAGGAATTGACCTCTTTCGCCACTTTAGCCCGGAAAGTATCGATTGAAACCGGGATATGCGGATAATACTTGCGGATCAGTTCCACAGCAGGCATCAACCGTCCGATCTCTTCCTTTTCGCTGACCACGGCAGCCCCCGGACGCGAAGAATAGGCTCCCACATCGATAATCCCTCCCCCTTCCTCTACAATCCGGTGAATACGCCCGATCACCTCTGCTTCACTCTGATAACTTCCCCCGTCATAAAAAGAATCGGGGGTAACATTCAAAATCCCCATCACCACCGGGGTTGAAAAATCGAGCACTTCCCCGCCAATCTTCAGCATCTTTATCATAAGCTAAATTTTCAATTTTCAATTCTATTTCTTACTTTTACACTTTCAAAGATAATAATGATTTTTTTACATTTTGTCATGTAACCCGCAAATTATGCCGAACACAGCACAAGAATATGATAGCGTGATAGATACCTGCCGCGACATCTTTGTCAAGAAAATGCACGATTACGGCACAGCCTGGCGCATCCTGCGCCCCACCTCTATCACCGACCAGATATTTATCAAAGCCAACCGCATCCGGTGTATTGAAAAGAAGGGAGTAACCAAAGTGAACGAAGGCATCATCCCGGAATTTATCGGAATCATCAACTATTCCATCATGGGACTGATTCAATTGGAACGAGGAACGGCGGGAGAAACCGAAGAATCGGACCAGGAAGAAATAGCCGGGCTTTACGACACTTATTTCCAGCGCGCCAAATCACTGATGCTCGACAAAAACCACGATTACGACGAAGCCTGGCGCAGCATGCGGATCAGCTCCTACACCGACTTAATCCTCATGAAGATCAAACGCACGAAACAGATCGAGGACAACGAAGGCAACACCCTGATCTCGGAAGGCATAGACGCTAACTACTACGACATGATCAACTATTCCGTATTCGCATTGATACGCCTGATCGTGGAAAAAGAAAATACAACCCAACCCCTGAACTAAAAATCGAAACGGGATTTCCCGGAAAAACACAGAAATCGAACAAGAAACATGAAATTATTAAGGAACATTTGCAGAATATTAGTCGGAGCTTTATTCATCTATTCAGGTTTTGTCAAAGGAATCGACCCGCTGGGATCGGATTATAAATTCACAGATTATTTCTACGCCTTCGGCATGAGCTGGATGTCATTCTCCGCACTTTTTTTCTCTTTTCTCCTTTCATTAGCGGAATTCATGATCGGTGTCTGCCTGTTTCTGAACATCAAAACCAAATGGGCGGCCTGGGGCGCTTTATTGTTCATGGGAGTATTCACCCCCCTGACACTCATTCTGGCCATCAAAAACCCGGTGACGGACTGCGGCTGCTTCGGCGATGCCCTGATCCTCACCAATTGGGAAACGTTCTGGAAAAACATCATCCTGCTGCTGATGACCTTAGTGATCTTCCTTAACAAAAACAAATTCAAGTCGGTCTTTAATTTTCTGGAACAAACCGTCATGGTGGTATGCAGCATCGCTTTTATGCTTTGCATTGAATTTTATTCCTTCCGCCACTTGCCGATCCTCGATTTCCGCCCCTATGCCATCGGGAAAAACATTTCGGAAGGCATGCGGATTCCCGAAGGTGCGCCCCACGACGAATATAAACTGACGCTGAAATATAAAAACAAAAACACGGGGGAAATTCAGGACTTTACCGAAGAAAACTTTCCCTGGCAGGACACCCTGAACTGGGAACACCACAGCACCGAAGAAAAACTGATCCGCGAAGGCTATAAAGCCCCGATCCACGACTTTGTGATCGAGCACCCCGAATTCGGCAACATCACCGAAGAAGTGCTGGACGACGAGAACTACACCTTTTTAGCAGTGGCTTACAACATCAACAAAACAGCCCCCGAAAATCAGGACAAACTGAATAAACTGGCGGCTTACGCTCAGGATAAGGGCTATCGGTTCTACGGGCTGACCGCCTCCAATGCCGACGATGTGCAAAAGTATATCCAGGCGCACGACGTGAACTATGAATTTTGTTCTACCGATGAAATACAGCTAAAAACCATGATCCGTTCCAATCCCGGACTGGTCTTATTGCGCAAAGGCACGGTGATCGACAAATGGGCGCACCGCGACCTGCCGGAAGTGGAGGATTTACAGGACAAGGATTTAACTTCCTACTGCCTGCTGGAACAACAAAACATCACAGACCGTTACGTGGTTTATTCCCTGATTTTACTATATTTGTGTTGCCTGGGCTATTACATGGCACGTAAATACAAAAGACAGGTGAAATAACTTATACCATCGTATCATTTTTGAATTAAAAACATAAACCATGAGAAAAAAAATTGTAGCAGGAAACTGGAAAATGAATAAAACACTTCAGGAAGGTGTTGAACTGGCAAAAGAAGTAAACAGCAAAGTAAAAGCTGCCAAAGCAACGGGCGTAACCGTCGTTATCGGCACACCTTTCATCCACCTGTCTGAAGTTAGCAAGATCGTTGATCCCGCTTTTGTTCAGGTATCTGCACAAAACTGCGCTACCGAAGTTTCAGGAGCTTATACAGGCGAAGTTTCAGCCGCTATGATCGCTTCTACGGGCGCAGAATATGTCATTCTGGGACACTCTGAAAGAAGATCTTACTACGGAGAAACCGACGCTATCCTCGTTAAGAAAGTGGAACGCGCCCTGGAAAACAAACTGGAAGTGATTTTCTGTGTAGGTGAAGTGTTGGCTGAAAGAGAAAGCAACAAACACTTCGAAGTGGTAAAATCACAGTTGGAAAACGGTTTATTCAACCTGTCCGCCGACCAATTCTCACACATTGTCATTGCTTACGAACCGGTTTGGGCAATCGGAACCGGAAAAACGGCAACCTCTGCACAAGCTCAGGAAATGCACGCATTTATCCGGGGCGTACTGGCTGAAAAATATGGCAAGGAAGTGGCCGACAACACCTCAATCCTTTACGGAGGTAGCTGTAACGCTAAAAACGCCGACGAACTGTTTGCCAACCCGGATGTAGACGGCGGTTTGATCGGTGGTGCATCCCTGAAAGCCGACGATTTCCTGGCTATCATCAATGCCCGTCAAAATCACTGATTACAATAAGCAGGAATATAAAAAGGGACTGTCTGATGGCAGTCCCTTTTTATATGTTTTACCTTCCCCCTTCCGAAGCTATTTTCAAACCTGTCTAAGGGAAACCGATCAAACGAGCCTTTCATTTCATCACGGCATAATCCATCATTTGTTGCAGGAAATCAGAAGGATAGTGAATCTTCACATCCACCGGAACACCGTCCTGCTCCACCAATTCATATTCGGGATTGATAAACCCGGCGTATGGAGCCACATTCAGCTTCCGGTAACGCTCCAGCACTTCCCGATGCAATTTCCGGTCTACTCTCACCCCGTAAGTTTCCACCAGCTTTTTGGCAGCCTCGTAATCGCCCTCCGACTTCATGCGCTGCACTTCTGCCAGCAAACGGGCGAAAAGGCCGCGTAAAGCCTTATAATCACGAATCACAAAATAGGTCTTTCCCTCCCGCTCGATCCGTTCAATCACATTCTGCTCCTTCCCCTGCTCAAACACCCAGGCGGCGATCAACTGGCGGTTACGCATATGCGATTCCTCCAGATTATTCCCTTCTTTCAGGCGGGTAAGCTGCACCATCAAACCGTTACGGATATAACTGTTATACTCTGCTTTTCCGGCCTCCGTAGAAGGCAATACCCCCAATTCCACCAGCTTTTCATCCATAATATAATACAGGGCGAAAAGATCGGCTCTCGCCTCCTCTATGGTAGAATAATAACTTCTTAAAGCATCCTGCTGCACCCCTTCCAGCAAACGTCCGGAACCATGTCCCAGGCACTCGTGCAGGTCGGTATGCACATTCCCGGCCAACGAACCGTAAAGCCGTCCCAACTCTTTTTCTTCCTCCGTAGCGGCAAATTCCTCCGTCACACCGGAACTCCGGGCCGCCTGTTCATAAGCATAGGTGATATTGTCGAGCGTCACCGACTTGCTGCCGTAACGTTCCCGTATCCATTCCGAATTAGGCAGGTTAATCCCGATCGGCGTAGCCGGATAACAATCCCCGCCCAGCATCGCCACCTGCATCACCCGGGCAATCACCCCCTTCACCTCTTTTTTGCGGAAACGTGCGTCCACCGGAGCGTGTTCCTCAAACCAAAGGGCATTTTCCGCCAGCTTCCGGGTACGTTCCCCGGCTTCTTTGTCCACAATCTGTACCACCGATTCCCAGCTCCCTTTGTATCCCAGCGGATCGCCGTACACCTCGATAAACCCGTTGATAAAATCCACATTCGCATCCAACTCTTTCAGCCACTCTATCGAATACTCGTCAAAAAGGCGTAAATCTCCCGTCCGGTAATATTCAATCAACAACCGGACCACTTTCCGCTGCTGTTCATTGGCGGCATAAGGCAACGCCTTTTCCAACCAGCCAGCCACACGCTTCAATTCAGCCCCGTATTTCCCGGAAATTTTCCACACCTCCTCCATAACCACGCCGTCCTGTTTCAACAACGTAGAATTCAATCCCCTCGCCACCGGGCGCTCCTCTGCCGGAACAGGCGGTTTATAAAATTCCTCCGCCTCTTTTTGCGTCACTCCCTGATAATAATTATTGGCCGAAGCCTTCACCAGATCGGCGCCCTCGTCAAGCACCACCCGTTTCGCCATAAACGAGGGATCGAAAATAACATCCTCCAATTCGCTGAAAATCTCCGGCACACCGATACCTGCCAGCAACCCCTGAAAATATTCCTTAGAAAATTCGGGAACAAACTTATCCATTGAATAATGGTGATGAATGCCATTGGCAAAAAAGACCTTCTTCGCATACACCAGAAACAACTGGAAATCGCCCGTATTCCGGTCACCTTTAAAATCACGGATAATCCATTCCAACACCCGCCTCACCTGGAGATTATAGCGGTTATTCTGATCCCACAGAATATCCCGTCCCTCCACAGCCGCCCGGCTCAGGTAATACACAAACACTTTTTCCTGCAAGGTCAGGCCCTCAAAAGCCGGGACCTGATAGCGCAAAATTTTTATATCGTCGAATTGCTCGGTCAAAAATTCAAATTCTTTATTTTCCATCTCTTTCCTTATTTCATATATCTGCCGGATTCCTCCCCGTGCCCCGGGAAACCCTCCGTTATCTTTTTACATTACTCATATACAGCCACTCCCCTTTTTTCAGCACCAAAGCGTCGTTCGTCCCGTCAGGGCCGTAAAACATAAAAAAGCCTTCATATTTTTTATCGATAGGCACCAGATTGTCAAAAATAATACGTTTTCCCTTCTTATCCTGTTTCAGCATCATGCTCCCCTCTTTGGCATACTCAAAAGCAAGCGAAGCGCTCCGGCTCTGTCCTTTCCGCATCAGTTTCGCATTAAAATACACTTTTCCCCCTGTGCCAAACCGGGCTATCCACACCGCTTTCCGGTTACTGTTCGGGGTTTGCGCCCATCCCAGCAAGGCAAAATACTCCCGTCCGCCCGACTCGAACGCCAGCAGGTCATAAAACAGGTATGGAGGCATCTCTGTTTCCTCGCCGGGCAAAGTCCTCAGCAAATAAACCCGTTTTCCATCCTTAAAGCGAAACCAATTATAAAAAGCCAGTCCTCCGGTCAGGGGAATAGCCCAGGAAAACAGCTCCACATCGGCCTTCGTGTCGTATTTATACCCCAGGTATTTCACAGGGGCAGCTCCCTGGAAACTTCCGAAAGCCGTTTTTTCCAGTAACGCGGGTATACCGTCGGCATAAGCCACCTTCACGCTATCGTCCGTACAGGCTTTTATCCGTTCGAGCCGCACCGCAACACTATCGATCTGCGCCAGGCCCGCCAAAGACATCAACCCGAAAATCACCCCTAAGATAAATCCTTTCCTGTTCATACTCTCCTCTATTCAATATAATTACCTTCCGTTCACTCCCGGTTGAATCTTTCCAGAATCTCTGCCGAAGCCTTGATCGACTTTTTGTACCATTGCAGCAACACTTCTGTCTGCCTTGCTTCGGGCAAATGCCAACCGATCGTACTGGTACGCAAACGCTGCCTCACGCTATACATAACCAGCGCGGCACACACGCTCACGTTCAGGCTCTCGGTGAAACCATACATCGGAACCTTTACAAATTCATCCGCCTGTTCTATCACCCTGTCGGACAATCCGGTCAGCTCCGTACCGAAGAAAAACGCCATCTTCCCTTTTGCCAGATCGAGATCGTCGATCAGCACATCCCCCTGGTGGGGCGTCGTCGCGATAATACGGTAACCCTCTCCCCTCAGCTTATCGATAGCCGCCTGGGTATTGTTCTTCAACTCCCCGTAGCGATGCAGTGAAAGCCATTCCCTCGCCCCCTGCGAAACCGTAGAGCTGACATCGTAAGCGTTTCGGTTTTCTATGATGTGCACATCCTGAATACCGAAACAATCCGCCGAACGCATCACCGCACTCTGGTTATGCGATTGAAACAAATCCTCCAGCACAACCGTCGCGTAATCTGTCCGTTCGTAAATCATACGGCTGAAAAGATCGTTCTTTTCGTCCGTCACAAAATTCTTTAAATATTCTACCTGTTCTTTTTCTGACTTCATATCCATCCGTTCCTGTGTGCTCTACCCGCTTATTTCCGGCCTTCCAGCGGATGCAAAGCAAAATATTTCCACAAAGCTGCGGCATGTATCGCCTGCATCACCCCGTTTTTCTCCAATATTTCTTTCACTTCCCCCAACGGCAGAAGTTCCACCGCTATATCTTCGGTTTCTTCCAAATGCGGGGCGGACACCTGTTCTACTCCCGTAGCCAGGAAACAATACGTAATATTATTATGCGTACCCGGATTGACACATACCTGCATCAACTCCTGCCATTGCCCGTTGCCGTATCCCGTTTCCTCCCACAACTCCCGTTTCGCAGCCTCCAAAGGGGAAGCGTCCGTAGCATCCACCACACCGGCACAAAGTTCATAATCCACCCGTCCGAATCCATGCCGATACTGCCTTTCCATAATCATCCTCCCCCCTTTATCGATAGCTATCACGCAAATCCACGCCGGATATTCAAACACATAATAAGAAGGAATTACACTCCCGTTCCCCAGTTCCACCCGTTCTTTCCGCACCGTAAACCAGGGGTCGTGTGCAATATATTCCGAATCAAGCACCCGCCAGTTTTTTATTTCCTGTTTTTTCATTCCGTCGAGATTATTCATACTTTCTTGCAAAGTTAAAATATTTTCCCGGTGTCACCCCGGCGCAAGCATGAAAATACACCCTATTTTCATACACGCCACTTGTAAGCAACCTAAAATTCACTACATTTGTAACACAGATTTACCATTATGCAAAAAGATGGTACACAGAAAACCAGAAAAAATTTAACGTATATGATGAATCCATTAATCTTTGGGCTGGGAGGTCAGGAAATTTTATTCATAGCTCTGATCGTCCTGATTCTTTTCGGCGGGAAAAAAATTCCAGAATTGATGAAAGGACTGGGTAAGGGAGTGAAAAGTTTCAAGGACGGAATGAACGGCACGGATAACGACCAGAATGCCGACACCTCCAATCCTCAAAAATAAACGGTTCCGGTATGGAGGAAAATAAGTCACAGGAAATGACTTTCTGGGATCACCTCGATGAGCTCAGAAAGGTGTTTTTCCGGGTTGCTCTTATTGTCGTTCTCCTGATGGTCATTGCTTTCCTGTATAAAGACGAAGTCTTTAACATCATATTAGCTCCCCGAAATTCCGACTTCATCCTCTATCAGTGGATCAACCGCTTAGGTGTATGGATCGGACAGCCCTCCATACAGGTGGAGCCTTTCGACATTGAATTGATCAACATCGAACTGGCCTCCCAGTTTTTCATCCACATGAGCACCTCGTTCTACGTGGGAATCCTGCTGGCATCCCCCTATATCCTCTACGAAATATACCGTTTCATCAGCCCTGCGCTCTATGAAAAAGAACGCAAAATATCGGCACGGGTAATCCTGTCGGCCTCCCTCCTGTTCCTCACCGGAGTGCTCTTGAATTATTTCCTGATTTTTCCGCTTTCTTTCCGTTTTCTGGCTACCTACCAGGTAAGCGAACTGATTGCCAACAAAATATCGCTATCCTCCTACATCGACACATTCCTGGCGCTTTCCGTCATGTTGGGGGCAACCTTCGAAATTCCGGTGCTCACTTATTTCTTCGCTAAATTAGGATTTATCACCACCTCATTTCTGAAAAAATACCGGAGGCAAGCTCTGGTGGTCATATTGATCGTTGCGGCGATTATCACTCCCACCACCGATATATTCACCCTTTTGCTGGTAAGCATCCCCATGTATGCCCTTTATGAGCTCAGCATCGGTGTTGTCCGGTTCACCCGCCCAAAGGCCAACGCATAACCTGCCTGTCACCCGGCCATCCCAACCACCGGAAGGCCAAAACCCGAAATAAAAATCTCCTGGAACAGACCTTCTGAACAAGGCAGGAAAACACATCATTGAAAACAGGATTAAACCACTCCCCCTCTCCCCGGAAAACTGCCAAGCCTACACACCTAAGGACCCTCTCCCTCAGATTTATCGTTTAGCCGATGTCAGGTTTCTAATACGGAAATTTCACAAACTTTAAAAAGGTAACCGATATTCAAATAAAATTCGGAGGTTTAGCTCCGGAACTAAAATGTTTATTCCATCCCCACAACAATATGCCCTAAATAAAATTTCAAAAACAGGTAAGACTTCAAAGGAAAACAAGAGAATGAAAAGCAAAGTGCAGGGATTTGCCGCTGCTAACATGAACTACCAATGTTAATGAGAGACACACACGACAAATACGCCCACACTTCGCTGGGACATTGCCGCTTTATTCTGTGTCTCTTTCATAAAATTTGGTAGTTCTTATAAGCCGAATAAAACTAACTCAATATCTTTATATCATAGAATCCTCTTTGATTCGGCGCAAATATAATTATTTCTTCTTTTGCATCATAATTTCATGCAAATAAAAAATATTTTGATAACAACAAACACAACAAACAACTCATTTAAAACTATTTACACATTTCAAAAAAAACACCATAAAAATTATCTTTCCTCCCCGGACAGAGCCTTTAAAGTAACAATTTTCCCTGTTACCATTTTTATGTAAAATAAATTCTCCCTCCGGACACCTCCGGCGAAATTCCAATATCGGACAAATAAATTCCATTTCTTACATTTTCCGTCCATCCGTTCCCATACGGACAAAAAAATAACGCCCGATTACTCGGGCGTCATTTTTCTCTATCCTTTGGGGATTACATGTCTGCCAATTCGGCGCCTGCTTTGAATTTAACAACTTTCTTAGCCGGAATAGTAATCGTTTTACCAGTCTGAGGATTTCTACCTGTTCTTGCACTTCTTTCAGAAGTAGAGAAAGAACCGAAACCGATCAATGCAACTTTGTCACCACTTTTCAGGGCATCGCTAACTGTTTCTACGAAAGCTTCCAGAGCTTTTTTAGAATCTGCTTTTGTTAAACCTGCTTTTTCAGCAATAGCGTCGATTAATTGAGCTTTATTCATAATATTAATTTTTAGGGTTAGAATTTTTTAACCTTTTTCTCTACTCACAAATGTAGGGATTTTATTGATGATGTCAAATTTTTCAAAAAAAAAACGATGTTTTTTCTATATTTTTCAAAAAAAAAATGTTTTTCTAATATCAAATGACACTGTCTGCGCATTTTTCTCCATCCATAGCTGCCGAAATAATCCCTCCGGCATAACCTGCGCCCTCTCCGCAAGGGTATAAACCAATCACTTCCGGGTGTACAAACCGCTCATTTCCTCTCGGAATCCGTAAAGGTGAAGAAGTTCGGGTTTCCACTCCCAAAAGCAAAGCTTGATCCGTGATCAACCCCTTCGCCCGCTGGCCGAAATATAAAAGCCCGTCGTGCAAACGCCGATAAACCAATTCAGGCAGCCATTCATGAATCAAAGAACTCCTTACACCTGGTTTGTACGAAGAACGTGGCAACAGGTTGCTATATTTACCCCCTAAAAAATCAGTTAAAATTTGCGCAGGGGCAAATAAATTTTTTCCACCTTCTTCCCAGGCCTTTTTTTCCAGCATTTCCTGCAATTTCAACCCGCCGAACAACCCGTGAAATCCCAATTCCCGCAGTTCCGCTTCGCCGATAGCGGTTACGATAGCCGAATTAGCCCAGGGCGTATTCCGTCCGGATGCCGACATACCGTTCACCACCTGTTGCTCCCGCCCGGTTGCCGCCGGAACAACCACCCCGCCGGGACACATACAAAAGGAATACACGCCCCGCCCCTCGATATTCGTCACAAAACTATACTCGGCAGCCGGTAAATACTCACCCCGTCCTGCGGGAGAATGATATTGTATACAGTCTATCAGGTGCTGCGGATGCTCCATCCGCAATCCCACGGCAAAATCTTTAGGTGTCATCAGCACCGAACGTTCGTGAAGCATCCGGTATACATCCCGGGCGGAATGTCCTGTCGCCAGAATCACATCGTCCGCCGGAAATTCACGTCCCCCCGCCACAACACCCCGTACTTTTCCGCAGGCTATAAGCAAATCCGTCACCCGGCAGCCAAAATGTATCTCTCCCCCGTATTTTTCAATTGTATGCCGGATATTCACTATCACTCCCGGCAACTTATCCGTCCCCAAATGTGGGTGGGAATCCACCAGAATATTTTCATCAGCGCCATGATACACCAAAATTTCCATGGCCCGCTGCACATCTCCCCTTTTCTTGGAACGGGTATATAATTTACCGTCGGAAAAAGTGCCTGCCCCTCCTTCTCCAAATCCGAAATTAGAATCTTCGTCCACCACTCCGGTGCGGTACAACTGTCCCAAATCCTTCTTGCGTTCTTCCACACATTTCCCCCGCTCCAGCACAATAGGACGGAATCCCCGCTCGATCAGGCGCAAGGCTGCAAACAACCCGGCAGGCCCTGCCCCTACCACGACAACCGCCCTTTCCCCGCTCACATCGCGGTAGCCCGGCACAAACACCTTCTCCCGCGCTTCTATCCGGTCGATATGCACCCCCGCCACCAAATTAAACATCACCTGACGTTGCCGGGCATCGATCGCCCGTTTCAGCACCTCCACCCGGCAAATCCGGCTGGCTTCCACCCCGGCAACTTTCGCTGCATAACGTTTCAAAAGCTCGGTATTCCCGGCCTCTTCGGGCATCACCCGGATTTGAATCTCTTTATACATAACCTATCTCGGATTATTGACCTACAAGCTCCCCCATCCCTGAAATGATCCCGGAAGCCCAAACAAAATTACTCAAAATTAAAACAAACCGAAAATATACGGGCATTCAGCTTTTTCAAAGCGTTCGTATAATTCTCATACCCCGGATTCTCCGTATCGTGCCTATGCACCAGCACATCGGTCAGGCCGAGGGAAAAACGCAACTCTATCCCGAATTTAAAATAAGGTAAGTAAAAATCACAGCCCGCCCCCGTCTCCAGAAAAACATCCGAACGGTTTGTCCGGAAATACACCGATTTATCGGGTTTCAAACGGTCGTGATTGTGGAAATCATATTTAAAACTGCTCCCCGCAGTCAGGAAAGGCCGGAAATTATTGATCCGCTTCGCCTTATATTTAAACATCAGCGGCAAATTGATATACACCGATTCATTATAGGCATACTTCCTCCCGTCCTCTTCCCCTTCCACATTCGTATACACCAAAGAGCGGTTGGCAAATTCAAGCCCGGGCAAAAAACGCAAGCCTAAATCCTCACAAATACGCAATTCAGAAATAATCCCCACCGAAAAACCCACATTCAGCTTCCCTGTTTCAGCCCGATAGCCGTTCACCCCCGACAAAAGAGCCCGGTAATCCATGTAATTCATTCCCAGGCTAAACCCGAAATGCAACAGAGTTCGGTCGCCCCGCTGGTAATTCAAGATGCTTGTATTACGCAATAGTTTCTGACCGGAAACACCGGAAACAATCATCACACCGACTAATATGAACAGAATTTTTTTAATCATCCTCTATTTTCAGCACCCGGCACCGCACGGGGACACCGAGCGAAAGTAATTATTTTCCCGCTTTTCCACAAATCCCATTGTATTTTAACTTAGAAAACACTAATTTTAAATTCAAATTCTTAACTCTTAACAGGAATCTCTGCCGGGCAGAGATTTTTTTTGAAAATAGTTCATTATGAATAAAATCGCACTTATCACCGGAGCCACCTCCGGCATCGGTCAGGCCACCGCACTCAAAGCGGCAGAGGCAGGTTACGACGTAATCATCACCGGACGACGCCGGGAACGGCTGGAAAAATTGGCAGAAACCATACGAAGCAAGGGAGCGGATGTACTCACCCTTTGTTTCGATGTCCGCCAGCAAACCGAAGTACAGGCAGCCGTCGACAACCTCGCAGGCAAATGGAAAAACATAGATGTATTGGTCAATAACGCCGGACTGGCAGTTGGCGTCAGCCCGATACAGGAAGGGGTTTTAGACGATTGGGAACGGATGATTGACACCAATGTGAAAGGCTTGCTCTACGTCACCCGCGCCGTAGCTCCCCTGATGGTGGCACGTCAGGGCGGACACATCGTCAACATAGCCTCCATTGCCGGAAAAGAAGTCTATCCCGGCGGAAATGTATACTGCGCCACAAAACATGCCGTAGACGCCCTGTCGAAAGCTATGCGCACGGATATGCTGCGCTATAATATCAAAGTCACGAACATCGCTCCGGGAATGGTGGAAACCGAATTTTCGCTCGTTCGCTACAAAGGCAACAGCGAAGCTGCCGCAGGCGTATACAAAGGGGTAACTCCGCTGACGAACGACGATATTGCCGACACCATTATTTTCGCTATCACCCGTCCGCCTCATGTATGCCTGAACGACATTGTGATTATGCCCACAGCCCAGGCCAACTCCAGGGACGTAAACCGGATCGGTTAATAAAAAGCCCTTTCCAAAAATTGCAGCAACAGGGCAAAGAGCCCCTTTAATAAATGTTTGAAAGTCATAGAAAACAGAATATTTAAAAACAACCTCAGGAAGGGGCGACTAAAAACATAGGAAAAAAGACTGTCTGGTGAAACAAGGCAGTCTTTTCTATTTTATTCCGGCCACACATCCGCCTTTCATTCTTTCTCTGCTCCAAGTCTCTCCGGTCACTCATGTATACAAATTATCTATACAATACACCTATATATATATACCTATATAATATATAGGTATACTTCCTCCCTCTCTTCAAACATCATTCCTAAACATAGAAACAAAAAATCGGGGCTGCCTGCTCAAGCAACCCCGTTATTCTCACCCATTCCCGTCATTCTACTTCGGTTAAGTCACCATACCTAAATGATAATACTGTCAGCCGAAGTTTTGATTTTGCCTTCCTTCTTTTCCCTTAGTTGTTCTACTAAAAACGATTTCTTTTCATCATACTCGCTGTTTGCCAGGCAATACCAACCTCCTTGTCGGTTCAAAATCTTCAGCTCGTTATCAGCCGACAGGCAATTACGGACATGCGTCACATACTTTTTCAATTCCTTCCCTTCCTGATCGCCCCACATAGCAATGCAAAGATGCTCCTTGCTTACCCACATATTCAGTCGGCTAACCAGAAACCGGAGTAAGGCATTATCGAGCGGCCTTAGAAAAATATCTTCATTATTGATCCGCACCACTCCGCCTGTCCTGTCGTAAAGTGTATGCTTCGACAGGTAATAAATGTTCGGAGTTTTGATATTCTCACGTTTGTGCCTGATATGATACGTCAGTCTTTCAATAAATAAAGATTCACAACTTCCTTTCTCAAAAAAGTCATTCAGTCCCATGTGGATCACCGACCTCGACTTCTGCGAACGGGTATGCACACTATACACTACGACAGGCGTACCCATAGCATTCATATTCGCCACCAGATCCAACACATCCATTCCCGGCATTTCCAGGTCGAGCAATAACAAGTCAGGAGTATTTTCCACATACTTTTTCATCACTTCATCTCCGTCGCGAGCGATTTCCACTTCGAAACCGTTTCTTTCCAACAAATTCGTAGTTAGGATAATCCACGACTCATCGTCCTCGCCATACAGAATTCTCATCTTTTCCGGCATAGTTTTCGTTTTAAATTGTTAAACATTCTTCGTTGGGGTAATTCCATTATAAATACAGAGCCTTTTCCTTCAACACTTTCAACCCGAATCGTTCCGCGATGGGCTTCTGCAACCATCTGAGTATAGTGAAGTCCAATACCGCTACCACCCGGCACAGAATTTCCGCGATAGCCCGACTCAAAGATTCGTTCTTGTTTTTCTCCGGGAATTCCCCAACCATTATCGGTTACTTTTATAATCACTTTTCTTTTCTCCTTATACGCCGACAAAACAATCTCGACCTCTTCACCGGAATATTTAATGGCGTTATCGATCAGATTACCCAATGCACCATAGAGATGCGAGCGGTCGGCCATCAACGGGCAATTCCCGGATAAATGTACATCTATCCGAAAAACCACCTGTTTATTTTCAGGGGATATACTTTTATGGAAACCGATCAATTCCTGAAAAAGCCCGTTCACATCGATACATTGTAACGACAGGCAAATTCCTTTGGAAGTGGCTTGCTTCGACAGCAATTCCTCCACATTGTGCTTCGCTTTCTGCAACGACCGATCCATCAATTCTATCATCTTCTGTTCCTGCAAATTCTCTTCCTTTGGAGCATACATGCTCTTCACCACATTGAAAGCAGATGAACAGGCGACAATCGGATTTTTCAAATTATGTACCAGCGAATCCACCAGCTTCTTCTGGTTCTCCTGCCTTTTCCTTTCGTCCCGGATTGCCCTGAACAATAAATAAAAGCAAAAACCCAGAAGGGCAAAGAACAAACCCGCCATATATAAACGGTCGCCCGCCACAGCCAGATAATGCTTAAAAGGAAACGCATAACGAATATGCAGCACCCTCGGTGTGATAAAACCTAACTGCACGGGAGAAACTTTTATTCCTGACCATCCGGACACGCCGCCGGTAGCCGCCACACATTGAATTTCATTTCCCAACGTATCGACTAAACACCATTCGATAGGAACCGTAAGCATTTCTGATTTTTTCTGAAACCTAACGTTCAGGCTGTCCAGATTCCAGCGATCTTCATAACACAAATCGTAAAAAGCCTGTCTATGTACCTTATTCCGATCGAAATTTTCAGGAAGAGGAAATTTGTACATCAGACTATTAATCATAATATTCACTGTATTTTCCACACGATTTATACTTACGACTGAAAATTTACCGGGATCACTTTTTATCCGGTTTTCCTGCAAAAATTCATCAATAGTTGTATAAATAGAACTTTCTACCTTCTCCACAAACAAAGATTTTTCATATTGGTAAGACTCATTCACCAACATCGCCTGGATAATAAAAGCAAACAAAAAGCCTCCGCAAGCAATCCACCACCCCTTTTTAATCTGATTGTTCATAACCATTTTGAGTTTTTACAAAAATAGTAACTTTAGCATCTCAAACAAAAAGTTATGATGATTTTAAATTGAATAAAAATTTGTTTTATTAACAATTAATATTCAAATTTGCCTGAAATTAATCGTAATACCTTATTATGAAAAGTAGAAAGTTTATATTTAGATGGTTATTATTCACTGTTGTGGTGTGTTGTTGCTCTGTATTCGTAAAACTATCGTTCGACCAGAAAACTCCCAGCCTGGGGCGGGCAAATGTAGAGGCATTGGCTGACTGGGAAGATGATTTTCACGAAGTCATTAAATATTGTGAAGAAGGTAATGGTTGGTGTATTTATAATGACACGGAATTTTTTGGGTTAGTATTTATTGAAAAATAATGTCATGAAAAAAATTATATATTCTGTTTTAGCGGCCTCTATGCTTGCCGCCTGTTCATACAACGATAATTTCGAGATAACCGATACGGCAGCCATCCCGGCAAGCCAGAAGACTTTGACCGCCACTCCGATTGTGCCGCTTAGCAAGACGGAAGCCAACAAAGTAATCGGATTTGCCAAATCCGGAGACGAAATCGTGATCGGACATTTCAACTCCGACAACAAAGCCGTATCGATCAACCTGAAAAGCCAGGCACGGCAAAATCTGCTCCAATCCGCGAACCGCTTAGACAAAGCCGGAATCAGTTCTTTCGAAGTAAACGGCAGCCAACCTGCCCGCACCTTTAATTACCGCACGGGGCAGCTCACCGAAGCCTCAGCGCTTTCCACCCGTTCAGGGGAAACTTCTACAAATACCATCCAGCTTCCTAAGGGACAGAAACACCTTCAGGTAGTGAGAGCCGGAAGATTTGTAATCGCCACAGGGTTGTATGCCAAGGGACGTTACTTACTGTATACCCCTGAAACCGAAGAAGCCGATTATCAGGGAAGCTACCCGGAACATCCCGTATACCCGGACATTCAGGAAAGCACAAAAGCCATCCTCTATGCCAGCACTATTTTAAAGGTAAGTCCGGACCAACAATCGTTCGTATGTGCGGATAAATACAGCGGATACATCGAATTTTGCCGCATTTCGGGCGACAGGATCAATCAGGGAAAAAGCTATTGCTTTCACCATCCCAGAGTAGCGATCAACGAAAACGCACGCTGCAAAGTGGGCTATTACCGGAGCAACCAATTCGGTTTCACAGATATTACCGTATCGTCCGACCGGGTTTTCGCCATCTACTCAGGTCAAACCAACCGGGAAGCCAAAAGCGCCTCACAGCAATGTAAAAAAATGATGGTCTTCGACTGGGACGGGAATTTACTGGAAACCTACGATCTGGCTACTCCTCTCACAAGAATTAGCTATGACCAGGCAGAAGAGGCCATTTACGGACTGGGCTACACTCCCGATCCGGCTGTTGTAAAGATTTCATTATAACGACTATACGATGTCGTAAAACATACTGTTCGGTAGTTTTGTTCAGTTTTGGGGGAGCGGCAGAGATTTCTGCGCTCCCCCTTTCTTATTTTTATCGGTGTCCCTCCTATTCTTTATTATAGATTTTTTAACATTTTAACTAAAATTACCACCGTTTTAGCTACTACTATAATTTTGCTCATAATGATTTTATCTCCATTTTTGTCGTGTCCCGGTTAGGATACGGGAAATATAAAATAAACAGTTATGTTACCTAAAGACCTTGCTATTTATTCTATTTTCGGGATCCTATTTTTTAGCCCGATCTTCTGGTATACTTCTCAGGATTGGCGGCAGGAATCCATTCTGAACGGGTACACCACGGAAATACAATCCGAGCAGGACTGTAAATTTTTAGGTACAGTTCCTTATGACGGAACGCCGACCACGGTTTTTAAAATTACGAACACGGGGAAAAAGCCTTTAATCATTCGGAAAGTGTCTTCTTTTTGCAGCCATACCACCGCACAATGGAGTCCCCGGCCTATACAACCGGGACAGACCACGGAAATCCAGGTGGCATTCACCCCGAAAGCTCCGGGAAACTTCATCAAGACAATCGAAGTTTCATGCAACACCGTTGAGCAAACACATTATTTCAGGATTTTCGGAAAAGTGGAAACAAACTCCTCAATGCCACATTTTGTGGCGAATAACTAAACTATCCATATAAACAAGGGAAGGAAGCCTAAAAGTACTAAACTACCAATTCAAGTATTATGGCTTACCTTCCCTCTCCCTTTACCAATCCACGCATATCAATAAAGGGATATTCTATTTTATCTCTGTTTCCGTTAAACTCTCCGGCAAACCAAACTCCTTTTCCCGGCCTCCCAAACATACACGCTGCAAACTTCATCCGATAACAGAAAACATATCCGGTAAAAACGAAAGCATCCCTACAACGGGTACGGCACAGGCAACATTCCACACAACTCCCCTCCTTGCTCCCCACCTCCACACACAACCGGACTTTGCTTCGCCTCATCCACACCCCGGTTGTTTAATGACCACCACATCATCCTTCCGAAAAATTTACGACTTTCTGCTTTATTTTATAAATTTATGTAAAGAGTATTATCAAATAAAGCATTAATTGTAACAAATGTAGTGAAAATAATTATATAATCGTAAACACGTATTTACGATTTTAGTAAATTTGCTTACAAAATAGAATATTTTTAACATTTGAAGTCATTTTGCTACTAATTTAGCTACCATAAAAATTTGATTACAAAAATTTAATTCTTCAAATTTGACTTTGTCAAAGCATGGCAGCAAATCAGCTATGACATACATGCAAAGACCATTTTTAAGGTGTGTATTATGAATAAAATATTATGGCCGGCCATTGTCGGAGGAATTATTATTATTGGGATATTGTTCTGGTATCTTTATCCGGACACCAACGCGCTATCGGTGACAGCATCGCCCACAGCCATTAAAGCAGAACGGGATTCCGTCGATCTGGGAATTGTGAAATATGGCGAAAAGAAACATGCCACCTTCAAAATCACAAACCGGGGAGATGCTCCCCTGATTATCCGGGATGTACGCACGTCCTGCGGATGTACGAATGCCACCTGGGATAAGCGTCCGGTGAAACCCGGTAAAACGACGGAAGTGTCGGTGGTATTCGAACCCAATTCTTTGGGAAAATTCATAAAATCGATAGATATATTATGTAATATTCCGGAACAGGTTTATTCATTAAAAATACTCGGACAGGTAGAGGAAAATTAGAAATAATTTCCCCGATTCAGGAGTAAAACTATTGTTAAACTTTGGGAAGAAAACAGGGGCGGTGTCGCTAAAATCTTCAAATCCAAACGACAACCGCCCACCTTCCCTCTAACGTAAGAAAGAGAGGTGTGCAATGTAAGAAATATTTTAAACATATAAAAATAATGTTGTTTGTATTTTAGCATTATGTATACACAATAGCAACATAAAAAGAGTTCGAAAAATATAACTGATCATCTAATCTTTTAAAGATGAATATTGAAATCATTAAATTATCGCTCATCATTATCATTGTCGTGATTGCCGTAATAAATATAAATATTACTATATGTCCGGGGAACTATATCACCTTTCCGAACAGACAAGCAAAAACGAGGAAATCCCCATCAGGGGCAATAAATCCCCTATGACAATTTTATAGTGTATACGGGTTGTCACTTCTGGCAACCCTTTTACCGGTCAGGATTCCCTGACCGGATTATATCGGCTAAATTTAAAATCTTATGAAATTCATTATTTTAGCTATATTCCTATTTTGTATTTTGCTTTTCATCCTTTTTCTGTTCCCTAAACGCAACGGGAATAACAAAGGCATGCACAAGCATTTCGACTGGAAAATCAATAGCAATAAATCCATCTTTTCTATCGTCGATACGATAGAATACGTCATTTTGGAAAATCCTCCGGGAGATACTCCCCGGAACATCGACAAAGTGATTGAAAAAAACGAAAAATATTACGTCTTCGATTACAAAAATCAAAACCGGATATTTGTCTACGACCTGTCGGGCAAATTCCTGTTCTATGCAGGGGGAAAAACGGACATTACAGGCAAACCGTCTGCGATTCGCAATTTCACCGTCAGCCGGGATCACATCTATCTGCTCGACAATGACCAAAACACGCTGGTGATCCTCGATGCCAAAGGGAATTTCGTCACCCGGAAAGACCTTCCTTTCCCCGCACAGGATATTGCCGTATGCAACAACGGAAACTTCATCTTTTCCTGGCATCCTCTCCCGCAAAGCGACCCTTACGGCGAAACTCATAAAATCATCATCACAGATCCCAACATTCAGGTACAACAACGGCTTTTTCCGGTGAATGCCAGCAACCGCAGCGATCTGGGAAAAACAAACTTTCTCACGGTAACCGACACCGTAATCCTTTACCATACTTTATATTCCGATTCGGTGGCGGTCTTCAACGGCCAGACCTCGGAATTTATGCACCACATCACCCTGAATTTCCAGGAGGAAAGTTTGCCCATAGAACAGGAAGATCGGGCCGATAAAGCCATTTCCTACCGCTACCTGCTAAATACGCCGGGAATCGTTTCCCACTATTTGATCGGGAATGTATACAATAAAGGCAAAGTAGAAAACTACGTTTACAACACGGTCACCCAGGAAGTATATCAAAACCGCTCCAAAGGCCCGGTCTTTATGTTCACCCCCATTTGTTACCACGAAGGACGGATCACAGCCTGCCTCCCCTCTCCCGACACATATGGGGAAAAGGAGGCAGAAGCCATAAAGAAGTTGCCGCCGGAAGTTCAGGCCAACTTAAAAGCAGGAAAACATATTTTGATTAACTATCATTTAAAATAAAGCCGGACAATACCCCGTCTGACGGATGTCTTTCGAAAAGGCCGGATGTTCCGCCACCGACGGACGCCACGGAAGGGGATATAAAACCAGAAAAAATGTTCGAATCACGCCAATAAGACCGGTCGCCCGGTTAAAGCAGAACTTGTAAAACACGGAAGGAAAAAAGAGGCGGGCCGCACGACTTTAGCAGGCTCATACGGCATCCGCCTTCACCCCCTTCCCTAAAAAGAAAGAGAGGTGCAAAGTAAGTTAAAAAAGAGAACCGAACGGTATTTATTGAACTAAAAGTTAAACTTAAAACGAAAACGAAATGAAAAAATACATTATAGCTCTATTTATCCTTACATTCTCGACAGTCAGTGTAAACTATGTTGTGAAGACAAACCACACTTCTCAGGCACAGCTGTCGATAGACAACGTGGAAGCTCTCGCCTGCACGGTCATTTCCGAAAATGGCCCCAACGGAGGCTGGATCTGGTGTCTTTGCACACACGATTACGTATGCCAGGTGAACGCTTCAAAGCATGAAACCATCTACGGGTATGCCCAGGAACGCTAATGTTTAACCTTTCCTGCAAATCCATCGTGATTTGCAGGAATCTTACACCATTCCGATGAAAAATACGCTCATTATCACACTCATTACGATATTATTCTCAAGCTGTCAGGAAAAACGCAAGGACATCGATTTTGCCGATTTGTTCAAAGTCCGGGAAGACATGACCCTAACCCCCATACAGGACAGCAACGACCTTTTTTTAGGTAAGCCCTGGGATATTCTGGTCTTAGACGACCACATCATCGTTCAGGATCTCGTAGACGGCTATTGGTTTGCCCTGATAGACAAGCACACCGGGCAACTGGTCAAACGCTTCGGGGTGTCAGGCAGAGGGCCGGGCGAGCTATTGCACCCGGTGTCTTTAAGCAAAGACGGGCGGGACTTCACCTTCCTCGACCAGCAATTACGAAAACTGTATGTAGCTTCCATCGATAGCCTCATCACAGGCCAACCCGGTTACATCAAGGAATGTATCAACCTGGAACTCCCCACCCAATCCTACACGGACTGCCGCCGGCTTCAAAGGCTATCGTCGGGTGAACTCATCGGAACAGGAGTCAGCCCCGAGGGCAGGTTGGTACGTTTCGATGCCAATGGAAAAAATGCCCGTTTTTTCAGCCCGGAATACCCACACGACCCGCTTCATCAAAACGAAGATTATAAAACCAAGTCCATGGCTTACCAATACCACATCGCTCTGAATCAGGCAGAAAACAGGCTATGCAATGTGGGCGGCACAGCCGGGCAATTCGAAATATTCGAACTCACGCCCGACGGGATGAAGCAACTGGTAAACCACATCTACTACCTGCCCAAATACACCAATCACAGCAATGAAAACATCTTACAGGTAGGATTTACAACCGAATCCAAGATGGGCTTCTCCAACCTCGAAACCACAGCCGACCACATCTGGTTTAGCAATATAAAAGACGAACTGCTGAACAATCGCACACAGATCATCGACTATATCGGTAAATTCGATTGGAACGGCAATCCGGTAAAAGCCTACCGGGTGAAAGGCAACCTGCGTATCTATGGTTTAGACCCCGACGGGACAAAGATTTACGGAATCGCCCTGAACCCGGAAACAATGGAGCCTGAACTGGTAACGGCAGCCATAAGCTAAACCACCGAAAGAACCTGTATTTCTATAAATAGGAATACAGGAAAATCCAACGGCAAAAGAAAAACGAAGAAAAAACAAACCGCCATAGAATCAAAAAAGTAGAGCCTTGCTAAAACCACCCGGTTGTTTCCGGGAACAAATGCTTTTATGCCGGAATTCTACATAATCGAACCTAAAACGCCAATTTTCCAGCTGCCCCTGTAAATTTTAAACTTTTTACAGGGGCACTAAAGCAGTAAAAGTCAGGAAAATAAAAAACAGGACAACCGTTCCGGACAAAAAAAAGAACGGTTTACATAAATTTTATAACAAAAAACGTTAATACAATAAACATAAAATAATATATTTACACACAATTACTCTATATCGGTCTTTTAAACAAGGCCTTTTGAAAAGTGAAGGGAATAAATGAATATGTTCATACGCTATCTTTCTTACATTCTTACTGGTGTGGTAACTGTCTTGTTCAGCTCGGTGCTATTCTACAATAACCCGTCGTTGGCCAACGGACAGATTATTTCAGGATACTTTTTCTACCAGCTCATTGCCGTAATAGGCCTGGGGATAGCTTTGATTGCCAGTTGCATGAGCCGGGAAAAATTCACCTGCGCCCTTCCCGATTATGGGATGCTGGTGATTACAATCCTCGGCATGATCTCCGGCCTCACCGACGGTTACCAGCCGCCCGCCCGCTTAGCCTTGTTAAGTTCCGGCTATTGGGCGTTGCGGGTAATTTATAACCGCACGCCGGAAGCTCTGAAGATCGCTTCCCTGGTAATCTTAACGGCAGGGATCGCAGAATGTTGGCTCGGATTGCGGCAACTATACGGTTTTGCCGCTTCCAACCACTCCATCTATAAACTCACAGGCTCTTTCTTCAACCCGGGGCCTTATTCCGGTTATTTAGCGGTAATACTGCCGCTTGCCCTATACTGGATGCTGAAACTCTCTCCGGAAGTAAACGGCTTTCACTTCCGCCAATTGCGGAATATCCTGCGTTCGGGAGAAAAAACCATCCACCATCTGCTATTCGGCATCTCCGTCCTCAGTTTCTGCGGCATTATCATCGTTCTGCCTGCCGGGATGAGCCGGAGTGCCTGGATAGCTTCTTGTGTGGGCTGCGGGCTGGTTATGGGACAACACTACCGGCTTCTGGAAAAGCTGCGACAATATTACCAGGCACACCGCAAACGGGTGTATATATATGCCTGCATCGCCGTATTGCTGCTCGCGGGAATGGGCACGGGCATGTACCTGCTGAAAAAAGGCTCTGCCGACGGACGGATGCTGATGTGGAAAATATCGGCCAAAGCCATAGCCGAAAATCCCTGGACAGGAGCAGGCGGAGGACGTTTCGCCGGAATCTTCGGACAGGCACAGGCGGCATATTTCGCCTCCGGAGAAGGCTCTGAACAGGAGGAATGGGTAGCAGGCTCGCCGGAATACGGCTTCAACGAATATTTACAGATCGGGGTGGAATACGGCCTATTGGGCTTACTTCTCCTGCTGGCCATCGCGGGAAGTGCATTCTGGCAGGCGGCACGCTCCTCCCGTCCGGGAACGAACGCCGTGATCGGGTCGCTCTCCGCTTTGCTGGTCTTCGCCCTGTTTTCCTATCCCTTCCGGATTATGCCCTTATGCACTTTGGGAATCCTGCTGCTCGCCCTGGCTGTGAACCGCCTGCCGGACAGTTCCGGCCATCGGTCATTGAACATCTGGGTGGTACGGGGAACGCTGCTCGTGTTGCTGGGGTGTTCCGCGTGGCTTGTGCGCGACCGGAAAGAAAAGCAGGAAGCATACCGGAGATGGGCGGAGGAAAAAACCTATTTCAACATGAATATTTTTGAAGAAACGGTGAATAATTACCGGGACTTATATCCTTTATTGAAAACAGAACCCGTGTTCCTGTTCGAATACGGGCAATGCCTTTCCAAAACGGGAAAATACGAAGAAAGCAACCGGATTCTATCGGAAGGAATCCAATACAGCGGTGATCCAATGTTCTATAATATCATGGGGAAAAATTACCAGGCGCTGGAACAATACGACCGGGCCGAAAAGGCTTTCCGGCAGGCCGCCTATATGGTTCCCCACCGCTTATACCCTTACTACCTGAAAGCCAAAATGTATTTTGAAAGCGGACAGACGGAAAAAGCCTTAGAAGCCGCCCGGCAACTGATAGCCAAAGAGCCGAAAGTGATGTCCGAAGCCGTCAGGGAAATGAAACAGGAACTTACGGATTCTTTAAAAAGCAAAGAAAACACGTTAGATATAAACCCATAAAGATCATGGAACCATTAAAAAAGACTATTTTCCCCTTTGGCGCAACGGCTGTAATATTATGCCTGTTTTTGCTCGCCACAGCCTGCAACAATAAAAAACGCCAGCTAACCAAACTGGTAGAAGAATGGCAGGGAAAGGAAATCCTTTTCCCCAGTAACCCGGAACTCAAACTCTACGGACGGGATACGGTTTGTCCCGAACTATTCAGCCGGGAGTATAAAATATTGAACTTTATCGACACGAATGGCTGCACGGAATGCCGCCTGAAACTTTTCGACTGGCAAATGCTGAAAGAAGAGATAGATAGCCTGAATCTGGATGTATCGCTGGTATTTGTCGCCTGGGTTAAAAATTACAAGCAACTGGAAGACATTCAAAAGCTCAACCGTTTCAACACCCCTTTGCTGTATGACCGCACAGGGCAGGCAGACAGTTTAAACCATTTTCCCATTGTGCCGGGATTCCAAACCTTCCTGCTCGATAAAAACAACCGGGTGCTATTGATCGGCAGTCCCCTCGGCAACGAAACCCTGTGGAATTTGTATAAAAAAACCATCCGGAGCGGAAAACAGGCGGAAACAAAGCCGTAACCCGTTCCGAAAATTTCTCTTTGAATAAATATTCTTTTTGAATAAATAAATAAACGGATGCTGAAAAAAATCCTAAAAACCATATTGCAATATTTTATAGCCATTGTGCTCTCCCTGGTGATCGCCTTGCTTTTGCGGATCTTTGCGGTGGATTTCTATTCCATCCCCAGTGATTCTATGGAGCCCACCTTACAACCGGGCGATTTCATTGTGGTGAACAAATTATGCTATGGGGCGAGAATGTATAAGAACTTCAAATTCCTCGACAACGGCGAAGAGCCTCCGACCTACCGGATTAAAGGTTTTTCCAAAGTGAAGCACAACGATGTGATTGTCTTCAACTACCCCTACCACAAAAAGCGCGACACCATTAAAATGAATTTATCCACCTTCTATGTGAAACGGTGTATCGCCCTGCCGGGGGATTCCCTCCGCATTGTGAACGGATTCTACGAGGTGAACGGACAAAAAGGATTCGGCTATATGGACAATCAGGAAATGCTGGCTTCCTGGCCGGGCTTTCAGGGAATATACCGCTACACGATCTCCCCCTCCCACATCCATCCGAAATGGGATGTTAAGGACTTCGGGCCTCTGCTAATCCCCGGCAAAGGGATTACAATCCCCATCGACTCCAGCAACATCACCCTCTATCGGAAAGCGATCACGTATGAAACCGGGGGAAATATCAAAACCGGGAAAGGACAGGTACGCCTGAACGGACAACCCCTCGATTCCTATACATTCACCCAGAACTGGTATTTCATGGCGGGCGACAATGTGGTCAACTCGCAGGATTCCCGCTACATCGGGATGGTTCCCGAAAAATATCTGGTAGGCAAGGTCGTGCGGATTTTGAGCGCCAAAAACAAGGAAACCGGGGAATATAGGTGGAACAGATTTTTAAAAAAAGTAAGATAAAGGCCGGACACCTGAACACCACTTTGCCATCCGGTTCATTTTTAACTATTTAATAAGCGACAAAATGAAAAATTACATTTTAGTGATCTTATTGGCTTTAACCGCTTGCACACCGCTGCCGCAGGGGGTGGAAGAGTCGTTAAAAATAGCCGGAAGAAACAAATGGGAATTGAAAAAAGTGCTGCGCCACTACCGGAAACAGGAAGCCGATTCATTAAAATATAAAGCGGCATTATTCCTGGTCGATAACATGAAATGGCACGGAAACGATTCGGAAATCAAATTCCCCGACTCCACAATTCCCGATCTGGTGGAACGGGCCGATACTTTTTACTACTCGGTTATGGGCGACGTTCCCAATTCGGCGATCAACAAAAAGACAATCAAAGATTCGATAGCCGCTTTCGGTAAAACCTATCAGGAAGAAATCCGGCAAATGAAAATACAGTCGCCTGTCAGGGAAAAAATCGAATTCGACGACCTGAAAAACATAGATGCCGATTTCCTGATTGCACACATCGATAACGCCTTCGAACGCTGGGAAACGTCCCCTTTCGCCCGCTCCCTGACATTCGATCAGTTTTGCGAATACCTGTTGCCCTATCGGGCTTTATCGACAAACAGCCTCACCCTGAACGGAGCGGAAACCTACCGGCAATGGGGGAAACAACTGGATAAAGCGTCCCCGCACAGCATGGCAACGGTTATCACCCGGTATAACGTATACCTGAGCAACATGCGGACGATTTTAGGCCCGAAGACCGTGAAAAGCAATTTAGGCTACTATGAGCTGTTTTTCAAAAAAGAACTGGAATGCGTGGAGCAATGTGAACTGGAATGTAATATCCTGCGTGCCTATGGCGTTCCCACGGCCATCGACATCAATGTCGGCAACCGGGAATTTGTAGGGCAACACCACCACATCGTGACCTTCGATTCTCTGATGAATCCGCATCCTTTCCACGGAGAAGCCGGATTTCCGGGCGGTAAAAACTGGGGCTACCGGGAGGATATTAAATTCAACATCTACCGCAGCCTGTTCGGGGCACAGGAGGACAGTCCCCTGTTCTTGAAAAAAGAAACGGAAAAACTACCCCTCGGTTTCTATGATCCCTGCACGAAAGATGTCACTTCATACATCAAAAGGGTGTACCCGCTTACCCTCTCCCTGTCACACAAAACGGACAACAATCTGGCCTGGCTTTACAGCTACGCCAACAATTCGCAGGGATACCGGGCCATCACCTGGGGAATGGTCGATTCCACCGGGACGCGGGCTCATTTCGAAAACGTGGTTTCAGATATGCTCTATTTTCTGGTAACTCTCGATGCAGAAGGCAATCCGGAATTCCACGGCGAACCGCTCTACATACCGAGAAACCCGGATGCCCTCGACTTGCTGGTACAGCCCATCAGCCAGTTTTACACGCCGGAACAGGGTGAAAAAACAACCATCAGGCTCGTCCGGAAATTTCCTTATAAAGAAAATATGAAGAAACTGGCCCAGGATATGATAGGCGGAAAATTCTACGGCTGTAACAACCCGGAAGGCAAGGACAAACGGGAACTCTACACCATCACGGAAGCCCCCGGCCCATACCTGAACGAATTTCCCCTCAACAACCGGAAAGCGTGGAAATACTACATTTACGAAGCCCCCGAAAAACGGACGGCGAATTTCGCCATATTGGAGTATCTCACAGAAGCATCCCGGCAATACGAAAACACCGCCACTCCCACTCCGCTGGAAATTTTCAGGCCGGAAGACCGACAGATCAACACGGCGGATTTCGTAAAAGTGCTGCCGAAAAATGCGGCAAACCTGAAAGATGCGGAATACGACGGCAATATGCAGACTTCGTCCGGCAAGAAACAGATCGTGTTCGAACTCGATACCCCGCAGATACTCACCAGAGTGCGCATGGCTCCGAAAAACGCCGACAACATCGTGAAACCGAACGAAAACTACGAGCTCATGGTGTGGGAAAACGGCTGGCAATCGCTGGCAAACACATATAGCCAATACAATTATCTGGATTATCCGGATTTGCGGACAGATCGGCTATACTGGCTTCGCAACCACAGCCGGGGACGCGAAGAAGTGCCTTTCATCATCCGGAACGGAGAGCCTTTTTTTGTGTACTACGACATCATGCAGGCGGTGGAATACGAGGATTACACCAAACCCGACCGGAAGGATTGGACCTGCACCGCCTCGTCGGAAGAGCCGGAAAGCGGCCCCTACGAGCCGGGATATGCCCGTTTTGCCATCGACAACGATCCCTCCACCTTCTGGCACAGCCAATACACGGGAGAAAAATTTCAATATCCCCACTGGCTAAAAATCGACATGAAGAAAAAGAACCGGATCGATGGATTTTTCGTACGCCCCAGAGGACGCGACATCGCCAAACACATCGAGTTCGAAGTGAGCGACGACGGGGAAAACTGGACGCAAGCCGGCAACTTTGTGATGTATAACGAAGGAAGCATTCAGGAATTTATGTTAAAAGATCCGCAAGAAGCCAGGTTCTACCGCATCACGTTCAAAGACGGATTCGGAAGCACACCTTATACCAGTGTCGTAGAAACGGGAGTTCTGCAAAGCAGATATTAAATAAATCCTAAATTCTATTACCGAAAGTTGTTTTTTGATAAAAATACATATATTTACCACAATACAAACGAAAACCTTATCTTATGAAAATTTGTATATTTCCGCTATTGCTATTGTTCATTTTGAGTGGATGCGGCGATAAGAAAAAAGAGAAGCCTAAGGAAGAAGAGCTAAAAGCCCGGATCGAGAAAAAAGAAGAAAAACTGGAGGTCAGGGTGGCAAAAGTCAAGCTCGGCCGTTTCGAAATGGAGCTGGTAAGCAACGGCAAGGCCAATGCCCGGATGAAAGCACTTCTGAATTTCGAAGTGAACGACGTTGTAGCGAAAGTATATGTAAAAAACGGCGACCATGTCAAAACGGGCGATCCGCTGGTTTCTGTGGACAGCTATAAATCCACCCAAAGCTTACAGGAGGCTTTTCTGGGCTTGAAAAAAGCCGAGCTGGAACTGCGCAACCGCTTGATGAGCGAAGATATAAAATCGATCGAGGACACGGGCCGGATCGAACAGCAGCGCCTGCACACGATCATGCTGCAATGTGGCTACACATCCGCGAAAAACTCCTATGAAAAAGCACAGCACGATTATGAAAATATCACGGTCAAAGCCCCTTTCTCAGGGGTAATAGCCGATCTCGAAGCCCGGGAATACAATCCCTCTTCCACCTATAAAAGCCTTTGCACCCTGATCGACGATTCGGAAATGGAGATCATTTTCAACGTATTGGAAACCGAGATCGCACACCTCCGTCCCGGCATGACAATCGAAGCCACCCCTTATGCCAAACCCGACCAAACGCTTTTCGGGAAGATCACCGAGATCAACCCCAAAATCGATGAAAACGGCATGGTACAGATCAAAGCCCTGATCCCCAACAAAAATTCGGTATTGGTGGACGGTATGAACGTAAGCATTCTGGTGAAACGGCAAATCGAAGAAAAATTGTTCATCCCGAAATCAGCAGTACTGCCCCGTCAGGGTAAAAAAGTGGTATTCGTCCATGAGGATGGGAAGGCCATTTGGAAATATGTCACTACCGGACAGGAAAACAGCCGGGATGTTTGTATAGAAACGGGATTAACCGAAGGTGAGGAGGTCATCTACGACAACAATTTAGGACTTTCGCACGAAAGCGACGTCACGGTCATTCCGTAAAACAATAGATTCACCGCCCGGCAGGCTCTTCTGCCAGGCGGCAACATATTGATTTCTGAACCCCCGAATCCTGTGAAATGAAATTATCCGCCTTTTCCGTCAATACGCTATTTGTCGTCCTGATGTTGTTGGGAGCGAGCCTGATTCCTCAGCTCACCCTTCAGCTCTATCCCTCTTCGCGTTCCCAGCAATTGAGCGTATCGTTCTCCTGGCCGAACGCGAACCCGGAATTATTGGAAATGGAGGTTACTTCCAAACTCGAAGGAGCTTTTGCACGCACGAAGGGACTCACCGATATTTCTTCGAACACCGGACAAGGCTGGGGGTCTATCACCCTGAACATCGATAAAAACGAAAACATCGATGCCGTAAAGCTATACCTTTCCTCCATTGTCCGTTCCGTTAAAACCAGCCTCCCCGACGGCGTGTCCGTATCGGAAGTGCGGGGCGGGGAATTCAGGGACGGGCGTGCCAGCGTTTCGGAACAAACCCTATTGCTGAACTACGTGATCACCGGGCCCGGAAGCACGCAGGATGTAGCCACTTTTGCCGAGGACAACATCGCCGCCCTGATCTCGCAAATGCCCGGAATTGAAAGCGTGAGTGTCACCGGGGCCGTGCCTTTCGAATGGGTGCTGACCTACGATTCCCGGTTGCTGACGGACATAGGCGTATCGGCCTACGACATTTCCAACGGTATCCGCACCTACTACACCCGGAAAGATGCCGGAAAAGTACTCATTGAAACCGAGCCGCAGCAAAAATATTCATACATTATTTTCAAGGGAAACCCGGACGACAATAAAACAGACCTGCTTTACCTGCCGATCAAAACCATCGGGAACAAGATCGTTTACCTGAAAGATGTCGCCACCCTCGACTACCGGGAATCTATCCCCTCGTCCTACTATCGGATCAACGGGCTAAACCGGATTAACATCAACATTTTTTCGGAAAAAAACGCCAACACCATAGACCTGTCGTATAAAGTGCAGGAAGAAATCAAAAAACTGGCCGAGGATTTTTCGGAAGACTATTCCGTAAAAATGACCTACGACAGCACGGTGGAACTGAAAGACGAACTGAATCAAAACCTGATTCGTACCGCGATCACTATACTCATTCTGCTTGTCTTCGTATGGATCACCAGCCGCAGCCTGCGCTACCTGCTGATTATCACGATCAGCCTGACCGCAAATATTTTGATCGCCCTTCTCTTTTACTATTGGTTCAAGATCGAAATACACCTCTATGCTCTGGCAGGGGTCACCGTGTCGTTCGGTATCATCATCGATAACGTGATCGTCATGGCAGACCATTACCGCCACCATAAAAACCGGAAAGTGTTCATGGCAATCCTCGCCGCAACCCTCACCACGATGGGGGCTCTGGTGGTGATCTTCAATATGGACAACGAGGTGATGCGTAACATGTGGGGCTTCTCCGCCGTTATCATCGCCAACCTCACCGTTTCGGTTTTCGTAGCCCTTTTCTTTGTCCCCGCCTTAATGGAAAAAATCCCCCTGAAACCGGAAAAAGGGAAACGCCTGTTCAAGCGGAGAAGGCGGATCGTGCGCTACACCAGAGGCTATGCCAAAACCATTGTTTTCACCAAACGATTTAAAATAATCCTGGCGGTTATTATCGTTCTGGGATTCGGGTTACCTGTATTCCTGATCCCCACCACCATCGACCGGGAAAAGAAAGCCTCGGAAATGTATAACCGCATTTTCAGCAGCGAATTTTATTTAAAGATCAAACCGTGGACGGATAAGATTCTCGGCGGAAGCCTCCGCCTGTTCATCGAAGGGGGCGGCGGGCAATGGATGAAAGACGACCAGCAGCAACGGCAGCGCACCAAAATCAACCTCACCATGAGTATGCCTCACGGCGCCACCCTCCAGCAAATGAACGAAGCCTTTTTAAGGGTGGAAAACTTTCTGGCAGGCTATCCGGAGGTGGAAACCTTTATTTCCGATATAAACTCCGCTAACCGGGGCTATATGCAGATCACCTTCCGCGAAGAAGACGAACTGACCGGATTCCCGGAAATGCTTCAAAACGAACTGATCCGGTTTGTCCACGCCATTGGGAATGCCGATTCGGACGTTTCCGGCGTAGGGAAAGGATTTTCCAACCGCCTGAGCGAATATCGCACCGAATCGCTGAAAGTGGTGGGCTACAACTACCGGAAAGTGCTGATGTATGCCGAGCAGTTAAAAGGCATGCTGGAAGAGCAAAGGCGGGTGAAAAAACTGTATATCGGCAACAACCGCAACCCGTCGAAAACAAAAGAATTTGCAGTGCAGGTGGATAAAGAAAAACTCGCCAAAAACAACACCGACATCAAGAACACCTTGCGGCATTTGAGTTCCTTCTCGAAAGCGGGGGATATATATACCAACGCCATGATCAACAACCAGCTGACTTCGATCGTCCTCCGCCCGTCGGAAGACAAGGAAATCAGCCTTTGGGACATGCGGAACCGCCCCATGTCCGGCAACCAATCGGTCTATCGGCTCAGCGACGTGGGATCGGTGGAAGAAGAACAGGCATTCGAGAACATCACTAAAATCAATCAGGAATACGAAGTGCTGGTGCAATACGATTTCCTGGGCGACTATATGCTGTCGTCTAAGATCAAGGAACGGGTGATGAAAGAAATCAACCGCACCATGCCCGTCGGTTTCCGGGTAAAGGACTCCGACCGTTGGAACTGGTCGTATTGGCGGGGAGCGGGCGGCATCGACAAGCGGGTGTGGTACATCCTGCTGGTGATTACGATCATCTTTTTCATTTGTTCCGTCCTGCTCGAATCGTTCCGCCAGGCATTCATCGTCATTGTCATTGCCCCGATCTCCTTTATCGGGTGTTTCTTAGGGTTTTACTTCTTTGGCCTAAAGTTCAACGAGGGAGGGTTGGCAGCCTTTATCCTCATGTGCGGGTTGGCCGTTAATTCGATTTTATATATCATCAACGATTATAACAATAAACTCAAAGACGGGCGTCCTGCGGGACTACACACCTATCTGAGGGCTTATAACGCCAAAATCATTCCTATCGTACTGACGATCGTGTCCACCATGCTGGGCTTTATTCCGTTCCTGATCGGGAAACCGTCGGATTTCTGGTTCAGCCTGGCTTTGGGAACCATCAGCGGGCTGGCCTTCTCCCTGCTGGTATTGATAATCCTGTTGCCGATCTTCTTCGTGCCGAAAAGCCAGATCACCAAAGGTTACAAACACCTGTTCCGCAAGCACAGGTATGCCCTGGCTGCGGCGAACGGCGGAATCCTGCCGCCCGGCGCGGAAGAACAACCCGGACAACCGATAGGAAAGCGAAAAAAGATTAAAAGGTTTTTCAGCCGGTTAGCCCCCTGGAAATGGAGGAAAAGAAAACGGAAAAACACGCCCGGCCAATGACCTTTTTTCCGGAAAACACAAAACGAACGAAAAGAGAAAAGCAATATTAATAAACGCAAGACCCCTGTACCCTATACACCGTCCGGAAAAACGGAATCCGGTTCTTGACGTAAAAAATAAAAGATTATGGTAGAATTTTTCCTCAAACGCCCGATAGCGGTTTCAATGTGTACGATAGCTTTCATTGTGCTGGGTATCATTGCATCGCTGAGATTGCCCGTTTCCCTGATGCCGGACATCGATATTCCGGAAATCAGCATCCATTACAGCAATGAGGACGTGTCTGTAAACGAAGTGGAAAACACGATCACCGTAAAACTCCGTAACCAGTTACAGCAAATCCCCCACCTCACCTCCATTCAGTCCGAATCGAAAGAAGGAGGCGGGAACATCACCCTGCAATTCGAATACGGAACTTCCATCGACTACGCTTTTATCGAAGCGAATCAAAAAGTGGACGCGGTGATGAACTCCCTGCCGAAAGAAATGCAGCGTCCCACGATCATCAAAGCCTCTACCTCCGACATTCCGGTGTTCTATATCAACCTGAACCTGAAAAACGCCTCCTCGGATGCCAAATTCCTGGAATTTTGCGAATTTACCGAATCGGTGCTCAAAAAAAGGCTCGAACAGCTGCCGGACGTAGCGATGGTAGACATCAGCGGTACTTTCCAGCCGGAAATGTATATCCTGCCGGACGAAACCAAAATGCGCAGCCTGAACATCACGCAGGACCAGTTGCAATCGGCAATCGCCAACAACAATATGGTGGCGGGAAGCATGACGATCCGCGACGGTTACTACCAATATAGCATCAAATTCACCAGCCAGCTCACCTCGATAGAAGACGTAGCGAACATCTACATCAACATTCAGGGACGGCTGATGCAGGTGAGGGACATTGCGGAAGTAGGCATCCGTCCCAGGGACAAAAGAGGCTTGTTCGTGAATGGCGACAACCAATCGCTATGCCTCGCCGTTATCAAGCAATCCAGCGCGCGGATGTCCGAAATGAAAGCCAATGTATCCGATATGATCGAAAAATTCCGGGTAGATTATCCGGACGTGGAATTTTCCGTATCACGCGACCAGGCCACCCTGCTGAATTACTCCATCGACAACCTGAAACAGAGCCTCGTGATCGGTATCTTCCTGACCATTTTTATCATGTTGTTCTTCCTTCAGGATGCACGTTCCCCGATGATTATCAGCATCAGCATTCCGGTGTCGGTCATCATCACCATCCTCTTTTTCCAACTGTTCGGCATATCGATCAACACCGTATCGTTAGCGGGTTTAATTATGGGCGTGGGAATGATGGTGGACAACTCCATCATCGTGATCGATAACATCAATCAATTCCGGGAACGGGGTTTTTCCCTCTTCGACTCCTGTTTGCAGGGAACCACCGAAATCATCCGCCCGCTATTGTCTTCGGTACTCACCACCTGTGCCGTATTCGTACCCCTGGTATTTTTAGGCGGAGTCAGCGGAGCCTTGTTCTACGACGAAGCCGTGGCGGTAGCGATCGGGCTTTTCGTATCCCTCGCCGTATCCATCACCATCGTCCCCGTGGTTTTCCACCTGCTTTTCAAGCATGCCAAAGAAGGCAAGGTGGGGCGTTTCGTAAAACGAATCAGCCTGAAACACCTGGATGTGTACTACACCAAAGTATATGAATTCGTATTCCACCATCGGGTAAGGACGGTAATCATCGTGTTCCTCATTATGGCTTCCGGCATAGCCGTCATGCCTCTGATTCCGCTGGAACAGATGCCCCCGATCGAAATCAATGAAATTTTAATCAAAACGGACTGGAACAGCAGCATCCACATCGACGAAAACCAAAAACGCATCGGCGACATCATCGATCATTTCAAAGACCAGTGCGAAGAAATAAGCTGCCATATCGGTGAAAAACAATTTTTCCTGAACCGGGAAGAAGACCAAAACATCAACGAGGCGGAACTCTACATCAAAACCCACGATAACAAAAGCCTGCAAAAAACGTCCGGAGAAATCGTCGCCTACATTAAGGAAGCCTATCCGGAAGCCCGGGTAGACCTAAAAAAAGTGGAAAACCTGTTCGAACAGCTATTCCGCAGCGACGACGCTCCCCTGATCGTGTACCTCTCCGACAACTCCCGGCGCAGCGTGGCAGAACTGGAAAAGATCAATCAATTCGTAGACCGTCTGAACACGATCATGCCGGGACTGATGCTCAATAAACCCGCCTCACAGGAAAGAATCGTCATTCATTTCCTGCCGGACCGTTTAGCATTATACAAAGTGAATCAGGAAAACCTGATCCGCACGCTTGAAAAAAACATCAGCAAAACCAACATCGACAAGCTGAACACGGGAAGCCACTACCTCCCTATCGTCATCACCGAAGACGAACGGACGATTCAGGAAATCCTGAACACTTCCACCGTCGCCAACAACGACAGGCAATACATCCCGATGTCGGCACTCACCAAAATATCCGCCGATTACGACTACAAACAAATCATCGGACGGAAAGAAGGCGCGGTAGTGCCCCTAAACGTCTATAACACGGGCGACAGCACCCGCCAGATCATCAACCGGGTGCGTCAGGAAGCCGCCAAAGCAGACCTGAACGCCCACTTCGGCGGAACATTCTTCGCCGGGGCGGAAACCCTCTGGGAAATGGTCATGATTATCACCATCGCCATCCTGATGCTCTACTTCATCCTTGCCGCCCAGTTCGAATCCCTGTGGCTGCCTTCGATCATATTGATCGAAATCCCGCTGGACGTATCGTTCGCCATCCTGGTGCTGTGGCTCTGTGACATATCGCTCAACATGATGTCCATGATCGGTATCGTCGTCATGAGCGGTATCATCATCAACGACTCCATATTGAAGATCGACACCATCATCCGCCTGGAACGTTCAGGCTTATCCCTGCTCGAAGCCATCCACGAAGGCGGTGTCAGGCGTTTGAAACCGATCTTAATGACCAGTTTGACCAGTATTTTCTCCATGATACCCCTGCTTTGGGGGAACGACATCGGTTCACAACTCCAACGTCCGCTGGCCGTCACCATGATTGCCGGAATGAGCTTCGGAACGATGATCAGCCTCTACTTCGTGCCCTTGTGCTACTATTTCATTGAAAAACGAAAATACAAAACCCAATAACCGCCTTCTCCCTCCCCCATCCCCGGATTGCCCGGTCGCCCACAGGCCGCAGCCCCCGCTATCAGACAGGGGCTACGGAACAGTTATGCCCGGCAGGCAAGAACAACAACCAGCTAAAGCAAACATCTAAAATTACAACAAAAACAGCAAAATTGGATTTAATGCAATTTACCCACCAAACATCCAATCTTGAAAAAACCTTTTCTTAAAAAAACAAAAACACCGCAGGAAAGAATTTTCTTCCCTATTCCAATCTGAAATGAAAATAAGGCAAAAATGAAAATAAACAGGGAATAGGAATAGAAATAGCCCCCCTCACCATTCAAAATAAAAAAATACGGGATGCCTGCCTGTTCAAAGTAAAACTCCGAACGCCAGCAAAAGAATGGTAATCACCCCCAGGGCAATAGCCAGCGTGACAGCTTTCCGGCTTCTTTTTCGAGGTCTGAAAATAACCATAAATTCAAAGATAATTTTCCCCGGACAGTAGTCGTCCGGCGATAAACACCCGCCCTTAATCCAATTCCAGCCCGAAAATCACCTTTAGGTCGGCCACCACGGGATTCAACTTTAAAAAATGCTCGAATTTTTCGCTGGCGGTATACAGCTTCTTCACCTCATCCTTATGCGTTTCATCGTCGAAAATCTGGAACGACAGCGTGATAGAACCGTTTTTCAGCGAGCGCATCAGGAAATTTTGAATCTGAAACTTGATATTCTCCAGTTTATCGATCTGCAACTGGTTATCGGCCAGCACCACAATCTTCTCGCCCTGCACATCCGGCTTATGGGCGCGTAAAGCCACCGAAATGATCGGTTCCGGCTTATGGCTGGCCACATAGGATTCGAGTGCGCCCACCACCTCCGGCTGCCCGAACGCCTCACGGCTGGCGATTTGCTCCCGCTTAATCACCACTTCTTCCGCTTTACGCACAGGGTCGGTCTGCGCGATTGTTTTCAGGGAATCTTTAATCCGGAAAGAACCTTCGGGACGCACAAAATTCGTAGCACCCGCCTGCCCGGCATTTTTCGAAGACGCAGCCACACGCGAAGCGGCACCCGAAACCGGGTTTGCAACCGGAGCCACGGGAACAGCCCCCGCACCGGGATTCCCGGCGGCGGCAGAAACGGCCGGAATTCCCGGCTCTCTATATTTTCCGTTGAAATGATCTATTTTGAGAAGAGCTGCAAACTCAGAGGCTCTCAGCTTTTTTTTTTTAGCTCGTTGATCTGGCACAATTTGATAAACGCAATCTCCACGCACAACCGTTTTTCCATGCGTACCTTATATTGCATCTCGCATTGTTCCACCACTTTCAGGGCTTCATACAGGAAATCCACCGAGCAATCGGCAGCCTGTTTGGCATAACGCGCCTTAATCCCCGCGCTCACTTCCAGCAACTGCACGGTGGCAGGATCTTTCGACACCAGCACATCGCGGAAATGTTTTCCCAAACCCGATACAAGATTTCCGCCGTCGAAGCCTTTTTCGATAATCTCATTGAACAGCAAAAGGGCCTCCGACACCTTTCCGGCATAAAACAGGTCTGTCAGCCGGAAATAATAATCGTAATCCAGCACGTTCAAATTCTGAATCACCTTATCGTAAGTAAGGGTAGTACCGCAAAAACTCACCACCTGGTCGAAAATGGAAAGCGCATCACGCATTGCCCCGTCCGCTTTCTGCGCAATCACATCCAGCGCCTCTTCCTCGGCGGTAATCCCCTCTTTCGAAGCGATATATTTCAGGTGTTCCACCGTATCGGCCACTTTCATCCGGTTGAAATCGTAAATCTGGCAACGGGACAAAATAGTGGGTAATATCTTATGTTTCTCAGTAGTCGCTAAAATAAAAATGGCATGGGCGGGCGGCTCTTCCAGCGTTTTCAGGAACGCATTGAAAGCCGAGGTACTCAACATATGCACCTCGTCGATGATATACACGCTATACTTGCCCACCTGCGGTAGAATCCTCACCTGCTCCACCAACCCCCGAATATCGTCCACGCTATTATTGGAAGCGGCATCCAACTCATGAATATTGAGCGAACGCCCCGCATTGAACGCCTTGCACGATTCACACTCGTTACAAGGCTCGGCGTTGGGCTGCAAATTCATACAATTTATAGTCTTGGCAAAAATACGGGCACAGGTGGTCTTTCCCACCCCCCTCGGCCCTGTGAACAGGTATGCCTGTGCCAACTGGTGATTGGCAATCGCATTGCGCAGGGTGGACGTAATCGACAGCTGTCCCACCACCGTATCGAAGCTGGCAGGTCTGTACTTTCGTGCTGAAACTATAAAATTATCCATTTACAGGTAAAGTGATTTCTTTAAGATAAAAACGGAAACCTCTCCGTTTACAGACTGTAAAAATAGCAAGGATCGCCCGTATTACCAAATCGGTTGGAACTTTTCCCTGATTTTTCACACGGACGGCTTAAATTTTCTCAAGCTCGGATTTTTCCACCCAGCCTTCATTGCCGTCGGCCACCCGGATATTATACCAGTTACCCAGCGTGCCGATCACCCGCACTTTCAGCCCTTCGTGTATCAGAAACAGAGCCGTACCGCTATTGTCCGGCGCACCTTTCACCGTGACGCTGGCCGCTGTGATAATGGCATATTCCCGCTCTGTAATCCGGTGATGCTGTTTCACGGCAAAGAAAAGGGTAAATGCCACCAGGAAAAGGGCGACAACCCCTACCCAAAAACCCGTCTTTTTCCAGCCCACAGTCCCGGCATAGAAAAACAAGGCCACCATACACAGGAAAAAGATAAACAGCGACACGGAAATCATCCCCCACTGGTCGGCTGAAAAATAAGTTTCCACCGCCTTGAACCATCTCACAAAAAACAATTCCGGCAACACCTCTATTTTATCGACAATCCCTTTCTGCGCCATTTTCAGGTTATAGCGTGCCATTCCATCGCTGGGATCGAGCAGCAACGCCCGTTCATAATTCAGGATAGCCTGAGTATTTTCGCCCAGCTTATAATAGCAATTCCCTAAATTATAATACAGTCCGGCAGACTCCCGGCCTCCCGCCAAAATGTTTTTATACACCTCGGCAGCTTCCTGATATTTCCCTTCCCGGTAAAAAGTTTCCGCCTGTTCCTGCGGCTCCACTTGTGCCAGGGCGGAAAAACCCGTCAATAAGACCGTTATAATTAAAACCAATGTTCTCATTTCCAATTTGTCTAAAGCTCCGGCAGGCAACCCTGCCGGGCGCAGGTTATGATTTAATTGCCTTATCCAATTTCGTAATCACATCTATACTGTCCATATAGACCATATCCATTTGTTGGTCGGACTTACTGCCGGGAGCATAGCGGGCATACTCGCAAGTGTCCAGCACCCGGATAAATTCTTCGACCAGCACCGTTTCCACGCCTTTTTGCTGCAAAATGCCGTTGATATTGTCGCGGTTCAGTTCCGCCCGGTCGATATTCAGCTTATAGCTCATATATCCCCACAGGGCTTTCAGCACTTCATCGTAGAACAGTTCGGCATTATGGCTCTTCATCGCCCCGGCAGCCACTTTCAGCCGCTTGCGTGCCATTTTATTGGCCGCCCTGTTTTTCACCCTCACCACATCGGCATTCGACTTGATCCGCCTGCGGTTGAGCACCACTCCGGCAACAAACAGCACAAAAGGAATCAGGAGTGCCAGCCAATACTGGGGAGTGCCGAAGAAACGCACCCCGATCTCTTTCAAATTCAGGTCACCCGTTTTCAGGTAGCGAATATCCTGCCCCACCATACGCACGTCCTCTTTTTTGAAGGACTGCACGGCATTGCCGTTATTCCCGTTCGCCTGTCCCTTCTCGGCTCCCTTGCGGACAAACACCTTATAATCGCGTCCCGTCAAAGTTCTGTAAGAATTGGTCTGGGTATCGAAGAAAGAATAGCGCAAAGCCGGAATCAGGTATTCCCCGGAATAACGCGGAATCACCAGATATTCGAACGACACCGTTCCGGACATCCCCGTTTCCCCGGTCTGCACATCGCGGCTTTCTTTCGGATCGTAGGCTTCGAAATCCAGCGGGAAATTCAATTTCGGCGCGCTCAGCAATTTCAAATTGCCCGTACCCCGGAAAGTCACCCGGAAAGTCACCGCATCATTGGCATTCACCGTATCGGCGGAAATAGAAGTGGTCATCGTGATATTACCCACCGTGCCCGAAAAACCGATCGGCTTGCCTTCCTGCGGCAATTCCTTCACATTGATGGTCAGCGGACGGCTGCGGCGCATAGCGCGCACATCGCGGTAATTCCCGAAAAAATCGTCCCAGGGACTGCGCGCCCCCGTCACCCGTTGCCGGACAATACATTCCAGCTCGAAAGGATCGATCACGATCTCGCCCGTATGCTGCGGATATAACAGCATTTTCCGGATTACTCCCACATTGTAAATCTGTCCGTTATAAGTTTCCCGCGTCAGCTCGATGCGCTGGGGAGTGGGAATTTCTTCCGCCAGAAAACCGCTGAACGACGGAAATTTAATCCGTCCGAAATTCGTTAAATCCACTTTGGAATACACTTTCAGCACCGCCATAAGACTCTCGCCCATATACAGGCTCCGGCGGCTCACCTCGATCCGCACGAACAGGTTTTCTTCATTGACCGAAGAAGAATTATTCTGGGCGGCCTGCGAATCGTTATTGGCGGCAGGCTTCGCTTCGCCTTTCACCACCTGGATTTTCAGGGCATTCGATTTGTATTGCTTCCCCTCCACCGTAATCGTTGCGGCAGGAATCTGAAAAGTTCCCTCCTTCACCCCCTCCAAAAGGTAAGTATAGGTGAACGACACTTGCTGGGTTTGCCGCCCATTGTCGTTGACAAAGACAATCGACTGGCTGGGACTGGGGCCCATCAGCAAATCGAAGTTCTCGAAAGTGGGAACCTGCAAATTCGATCCCTGGCTATTCACGGAATAAGTCAGCTGGAATCTTTCCCCCACCGCCACCACATTGGGCGCGGATGCTTTAAATTCCACAGTTTCTGCGGATAGCTGTAATGTGACAAATAATAATGCAAGTAAACTAAACAGTTTCATTTCTTTTATTTATTTGAACCGCAAAATTACCAATCTTTTTCAATTTTTATTTTTTTAGCCTTCTGTTCCTGCGCTTTTTGTTTTTGCACCTTCTCCTGCACGTTCTTTTCATCGTTCTGCAAAGCTTCTAACAGGCGGGCGGCATCTTCTTTCGAAATCTTTCCCTGCTGCTCCTGAGGCTGTTGTTGTTGCTGGTCTTGCTTGTCCTTATTATCTTTATTATCCTTGTTCTGGTCTTTATTCTGGTCCTGCTTGTCTTTATCCTGCTGATCCTTATTCTGATCTTGCTGATCTTTGTTTTGGTCTTGCTGATCTTTGTTTTGGTCTTGTTTATCCTTGTCCTGATCCTTATTTTGATCTTGCTGGTCTTTATTCTGCTGATCTTGATTATCCTTATTGTCCTTATTGTCCTGATTATCTTTATTCTGGTCGTCCTTGTTCTGATCCTGCTGCTGCTTATGGCGGGCATATTCCAGATTATACTTCGTCTCCGCCGAAGCAGGGCGGTTTCTCAAAGATTCCTTATAAGCCTCGATGCTCTCCTCCGTCTTCTCCATCGCCAGCAGGGTGTTCCCGATATTATGATACAACTCGCCCAGCTTTTCCTTATCCTTTTCCTCTTTCGCCATGGCTGAAAACTGCTGAAGGGCTTCTTCATATTTCTTTTGCTTATACAAAGCGTCCCCCAGATTAAACCCGGCTTCAAAAGAAAGGGCTTTCTTATCGATCGCTTTCCGGTATTCCACCTCGGCTTTCTCAAAATCCTGACCGTTGAACAATCCGTTCCCTTCCCGGATAAACTTCCGTTCCTGCTGGGCGGAGGCCGACAAGGCACAAGCCAGCATCAACAGTATTAACGTCGCTATTTTCATGGTTTTGCTCATAATCTTTCGTCCGATCTCGCAAGGATGAAACTCATCCCCGCTTTCATTCTGTAATCTCTTTTTTCTTACTTTTACCCCGTCCGGAACCCCTTTTTATCTCCCTGCTTCTTCCGCTCGTCCTCTTGCCCTCCTGTCCGTTTCCGGGGTATCTCACATGGATCCGGCAGGGGCTTTCTCCTTCACTCTGTTCCGGCCACTCTCTCCTCATCGACCTGCCCGGCCTCCCTTTGCCGTCCGGCGGCAACCGTCCGCCCCTCTCCCTCGCTTTCCGTCCCTTCCGGCAATCCCGGTAGGTTTACGCCTGTCCGGCTTCCTTCTTCTTGAAAATATAAATCTTCATAAACCGTTTGTTCCTTCTACCCAAAATCATAAATTCCACAAACACGAAAAACAACCCGGCAAGCAGAAAATATTGGTATTTTTCAGCATAATCGCTGAAAATCCGTTCTTCCAGCATTGTTTTCTCCATGCGGTTCACCTCGTCCATCAACTGCCCCAACCCCACATCGGTATTGCTGGCGCGGACATACAAGCCCTCTCCCGCCTTAGCAATCTGGCGGAGCGTTTCTTCGTCCAGTTTCGAAATCACCACATTCCCGGCAGCATCCTTACGGAACTGCCCCGGATTCCCTTTCTCCGGAATCGGCGCACCCTGCTCCAGCCCCATCCCGATGGTATGGATCGTAATCCCTTTCTCGTGGGCGGCCTTAGCGGCAGCCACGGCATCGTCCTGGTGATTTTCCCCGTCGGTAATCACGATAATCGCTTTCGAAGCATCCGTTTCCGGCGTGAACGAACGGGCGGCCAGGTCTATCGCCGCGCCGATAGACGTGCCCTGCACAGGCATCATGTCCGTATTGATATTGGAAAGGAACAACTTAGCGGAAGAATAATCCGTGGTGATGGGTAACTGCACATAAGCATCCCCGGCAAACACGATCAGCCCCACCTTATCGTTCGACAATTTTTCAACCATGCGGGAAATAGCCATTTTCGCCTTTTCAAGACGGTTCGGCTTAATATCCTGTGCCAGCATCGAATTGGAAACGTCGAGCACAATCATCAGCTCCACGCCTTTTTTCTTCACCTGCTGCAATTTCGAGCCGAACTGAGGCCCGGCTACCCCTACGATCACAAAAAGCAAAGCAATCATCAGCATCACGAACTTCCACGTCCCCCGCTTAAAAGAAAGCAAGGGCATCAGGGGTTTCAGCAATTCGGGGTTTCCAAATTCCGCAATCGCCTTTCTCTTTTTCTGCCGCATAACCACGAAAAACGCAATCAGCAGCGGAATCACGATCAGCAGGTATAATAATTCTGGATGTGCAAATCTAAACATAGCCTAATGTATTTTTATTTTCAAACACGATTTCCTTTCTCCCACCCTGCCGATCAGGGAATCTTCCGCAACACGGTGTACCTCAACAGCGCTTCTGCAATCAGGAGGCACATCCCGACAAGGGCGAAAATGAAATATTGCTCGTTCTTTTTGCTAAAATGCTTGACTTCTATCTTACTTTTTTCCAATTGATCGATCTCGGAATAAATCTGTTTCAGCTTATCGTTATCCGTAGCCCGGAAATATTTCCCTCCGGTAAGCGTGGCAATTTGCTCCAACACCTCTTCGTCGATCTCCACAGGCATATTCTGCAACTGCACACCGAAAGGGGTAGGCACCGGATAAGGGGCTTCCCCGTAAGTTCCCACGCCGATCGTATACACCCGGATTCCGAAAGCCTTCGCCAACTCCGCCGCCGTGGCGGGAGCCACCGATCCCCGGTTATTCACCCCGTCGGTCAGCAGAATCACCACTTTCGACTTTCCGGGGCTGTCTTTGAGGCGGTTCACCGCATTCGCCAAACCTAAGCCTATCGCCGTTCCATCCTCGATCATACCGCTTTTCACCTCCCGCAGCAAATTCACCAGCACCGCCTGGTCGGTCGTCAGGGGACATTGCGTAAAGCTCTCGCCGCTGAACACCACCAGCCCGATCTTATCCTGCGGGCGTTCCAAAATAAACTTCGTGGCCACTTCCTTCGCGGCTTCCAGACGGTCGGGCGTGAAATCCCGTGCCAGCATACTTCCCGAAATATCCAGCGCCAGCATAATATCGATACCCTCGCTGGTATAGGTCTGCCAGCTATTGCTGGACTGGGGACGCGCCAAAGCCGTCACCAGAAAAATGATAGCCAGCACTTTCAACCCGAACAGCACGTGCCGCATCCATACCCTTCCCGCATGCTTGATACCCCTGAACGCCCTGAGGGAAGAAAACTGCAAATCGGCATGCGAATTTTTTTCCTTAAAAACATACCAGGCTATCATTGGCAGCAAAAGCAGCAACAATAGAAAATATTTGGGGTTAGCAAATTCAAATCCTAACATAACTCATCGGTTTTCTTATATCGTCATTTACAAAGTTCCTCGCCGGCAGCCTTATTCCTGCGTCTCCGGCTTCTCCCCGTTCTTTCCGGTTTCCCCGGCTTCGTGCTGCTCTGCCGCAGCTTTCTCCGCCGTTTCCTTTCCGGCAGCCGCCCGGACTTCCTCCCGGCGCTGGCGTTCCTTTTCCGCTTCCTCGCGCTGGTGCTGCTCGGAAAGCTCCTGCTGCAAACGCTGGTGGGTGTTGTTCACAAAATCGTAAGCCGTGTCCAGATAGCGGGCACTTTCGTCCTGCAAAGGCGTGTATTTGGCAAACTTCACAAAATCGGCCGTCGCCAGCATATCGGTCACCCGGTCGCGGTCGGTATGGTCCACCAGCTTACAGGCTGCAACCGCCTTCACCGTCTCGGCAGAGGTCTGCTCCATGGCAGGAATCTGGAACTCATCGTCCAGATACTGCCGCAGGGTGTCGGTCAGTTTCGTATAATATTCCTTTTCTTTCCCGGCCTGCCAAAGTTTTTCCGCCTTGATCTCGTCGAGCGATTTAATGGCTTTCACATAAGGGGGAATCTCCTCTTTCTTCGGAGCGAAAAGCGGCCTGTTTTTCCGCCTCTGCACGATAAACCACCACACTCCGCCGACCACCGCCAGTCCCAGCAGCGTCCAGAGGATATAAGGCAAGGCTTCCGCCAGCGTCCAGGGGGCATTGTAAGGCATCACAATATCGTAATTCCCCTTTTGCGGGTCTACCTCGAAAGTATTCACCACAAACGACAGGGGATCGGTACGCAACACATTGTTGTAATCCTGATTTTCAACCTGGATCGGCAAAGAAGGGATCACATATACCCCCGTGTCGAAAGCCGTAATCACATAAGTTTCCCGGAAAAGCCATTGGCCGTCGCTCTCTTTGACCGAATCGCGCACCGGGCCGGAAATAATCTCGATTCCCCGGCTGACCGTATCCCTCAAAAACGGGAACTTCACCTTCATCCCGGCATCCCCTTTCAACTGAAACGTCAGGTTCTGCTGGTCGCCGATCATCATATAAGTGGTGTCGATCATCACCCCATATTCCGCGTTCTGGGCTCTCAACACACCCCCGCAAAGGGACAGGAACAATATCAATGAAATCAGTTTCAAACGCATAATGAATAATTTACGGTTACGCTCTTTTCTTGAACATAGTCATCAAAGCCCTCACATAATCCTCGTCCGAACGGATGTTCGCCACATCTACGCCCGAACGCTTGAAAGTAGCTTCCAGTTCCTTCTCCTGAATAAAAGCATATTTTTCATATTCTTCCCTCAAAACCTTGTCGGACGTATCCACCCACATCAGCTCGTTGGTTTCCGCATCGCGCAGATACATCAGCCCCACCGGAGGCAACACGTTCTCGCGGGGGTCATACACCCGGAGAGCCACCACATCGTGTTTGCGGTTGGCAATAGCGAGCGCATGCGCAAAATCGTGATCGTCGATAAAATCGGAAATCACAAAACAGGTACACCTTTTCTTGATCGAATTGGTGACATATTGCAACGCCTGCTCGATGTTCGTCTGCTTGTCTTCGGGGGTGAAATCGATCAGCTCCCGGATGATATGCAGAATATGGGTACGCCCCTTTTTGGGGGGAATGAATTTTTCAATCTTATCGGAAAAAAAGATCACGCCGATCTTATCGTTGTTCTGGATGGCCGAAAAGGCCAGCACGGCGGCAATCTCTGTAATCTGATTCTTTTTCAGCTTCGACACCGTACCGAAATTCCGGGAAGCACTCACGTCGATCATCAACATCACCGTCAATTCACGCTCTTCCTCGAACACCTTCACATACGGACGGTTATGGCGGGCGGTGACATTCCAGTCGATATTACGAATATCGTCCCCATACTGATACTCCCGCACCTCGCTGAACGTCATACCCCTCCCCTTAAACGCGGAGTGGTATTCCCCGGCAAAGATATTTCTCGACAGGCCGCGGGTTTTGATCTCGATCTTCCTGACCCGTTTTAATAATTCTGAGGTTTCCATACACAATTCAGTAAAAGGTTAAACACAAAAAACCGGAAAGCCGTTTTTTATGGCACCTCTACGGCATTCAAAATCTCGTTCACGATTTCCTCACTGGTGATATTATTGGCTTCCGCTTCATAGGTTAGTCCGATACGGTGACGCAATACGTCGTGGCAAACGGCGCGCACGTCCTCCGGAATCACATATCCTCTCCGTTTGATGAAAGCATAGGCTTTGGCCGCTTTCGCCAAACTGATGCTGGCACGGGGCGAGCCTCCGTAGGCGATCATAGAAACGAATTTATCCAATCCGGCATCCTGCGGGAAACGGGTGGCGAAAATAATGTCGATGATATATTTTTCGATCTTTTCGTCCATGTACACATCCTTCACCACTTCACGGGCGCGGACAATGTCGGCGGGCTTGAGGATCGTGGAAGCCTTCGGATAGGATTTTTCCAGATTCTGCCGGACAATCAATTTTTCTTCCTCTTTCTTCGGGTAATCGATCACCACTTTCAGCATAAAACGGTCTACCTGGGCTTCCGGCAACGGATAGGTTCCCTCCTGCTCGATGGGATTCTGGGTGGCAAGCACCAGGAAAGGCTCCTGAAGGCGATAGGTGGTTTCACCGATCGTTACCTGGCGTTCCTGCATCGCTTCCAGCAAAGCCGACTGCACTTTGGCCGGAGCACGGTTGATTTCATCCGCCAGAATGAAATTAGCGAAGATCGGGCCGTGTTTCACCACAAACTCCTCCCGTTTCTGCGAATAGATCATCGTACCCACCACATCTGCGGGCAAAAGGTCGGGAGTAAACTGAATACGGCTGAATTTTGCGTCGATCGTTGTAGCAAGGGTGTTGATGGCCAACGTTTTTGCCAAACCGGGCACACCTTCCAGCAGGATATGCCCGTCGGACAACATCCCGATCAGCAGGCCCTCGATCAAATGTTTCTGGCCTACGATCACCTTGTTCATCTCCATGCTAATCATATCCACGAAAGAGCTTTCCTGCTGGATACGCTCATTCAATGCCTTGATATCAACAGTGTTCATCATATTATAATTTTTAAATGTTATATCCTAATTAATATACTACGAATCCCAGAGAAATGAGTTGCAATTCCATCCTTTTTCGCACCTCACCGTCAAATGTTAAATTTTTGACGTCACCAAAATTACTCAATATCATCCCAAATGTTAAATTCAAAATATTAAAAATAGTTAAGGCACTATTTAAGGTTTTGCAAAAAAATATCAGAAGTTCCACGCCTTCTGATACCTCATAAGCCTCATTTATCTGCCTGTCCCTCTGAATCCCCCTTGTTTTTCCGGCGAAACACCTTGATATACCCCAGAATGAAAATGTAAATAGTGAATACAAAGATCAAACAACGTAAAATGATATTCATGGCATCCACCCGTCCGGGCAGCATAAAATCGCGCACCAAAGCGGGCACCATATAGAACATCAGCCCCGCCAGCACAAAAAGCTGCGCAATGGTGAAAAACCTGATCCGGCTTTCCCGCCTCAACCTGCGCGCCTTCACTTCGGGCGGCTCGTCGGCATGCTCCGCCTTGGAACGCTGGTTCTTATTCACCCGCACTTCCGGCTGCTTTTTTTTCCTCCATTCGCTCCACCGTTGCTTCATCCGCATCCCCACCAAAAAGGCAAACACACAGAAGGCAACGAATATCAGGGTATCTTTACTCATTGATTCTCGATTTAATTACACAGGAACAAAGATATTATTATAAAATACACGTGCAAAAGCCTGACGAAAGATTGTTTTTCATTTTTTTATATATCTTAGCGGTGGCGTTTTATAAATTATTCCCAGATCGTTTTACAATCCCCCGGAAGGCCGGAATATCCCCCGCCAATCCGGGAAACAGGTTTGCCGTCCTAACAGGCAGCAGATTGAAAGGGGACGGACAGCCCCGGAACAATAGCGCGGAAAAATAAAAAAATTCCGGCAAGCGGGGACAGGCAGACACAAAATCATTTACAAATCGATAATCAAAAAAACAGTAGCGTATGGAAATTAAAAAAAGAGAAAACATCGGCTGGATCGACCTGTTGCGGGTGATCGCCTGTTTCTTAGTGGTGCTTTCACATTCCTGTGATGCTTTCGTCGCCCAGTTCAGCAACAACCATGGGGCTTTTCTGACGGGCACACTCATCGGTAGTTCGGTCAGGGCCTGCGTCCCCCTGTTCGTGATGATGACAGGCGTCCTTATGTTTCCCGTCAGATATAATATGACGGATTTTTACAAAAAACGGATCGGACGGATCATCGTTCCGCTGATATTCTGGTCGCTGGCTCTCCCGGTGCTCTATTTCGTTTACCTGAACTTCGGCGTGAACACCCAAAGCCCCTCCATCGACATGGCGAATTTCACCTCGGCCACGATGTTCAATAAGATGTATACCTTTATCTTCAATTTCAATTACGACACCACCCCGCTGTGGTATCTTTATATGTTGGTGGGACTCTACCTGGTGATCCCGATCCTGAACACCTGGCTGGAACACGCTTCGCAAAAAGACATCAAATTATTCCTGTATGTGTGGGGAATCTCTTTATTCCTCCCTTACCTGAAAATGGTTGCCCCGATGCTCGGCTACACCGGAAACTACGGTAATATGGGATTGTTCGGTGTGTGCGACTGGAATGAATTCGGCACATTTTATTATGTATCCGGGTTTATCGGCTACATTGTGCTGGCCTACTATCTGGTGAAATATCCCCTCGACTGGAGCTGGAAAAAAACATTATCCATCGCCATTCCCCTGTTCCTGGTCGGCTACCTGATCACCGCGGGAGGCTTTATCCTGACCCAGGAGAAATTCCCTGGCAGCTACGCCAATCTGGAAATCATCTGGTATTTCGCCGGAATCAACGTATTCATGATGACCTTTGCCATTTTTGTGATCGTGCAAAAGCTGAAAGTGCCCTCCTCCGCCGCCCTGTCGCGTCTGGCGGCAACCACCTTCGGCATCTACCTATGCCACTTTATCTTTGTGCAAATGGCTTACGACCTTTTCGACACCTTCGGCAACCTTCCCGCCATCGTCCGCATCCCGGCCATGGCGTGCATCGCTTTCTTCGTCAGCTACCTCGTGGTACGCCTGTTCGAAACCACAAAGCTCACCCGCCGACTGGTGAGATAAGCAAAATTTCAAAAAAGGGAATAAGTGCTTCCTCCCGAAGTCATCGCCTGCTCCACCGGACAGGTAAACATGTTTCCTCTCAACTCTATAACCACCCCGGAAAATAGTTAATTTCCGGGGTGGTTTTTTATTAAACGGGAAACAATTATATAAATAAATTTATATTTTTATAAAGCCTGCCGTCAGGAAATCTCCCCACCGCTTTCCCCGGCAAAAAAAATAACTTAAATCATTTCAATATGGTAACCGATGAAAAAGCGAAAAAAATTGTTCTGGAAATAGACGAAGCGAAAGAAATCATTCAGGAAATAAGGAAAGATTTGGAAAAAGAGGCAGAGAGCAAAAGGAAAAAAGAAGCAAAAGAGGCAAAGGGAAAGACAAAGATAGAAGAAGAAAAGGGAAAAAAACCTCAATGTTTTCGGGCACGAAACGGAAGTGCAATTCTGGATAATAAAAAGCTGACCCATTCCGGGGAAATACGCGGAGCGCAACCGCCGGGGGATCCAGAACCTACGCCCGTCCATTTTTCCTCCCGGTAAGATTCCCGGTTTTTCCCCTTCGTTTTAGCCAAACCGATAGCGGCGGCAGGACAAAACAATCACTCCACGCACCCACCCGGCAGACGCATTCACTCCTGCCGGAAAGTCACGGTGACACAAGTGTAGGCGTTCACCTGCGAATCGATGTCGATTTTTGCGCCATATACCGATAATATTTTCATCGAGAGGCTCAACCCGATACCCTGCCCGGCATATTCGCGGGTGTTGCTGGCCCGGTAGAACGAATGAAAGATATGTTGAAGTTCGTCGGACGGGATACCGATTCCATAATCCTTGATTTCCACCACCGGAACGCCATCGCGAAGGAAAAGGCCGACTTCCACCTGCTTGCCGGAATATTTCCGCGCATTCTCGATCATATTTTGGAGGGCGATACGCAAAAGATGGAAATTAGCAACCACACACACGCTACCCGTAGTTTCCTGCGTATGAAAAACCACCTCCGGATATTGCAGGCACAGGTCACGCAAAAGGGTAACGAGGTCGGTCTGTTCCCGGGTATTCCTCAAAATTTCCTGTTCCTGCTGGGAAAGGAACAACAGGTGTTTGATCAGCAGAATCATCCGCTTGCTCTCCATGGAAATACGTTGCAGCGATTCGATGTATTCCGGAGCAGAACGCTCTTTCAGCAAACTGATCTCGCACTCGCCCTGAATGGCAGTAAGCGGATTGTTGAGTTCGTGGGAAGCATTGCTGATAAACGACTTTTCCGACTGGAACGCCGCATCTATCCGGTCGAGCATATCATTCAGCGTGCGGATCAGGTCGTCCAGTTCATCCTTATTGTCGAAAGTTTTCATCCGTATATTCAGGTTATTGCCGCGAATACGCTTCAATTCTTTCAGGATGTGCTGCAAAGGACGGAGGATCCGGTTAGCGTAGAGCCTCCCGATCAGGTAAATGAAACCGCAGCTAACCAGCAGCAAGAAAACCGCCAATAAAAAAATATGCTTTTGTATATCGTGCCCGTAATCATTATTGGCCATCACCAAAACGATAAAATTCCCTTCATTGTCGGGATAATAAAGGGCTGCCCCCCTCAGCCTGCCATACGTGAAAACAACCGGAATCTCTTTAAAAAGCCGGGATTGCTGATTCGCGTCGAGGTATTTGTCCAGGGTATCGCGCACCACAGACACGCTATCGATGTTCAGCAGGATTTCCCGCGCCTGCGGTAAAAGCTCGTTGTATTTCTGCTGGATTTCCCGGTAACTGGATTCGTCCACCTCATCCTTTTCCCAATGTTTCTGGGCGGTCAGGAAGGCTTTTTCCGAAAGATAAAAATCGTATAAATTATTGATATACCGGGACGTGAAAAAAGAGAACACCAAAAACACCACAGCGATAGCCCCCACCGTGATGATGGTATAGAACATAGCTATTTTAGAACCGATTTTCATACTCTTTCCCTTTTCCCGATCCGGTTATTGCGCGCCCATAATATACCCCATGCCGACCACCGTATGGATCAGTTTACGGCTGAAATCCTTATCGATCTTATTCCGGAGGTAATTCACATATACATCCACCACATTCGTATTGGTGTCGAAATTCTTATCCCACACATCTTTGAGCAGGGTGAGGCGGGAAAGCACCGTTCCCTGATGCGTCATGAAATATTCCAACAGCCGGTATTCCTTCACCGTAAGGTCGATCACCGTATCGCCCCGCTGCGCCCGCCGGGTATTGCAGTCCAGCACCAGATCACAGCATTCCAGCTGTAAAGCCGGGCTATCCTTTCCCCGCCGCAGCAAAGCCTTGATCCGGGCTTCCAGCTCCTGAAAGCTGAAAGGCTTCACCAGATAATCGTCCGCCCCGGCATCCAATCCCTTCACAATATCCTCCGTCGTCCCCAGCGCCGTGAGCATAACCACCGGGGTGTGGTAACCCTCCTTCTGGCGATATTGCCTGCAAAGGTCAAGCCCGTTCAGCCGGGGAACGATAATATCGAGAATCAGCAGGTCGAACGCCTCGTTCCGCGCCAGTTCCCAACCTGCCGCACCATCGTGTACCACCGTGACGGCATGCCCGAACTCCCGCAATCCGCGTTCGATGAACGAGGCGATATTCACTTCATCTTCTACCAATAATATTTTTGCCATATTCCGAACTATACTTTCATAATCCTGCCGGGTTGTTCCGGAGCGACCGGGATTCCGCCCGGCAAAACCACTCCGCTAAATTACCAATTCAAAGCAGTTTCTTAAAGCACTTGGCCAAAATACTTTCACAATTTTCTCCGGTTTAGCTTCCCGTCCTTGTCATACAACATCTTTTCGTACACCACCTCTACAATCAGGGGGAAGATAAAGAGGGCAAAAAAGGTAGCCCCGATCAATCCCCCGATGATTACAATGGCCAGCGGACGCTGCGATTCCGACCCGATGCCGTGGCTCATGGCCGCAGGCATCAAACCGATGGCCGCCATGGCCGCCGTCATCACCACCGGGCGCACCCGGGAACGCATGCTGTTTTTGATCGCCTCCGGCAAAGGGAAATGCGCCTGAATGTTTTGCTTTATATCCGAGATCATAATCACCCCGTTTTGGATACAAATTCCGAACAGCGCAATGAAACCAATACCCGCCGAAATGGAAAAGTTGAAATGCGTAATCAGCAAAGCGACAATCCCTCCCACCGCGGCAAAGGGAACGTTCAGCAGCACCAGCCCCGCATCCCGCGCATTCGAAAACAGCACGAACAAGATGATAAAAATAATGGCAATGCTGACAGGAACCACCTGCGACAAACGTTTCGTTGCCCGTTGCTGGTTTTCGAAATCCCCCGTCCATTTCAGGGTATAGCCTTCGGGCAGACGCACCGAAGCGTCCACTTTCTTTTGGGCTTCCGCCACGGCAGTCCCCATATCCCTGCCCCGGACAGAGAATTTCACGGCACAGAAACGCGTGTGGTTATCCCGGAAAATCAGCAGGGGCCCGGTGATTGTCTTTATCTCCGCCAGCTCTTTGATCGGAATCATCGTCCCGTCCATTGCGGGGACAAGGATTTTCCCGATCTCCTCCTCATTCTGCCGAAATTCCGGTTTGTAACGCACCATGATATTAAATTTCCGTTCGTCCTCGTAAAGCAGGGAAGCCGACTTCCCGCCGATAGCCATTTCGATGATCGACTGCACTTCCTCTTTCGCCACCCCATAGCGCGCCAGGCTCTGCTCGTTCAGTTCAATCCGAAGCTCCGGCTGCCCGATATTACGGATCACTCCGAGGTCTTCGATTCCATCCACCGTATTCAGTATCTTATCAATCTCCACCGCTATTTTTTCCGACTGGTACAAATCCTTTCCAAACACTTTCACCGCGATAGAGCCTTTCACGCCGGAAGCCGCTTCCTCCACATTATCTGTTATGGGCTGCGAGAAATTGAAATCGATGCCCGGATAAACGGAAAGGTCGTCCTGCATCTTGTCGATCAATTGCAGTTTAGTCAATTTGCTCTCCCATTCCTTCTCCGGGTAAATATCCACATGAAATTCAATATTGTAAAATCCGGTGGCATCCGTCCCGTCATTAGGCCGTCCCGTTTGCGACAACACCTGTTTCACTTCGGGATAAGCGGACAGCTTATGCCTCATCCGGTTGGCAAGCTGCACGGACTCGTCCAGCGAAATACTCTGCGGCAGGGTAGCCCGGATATAAATAGAGCCTTCGTTCAGCTGGGGCAGAAATTCCGTCCCCAGCAAGGAGAACATCCACAACCCGACAACAGCCACCACACTCGCCAGCCCGATCGAGAGCCTGCGGTGGGCATAGCATTTATCGAACAGCGCACCCGCTTTTTCATTGATAAAGCGGACAAAGAAATTAGCCCTTTCCCTCACATTTTTTTTCAGCAGCATCGACGACATCACCGGCACTAAGGTAAGGGTGAACAGTAACGCTCCCAGCAGGGCGAAACCGAGCGTATAGGCCAGGGGAGAAAACATTTTCCCCTCCACTTTCTGAAACGAGAAAATGGGAATAAGCGCGGTAATGATAATCAGTTTCGAGAAGAACACCGCTTTCGCCTTATCTTTGGCGGTATGGCGGATTAATCCCATTTTCGACATCCGGTTAAAAGTAGGCATACCCACTTCATGCGCTTTCCGGTCGAGCGCCACGAACACCCCTTCCACCATAACCACCGCCCCGTCTATAATGATTCCGAAGTCAATCGCCCCCATCGAAAGCAGGTTGGCAGACATCCCCATGGCACGCAGGCAAATAAAGGCAAACAACAACGCCAGCGGAATCACCACCGCCACCACCACCGTAGTGCGCCAGTCCGCCATGAATATCAGGACGATAAAAGTCACCAGCAAAATACCTTCGATCAGGTTGCGGGTAACGGTGTTCACCGCCAGGTTCACCAGATTTTCCCGGTCGTAGAAAGTGACGATCTGCACATCTTCGGGCAGCACATTCTTACTGATGTCCTCTATTTTCTCTTTCAGCGCATCGATCACCTCGCCGGGATTTTCCCCCTTCCGCATCACCACGATGCCCTGCACCACATCGTTCTCGTCCATCCTGCCCACCTGTCCCAGACGCGGCAGGCAAGATTCGTGCACATCCGCCAGATGCCGCACGAGGACAGGAGTGCCGTTGATGTTTTTAACGACAATATTCCTCAATTCTTCCAAATCGTTAATCAGCCCGATACCACGCACCACATACGCCTGCGAATTTTTGGTAATCACGTCCCCCCCCACATTGATATTACTGTTGGCAATGGCATTATACAATTCCAGCGGGGTGATTCCGTAATTAATCAGCTGGTGGGGATTAACGCTCACCTCGAATGTCTTGACCTCCCCGCCGAAGCTGACAATATCCGCCACGCCCGACACCGACCGGAGGTTACGTTCGATCACCCAGTCCTGAATGGTTTTCAACTCACGCACATCCCGCTTGTCGCTGCGCAGGGTGTAGCGGAATATCTCTCCCGTAGGCCCGTAAAGCGGCTGCACTTCGGGAGCCACCCCATCCGGCAGGTCGGCATCGTTCAGCAGGTTATACACCTGCTGGCGGGCGGTGAAATCGTCCACCTGATCCTCAAACATCACATGAATCACCGAAAGCCCGAAAAGGGTGGTCGAACGGATGTCCGTTTTCTTCTGCACCGGATTCATGGCAATCTCGATCGGGATGGTGATGAATTTCTCCACTTCCTCGGCGCTCCGCCCCGGCCATTGGGTGATGATCGTGACTTTCGTGTTTGTGACATCGGGGAAAGCATCGATCGGCGTGTGCCGGAAAGAAACCACCCCTGCGATAATGGCTATCGTCGTGCAGAAAAAGATGAAAAACTTATTTTTCAGCGAGAAAGCTACAATGTTATCTATAAACTTATGCATCGTCTGTCCCTCCCTTTAATTTGCATTCAATGCGTTGTAAACCAGCAAAACATTCCTGTTCAAAATCCGTTCCCCTTCGGCAAGCCCCGAAGCGAGATAGGAATTCCGGGGCAACTGCCTGTAAACCTCCACCTCCCTGACCGACAGTTTCCCCGTGACATCCGCCACCACCACATAGTTCCTCCCTCCCTCGAACACCAAAGCGTGGGAATCGATGCGGGGCAACTGCTTGCCGTCCGCCCGGCTCTGCACATACACCTGGGTGAACATGCCCGGTTTCAGCAAATACCCATCGTTGGCGAGCTTCACCCGCACACTCATCGTCTTGCTCTCCTCGTTCAGCATGTGATACACCTTATCGATCTTCCCCCGGAACTCCTTGCCGGAGTAGGCCAGCGTGGTGATGCGCACCGAATCGCCTTCATGCACCTTGCTGATGTCGCTTTCATACACCTCCGCAATCACCCACACATTTTCCAGTCCCGAAATGGTGAACATCTCATCGCTCCGGTCGGAACGGATCTGCATCTCCTGATTGATATTCTTTTCCACGATGAAACCGGACACGGGAGCTTTCACCCCATAAAGCGACTGCCCCGCCAGATGATAAATGGAAAAGATTTCGGCAATCCTTTTCACTTCGGCTTCGGCATTCACCAACTGCTGCTTCGCTTCCAGCACATCCCGTTCGGATGCCATTCCCGCAGCAAACATATCCTGAGCCGATTGCAGGCTGCGGCGGGCCACCGCCAGCTGCTGCCCGGCTTCTTTCTCCTGCTTCTCATAGTCGGCCACCTCCCCGCTCCGGATAACGGCAAGGACATCGCCCTTGCGCACATAGTCGCCGATCTCAGCGCGCACTTCCGTCACCGTTCCCCCGAAAATCGGGAACACCCGGGCCACCTGTTCCTGATTGAAGCTAACCCTTCCGTTCAGGGTCAGCTCATCGGCCACGTCATACAGGCAAACCGTATCCACGGATACGATACGTTTCAAACTATCGGTCAGGAAAAGTTCCTGTGAGGTCACTTTCGGTGCTTCCGGAGCGCCGGCACAGGCACTCAGCAAGGCGGCACAAAGGTAAGCGGGCAATAAAATCCGGTTCATATACTTTTAATAATTAAATACAGTTTGTCCTACAATCGTGTTTAAATGTTCCATAGCCAGAAACACATCCTTTCTCAGCTCATACAATTGCAGGCAGGTTTCCTTATAACTCTCATAATAATCGATAAATTCCAGCATGCCGATATTCCGTTGGCGGAAATTCTCATTCACGCCCCCGATCAGCCGGGCGAAATTGTGCTCCAGTTCATCGTTAGACGAACGGTAAAGTTCCACCGCCTTTTGCAGGCGGCTATACGCAGAATAGAGTTCCGTCCGCGCTTTCTCCATCGCATACTCCTCCTCGCGCCCGTTCTGCTGTATTTCAAGTTTGGCCGACCGGATATTCCCCTGATTGCGGTTGAACACCGGGAGCGACAAGCTGACCCCCACGGCAAAATAATTGTCAATGAAATTCCCGGCCCGGTCATACATCCCCTTCACCGAAAACTCCGGGGCAGCCAGCGAACGCTGTAATTTCAGGTTGGATTCCGCAGCAGCCACCCCGGCCCGGGCCATTTTTAAATCCGGGCGCATCGCCAGCCATTCGCCCATCTCCGCGAAAGACAGGGCAGAAAGATCGACCTGCTTTAAAATCCCGTCGTCCAGCAAAAGTTCCACCTTTTGTCCGGCGGGCAAATTCAGCAACAAATTCAGCTCCCCCCGTAAATTCACCAATTCATCTTCCAGCCCGTTTTTTTCCTTCCTCAGCGACAGCAGCAAAGCCTCCATCCGCGAACGTTCCAGCAGGGAAACATTCCCTTTCTCCTGTTGTTCTTTCAGCGTTTGCAGGAGCCGGGCCAGGGATTCGATTTCCCGGTCGTATATCCCGACGGAACGGGTCGCAAAACTAAGCTCCACAAAGGTTTTATGAAGCTCGCTGCGCAAAGTGCGCAACACCTCTTCAAACTGATATTCCGCAATCTCCCGGTTCACTTTTTCCAGCTTCACCCGCCTGTTCCGCTGCCCCGCAAGGTGAATCACCTGTTCGATCTCCGCAGTGGCCTCCCCCTCTTTCCCAAAGTCGAAATATTTACCGTTCAATCGGTTATACACATTCTGTTCCAATGAAATAACGGGATTTTCAAATAAACGCGCCTGCGTCACCTGCACCTGCGCCATATCCACCTGATACCGCTCGGCGATCAAAGAAAGGTTGCGTTCGAGGAATATCGCTTCCGCATCCTTTAAAGAAAGCTGCAAGGCAGGCTCCTGAGCACACAACACCCCGCAGACAAAAGGAATAAACAAAATAAAGATTAGCCGTTTCATTTGTATTTTTGAGGCAAAAGTAAACGCCTCACCCCGCAAGCCCGCCTGAAACCGATTATAATCCCCTTAAACGAGATTAGAAAGTGATTAGAAAAACAGAACACAACCGCCCCACGATACCCTGAAAAAGAAATAAACCATTAATAAACAAGTCATTAAAACAAAAAGCCGGATCACCTTTCTCCTTCAAAAGCGACCCGGCTTTATTCCCGGTTTCCCCGATATAAACCCGCTTACGCGGTGGAAATCCTTATACTTTAGAAAGCATCGAAAACCTTCTTTTCAGCAGCAACCCCGTTTGCATTGCCGGACAAGCTTGTCCGCCCCCCTCCCGGTTACACCGCGTTTCTGCCGACTTCTATTTCCCGGCTTCCGCTTCCAGTTGCCTGAACTTTTGCTTTAACAAAAGCGGAACGAACATCCGGTGGAAGGGTTTCACAAAAAAGAAATAGCATTTTCCCAAACGGTTGTGGAGTTTAACAACCGTTGTCACGGTTACTTTCTTTTCCTCCCCGTTAGCCCCGTTGGGTTGCAGCAACAACGAAATCCGCACATCCAGATGCTTATCGTCTTCGCCAAGCACCATTTCGGCAGGTGTTTTACCGAATATTTTAAACATCCCGGCACGTTTTCCCAATTCCCATGGGTCACGGTCGGAACATGGTTCCTCCGGGAGGGTGGCAGGCGTTTTCAGCTTAAAAACCGACACCATTTTATTCCTCAATTTGAATAAGGCTTCAAACCAGGAAGGCCCCGGCTTAACAAAGGCTTCCGTTACAGAGAGCACATCGATCCGATGTTTCGAATCTGCAATCACATATTCAAAACTATCCGTATAGTCACCATCCGCCCAATCGGGATAGAGTAACGATTCTTTCCGTATTTCCATTTTGTCCTATATTTTATCGGCTTCGTCATCCCGCCAATGCTCCGGTTTACCAAGCACATCGGAACACCTGATTTTTCCTTTTCCCACATCGAATCCCACCTTGCCGACGGGTTGCACCATCCAGCAATCGGCATATTCATCGGGGATCGGATAAGGCGCGGGATAACCCGCACGCTCCGCCTGCGGCATAAACCCGTAACGGGGATAATAGTCCTTGTGTCCCAAAACAAAAACAAGGTTCGATCCCATTTCCTCCAACCGCCGGATTCCGGCCTTAATCAACAGGCCCCCGATTCCTTGCCGCTGAAATGCCGGAACCACAGCCAGCGGGGCAAGAATGTGCATCATCGGTTGTTCCCGTTGCCCGTCGAAATAAACCCGGGTGAAAAGCACATGCCCCACCGCCTGCCCCCGGTAAAAAGCAAGAAGCGAAACCAAAGGCCCGGCACTGCTATCCGTGAGTAAATCCGCCACCAGCCGGGCTTCCTTATTATAACCGAACGCCTCTTTTTCAACCTGCATAATTGCGTCGAAATCCCCGTTCTTTGTCTGTCTGATTTCTATATCGTTTAATTCCATTTTAATAGCCTGAATAAAAACCGATATGGAAGCATCCCCCCATACCCGTTTATGGATGAATAATTTTATAACATGAAAAGATTTCCGGGCTCAACAGTCCCGGATAAAAACGAAAAGATAACCTATAACGAAATTATAGATTATTCACCTCACGGAATCCTTCTTAGGTTTAAGCATAAAACATTTTTATTTTTTTCGGCAAATACAGTCCGCCAAATGATCGTTGATAAACCCCGAAGCCTGCAAATGGGCGTAACAAATCGTGGCTCCGAAGAATTTAAATCCCCGTTTTTTCATATCCTTGCTCATGGCCTCGGCTTCGGGAGAGGATACCGGAATTTCGCTCAACGACCGGAAGGTATTGACAATCGGTTTCCTGTCCGGAAAGAAGGACAGCGTGTAGTTATAAAAACTACCGAACTCCTTTTGCAGGGCGAGGAATAACCTGGCATTGGTGATGGTGGATTTGATTTTCAGGCGATTTTTCACAATCCCCTCGAACTGCATCAACCGTTCAACGTCCTCATCGGTCATTTGTGCCACCAGCCCGGCATCGAAACCGCAAAAAGCTTTGCGATACCCCTCACGCTTCCTGAGGATCGTAATCCAGCTCAATCCGGCCTGAGCACTCTCCAGCACAAGAAACTCGAACAGGGCCTTGTCATCGGTCACCAATTTTCCCCACTCCTCATCATGGTATTTCACATACAAATCGTCAGTTCCACACCAGCCACAACGTCCATTTACAATATTTTGCATCATCATAACACTTAGTACGGTCTAAAGATAGAAAATAAAATTGAAACTGATAGGAGAAAATCATCCCATCGGCAGCAAATGCGGAAAAGTAGGCGCGGGAGGTACACCGTTAAAATTCACACACACTACCTGGCTTTCGGAATCTTCGTTTCCCGATAAGCTTTGGGCGACACGCCGAGGTGTTTCCGCACATAATAGGAAAAATAGGCCAGTGAGGCAAAGCCCATTTCATCGGCAATCTGCGATATGGAAAGGGAAGTGTCTTTAAGATAGTCTGCAACAATCGGCACGGTATGCCTGTCTATCAGCGACATTACACTCTGTCCGGTGTTGCGCCGGACGGTATCCGATAAATATTTAGGCGATACATTCAACTTTGAAGCATAAAACGCCACCTCCCGATGCCGCTTCGTCAGTCCGCCCGCCAGCATTTCCGTCAGCCTACCCACCAAGTCGGTATTCCGCTGGCTCACCGTCGTGTTACCGTAAATTTTGGAATGGAACTCATAGAGGTCATATACCATAACCCGTATAAGGCTACCCAACAGTTCAGGATAGAAAGAATGGGTCATATCGCCCAATCTATCGCGTAGCTGGTGAAAATCTTCACTCAACTGCATCGCGTCCGCATCGCTCACCGCCATAACCGGATTGTTCCAAAGCACGACGCTTGCGGCTATGCCGTAATGTCCGTCAGGCAATTGGTTTTTTATGAATGGATTGGAAGCGGCAATAAACTCAACCTGTAAATTCCCGCTCATTTCCATGTGGCTGATTTTGTCGGGCTGAAGCACAACCAACACATCGTTTTTCTTAATACGGAAATATATGCCGTTATACAGGAAACCTCCCTCGCCTTGCAAACAAACCAGGTGGAGGCACCAATCCGCAAAATCGGGCGAATTGATGTACGAAAAATCTTCAGAATAGACGATCTGTGCCTTAAATGATTGCTTCATATTCGCAAAGGTACAGCTTTTGCGGAAAATTCGTAAACATTGACGGAATTAACATAACCGTCAGCCTTTCATTTCCCCTTACTTTTACACCCGGATAATCATTCATTAAAAACGAAACACAATGGATAAAAGAAAATTAGGCAGTTTAGAAGTGTCGCCCATCGGAATGGGTTGCATGGGATTTTCACACGGTTACGGACAAGTGCCCCACGAGGCATACAGCATCGAGGCTATCCGTAAGGCCTACGAATATGGATGTAATTTTTTCGATACGGCCGAGGGATATGGTAATGTCATGTTTACAGAAGGGCACAATGAGCTTATCGTTGGAAAAGCTGTGCATGACTTCAGGGACAAAGTGGTGCTTGCCACGAAATTTCATTTTCACCCGGACGACTTTTCATCCGGCATCTCCCTCCACGAAGCGATACGCCGTCACCTGAGCCAGTCCATGAAACGCCTCCAGACGGACCATATCGACCTGTATTATCTGCATCGTATCCATGAAAATGTACCTGTGGAAGATGTGGCAGAAGCGATGGGACGGTTAATCAAAGCGGGGGACATCAGCGAATGGGGGCTGTCGCAGGTATCTGCCGAAACATTGGCCAAAGCCCACACCGTCACTCCCGTTGCCGCAGTGCAAAACCTTTATTCCATGCTTGAACGCGACTGCGAAAAGGATATTTTTCCTTACACTCTGGAACACCATATCGGAGTGGTGCCATTCTCACCGATTGCCAGCGGCTTCCTGTCGGGGAAAATCACCCCGAAAACAACATTCGAAGGCGACGATGTAAGAAAGTGGATTCCACAGTTAAGCCCGGAAAACATGGAAGGGAATCGGCCTATACTCGACGTATTGTCTCGGTTTGCAGACGAAAAACAGGCGACCCGTGCACAGGTTTCGCTTGCCTGGATGTTGCATAAATATCCCAATGTCGTCCCTATTCCCGGCTCGAAAAATCAGGAACGCATTCTTGAAAATTTAGGGGCCTGGAACGTAAGCTTGACCGATGCCGAATTTGAGGCATTGGAAAAAGCACTCGAAGCCTGTACGATCTTCGGACACAGAGGACACGTGGAAACAGCCCAGGCCTCTTTCGGCAAAAATTGGGAAAAATAAAAAAACAGCCCCGGGCAGTCCAAACCAGCTGCCCGGGGCAATTTAAAAACAGCCCGGTGAAATGAACGATTTACCGCCTGTATGCAACTTTAAACACGGCAACTATTCTTCCTTATTCTCCACAATCTCGCACTCTTTCACCACCACAATGTCCAGCTTCTCGTTATACCCCCTGATTTCACCCTTCATCACCATCTTATTGCCTTTAGACACCTTGCGCAGCTTGATATAGTCTGAAAAAGGAAGGACGCAAAGCACTTTACCTTTTTCCCCTTTCTTACCGGATAGCTCCACCGAAGGCAGGGCATAGACATCCGGCCCCACATAAACCGCGATTCCGCTAATTTCAAATATTTTATTCGAATATAGCTTTACAGCCGCCTCCTTATCTTTTTTAAAGGCAGCATGGAGTTCCAATGCTGTAATTTTACTTTCCGGAACAGGTTTCTCCTCCTCCTGCTGCCGGGCCGCTTCCGCAGGCACAGCGATAACGGCTGCTAAAAATAGCACACAAAGACAACCTCTGATA